>LFIK01003253.1_pt1 | contig 13204 bp, 13 predicted proteins | sample 643401 | NCBI WGS metagenome assembly LFIK01 (sample SAMN03777447, study PRJNA286221) | soda lake metagenome | biome: soda lake; feature: Kulunda steppe; material: water; isolation source: sample T5-Br brine of Lake Tanatar-5 | place: Russia: Kulunda steppe | collected 2010-07 | reverse complement strand
GGTCGTCAGGCGAACCGCCGCGTGGAACTGACCCTGGTACCCATTACCCGCTGATCAGTACGCGATCCGCGTGTTCATGATGACGGCAGCACGCCTATCGGGGTGCTGCCGTTTTTTCATGGTACCCGCCCATCTAAGGCAGCAGCCCACCCAGCAAGGGCAGGTAGTGATCCAGCAGCAGCAGTGCGAACAGCCCCATCAGATAGGTGATGGAGTAGCCGAAGGCCTTCATCGGCAGACGCTGGTCATCGGAGATCCACATCTTCAGCGCGTAGTAGAGGAAGCCGGCGTTCAGCAACAACACACCAACCAGGTAAAGCAGGCCGGCCATCCGCAGCGCGTAGGGAAGCAGCGTGACCGCCACCAGCAGCAGGGTGTAGAGCACGATCTGGAGTTGCGTGAAGCGCACACCGTGGGTCACCGGCAGCATGGGGATGTCCACCAGGGCGTATTCCTCGCGCCGGTGGATCGCCAGGGCCCAGAAATGGGGCGGCGTCCACACGAAGATGATCAGGAACAGCAGCAGCGCATGAATATCCAGCGTGCCGGTGACCGCCGTCCAGCCCAGCACCGGCGGCGCGGCACCGGCCGCCCCACCGATGACGATGTTCTGTGGCGTCGCACGTTTCAGGTACAGCGTGTAGATGAACGCGTAGCCTATCAGCGACAAAAAGGTTAGCACCGCCGTCAACGGGTTCACCAGCCAGTAGAGCATTCCGAGCCCGACCACACCGATTCCGACGGCAAACAACGTGGCAGCGCCCGCGTGGATGTGGCCTTGCGGCAGGGGGCGATCCTGGGTGCGCGCCATCTGCGCATCCACGCGGCGGTCCACCATCTGATTGATGGCGGCCGCCGCCGCGGATGCCAGGGCGATGCCGATGCTGCCGAAAATCAGGGCATTCCACGGCACCTCCGCAGGCGGGGCAGCGAGAACCATGCCCACGATGGCAGTGAAGACCAGCAAGGCAACCACCTTGGGCTTGGTCAGCTCGTAATAGTCGCGCCAGTTACCCACTACCTGCATGAATCTCACGCCGTCCAAGTTAGATGCCGCCGCAGCGCCAAGCGTCAGTGCGTTGCGCCCGCGGGCAGAGGTCGCAGACTATGATAGAGCGTGATCACGCTCAAGAGCAGCAGCGCGGCACCGCCGTTGTGAGCCACGGCAATGGACAGGGGCAGGCTCATCAGCACATTGGCAATGCCCAACGCCCACTGCACGGCCAGCAAGGCGACCATCACGGCTGCGATCCGGCCGGCAATGCTGCCCGCGGCTCGCCGCCACGCGGCAATCGCCAGAGCGATCACCCCAACCGCGACGATGACCGCCCCAACGCGATGCACAAAGTGGATGGCAACGCGGGCCGGGTGATCCAGAATGCCAAACTCGTAATCCACGCCCAATCCGCGCCAGAGGACGAAGGCATCGGAATAGTTGGCATCCGGAATCCATTGGCCCGCACAACGCGGGAAATCGGTGCAGGCCAGCGCCGCGTAGTTGGTGCTGACCCAGCCGCCAAGCGCGATCTGAACCACAACCAGCGCCAACACCACCAGCGCCCAGGGGCGCAGCATCTCAAGCCCGGCCGTGGGCTGGGGCCTCAGCAGCCGGCCCTGGCGCAGGGTTAGCCACCACAGCAGCGACAGCGTGGCCATACCGCCCAACAGGTGCATGGTCACCACCATGGGCTTGAGGAGCCAGGTAACCGTCCACATGCCCAGGATCGACTGCGCGATGATCAACAGGGCCAGGAACAGAGGGAGTTTTACGGGCTGGCCCGGTTCGTGTCGCCGGCGGACCGCAATCACGGCCAAGGCGAAAACGACTAAGCCCAGAATCCCTGCCGCGTAGCGGTGGATCATTTCCTTCCACGCCTTGCCGACGTGAACCGGGCGTTCCGGGTACGCCTCGTTGGCCGCCTGGATCGCCTGCTCCGTCTGCGGCACGCCCAGCAGCATGCCGTAGCACCCCGGCCAATCCGGACAACCCAGTCCGGCATCCTCCAGCCGAACCCATGCCCCCAACAGAATGACGATCAGGGTCAAACCAACCGCGGAGAGTGACAGGCGGAAAAAACGACGGGATGTCATGCTCAGGAATCCTCCGAGAGGCCGTGCAGGCGTTCGAGGTCAATATTGGAAAGACGGATCAGATGTTTCAGGTCGGCCAACAGGCCGCTGGCATTGAGTGGCTCCGGGTAGCGCATCATGCGGTACCCGCGGCTGTCGATCAGGGACACGGCGCCCGGAGCGGGGGCACCTTCCGGCAGGGGCGCGCCGGTCAGCCAGAAAACGGTCAGATCCCGGTGCTCGGCCATGACCTCCGGCACGGGCGTACCTTCCGGCAGCAGCAGCACCCGCTGCGTCCGGTCTGCATTCTGTGCGAGGGCCAGGCGGACCTGTCGCGTATCCACCAGTTTGGCGTGACAATCAGCCTCACAGGCGCCGGCAGGGATGTGCAGGATGGTCCATTTTCCACGGAAACGGCTGGACGGGACCGGCTGGCCGTCCGCGTCCACAATCACGGCCTGCAACTGATGGGGTTCCAGCAACTCCCCGTGGTTCCCGGTGGCGTCGGGCACCCAGCCGGTGAAGAAGAGCGTCCACGCGATACCGGCCGGCACGAAAAAGATCGCCAGCACAAGAATCAGTGGCCACCGCCCGCGCATGCGGGATCTCGATTCAGTCATTCCTTTCACTCCGAACGCGTTTCAGGTTCACGCCCACGAAGATAATCAGCAATGCAGTGGCGAGGGCGAACCACTGCACGGCATACCCGCGATTCCGCTCAGGCCCGAATCCAGTAGGGTGCTGCGGCCGCCATTCCCGCACATAGCCGCCGGGCAAACCGGCATCCAGGCGTAGGACCACGGGCAAGAGTTCGTACCCCAGACGCGCCTCGAGTTCCGCGTAATCCACGTGCTGGATGCGCAGGGGCCAGCCCCGCTCACCATCCGCCATGCCGCCGAGCCGCAGCCCCGTGGGCGCCCCCTGGTCCAGATGGCCGTGGATACGCTCCAGTTCCACATCCAACTCCACCGCAGGCAGCACGGCACGGCTGTCGCCCAACGGCACCCAGCCACGATCCACCAGCACTGCCTGATCCGTGCCGGCGAGCCGGAACGGCGTCAACACGTGGTAGCCAACGGTGCGCTGGTGCGTCTGGTTGTCCAGCAGCAGTTGCCGGTCACCATCGAAGTCACCATCTGCAACCGCCCGCCGGTACCAGGCGGCATCGGCGTCGATGCGATCCCGGTTCAGATCCAGGGCCGGCATCTCGTCCATACGATCGTGTGCAGCAAGAATCTCTTCTTTCTGCGCCGCCCGGTCCAGCTGCCAGAACCCCAGGGACACGAGAATCGGGAACAGAACCAGCGTTGCCAGTGTGGGGATAAGGCCGGGGCGGAAACGAAACTGAGCCATAGGTTTGCCAGGACCCGTTGAACGGTCACTCCACTTGGATGGGGATTCCGGAGGCCGGGACAGTGCCTGCTATACTGCATGCCCCAGCCGGTTACCGAGGATTCGAGCCCATGACCATTGCCATCAAAGCCGTCACTGTCCTCGCGCTGCTGGCGATTCTGGCCAGCCTGGCATCCGGTGCCGTCTACCTGATTCGTGACGAGAGCAGTTCCCGCCGCGTCGTACGTGCACTGACCGTGCGTATCACCCTTTCGGTGCTGCTATTCCTGGGCCTGGTGGCGCTGGTCCTGACCGGTGTGATCGAACCAAACAACCCCTATCGACCCTGAGCCGCAACCCGGTTACCCCTGGTAGACACAACGACGCCGGACCTGGTTCAGAGTCACCTCCGACTCGGTCCGGCGTTCCCTGCGGAAAGAGCAGCCGGCGACACCTGCTGGTGACGCCGCGCCCCGTGATTTAGATCAGATAAACGAAGATGTACAAGCCCAGCCACACCACGTCCACGAAGTGCCAGTACCAGGCGGCCGCTTCGAAACCGAAATGATTGTCGGCAGTAAAATGCCCCTTGATCACGCGGATCAAAACGACAAATAGCGCAATCGCACCAACCGTCACGTGCACACCGTGGAACCCGGTGAGCATGAAAAACGTGGAACCGTAGATCCCGGTATCCATGCGCAGGTTAAGTTCCTGGTAGGCATAAACGTACTCGTAGGACTGCACGCACATGAAGATCGCGCCCAACAGCACGGTGGCGGCCAGCCCCCAGATCACCTTGGAGCGGTGATTTTCCTTCATCGCATGGTGCGCAAACGTCAGGGTTACGCCGGACGTGAGCAGGATCAGGGTGTTGATCGTCGGCAGCGCCCAGGCACCCATGGGCTGGAAGTCGAGATCCAGGAAGCCCGGCCCGGCAGTGGGCCAGGCAAGCGCCACGGAATCCCACAGGAAACGGCTGGTTGCCGGGTCTTCGCCACCAAGCCACGGAATAGAGAACACCCGCGCGTAGAACAGCGCGCCGAAGAAGGCACCGAAGAACATGACTTCAGAGAAGATGAACCAAGCCATCCCCTGGCGGAACGAGACGTCCACCTGCGAGTTGTACTTGCCCGCCACACTTTCGTTGATCACATCCCGGAACCACATGACGGTCATCAGAATGGTGATCAGCGCACCGATGACCATAAGGGGCATGCCCCAGGAAGCCCCGTTCAGATAAACGGAAAAGCCGCCGGCGAGCAGCACCATACCCGGAATGCCATAGACGGGCCACCGGCTGTCATGCGGTACGTAGTAGACGTCGTTTGCTTGACTCATCGTTATCGGTTCCTTATTTCAGCCTGTCAGCGTGCCCCGACATGCAGGCTGGCTGCGTCTTCATCGATTTCCGGCGCATCACCCGCGCCCAGGTCGAACAGCGTGTAGGACAGCGTTACCGTGCTGGTCCGCTCTGACAACGCGGGATCAATATAGAACGTCACCGGCATCTTCTGTGTCTCCCCGGCCCCGAAGGTCTGCTCGGTGAAACAGAAGCACTCTGTCTTCTGGAAGTGCCGTCCCGCGGTGCCCGGTGCCACGCTGGGAATGATCTGGGTCACACCCGTCTCGCTTTGGAGATTCTCAATTTCGAAATGCGCGGTGTACAGGCGGCCCGGCTGCACCTCCATGCGCCGCTCCACGGCCTGGAAGCGCCAGGGGTGGCTCTGGTTAACGGTAGAGACGAACTCGACCGTGACCCGCCGGTCAGTATCGATCTCCTCCAGCGGCTGTGTCGCCGCCTCGGTGGATACAAAGCCGTTGAAGCCCGTCACCTCGCAGAACACCTGATACGCGGGAACGAGTGCGAAACCGAAGCCGAACATGCCGACAACCACCAGCAGAAGCTTGGCTACCGTCCGTCCGCTGCCATTATTGGGTCGTGAGTCGCTCATAACACCTGCATCAGTATGAAAGTCGCGTACAAGCCGAATGCGATCAAGGCCAGCACGACGGCGGTGGCAATCACCCGCCGCCGCCGTGCCCGCCGTCCGGGCTCCTGTTCCTGCGTCACCACCATCCCCTACTTAACGACCGGCGGTTTCTCGAAGGTGTGGTACGGCGCCGGCGACGGCAGCGTCCACTCCAGGCCCTTGGCACCTTCCCAAACCTGGTCGCTCGCCTTCTCACCACCGCGGGCGCACTTGATGATGACCCACAGGAAGATGAGCTGCGACAGGCCGAACACGAAACCGCCAATGGAGGAGATCATGTTGAACTCGGCGAACTGCAGCGCATAGTCCGGAATACGGCGCGGCATGCCGGCCAGCCCCAGGAAGTGCTGCGGGAAGAACAACACGTTCACGGAAACCACCGACAGCCAGAAGTGCCATTTACCCAGGCGCTCGTCATACATGTTCCCGGTCCACTTGGGCAGCCAGTAGTAGACCCCCGCGAACACCGAGAAGATGGCGCCGGACACCAGCACGTAATGGAAGTGCGCCACCACGAAATAGGTATCGTGGTACTGCAGATCAACCGGCGCCAGGGCCAGCATGACCCCGGACAAACCGCCGATCGTGAACAGGATCACGAAGGCGATGGCGAACAGCATGGGGGTCTCGAAGGTCATCGAACCCTGCCACATGGTGGCCATCCAGTTGAAGATCTTCACGCCCGTGGGCACGGCCACCAGCATGGTGGCGTACATGAAGAACAACTGGCCGGCAAGCGGCATACCCACCGAGAACATGTGGTGGCCCCACACGATGAAGCTGAGGAAGGCAATGGACGCCGTGGCGTACACCATGGAGCTGTAGCCGAACAGCGGCTTGCGGGCGAAAGTCGGGATGATTGCCGACACGATACCGAAGGCCGGCAGGATCAGGATGTACACCTCGGGATGCCCGAAGAACCAGAAAATGTGCTGGAACATAACCGGATCACCGCCGCCAGCGGCGTTGAAGAAGCTGGTGCCGAAGTACTGATCGGTAAGCAACATGGTCACCGCACCGGCCAGCACAGGCATGACGGCCACGATGAGGAACGCGGTGATGAGCCAGGCCCAGACGAACAGCGGCATCTTCATCAGGGTCATGCCCGGGGCGCGCATATTCAGGATGGTGGCGGCAATGTTGATCGAACCCATGATCGAGCTGATGCCGAGGATATGCACCGCGAAGATCAGGAACGGGAAGGCATCACCCAATTGCAGGATCAGCGGCGGATACATGGTCCAGCCCCCGGCCGGCGCGCCGCCCGGCAGGAACAGGGTCAGCAGCAGCAGCACGAAGCCGGCCGGCAGCAGCCAGAAGGCCCAGTTGTTGATCCGCGGAAGCGCCATGTCCGGCGCCCCGATCTGCACCGGGATGAGCCAGTTGGCCAGGCCGGTGAACGCCGGCATGAGCGCGCCGAAGATCATCACCAGCGCATGCATGGTGGTCATCTGGTTGAAGAAGTGCGGGTCAACCAGGTTCAGGCCGGGCTGGAACAGCTCCGCCCGGATGATCATGGCCATGGCGCCGCCGATGAAGAACATGATCAGGCCGAACACCATGTACAGGATCCCGAGATCCTTGTGATTGGTGGTGAACAGCCAGCGCGTGATGCCCTTCGGCGGGGCGTGATGATCGTGATGCGCGTCGTGTGTCGTGGAGCTCATTTGCCTTCTACCCCTCGATAGAGATTCTTGCTGTCCGGTTTAGCGCGCGGCCTGAATGTCGGCCGGCTGGAAGATCTCACCGGAATCGTTGTCCCAGGCGTTCATGATGTAGGTGAGCAGCCCGGCCAGTTCCTCATCGCTGAGACGGGAGTAGGCCTGCATGGCCGTACCGGACACGCCATTAATCACCACATCCTTCACCCATTCACGATCCTCGATCACACGCTCGTTGCCGGCCAGTGCCGGGAACGCCGCGCCCATGCCCTGCCCGGAAGCCTGGTGGCAGGCGATACACTGGCTTTCGTACACCTGCTGGCCAACGGAGAGCAGATCGTCCTCGGACATAGTGCCACCATTGTCGGCAGCTTCCTGCGCCGCCGCGGCAGCTTCTTCCGCCGCCTCTTCGTCGACGGCCCCGTCATCTTCGCTCACCGCCTCGTCGGCAGCCTGCTCGTCCTGCTCCGGCGCTCCCACCTCGGCGTCGGGCTGCGCACCCACCGGCTCACCGGTACCGTTGCCGTTACGCTGCTCGGCCACCCACTCCTCGTAGTCCGACTGCTCCACCGCCTTCACCACGATGGGCATGAATGCATGGTCGCGACCGCATAGTTCCGCGCACTGCCCACGATAGATACCGGGCTCGCGGATCTCGGCCCAGGCCTCGTTGATGAAACCGGGAATGGCGTCCTTCTTCCAGCCAAGTTCCGGCACCCACCAGGAGTGGATAACATCGTTGGCGGTGAGCAGGAAGCGGATACGGGTGTTCACCGGAACGACCACGGGGTTATCCACGTTCAGCAGATAGTGCTCCACATCACGCGGCCGGATCTCAGGATTGCGCTGCCGGGCGCGGTCGCTGTCACGGTCCAGGCGGCTAAAGAACTGGATGTCGTCATCCAGATACTCGTATTCCCACATCCATTGGTAACCGGTGACCTTGATTGTCATATCGTAGTCACTGGTGTCATCCATCTTCACCATGGTCTGCGTCGCCGGAACGGCAATGAACAGCAGAATCAGGAACGGAATGACGGTCCAGATGATTTCAACGGTGGTGCTGTGGTGCCACTGGGCGGGCACCGCACCAGCCGATTTACGGAACTTGATGATCGAGTAGAACACGCCGACGATCACAAACAGCCCGATGGCCAGCGCGATGTAAAACACGAGCATGTGCAGGTTGTAGACCTGCTCACTCAGCGAGGTCACGCCTTGCGGCAGGTTCAGTCCCCAGGGGCGCCGCCAATCGGACTCGGGCACGGCCAGCGCCGATGCCGAGAACAGCAGCAGACCCAGTCCACCCACTGCGGCCAGGGTTCTTGTCAGCTTCTTCAGGTTCATTCCACGCGCTCTCCAAAACTGGGATTGGCGGCTATTGCTAGTATTCATGTCCATTATCGGGAGACTCCCGCAACCCGTTGCCCATGGGGCCTATGCACCGCTGCAGCTCACGGCCCAGGCGCAGGCGCTCCGGCTCGGTAAGAAATGCGCCCAACTCCACCGTATTCCCCCGAGAACGAATGGCAAGGCGACTGGGATACCACTGGTGTTCGGGCGGGTCCAGCACGACTTCGGACCAGATCCGCTCAAATTCCCAGACCTGTTCAGGCCCACGATACCCTTTTTCTATCTCGACCCGGTGCTCATCGATGCGAATCACCTCGCGGTATCGCCCCCGGCGGGCCGTCACATATAGTGCAGCTCCCAAGGCCATCAACTCCAGACCGGCAAAGGGCAGGATAGGCCAGAACCCGGCCAGCGCGAAACTGATGGCGACGGTCAGCGTGACTATGACAACCAGGATGTAGACGCGCAGGGTTGTCCGCCAGTAGAGCCCGATGTTCGGGCGGAGGACGAAACAACGTGCATGCTCTTCCTGGGTCGTTGCCATGTCTTACCTCGCCCTGCCCACCGGCTCAGAAGGGCACTCAGGCGGGGCGCAGGACCGGTGGGTCATTCTAGATGAGAACCGGTGCCCAGAAAACCCCGGCTCGGCTTGCAATGGCTCCGCGATGCGGGCCACGGCTGCCCCGGTATCAATTACCCCGGCCAAGTCCGCGCCTGAAATCATCCAGCGAGATCGCGACGGCACCACCGGCATCCTTTTGCTGAATCAGCCGGTCGGTAGCCCAGGCATGGCCATAGACCACCTCCCAGGTGGCGGGCAGACGGCCATCGGGAAGGGCAAAGGCCGCATAAGCCTGCTCCAGCCGCCGCAGTGCCGTGGGTGCAAGCAAGCCCGGACGCCGTGCACCCATGACCTGATTACCTCCAACGCCCCGCAGGTCCGCCACCAGGCCGGCCAGGTTCGGATAGGTGAGGGTAAGCTGTTCCATGTCCATGACCGGGTCGGCGAAGGCGGCCTGCACCATGGCATCGCCCAGATCATGCATGTCGGTGAATTCGTTGACATGCGCCTGTTCATCCACGGCCGTCCAGGCGCTGCGAAGTTCCCGAAGCGTGTCCGGGCCCCAGGTGGAGAACATGAGCAGTCCGCCCGGCCGCAGCACCCGCTGCACTTCGGCGAACAGCTGCGTAGGGTCAACGCACCAGTGCAGCATGGCGCTGGAGTACACCAGGTCCATACTGCCATCCGCGAGCGGGAGCGCTGCCGCATCGGCGCACACGGCGGGCAGCGGCCGTCGCCAGCTGCCATGACGACGAGCGCGCTGCAGCATGCGCGACGAGAGATCCAGGGCGATGACGCGGGCCTTGCGATAGCGCTGCCGAAGCCCCTGGCTGCTGTCACCGGTGGCGGCACCCAGGTCGAGCACATGCCCGGGCTCCAGGCGAATCAGTTCGAGCCGCTCAAGCAGCCGCTGATTCACCTCACGCTGCAACACCGCCGCCGCATCATAAGCCGCGGCCGCCTGATCAAAGGCGCGCTGCAATGCGCGGCGACGGGCCCATTTCTCCTGTGTCATTCGCCGGGTTCCCCCGCAGTTTCAGCAGAGGACCAAGCTTACTAACCTTTCATAAGGTAAAGCCATGTTTCAGTGACTTCCCCGCTGGCGTGGCAAGGCGCAAGGAGGGATGTGTAGCAAGGCTACATGACCGACGCGCAACGCAGACCACGCCGGCGGGGAAGCCACCCGAAGGGCGCCACTGTGCGGCTCGCCGACTGCGTTGCGCTCACTTGCCGTGGAATGACCACGCCGGCGCTCGCGCGCCTTGCCGGCAAACCGCACAGCGGCGCTGAAGCACGGCTTTACCTTCTGAAAGGTTAGTAACATCATGCTCCAGCGCCGGCGGCTTTCTCAGCCCGCTGCCGTGCGGGGCGCGGGTTCATCCCGGGCGTCAACCTGCCCTTCCGCACGTAAACCGAGGCGACGGAACAGGGCGCGATCGTCGTCCATGTCCGGATTCCCTGTGGTCAGCAGGCGATCACCGGCAAAGATGCTATTGGCACCGGCCATGAAGCACAGGGCCTGCGTTTCGTCGCTCATCTCGCTGCGCCCCGCGGACAGGCGCACATGGGAGGCCGGCATCAGAATCCGGGCGACAGCAATGGTGCGGACGAAATCGAAGGGATCGACCGGCTCAGACCCGGCCAGCGGTGTGCCCGGCACCTGCACCAGCTGATTGATGGGCACGCTTTGGGGATGCTCAGGCAGGTTTGCCAAGGTGTGCAGCATGGACGCGCGGTCTGCGGCCTGCTCTCCCATGCCCACGATCCCACCGCAGCAGACATTCATTCCCACGGCGCGCACCCGCTCCAGTGTATCGAGCCGGTCCTGGTAGGTGCGGGTGGTGATGATCTCGCCGTAGAACGCTTCCGAGGTGTCCACATTGTGGTTGTAGTAGTCCAGCCCCGCCTCGCGCAGCGTGCGGGCCTGGCCTTCATCCAGCATCCCCAGGGTCGCGCAGGTCTCCAGCCCGAGCGCCTTGACCTCCCGGATCATCCCGGCAACCTGCTCCAGGTCTTTGCCCTTGGGGCTGCGCCAGGCGGCACCCATGCAGAACCGTGTGGCCCCCGCATCGCGGGCCGCACGGGCGGCATCCACCACGGCGGCACGTTCCATCAGGGCGCCCCGCTCCACCCCGGTGTCATAGCGCACGCTCTGCGGACAATACTTGCAGTCCTCCGGACAGGCGCCGGTCTTGATGGAAAGCAGGGTGCTGATCTGCACCGTGTTCGGCGCGTGGTAGCGGCGATGGAGGTTCTGCGCCCGGAGCAGCAGATCCATGAAGGGCAGGTCAAACAAGGCCTGCACCTCCTCCGGACGCCAGTCATGGCGGATGTCGGAATCAACGGACATGCGGTAGGCTCCCTGGCTGATAGACGTCAGGCTGATGGTAGCGATGCAGGACGCGCTGTCAACCAAAAATAGGGAAGATATGTTTACATGGATGTCTGCCGACTGCTGTCTCGACTCGCCCCTTCCGTCTGCCGCCCCTGCGGCGACCCCGGCCTTGCCGGCCTCGACCTGTGCTCCGCCTGCTACCGCGCACTGCCGGGAAACCGCTGGTGCTGTGTGCGCTGCGCGGAACCACTGACCACAACCGGCCTGCTTTGCGGCCGTTGCCTGCAGCGGCCGCCGGATTTCGACCGGGTGCACGCGCCGTGGCGCTATGCACCGCCGCTGGACTGGCTGATTCAGGAACTCAAGTTCAACGGCCGCCTGGCCAGCGGCAGGCTGCTCGGGCAACTACTGGCGCGTCACCTGCGGAAACACACGTTACATGTGGATTGCCTGCTCCCCATGCCCCTGCACGGCAGCCGCCTGCGTGAGCGTGGCTTCAACCAGGCCACGGAGATCGCCCGCCCGGTCGCCGCCGCCCTGGGTCTGCCGCTGGAAACCCGGCTACTGCGCCGGAGCCGCGCCACCGGGCGCCAGGCCAGCCTGGCACTGGATCGGCGGACACGAAACGTGGCGCAGGCTTTCGCTGTCACACAAGCGGTTGCCGGACTGCGGCTGGCCGTGGTGGACGATGTGATTACTACCGCGAGCACCGCCCGGGCCGTGGCGCAGACACTGAAAGACGCAGGCGCCGCCCGGGTGGAAATCTGGGCGCCGGCGCGCGCGGGCCGGCTGTCCACAGGCAACCATACGGCAGCGCATGCATGGGCGGCGCGAAGCGGGTAGCATAAGCGCGGGAGTCGGCCCGCAACCGCTGACATAGTGCCCTGGCCGAACAACACGATTTCAATCACCGGAAGCATGAGGAGGACCCAATGCGTGGAATGATGATGGACCGGCCGCTGCTGATCTCCCAGATCATCGAGTTTGCAGCCGTCAATTTCCCCGATCAGGAGATCGTGTCCCGGACCACGGAGGGCCCGATCCATCGCTACACCTACCCGGAGCTTGCCAAGCGCACCCGCCAGCTGGCCAAGGCGCTGGAAGCGCTGGGCGCGAAGCCGGAAGACCGGGTTGGCACCATCGCCTGGAACACCTACCGGCACCTGGAAATCTACTATGCCTCCTCGGGCATCGGCGCCATCTGCCACACCATGAACCCGCGCCTGCCGGCCGACCAGCTGATCTACATCGTCAACCACGCCAAGGACCGGTTCATCTTCGTTGACCTCACCTTCCTGCCGTTGCTGGAAAAGCTGCATGAGCACTTCCCGGACGTGGAAGGCTTTGTGGTGATGACCGACGAAGCGAACATGCCGAAGACCGAGCTGCCGCGCGTCCACTGCTACGAGACACTGATCAAGGCCCAGGACGACGATTACACCTGGCCGGAATTCGACGAGCACACGGCTTCGTCCATGTGCTACACGTCCGGCACCACCGGCAACCCCAAGGGCGTGTTGTACAGCCATCGCTCCAACGTGCTGCACGCGCTCTACGTGCTCAGCATCTCCGGCGTGCCGATCAACGAGGATTCCTCCATCCTGCCGGTCGTCCCCATGTTCCACGTCAACGCCTGGGGCGTGCCCTACTTCGGCCTGATTGCCGGCTCCAAGATCGTGTTCCCCGGCCCGAAGCTCGATGGCCCGAGCCTGGCCGAGCTGATCGAGGAAGAGCAGGTCACCGATGCCTGGGGCGTACCCACGGTGTGGCTGGGCCTTCTGGGCCACATGCGCCAGCAAGGCAAGACCTTCAGCTCGCTGAAGCGCACCCTGATCGGCGGCTCCGCGGCACCCCGGGCCATGATCACGGAGTTCCGCGACAAGTACGGCGTGGAAGC
>LFIK01003252.1_pt1 | contig 13205 bp, 3 predicted proteins | sample 643401 | NCBI WGS metagenome assembly LFIK01 (sample SAMN03777447, study PRJNA286221) | soda lake metagenome | biome: soda lake; feature: Kulunda steppe; material: water; isolation source: sample T5-Br brine of Lake Tanatar-5 | place: Russia: Kulunda steppe | collected 2010-07 | reverse complement strand
TTCCACCTGCCGATGCACAGCACGTCGGTTGTGATGACGCCCCACCTGGGGCGCTCCTTGGGATTGACGGTTCGGATGGGGCGTTGTATACAAGTTCGCCCCAGTTGGACGTCGGTTCGTAGACCGACCCTCGGAAATGCCGACAGGAAGAGCGAGATCCGCATCGACAAGTGGGAAATGGACGTTGCAGAGTGTCGCGATGGTCCAGACGAGGCTGCTGCAGATCGCCGGATGGACGTGCTGGTTCTGGTGGGCCGTGGCGGATGCAGCCGCAGAAGGAGCGAGAAACCGTGCGCCCAACCGTGCAGCCCAAGTGGCCACGGCGGAGCCGGAAACCCCGAGAGATGCTACCTGGGCGCAAATTCCGAACGCGTGGTATGAACTCACGCCCGAAGACCTCGACGTAGGAGAAGACAGAGGTGTTTGTGGCATCAACAGCCTCACCGTATCGTCAGAAGCATCAGCTTGCAGGCTCCGCATTGCCTTTCCAGAAGGAAGGAGAGCCGTTTGCTCGGGATGGATCATTGGAAGAGATACAGTGGGAACCGCCGGACATTGTATCTACAACAAGGGAGCCGGTGGTTATGCACGGCAAATCTACGTCGATTGCGGCCAGGAGGATGCTTGCGAAGCATCAGACGACACGTACAACGCAGTGAAATGGGTAACCACAGAAGGATGGATCGAGAATGGTCATGCAGAAGAATGCAGCCGCTTCAGCAATGATGGAGCGGTGATCAAAGTGGACAGAGCATTCAGAAGGAGGGATGTGCTGACGGTCGAACCCTATACTTGTGAAAGAAACATGGATTTTACCGTCACTGGATATCCGGGGAGCACTGGTCAAGGGTGCTCGTCTTATACAAGCTGTGTACAGAAGACTGCTTCTGGATCCATCGTGTGTCCATCGAGCATGTTGAATGGCTGCGGCGTGTTGTCCAGCAGCACATTGGATGGTTGCGCTGGTATGAGTGGCAGCGCCTTGATCAGCAGCTCAAGCAACAAAGTTGTTGGTATCTACGCAGCACAGCGCATGGGATTTATCTGCGCAAATTATTATGCATTCCTGACTGAGGGACCCAGCGAAGAAGGGGTCGACATATGGGATCTCCAGGATGCCTTGGAGTAGCCATTTCGTTATACAGTACATTTTAATGACCTTTTTTATTATCGACTGCTTGAAGTATTCGTTCTTCCCTGGCAGTACGTTGCATAGATCGTGTACTCTTCAATGTTTGCAGAGCCCATCCACGGTGTGTGGCATGCTTGTCCTTCAGCTCCTTGTGCCCTTTGAATACGAGATTCGGTATTGTGGTCGCTACCAAGATGATTCATCAATCTGTTGCTTCCGGAAGCGACCTGCCATTTCCAGCAATCTTTACATCCGTTTGGCACGACTTACAGGAATTCGTTCTGTACGTACTCTGAGCTGCACCACCACCTGTTGTGAACATGATGGTATAGATTTTTGAAATGAAGGCTGGAATATCAGTGTGCCTGCAAGGAAGGATCAGTCAGTCCACACTGGATGGTTAGATCCCATGGAGCTTCTTGAAACCCCCTGTTCCCTGCCTGGCGTGTGGATGGACCTCTGGTAGATCCAGATGCGAGGTCTGTCGCCCTTTCGCCCATCCATGCGAATGCTTCTGCCTGCACCACATCCTTTGTGCCATCATCGGGCCCTGTTATCATCCTCTGCAGCTGCACACTCTTCCTCTTGGACGGCCAGTAGCTCTCCACAATTCTCTCCCAGTCGATTCGTCCTTTAGATCTCGATATCTCTCCATTCGTCTCGATCCACGCGTGGACGTATCGATGGTTCTCCTTTCGTCCTCCTTCGACCAGACTCGATCGCCCCTTCTTTACATGCGAGTTTACGCACGTGTTAACCTGGAGGCGATTCGAATCATTTCGAAGCGAAGCACGCGCAGCACGCACCTCTTCTCGCGCGAAAGGAACGAAGAGAAACGGAGATGGAACCAACCAACGCGTCCTGAAGACACACACGTGCGTGCGGATGGATCCAGGAAGTCTAGGAGGTGGAGGCGGAAATGCTGCGACGGTGGTGGGAAGCCTCGTTCTGGTGTTTCTGGTGCTTGGTGTTGTGGCCTGCGACAAAATCGTTGAAACAGCACTGAGATGGTGGCTGAAAGGATACTTGGATGGAGAACACAAGGGAAAACTAGAAGTCTTGGTTGCCTTCAGGATCAAACCACTCCAGATGGTCATGCACGTGAAGAAGCTCACCATGAAGCTGGACGACATCTTGGAACTGAAGGAACCTCTGAGTAGCCAATTGTCGATCGAAAGATGCAGGATTCAAGTCAGATTCGCCTGGATTAAAGATTGGAATATCGTGAGAGGGCTCCGAGTGATGAACCTACAAGTGCAATTGGAAGGTGTGGAAATAAATATCGAGTCCAGGAGCTTTCCCCAAGGAGGTCAGCAGAGCTTCTGGACAAAGAGAAGACGAGAAATTCAAGAGTTTGATCGTATGATCCTGCACCATAGAACCTCATGCATATCTTGGAGGATGATTGGACCACACGTGGTCGCTTGCTTGCCTCAACTTGGTCCACACACGAACTTTCAGTTTTCAGCAGAGTCTAACACAATTGTGTACAAGCATAATGCAAGCGAGAGCAGTAAATCGCGGTGTTCTCTGTCCACAGAAGCCTTGTGCCATGTCAAACGCGTCAGTTTTGACAAATCATGCAGATTTGGCTCCGCGCCGCCACGATGTACTTCCCAACCTCAGGTGGTAGAGTTTCAACTGTCGCAAACATCGCTTGAAGTAGCGGATATACAAAGAAGTCGCCTGCTCCGAATCGTGCGACAGTTGGACCTCAAGGGAAAGCTTGAGATTTTTTCTCTCTTCGATGATTTTCCTGGTCCTGCTGGTGTAGACGTGGCTTTCGTTCTCAAGACAAGCCCACTGATTGTACACCTGGACAAAGCAGCCATGCTTGGTGCCCAGAAGACTATTTGTACCTTTGTTTCAAGTTCAAGACTCTGGCAGATCAGGCATTTTAGGCCAGCTCGTTCTGTCCACGAAGAGCCACAAGCGTGGTGGAGGTATGCTTTTCATGCAGCTCTGCAAAGGCACAAGAACGACGGAAACTACATCCTGTCTTTTGGACCACAATCTTCCCTGGAAAAAGTTGCAATAGTGGCAGAATATCGCTCCCTCTACAAAACCGTTGCAATCCGCAGTCTTCTACCTGCTTCATTGCTGTCAAATAAGGCTCTGATCCAAGATTTGCATCTTCTAGAACGAGAGCTCTCACTTGATTGTGTGCAAATAGCAAGGTACCGAGCTGTACTGGAGCTCCTTCAAACGTCGGCTGGGTATTACACTTTGATGCTGTTAGGAAACGTCCACCCATCATTCCACTCGCGCACATCTGTTTGGTACTTTATCAGCGATCAAAAAACAGCCTTGCAAGCAAAATCTACTTGGTCCTGGCGCTTCAGATCTATTGATTGCAATATTCCTAAGCTTGCACTCTTTCTTCAAACTTCACAGGGCACAGATCTAGTTGCAGATCATGAGTTGTCTGTTGAACTTTTGCAACTGGACTTACACATGCACAAAGAGAAGCATTCTTCATCTCGTTCCTCATTTGTGTTTGAGCAGATTTCCATGGTTGATACCAATAAAAATGGAGAGGAACAATCTATCCTGGAGATTTCGACAGGTACTGAAGGATTAGGCAGGTCCCTGTTTGTCGCTCACTTTTTCTGCACAGAATGCCAGCCATGCGACTACGTGTCAGAGGTTAGCGTGGATGTCTCTGGATTTCCATTCGAGCTCATGATTTCAAACGCAGTGGTGACTGCAAGCCAGGACATTGCTGATGTCATGAGCGATGTCCTCATGGCATTCAGCCTCCCACCCACAACACAAAGCCACAAAAGCCGCACGTCCTTCCAGGTGGATTTCAAATGCGACGGCGAGATGAAGGCAATGCTTCCATATGGAGAGAGAGAGACCGCATGGCTCCTGTTTTGCTGCCGTGAAACTCAGCTGTCGTACCGTGAACTCGGTAGGACTGGTCGTGCCTGCTTTTCAATGGTATCGGGTCAGGGTCTGCAGTCCATGCCAAAACTTGCCGATCACTTGTCTAATCATGGCTGGAATGCCTACCCGCTCGCGCACACCTCAATGCTCTCGACAACATTGAGTGTGTTTTCTGTGAGGCATACCCCAAAACAGCTCATAAGTGCTACCTTTCTTGAAAGCGTCAGCGTACGTGCTAGAACTCTTACTCAAGATGAAAGGTTGGTCGCAGAACCAGAGGGTTCTTGCTCTTTCGATTTGAATTTCCCATCCAACACTGAGCAGGGATTCTGGAATCATGATTTAGGATTGTGTTCAACAAATATTCATTTGTGGACTCACCCTGCAGTGCTTAGGGTCACACCGGAATTGCTGAGAGCGCTTTATGATTGTGCATCCAATTTGCTCTCTGTTCTTGAAAGCTCTGCTCTTGGAGAGGGTTCAACGAAAAGTCTTTTGAAGAGACAGACAGAAGCCAATAGGATATCCTCGTTTTCCATCTGTGTTGATGTAACATCCATCTCTGTATGTTTTGCGGATGAAGAAGACCTAGATTTTTGTAGTTTACGGGTTGTGAACATCCGAGCCCATACCCAGGTCCAGGGATCTCGGATACGAGCAGTAGCTCAGGCGGCAGGGGTTTTTGTTGAAGGTGTTCCTGGTGCTCCTAGTTGTCTCCTTCGACCAAACAGAAAGAGTGGTGAGGCCCCAAAAATGCATGTAGATGGAAGGAAGACAAAACGAAGAAGACCTCCCTCCCCACCAGGTGGCAGTAGCCAATTTTTGAAGATATTTGCTACTGCAGATGCTGGCATCGTGTCAACCAAAGTTCAGCTTGCTGGAATTTGGCTTCTGGCAGATCCAAAATTTCTTGAAGTTCTGTTGGAGGGATGTTTCTTGTACCTAGATTTGTGCAGAAAGCTCATTGCAAACCTGCAAAAATCAGTTTCCACAAAGAAAGATACAAATAGGAGTTTTGATATGGAAGGGAAGAACAATGTCTGTGCCAAGCTGCTTTTAGAACTTTCATCGCTGGAGATATTGCTTCTGGATTCAGCCCAAGCAAGTCCACCTAGAAGCCCTGGTACAACGTCTTTCACACTTTATAGTGGAAAAGTATCCTGGCAGTTGAACAAAGACTGGTATGAGCTTGAAAATTATGTGTTGGTTGATGATCTTCTTCTTTGCAGTGACAAGGGTTTGGTTCTTATGTCCGTGGAAAGATCATCCAAGTACGCAGTAGGAGATGGATCGTATGCAGGAAAAGTACATCTTAGAGTCTCTTCATGTGAGAATTTGGAAAGCGCTTCAGTGCGCAACTTCGCGGCTAGGCTGGACTGCAGCATACAAGTTCATGTAAGCACTGTTCACTTGTCTTATGATCAGTTTGGTTTGGAGCAAATGTATGAGATTTTCGTTTTTTTTAGAGAGTCAGTGTGTGCTCTAATCTACAATCAAGACGGTCCGTTTTCAGGAAAAGACAAGAATTGTAAAAATGAGCAAAGGTGGAAAAGCTCGGTGCAATTGGAAGTTGTGTCTGCCAGAATACCCAAAAGCTGGAGGGATGAAGAGAACTTTATAACGATTACAATGGAAGGCATTGATGGCACGTACGAAAGTTGCAGTCCTCAACTGCATATCATGGTCAGGCATCTAACAGCAACATTTAGGACTGCAGATTTCGATGATACGGTCTTCATGGATAGCCCATCGTTGGAGCTATCTGTAAAAATCGAAGAGAAGAGGATTACGGTGGGGTCCAATGCGATTCAACTCTACTTTGACAACGAATGGATCTGCCTGTTGATGTGGTTGATCTCTGCAAATAGCTCATCCTCCAGCTGTGAATGTACTCACGCAGAGTCGCATGAGATTGGTGGTAAGGAGTCCCATGCTTCCATGTCAAGTAGGCAATATGCTGACACTCTTCTTGTTGATGGGCAGTCGGTTCGTTACTTTTCATGGTCGATAGAAGTATCAATTGCTCAGGCAAATGCAAAAATCGCCGGGCTGAAGGGAAATGAAGACATCGGAAATATCTGCAATGCTTTCTTCACGGTGAGTGCTGAGTCCTTCAATCTCACCTTGCAGAAAGACAGCGAGAAACTTTTATGCACAGCATCCTTTGAGCAAATCAAACTCTGGTATAAGCAAGCCTCGGACGTAGATGAAGCTCAAAACCTTTTGCTCGAATGCCCTGAAAGAGAGCACTCCAATCAGGGAGTGTGCGGCGAGCAAAGAGCGACTGGCAGTATAGAACCAAGCAAGTTCAGCTTCTCATGGTTGGGCACTGGTGTTCAGGTCATCCACTTTGTCCTTTCTCACTCATGCACGTTCTACATGAGTGCCGAAGAGCTAGTAAGTCTTCATCAGCTGTGGGAACTGCTCCAGGTATTCACTTCCTACGAGGTTCCAGAGCATGTTTTACAACATGCAAAAGGAAATTCTGGTAATTGGGTCCATTTGAACGTTGTCCTGGAAAGGTGCAGCGTGCTACTCCGACAGTCGCCCAACAGCTGTGTTCCCTCTGGCAGCAGCCTTGTACTACATGGGCAACAGCTGTATGTCAATTATTCCTGGGACCGTGGAAGCAATGCTGTCACCAAGGTGATCCTCAATGGTTTTGAAGGTCTTGTACAGAGAGGGTGTGATCCGGGCAGTTTGTCATGGGACTCTGGGATGCTGTCTTGTCTTTTGCCTTCTACAATTCTTTTTGAGAGAACATGGACTACATGCTCCTCAGAGCATGAACCTCAGGTCATTGATGAGATCAAAGTGGATGCTGCAGAAGGGGTCATCTGGCCCGAGGCTCTCTCGTTGCTACAGCCGCTAGTCTGTTCACTTTTAAGCAAGTGGTCTCTCGGGGGTGTGCAGGATGGAGTTGATGCTGAGAAAGGTTTTCTAAATGACGGACCCAACAACATTGTTCAGTACCCAGAGGAAAGCACTGATGAGCCTGTCCAATACACATTCCTGCTAAGCCTGCATGCCGGGACAGCTCGATTGGTAGATTCTGCACCAGCAGGCCGCCCTCTTATCGAAATGTCTCTTGATGATCTTCAGGGAGAATATAAAACTGGTCGAAGCCAGGGAGATCTTGATGCTAAGGTTGATGTCCGGGCAAGTGGTCGCATGTTTGATGACCTTGGTGATATCCAACCTCTGATGGACCCTTGGCACATCCTCCTGCAGAAAAAGTGTTCTCAAAAGTCCATGGAATACCTAGCCAGCTCAGATGAAAGGCTCAATCTACTTCTGTCGCCAAGGTTGCTACACATTTTATCTTCCCTGGAATACTTTGTTGAAGGTTGGAAGGGCAACCAAGTATTTTGTGCCGGCCCTTCGAATACATCACACAAGGATGTTGGAAACGTGGAAGCATTTGACACACAGCACAGGCTTGCAAGCAAGGCTCAACGGCCCTGGATTCTCTTGAATGAGACTGGTGTACGGCTTTGGTTTTGGAATGAAAGCCTGGGCGAAAAATCGAGGACTTATGCTGTAAAACCAGGGGAGGCTCAGTCAATGCCGTGGACACACAAGAGTCGAAGCACCGCCCGCCCCCCTGTGCTCTCTGTGCAGTTGGACGGAGCTTGGGCCCCTCTCCGGGGGTTATGCTTTAGCGCTACTGGCCAGCACATCGCAGTACTTGCGAGGTCCTTGGCCGGACTAAGACCTGTGCCTTTGATAGCTGATATGCCAGGTGGTAGGCAGTTGCGATTGCGGTCACCATTGCGAATAAGGAATTGTACAACACTGATACTATCTCTGCGACTTCAAAATGCTGACGGTGGTCCCAATATTGAAGAGGGGGATTCCACCCACTGCAAGAGCTTTGGGTTCTTGCACCCAGGAAAATTTGCTTCTGTTCCTTTAACTGCCCTGTCTGTCAATACCGTTGCATTCCTCAATGTGCATTTACCCGAAGGGGGTGACACTGGTTGCTGGACCGCTAATGACGGGCTGTGGTTTGGAAGCTCAAAAGGGAAGCTCGACGATTTGAAGGGTTTGATGGTCTGTACTCCTGATCCAGCAAGTAGTCACGAGCCTTTGTACCTAACAATCAATACAGTCGAGTCACACAGAGTGCCATGGATGGCAGAGTCCAGTCCCTGTTCTGATGAGGGGTTTGATGACAATTTTGTGGGTCTCCTTGAGATGCAAGTCTTGCCCCCGCTGGTGGTAGAGAGCCGCTTGCCAGATGGTTATATGTTAGGTTGTAGCTTTATCTCAAATCAGCCAGCATCTCACCAGCGGCCAGCAGTCTCATCAAGCCAAGAGACCACAAAAGTAGGTAAGGGCGAGTACGCAACAAATCTGTCTGACTCTTTAAACAAGATGCCAAATGTTTTCCCCCGAACTTTCAAACGAATCAGCAGTAAAACAGTAGTGGCAAATGAGGTAGAGTCAATGTCGGTCTCACCTGGAGTAAGCCATGCAAAAGGGATTGTGAGTGGATATCACATTTATCGCTTTGATGTGAAACACCATACCATCAGGCTATCGATGACATTGAACGTGCCGCAGATGTTTCATGACAATGCAGAGGAGAGTTCACTTGGATTTCAGATGGGCAAGCCAGTCAGAGTGATTGCACCAAAAACAAAGCACTCACTCCAGCGTGCTGTACCAAAGCGGAGAAAAGTGGAGCTTGTTCTAAACAGGGGAACAGCTGCATTGGAAACCACGCGAAAGTGGGCAGTGCTAGCAGTTGATATTGAGCAAGTGGTTCATGGTGCACTATCCTACCGTGTGGCCATATCGGCACCCTATCTTTTGGCAAATCACACTCCAATCCCTGTATCATTCCGCACTTACAAGGCTGCTGTGAAGGGACAATCCAGTATAGTGACAGTGCCTCCCTGCGATGAAATTGAAGGAAAGGGGTGGAGATCTCCCGCCCCAGCATTGTTCTATTCAAAAGATAAAAGGGTGCTGCTCAAGGTTGGCAACTCTAGCTGGTCTCTTCCCTTTGAAATTGACAAAGTTGGGCTTGACTGTGTACTCCGCTTGCCAATAAAGGACCAACTACGCCAGGCTTATGATGTTGGTCTCGGTATATCATGGATCAAGTCTAGTGATGGGCGTAGAATCTCAAGGCTGATCACGATTTCTCCTGCTGTAGTGCTGAAGAATTGTTCAGGAAAGCCAATGAAGATTGTTGGTAGCCATACTGGGCAGGTTTTGGTCACCGACGGCAAAGTTCTACCAATGCTAAACTCAGTGACAGCAGAAGATGCAGCAGAAGTGTCATTACCAAGAGAGGAAATGGAAGGAGACATGGTGGTTGGCCACAGATTTCTATCTATAAAGCCTGATGATTTAGTGTCTGCTGGAACACAATGGACTTGGTCGGAACCTTTTCGAATCAACACACCGGGTGATCAGACTTTGCGCCTGTGTGCTCAAAGTTCCAGCAGCTCTGCTTCAAAGGTTCACGAGCGCCAGACGGGTGGCGATAACATAGACGTTTCAGAAAATGCTCTCCTGGACGTGCATGTGGAATTCGTCTCTGCCAGTCTTGTCGTAACTCTTGGCCCACTTGGATCGCCAAGGGTAGCACCTTACCGCATCTCGAACGCTTGCGGCAAAATGCGATTGAAGTGCTATCAAAAAGGTTTATCAAACAGGTCTTTCCAAGTGGGACCTCTTTCTTCTGTTGACTATGCATGGGATGCCCCACTGCGTTCCCGTCGGTTGAAAGTAGCAATACAACCTTCTGGTTGTTCTCAAGTCTTTACCAGGGAGTATGAACTTGACGAGATTGCAACCCGTCCCTCCATTATCGTCAAATACAAGCAGCAGGTAAATCATAAAGGTAGCAATACCACCCGCAGCGGTCATAGTGGTCGCCAGTTCTCACGCGTTGCAAGCATGTCGTACTCGAGTATCAAGCCACGATCTGAAGGGTCAAAAGGGAAGCAAAGGGTCACAAGAGGCCACTCAGAACCCAGGGGGATCCTCACCTCTGGCAAGACCTGTGAAACGCCGGACAATGGTCAGAAGCAGCACTCACAGAGATCAAGGTCGGGATCAATGGAGATAACTGAGGTCTTTTCTGTGCGTGTGTTTGCATCTGGTTCAACGCGTGTGCTTGAGTTTTCAGATCTCGCAAGTACACTTTCTCAAGATAGGAACGAAGAAGCTAGGTTACTTGCTTCAAAATTCGAGAAAGTTCAGCAGAGAATAGCATGTGTGGACCAAGCCCTTCACCAGTTCAACGTTCAAAATGAACAAATGCCAGGAAGCAATGGAGCTGCCATGGACATTGGTCAACCTGCAGGACTTCTGACACCTGGAAATGCACTGCTGATTTCAGCAGCTGATCGGTTTTCCAGGGCACTGAGCGTTCCAAAGCCTACGGGAGATGTCGCGACCAGCGCTGCTGACAGTAGCTCCTCAGCATGGGACATTGCCTCACTTGTTGCTGGAGGAGAGCTCCGTGTCCTGGTTTGTGCTGTGGACGGATTTCGAGAAGGCTCTCCGGTGGCTCGGACAGACAAGCCGCTTACTTATGTCACCAACCTGTCACGTCTGCGTCCATTTGTACGGGTTATTTGCGGGAAACAGCAACGGCAGACTTGGGCCCACAAATCCGGACAAAATAGGCCATCAGGCTGGGGATGGGATGAAGAACTGGTTTTTCATGGGGTTGCTGCAACGGACACAATTAGGGTAGAAGTGCTAGACTACAATCGCAAAGGAGACCATGGATTTCTGGGAGAAGCCTTTGTAGATCTTGCACCTTACTTTCAGGATGAGAGCATGGAACAGACCCCTGCAACAAGCAAGAATGCCGAACCAGGATCTCCGGGAAGGCGTGCAAGTTGGTTTACACTTACAAGCCGAGGCGCATCTCGTAACATCCTTTACCACGGTCGCGTGGGACTTGCTTTGTCTTGGAATAGATCCTTGCTTGAACAGCTCACCCTGGCCCTGAAAGCGAAGGAGTCTGAGCTACAGCTCAAAGAGTCTATCTTGTCTGAACTTCAAGATGCTAACAAAGGTGCATTGGATGCCTCCCTTGCAGCAAAATCATCCCAAGCTCCAGGCAGCATCATTCAAGGAGAGGAAGAAGGCCGCCCCTCGAACATGTTGGCCCGTTGGACGAGACGAAGGCAAGCGTTGGACGCTGAGGAGAACAGCCAACGCAAAAGTGCTGCCGACTTCAAATCTGATTTCCAGCAAAGCAAAGAAAAGTACAACAAGATTCTGGTTAGAGTGATTGAAGCTCGGGGGCTGAAGCCGCCCGAAGCTTCTTTTGCTCCATCACAATCTCATAGCGACTCTTATGTGAGGGTCATTCTCCAAGGCGTAGGATTTCGTGCTCCTGTCCGTACACGCACCGTACACTACACAAATGACCCAGCTTGGAATGAGAGCTTCTCGTTTTCCAAAGTTGACAAGAACTCTTCTATCAAGTTCGAAGTGTTTAGGAGAAACAAGCTTGGAAAGGACAATAAACTGGGAAAGGCCTCTGTTGATATCTCTAAGCTACCGCCCAAGGTTCCGCATTACCTTTGCCTGCAATTGAGCTCCAAGAGACAACGTCGGCATCCAACTGACCGAGCAGGTGGTGCATGGCTTGGGGAATTGAGGGTACGCATCCAGTGCATGCGAGCTCCAGGAGTGTCATTTGACAACAGTATGAAGCAGCTATCTCATGCCAATGATGCTCAGGAGGAGGAGGAGGCTACTTTCAGTCTTCGCGTTGAGGTTCCTGGAATTGGACTCTCTTTAGCCGAAGGAGCAGCGCACCCTGGTTTGTCTTGGTCATCTGGCAATGAGCTCTTGCATCTCTACATTGGTGACTGTGATTTGCAACTTGCAAGGGTATCCGGCGATGATCGCGTTCGCTTGACTGTCAAGAACCTCCAGTTGGACAACCAGCTCTTCTCTGCTCAGGATCCTGTGATCTTGTATCCTACTCCTGTAGCACATCAGGAAAATTCAAGACCTGTCCTTGAAATCAGTTTTGTCAAGTCTCATTCTGACCTCTCAGCTGTACACTTTCGGTATCTATCTTTCCTTATGCAAGAACTCGACATCCACCTGGAAGAAACCTGGTTGGACCAGGTTTCTTCCTTTGTTCTTGAAACGATCTTGGTTTGGAAATCCCACTCAATGTTGGAAGATGAAGAAGTCGAAGGAGATGCAACAGCAGCAGCTCTTTCAATCAGTCGAAGCCTGCAAACTGCCAACATACAACTTGCTTTGGAACATGCTCGTGCTTCTCCTCCTCAACTGACACAGGGGCGGAGGCAGTGGTATGTTGAGCTTCTCCATATCCATCCAATCAAAGTGAATGTGACCGTGAGGAGGGGTCATGCACTTGGAAATCTCCCTCTGGAAGACGGAGGGATAGCACAGGAAAAGTCGGACGCTGGCTTCAGCGCTCTTACTGGGTTCCCCATTCTGTCCATCTCCAATGCTCCGGTGCGATTGGATGCCTTGTTGGTTGAACACGTATTTGAACAACGAGCTGAACTGATTGCTAAATTGCATGCTCACTACCGCCGACAAATTTTGGTGGAGATATACAAAGTAATTGGCAGCGCTGCAGCAATTGGGAGCCCTGTTGCTGCACTTGCTGATGTGGGTACCGGGGTCACTTCCTTATTCTATGAACCAGCGCGTGGATTTGTACAAAGGTATGTTTGCATCCTTTCTTCCTTGTGGTTGTACCGAGTAATTGCGTTGCACCTGAACGTCTTGGACTGACCTCTCTCTTTATCTTTCCGATCGCACATTGAAGTCCCAAAGAATTTGGTACAGGGATTGGCAGGGGCATGAAGCATCTTTTGCTTCATAGCGTGGCTGGTGTGATGGGTTTTGTATCCATTGGTATGGGCAGCACGGCCCGCGGACTTGAATGCATAAGCAGGCCTAAGTATCTGCAATGGACTTCAGATCGGTTACAGGCCAAGCACGGCATTCGACGGAGGACAAGGAAGGGAAGCATATCTAATGCCATGAAAGACATTGGTGTTGGAGTATACTACGGGATCTCTGGCCTAGTTCGACAGCCCGTAGAAGGAATGAACAACGATGGTATATTGGGTTTTGTGAGCGGAACAGGAAAAGGCACGGTGGGGGTAATTGCTCTTCCGGCGGCAGGAGTAGCACGTTTTTTCTCCAAGGTAGC
>LFIK01003251.1_pt1 | contig 13205 bp, 7 predicted proteins | sample 643401 | NCBI WGS metagenome assembly LFIK01 (sample SAMN03777447, study PRJNA286221) | soda lake metagenome | biome: soda lake; feature: Kulunda steppe; material: water; isolation source: sample T5-Br brine of Lake Tanatar-5 | place: Russia: Kulunda steppe | collected 2010-07 | reverse complement strand
GTTTGATACGAAAGAGCAGGTCGATTTATTCTCGCAGTTGTGTAGTCGTGTAGGAATATTTGGTGAATTTTCCGGTTATTCGTATCATATTCCGAAGTCCCATTCGTATTCTTATAGAAATGATGTGGTGTTGGATCCTATTGTTCGTATTGAAGAAGTGGATGTGAAGAAACACCCTAAAATGTATGATTTAACCATTCCGAAAACACTGAACTTTGGATTGGCAAATGGTCTTCAAGTGAGAGATACAAGTCAAACGGGATACATTCAACGTCGTCTGATTAAAGGAATGGAGGATTTGAAGGTGGAGTATGATATGACAGTTCGAAATAATATGGGGAAATTGGTTCAATTCACGTATGGCGACGATAATATTGATACTACGAAAGTAGAAAGTCAAAGTATTCCCCTATCGAAGATGACCGTCAGTGATATTTACAATCATTTCGATATTCCTAAAAATATGAAAAACAAAAACCTTCTTTACAAAAATTATTTCATTGCTTCGATCATTTCTCAAGTGAAGAATGACGACCGAGTGATGAGTAAACATACGACGGATCTTATTCATGAGATGATTCAACATCGTGAGGATTTAATCCATCATGTCTTTAAGGAGGAGATGGATGATAAAGTAAATATTCCTGTGAATTTCCAGCGTATTATTCAAAATATTAAGCATCAACTTCATATTACAGAGAATTCACTGGTTGATATTACACCCTTACATTGTTATCATCTTATCCAAGATTTCAAGACCCAATTAAATCGTATTCATATGGCAAAACCTACACGATTGTTCTATATCCTCTTTGATTATTACATTAACCCCATACAGATGATATACAAGCATCGTTTCCATAAAGACGCCATGCTCCTCCTCTTGACGACTATTCTTCATAATTATAAGAAGGCACTTGTCGCACCTGGAGAGATGGTGGGGATGTTGTCAGCACAATCGATTGGAGAACCAACGACACAGATGTCATGTGTGTATGATGAACGAATGCGTATTATCAAGGTTTCTAAGGAAGGTATCGAGTGTATTACACCTCGTATTGGTGAATTTATCGATGAATATATCACACAACATCCTACAATGACCTTTAATACAGGACATCCGGATAGTGTAGAGACCTGTTTGGATATGGACGACTACGAGTATTATATTGTGGGTGTTGATGAAAGAGAGAAAACATCGTGGAATAAGATTTCACATGTTTCACGACACCCCGTCAATGGAGAATTGATAATGGTGAAGACAGCAAGTGGTCGCGAAACAATTACTACGAAATCACACAGTCACTTAATCCGCAATAAAGATCGACAATGTGTGGTTCCTATTCAAGGTTCAGACTTGAAGGTGGGAATGAGAATTCCAGTCTTGAAACATATTTCAAATGATAAAACACATATGACAACAACGTGGGATGTGTATTCACTAGACGAATCATTTGGTTTCTTCGTAGGTGCATATTTGGCGTGTGGAAGAACAGAAAAGAAGAATATCCAAATCATTCACGAGAATCCAGTATATCTCGAGAGGTGTATTGAGTTCTCCAATAAGTATGACATTGATTTCACTATGGTGGAAGGAACTACACTCATTCTTCATTCGACTTCATTATCTACTCTTCTCGATAATGCGTGTTATGATTATTATTTGAAGGTTCCCTCTGTTACTTACACTGCTCCCCATTCCTTCATTTCGGGATTGGTTCAAGGGTATATGGATGGAAATTCTACCTTTGAATGTAGTCCTTTCGATGAATATGTGTCTGTGTCGAGTTCGGAGAGAATGTTGTTAATGGATCTTTCCATTCTAATGAATTATTTCGGTATCTTCACACTCTTGGATGTGGAAGATTGTATGTATCATTTAATTGTCCCCAATACCTATTCGATGAAGTATTCATCTAAGATTGGATCACTTCTTCACCAAGAGAAACTCATTGAATATATTCATCCCAAGGCGTGTCGATTTTCGATGGATCGAATTTATGGATTAGATACTATTCTTACAAGATGTTGTCGCCAATTGGACGTCGAAGATTGCGACGATGTGGATAAGTATGGTTCTATTTCCCGCGATACAATTCAAGAGTACATTACTCAATTTGACAAGCACGATAATGTGGATAAAATCCAGTATGAAATGAGTATTTTGAAACAAGCGTGTTTCTCGGATGTAGTATGGGACGAAATTGTAGAAATCAATAACTATACCAATTACGAACATAAATACGTATATGATTTCACTGTCCCACATAACCAAACGTTTATGACAGGAGATGGTATTCTCGTTCACAATACATTAAACACATTCCATTTAGCAGGTGTTTCGAGTAAATCCAATGTCACTCGTGGTGTTCCAAGGATTGAGGAAATTCTCTCTTTATCAAAAGAACCGAAAAATCCATCGGTGACTATTCACTTGAAAGAGAGCGAACGTCTCGATCGACTGAAAGCACAGAAATTAATGTATTTAGTAGAACATACTTCCTTAAGAGATGTGGTAGTATCCTCGGAGATTTGCTTCGACCCTGATAATATGAATACACTCATTCAACAAGACAAGGAGTTAATGACCCAGTATCATGATTTCCAAGAATTAGTGAGTGATTGTATTGAAAGAGAAGAAGATGGAACGGCAAAATCGAAATGGGTGCTTCGATTTGAATTTAATAAAGAACTTTTATTGGATAAAAATATTACAATGGATGACATTCATTTTGCCATTGAAAATGGGTATCCTCAAGATATTGAATGTATCTATACCGATTACAATTCCGATAATTTAGTTTTCCGTATTCGATTGAAGGAGGCGATCTCGAAAAAGAAAGGATTGTTGAAGAGTTCTCAATTATCATTAGATCAATCGGATGAGATTTATATGTTGAAGAATATCCAAGATAATTTAATGGATTCCATTGTATTGAAAGGTATTCCTAAAATATCCAAGGTGAATATTCGTAAGATCCAAAATATTGCCATCTTCAAAGATGGAGACTACCATACAGATGAAATATGGGTATTGGATACGGTGGGTTCGAATTTGTTGGATATTCTCTCGATGAATGAATTCAATGTGAATGAAACGTATTCAAATAACATTATGGAAATGTATGATGTGCTTGGCATTGAGGCCGCACGACAAAGTATCTTTAATGAATTCCAAGAAGTCATTCAGTTTGATGGAACCTACATCAACTTCCACCATCTTGCTCTCCTATGTGATCGGATGTGTTATTCCCATAAACCGATATCTATCTTCCGACATGGTATTAACAATGATGATATAGGTCCCATCGCAAAGGCTTCTTTTGAAGAAACACCTGAGATGTTCCTACGAGCAGCACGACATGGTGAGTTGGATAATCTACGAGGTGTTTCTGCCAATGTGATGTGTGGTCAATTGGGTAATTTCGGGACAAGTAGTTTCCAAGTGGTGTTAGATATGAACCGTGTGAAACAGATGAAACGAAAGGAGGTGGTGAAAGAAGATACTGTGGATGAGCTATTCAAGTTGGAGAATGTTGAAGACCCGTGTTCTATACAGAATATCAAGATTGTTTCCAATGTGAAGACGATCCAAGGAAAGAATCGTGGAGAAGACAACGATTACAGTCCAGGGTTCTAAATTGGTGAATAAAGTTAAATAAAATAAAAAAATTATTTTTATTTAACTACAAGTCGGATAGGTTTCTTTCGTTTTATCTTTTTCAATTTATCTTCTTGAATAGGAATATTTCGTAATTTTCGACGAATATTGATGAGACGCATATATTTATTAATGTAATCGTCGAAGGAGGGACGATGGATATATATTCTCTCTAATTGATTTCGGAAGAGAGATGTGAAACTATCTATATACAATTTAATGGAATTATCTCGATGGAATAATACATATTCTAGAGGTGTATTACGCTTAATTCCAGATTGTCGAATAATATAATAATAATCTTGAATTCGCTCATTATTTACTATCCATACATGTTTATATTTTGACTTTGCACCAATCGCAGAAACACGTTTTCCTTCATCTTGTAAATTCCATCCGCGTAATTCATTAAGTTCCGTAGAAGAAACTACCAAAACAGGTAATTGAAATCGCATACAGAAGAGATGAATATCGAAATTCGTAATGTAATAATTCTCGGAAATAAGTGTATCTTGGAAAGAAATTCGATTTTCGGCAACTTGACTCATGAGTCGATGTTTTCCCTCATCAATTAATATTTTTTGGATAATCTTTTCTTTTCCGTGTTTTTCAAATACTTTTCTGTATTCTTCCAATAAGATAGATTTAATACGTTTAATAGAAATTCGTCGTCCCGTATAATCTTGGTATATATCTCTCAAAATATCAAAAGTACATACTTCAATATTAGAATACACACGCTCTTTTGCATCTTTCAATAATACTTTCCACATTCCTTTACTCCTTCTCTCATGATCAACCACACAAGAAGGATCACTTTCTTCAACTTCTTCATCCTCTGGTAGTTCATCCACTTGTTTCACTGGATCAGCAGTGGGTGTATAGGATAATAATTCCTCGAGTGAAAACTTGTGATTATATAATTGACTTTTCACCGGTTGAACGAATTCTCGTGTTTTATGATGAACGTATGTATTAATATGTTCTGGATCAATATCATCAAAGTAAGAAGATAATATGGTTTCTAATAAAATAATCTCATGCGAATGAAGATCATAATCTAAATGAAGATTAGATAAATAGACTGTTTCATGGAAGAGGTAATTGTATATATCTTTGTATCGTATAATCTCATCTGCAAGTCGTGTATAGTAGAGACTTCGATTGTCGTAATTACTAATCAAGTTTGAAGACGGAATCGCCAATTTACATACACCTGTTCCATCCTTTTTGATACTACAATATTCACTGCTTTGACACTTTTCAACTGTTAAATGAGAACACATCGAAACATTTCCAACGGAAAGTAATTCCTTCTCTTGGAATTCTTTAAATACAATGTAAGGATCCATTATATTTTTGAGTTCTCGTTTTATAGCACGTATTTTTTCATTATAAAATTTGGCGTCTTTCTTAAGGATACGTTCAATCTGTTCTTTCGTCTCCACAAAAGAGGATTGACGAAGAAGTATTCTCAAGGTATTTCGGAAGGATTGATAAAAACTTGTCTCCAAATTTATTTTATGAATTGTATTTGTTCTCTCTTCATCTTTATTATTTTGGAGAGAGGATATTTTATCTGATACCATGTAATCAATACCTTTCTGTTCCTCTAAATCCATATGATGAATATTTTGTTCTGGTTTCTTCAAAGGTACAAATTGATTACCACTTGTGAGAATTCCAACTACTAAGCCATCATCAAGGATCTTCATACGAGGTTTTATAGCAAGTTTCTTATCAGTTAATTTGTATACTTTTCGTAAGAAATCTACAGTTCCATCCAGTTTTTTAAATATTTTATCATCGTCAAAATAATCAATACGATATCGAGGGTTCATAGGTGATGGTTTAATAGGTATATACCCACGTTCCTTCGTGTCTAACAATTCAACATACACGCCAACAATTCGATTACTGTAATTGCTGATTTGACGAAGAATTTTAATTTTCTTCTCTTTAAATAACTCTTTCACTGTGGCAAAATCCAAATTATCTTTGAATTCATATACTTTCGGTAAAGATGGTTGAGGTATACATTTTTGGAATCCTTGATTGACAACATCCAATATATATCGAATATTAGAAGGTAACTGGGAATTCTTTTTATGAAATAGTTTATTCACGTTAATACGTATTTCCTCATCGCGATACAAGTAGATAGGTTCATAATATCCATCTTTTAATATGGCAAGAAGTGAATGTTTATTACTATCAAATAATTCATTGGAATATTGATTAGTAGGACATACCAGTTCTACATTATTCGTCATATCGTCCTCGGGAATTCGTAGGAGAACGAGATTAATTCCATTCGGAAATAGTAATTCGTTCGGTGTGGTAATCACATCCCATAAATAAGTATGATCGACCTGCTCTTCTTCACTACGAAGGTATCGAATATAATTTTCATATGCATTACATACATTCTTGAAATGAATCATATAATCTTCCATATCAGAATCACCTCCTTTGGTCTTAGTTAATAATCGATTAGGAATATCCAACTGTTTCGCAAGTTGAGAGGAGAGATATGGATTAATATCTATATCCTCATATTCACTACTGAAACTATCCACGAGTGAACCTCTGAAATACTGGACGAATTTATCCAGTGTGATCGCACGAGAGAGAACATTCCTCATTTCACGAATGGAAGGGGTGCGAACATTTTCAATCTCCATCTTAGGTCGTTTTTCTTCCTTCATTTTTTGGATTTTGTAATCGACATACACATCCGCAATCAACGCCAAGAAAGACTGCGATCCACTATTTTCAATACCTTTTCGTAGCATACAATACGTAAAGGGTTTTACCTTATTTCGTGTGCTTTTCATACACTTCATATTGTCGGTATGTAACAACTTCTGAACGGATAGAGGCAACATCCCCCATCGGTCTTTGGATAAAGGCATCTTTTCAGGATTTTTAATATAATCCGCATCTTGACGTCGTATTTCCTCGTCTTTTTCTGTGACCTTTTTCTCTCCCATACACTCTTCTCTCCTCTTCTGCTGACTTTTGGAATCCCAACTCTTGAAACAACAAGGAATACATAATCCGTCGGGATGATTTCCCTCTTTGACAAACCCAGGATAATGTTGGATATACTTCCCATCTTTATCCTTGTGTTGGTTATCGTTTTTGAATTCAAACACAAATGCATCATCCGGAACAACTTTCGCATCCTGTGGAATAATCTTCGTAGAACCTCCACATTTCCCTTTCTTGACATCTTCTTCCGTCATACTTGTATTGGTCTTCAAGCACCAAAAACGAGGACATATATACCAATGTTTATGATTTTCATCCGAACCATAATGAATTGCCTTATCATACGATCCAGGGTAATTTTTATCAATATTATCCTTCTCCTCTTGAGTTAAGATCACAGGTTGTCGACGTACATTGAAAGGACATATTCTTGAATAAGAATTGTATCGTCCATCGGTTTTCTTTAAGAAGAGTTTTTCATCGCGTTCTTGTAATCGTCGCAAGAAATAATTCGTTCCTGTTAAATTCATTCCCACCACATTTCTCTCCATTTCATCTACACGCTTTCTCTCTTGTTCTTCTTGAATAGGTTCTTCTTTTTCTTCATCCTTTTCTTCTTCTGTATCTTCCTCAAGAATAAGTTCATCATCTTCCCCAAATAGAAGACCCTCTTCACTACCACCCCCTTTCATATCTCTTGCTTCCAGTAAATCTTCTCCATAATCTTCTTCTCCATCACTTAAAAGACCCAATATTCCATCGTCGTCATCGAGTTCGCTATCATACATAAACCCCTCTTCTTCTACACGGAAATCTTCTTGTTTTTCAAGTGCTTCACCCACACCACTCTGAATATCCTTCTCGACTTCTTCCTCTTCAAATTCACCTTTACATACACGCTTCATAATTTTCTCTCGAATATAGGGATGATCCGGAGTTTGTGTAATGTGAAGTATTGCTTCAATATACTTAGGGATAACATTCAAATAAGTTATGTTATTAAGATTTTCTACTTTGATAAGAAGGTTTTTAGTATAAGGTTCAAGAGAGAACCTACACGGAAATCCAGGATGTGATTTAATCTTCAGTTTCCGGTTCTGATTTTGTTGTTGTTGAACTTGGACGGAACTCAACCACTCCAAATATTCTTTTCGTGCGTCTTCATAGGAGAGAGAGAAATTCTCTTGAATTCGATTGACAATGACAATATCCGGTGTATTCATATGAGTTAATTCCACAATGAACGCCTCGATACCATCCATTTTATTGTAATGAGAAACACGTTTATATCGCATATGAATTCCTTTCTTAACATCCGGTTCAATGACATTAAACACGCTAGAAATACAATGTTTAAACTTTGATAAGGATAATTTATATTCGATGGGTAAAACCGCGGAATAGGAAATATTCAATATATCAACATACCGATTGAAACCCGCGAATTTTTCAATGACAAACCCTTGTTCTTGTAAATAATTGTATAGAGGTTCTAAAAAGGAGGATGTAATATCATGAATGACTTGTGTCATTTCATCAAGGGTGGAAGGGTGTTTGGTTGAAATCAAGAACTGAATGGAAAGATCTTCATAAATGTGTGTATAACATTCGTATTCCTTGTTCTCTCTTGTATAGTGTGTATAAGAAGCAACCGATTTCACTCGTGCTACTTTATCCTTTATTTTGTTTATTGCACTTTTGGGTAAGTAAGGAATCTTTTTTCCATTCTTTGATTTTCCTTCTGTAAATAATCGATACATATTCTCTTTTCGTGTGGAAGGGTTATATTTCAAAAACGGTGTTTCTTTACTAGTTCGCAAAATTTTGAAAAAGTTTAAGAGAGAAGTTTTCATTTTATTCTTGGGATGAAGAATAATATCCAAAGTCTCAATTCCTCCTTTCGTATAAGATAATTCACTTTCTCTCTTGTGATAGATTTCGTGGAAGAGATCAACTTTTTGTTGTTGTTTAAGAAAGGTGTCTTCAATCACCGCATTCGTAAGAAGTCGATCTTTTGCTTGTTTTAATTCTTCTTTGTTTCGTATATTGTCATCATACAAAAAGGGAAAATATATTTTAGAAGTATCTTGTTGAGAAATGGAATTTTCTTCATTAAAATCAAACACGTCCATAGCAGTGGTAAAAAAAATTACATCATCGGATAATTTCGGCAAGTCAAGTAGAACGGTAGTATTTTGTGTAGATAGTATATCCTTAGAATGGGAGACAAGGAAACGATCATACTCCACAACATTGAATGGATTCACTGTTATAGGATACTCAGTTTCAGCATGATATCTTTGTCCGATATTGAAATAAGTATTTAAATCCTTGAAATCTAATTCAATACGCGAGAATTCTTCATACGAAAAAATATGATTTTCATCCACACCTTCAAGTGTTTCACGTATATGTCTCTCATTCAAGATTGTGCTATAGGTCTTTCGATTGTATATATTTAAAAGAAATTGAAGAAGTCGTGTGTAAGAGAGAGGAATATTATCATTTTGTGTTAATATACGATACACATCTTTCATCGTGTATTCCCCTTTCATTCGTTTCAACCCATAAAGATATAGTTCATTCATACTTACTTTATCTCGTGATGATAATCCGATATCATTCAGTAAATTATGTGCGTACATGATCTTCTTCTTAATCATATAAATCATATCATCATTGTGAATATTCATATACACACGATATACACCGATTTCCGGTTTCTTCCGTTTCTTATCTTTCTCTAGAATAGAATAATAGAGAGAAGGTATCTCGTTCTTATACCGTTCAAGGTCTTCTACTTTTTCAATGGGGGTTTCTCGTCTTGCTAAATCACTTGAAAATATGAAAAAGTTATACATTCTATTCTTATGAATTTGAACGGCATGAATATGTCTTTCTTTCTCCATTGATATATAATTATTATATTTAATAAAATACAATAAATATATTTAATATAATGAAAATCAACGTTATTTTAGCATCCACAAGAGAAGGTGGTATTGGATTCAAGAACAATATTCCATGGTTTATTAAAGATGATTTACAGCATTTTAAGAGGGTAACAAAGGAAGACAATTATGTTAATATTGTCCTCATGGGGAGGAAAACGTGGGAGAGTTTGCCTAAAAAACCATTACCCGATCGTATTCATCTTGTTCTCACGAAGAACACCATTGAACCACATGAACGTACTTATGTTTATTCGGAAATGAGTGATGCGTTGAATCATTGTTTCGAATTGACACCTCAATGTAATGTCAATCTTTCCATTATTGGAGGCAGTTCCATCTATCGTGCATTTTATAACTTATATCTCGAACACCGTGATAAATATAAACATTACTTATATCATAGTATTATCCATCGACGGTATGAATGTGATCGTTTTTTCTCTCCGAATTATGACTATTATGATGAACTAACCCAAGAGACGAAAAATGTAATGGATTATACTACAAATGAGAAGGTACTAATTACATATTCTCTCTACAAATCGAAATAGGGATTATCTGTAATTTCCATTCCACAATATTTCTTTGGTTTTCCTTTATAATCTTCTGGTTTATATAAATCTAAATCCGCGGCATATTTTAATAATTGTTTAAAGTTTCCCCAGAATTTCTTATCATGTCCGATGGTTTCCGTTCCCGTATGAGCGAGTTCATGAATGGCAACAAACGTCAATGTATTTTCATCGATTAGTTTCTTCCCATTTTTCTTTTTTGTTAAACAAAAGGCCATTTTCTCTCCTTTATTTTCACTATAAGCGGTGTGAACACTTGTGGGTAAGGTCTCAGTAATATTTTTCGGATTGAAATTAATAAATATTCTCTCAATCATAGGATCATCTGGTTTTTCCTTCTTCATTGTTTCTACTAACGTTTTCAATTTATTTGTTACTTTCGCAAGTAAATCCGCAGTCTTTTCTAAATCCTCTCGTTCTCGAACACAATACTTATTTCCATCCACAGAAGAAATTACACATTTCAAATTGAACTGTTCCGATTCTAAATATATTTTCAAGGACATCCCCACAATAAAGAGGATAACACTGTAGAAGAGGATCTTTTCTTTCATTGTATATAAATTCATATATATTTTATATACAACAATTTAGGAATTAACCGGAACCAATCTCTAAAGGACGACGGTTCATATCGGGCTCGATAGTTGTCTGATTCCATGGTCCCACATTTAATTGCGGGTTTGGGGGTTCAGAGCGAACTTGAAGATTAGCATTTCGTAAGGTAGAAGCAACGGTATTAATACCAATATGATATCCTGCCTTCAATAAATTAACATTCTGTAAATCACCAGCACCCATTGGATTTAATCGAGACCATTCACTATTTTCATCACGTGGAAGAAGTTCTGCGGGATCAGTTACTTGTTGTCTCTCACAGGAGTTTGCCATACCTTCGTTGGTGGTTGTTAAATCACTAATAGAAGAAGGTTCTGAGGAAATAAGAGAGGTCATATTGGGTTGAGGGGAACCCGCAGTATCAATGGAGGCATCAGTCGAAGGGGACTTAGGAGGATGCATAATCTCCTTGGGAATATCTTTTCCATTTCCGTTTCCATTGGAATATCCATTGTTGTCACGCATACCATCTTGAACCACGGATTTCTTGTTAGAATAATTCAACATTGAATACACTAAAACAATAACACCCAAAATCATAACTACTTGAGTCATATTCAAGTTCTTTAACAACTTATTAAAATTCATTATATAAAACTAATGATAAAATAATTTTACTTATAAATATTTATTTAATTCCTCATTATATTTCACAAGTTCTTCTGTAGATGCGTTGGAGAGATTATCCATATCTTCTTCTTCATCACTACTTTCATTCTCTAATTCATCCAATAAATACAATTTTTTAATCCGTCTTGCCTCTAAATAACCTTCCACCACCAATTTTTTCGCGTATTTAATTCTTTTACGAATATCTTTATACATATCATAATATACCTTGTTTGGTTCTTTCAATTTAATGACATCTGAAGCATCTTGTGGAATAAGAGTATCAGTACATTCCTCCATTTCAGGAAAGCTAGTAGTTGTGTGTTCTTCTAAATCTTCTGGAACAGAAATTAATTCATCTTCCTTATTCTCAGATGTTTCATTCTCTTTATTCACTGGTATATTATTGTCTTTCTTTTCAGGCGTATCACTAAATAAAACCTTCTTATTAATTAAACATTTTTTCATCACTTGTTCTTCCTTTTCTAAAATGAGAATTTGTTTTATATAGGGATGAAGAGAGATACTTGTATTTGTAATTTTAATTCCATCAAATTGAAGGATACAAATAAGATCTCTCTCTTGAATATCCTTCATTTCTAAAACATTTTCTTGTTCATCAAATATTTTAATATCCTTACTATCCTCTTTTACATAACAACGAACTAAACTTTGTTCCCCCTTGTATTTCCTAAACGAAGAAGAGAAAAACTCTTCAATATCATCTTCTTCCATGGAACTTGAAAACCATGTATCATTATGTTCTAAAATCCGCGATTTAATATGTTTTTCTAGTTGTTGTAACCAGATAATAGTGTTCTTGTTTTCCTTAAATAGAAGATCTATGTACTTCTTTTTATTAGTTTCCACCAATCCATGTTTACTTCTACATATAGTGGTCTGTAGAGTAATAGGTCGGTCTTTGTAAAATAATTTAGAATAAAAAGCACCACCTTTGATTCGTTTTGGTGTATCTAAAAATAAAGAAGAGTATTCAACCTCATTATTCGTGTATAAAATGTGATTCATCTAAAGAGTAGAGATAAAATATAATGTTAAAATTCACGCAATAAAATATTATGATTAGATAAGTATGTTATTAAAGGAAAAACTAGTGGAAGAGTTTATTGCGTTATTTCAGAGAGAAGATATAAAATATGAATTGAAGAAAATCCTTCGTCCTCTTTTGGATGTTATTCTTCAAGATATTTATCCCTATATTTATCTTTCCATACTTTTTGTATTAATAAGTTTTCTACTCACTTTAGGAATATTCATTATATTATTGCAAAATTATGTGAAGTAAAATTATTTTCTATATAGATAATATAAATGCCACACAGACCAACAGGAGGAAACAACGCTAATAAACCAAAAAAACCAAAAAACACTCAACGTCCAATTTCACGAAGAACACAACGAAGACGCCGTCGAGGTACTCAACAAGGTGGAACTCAATGTGGAGGAAACACCTGTAATGGGAATAATAATACACACAGTGGAGGCGGTGGAATTGGTGGTGCGTTGCGAACTGCTCTCCTACCTTTCTTGATGTATTCCGCTCAGAAACACCAACAGAGTAGAACCAAGCGTCGTCGTGGTCGCCCTAAGACGAAGCGTAGCAAGAGGTAAAGTTCTGATAAATTATATTAAAGACCTTTCTCTAATATAATGAATACATACAAAGATGTCCTCTTTAGAAGAAAGTGTTCGTCGCTGGGTTCGTTTAGATAATGAAATCAGAGAGAAGAATGAAGAAATGAAACAACTCCGCGAACAGCGAACGGAAATGATGGT
>LFIK01003249.1_pt1 | contig 13209 bp, 11 predicted proteins | sample 643401 | NCBI WGS metagenome assembly LFIK01 (sample SAMN03777447, study PRJNA286221) | soda lake metagenome | biome: soda lake; feature: Kulunda steppe; material: water; isolation source: sample T5-Br brine of Lake Tanatar-5 | place: Russia: Kulunda steppe | collected 2010-07 | reverse complement strand
TTGAACTACTAGTGCTCCATGAGCAAGAACGGTCTTCCTCCAGCTCCGTGCACTGAGTCTTTGCGCGCAACAGATCTTAGGCGCAATTGTGAGTCATGATTCAAAAACACAAATAATGCATTTACACTGGCTACTCATAGAGATGTGGTACATCAATTCCCCAACACCTGAATTCAAAACGCCATGTAGCTGTGCCTGCCAGACGTTTAGTACTGCTGAAGAAGCACTGATGCCCTATGGGACAACCACCTGAGACGCCACCGCCTACCACGCTCAGATGCCAGCAAAAAGGTGACAGAAATGCGTGCAGATCAGAAGATCGTCAGTACATGCATGCGTGTGTCGTTAAGGAGTAAGATTACAAGATTACAAGATAAGAAGTAAGGCTACCGAAGCTGGACGCGCCACTTTTCTTGCGCATTGGGCGGTGGTCGCGGCATGCTGAACGGTGCACCCAAGGTGTGCTGGCACTCTGCAGGGCATGCCCCCCCTAGCACCGCCCCTGCAGCTCCCTACTGCGCTGTGCCTCTGAGAATCTTTTCAGTTTACGCCTACAATTCAGGGTTACCCGCCTCTGAGAATGTTTCCAGTTTACAAGTTAGGGTTAATCTGTCATGCCAGATCACTGTTATTGACTGATCACCAATTTGGTATACACACACACACTTTGGGCGAGCTGGGGAACTTCCTTTGAAGGTAAGCCCCACGCACAACCCCGCTTCTCAATAACTTATTGGTTGAACTGGCCCTCCAATACTCCGGGCAACAACTGTCTGATCTCAAACACACAGTCTCAGACACCAATTCGGCAAAGACACAATATGGCGTGACAAATCGCTTCTGAGATTATCTAAACAGTGATCCTTCTTCAAGGTGCCTCATGCTTTGTTGCCTGTGAGGTGCACAGAAGGCAGCAGGCGCGCGCAGCAGCCGAGGCGTGCTAGCATAGCACATCCATCCGGCTCTGTCTGACGGCGCTGCGCAGTCTGAATCCTGCGTTGCATGCATCGATGCCCAGGAATGTCTACGGTGCGCGGGGGTGGGCCAGGGGGGTAGGGGCAAAGTAGGCGTTTGAAGACGTGATCATCTGGGTGATGATGTTGGTCCAAATGAGGTCGGCAGTTGGGGTATCAGAACTGTTTCTATTTACCTTGAAACTTGTAAGTCTTTAAATAAAAGACTAAAGTTAGCAAAAGGCAGGTTACACGCACCCCGTATTACACCTCGGTTCTCAACAACTCAGTGCTCTGAGAGATAATTACACGCACCCCGTATTACACCTCGGTTCTCAAAAACTCAGTGCTCTGAGAGATAATTAAGGTGGTACCCAGAAACAGCAAGAATGCACCTCAGGCTGAGAACTTCTAAAAGCAGCTGAAGATTCAAAATGGTTTTGAGTGGATGACATCATCTCAGCTCGTCTATAGATGATCTTGCCCTTGCGCGCTCGTGAACTGCCTTCAAACATCTTCCGGTTTTCAGTCTTGCTATTCACCAAAACATTGGGCTTCCAGACACTACCTTTCTTCTGATTTGAGCGCTTTTAGTTTTGGTTTAGGGTTGCAGGCCTTTTAGGCTTCAGCTAAGCTGCCCTCGTTCGGCGGATACAGCTATGTAACCTAACCTATAGATGATCATGATGAAGATGGTATTTGCAAAGCTCAGTGTGATAGATGTAATACATAACAGGCCAGGTTATGGCTCCAGCCAGACCAGATCATAGCCTATCTGAGACTATTGGTGTTAGCACTACTAGTAGTACTTGTGACTGGTTATGACCAGCCACAAGGCTGGGGGTTAAAAACTTACAACTAATAAATATATACTAAATTGATGGTGGAGGTTTGCCTGCCAGTGGTGCTTGCACCAGATGTGAACTTCTTCCTAAAATCATGCAAACAGGGGTTACCTTGTTGGCGTAGTCTTTCTTTCTTTCTAAATTGCCCTTTTTCGCCAATTACAATTAATCCCTCAACCTCACCTATCAGGAGCTGATGGTTTGACATGCCAAGCTTACAAGGATAACAAGCTTACCCTCATGAGCTCGTTGTTAAGACTGCCCATGTTGATTTCTCCTCTTTCCTGTCATATTACAAACTTTGTAGTCTGCGCACCAAGCTTATAAACAACAGGTGCCACTAGTGCTTTTGGAGAAACAAGGAGATCAGCGGCAAGCTTAAGCTGCAAACCAGCCCGATTCCTTCACGGCAACTGAACTGTTGGCAAGCAGCAGCTTTCCTGCACTCATGGCGAGCCGCTTGTACAATGGAAAAAAAAAGTACATGGACATGCGCAGGTGCATTGCTATGCACCTTTTCAAAAGTATGAGCCATCTGCTGCCTCGCGCATGAAGCGCAGCTCCTGACAAGAGTATGGGCAGAGGCGTCACCCTGGGGGCCTGGTGGTTGGGGGATCAACACAGCGCAGCTGATCAACACAGCGCAGCTCCAAGCTCTGCAGCGGGCTCACCGCCGGAGCCTTGATGCCACTCCACGCCTCACATCCCCCTTCTGCAGGCGCATATTCAGTGCAAGAGGCATGTCATACTCAGAGCTTGCTGCTCATCAATCAGGCTCATGGCATGACAAGCAAGAAGACTCGGTCGGCACTTGATGGCAGTGAGTTGAACAGTACCTTTTTTCAGCTTTCGCACAGAGATGATACTCAATTAATTTTCAGTCTCAGTGCCGTATTTATTTGGCACAAAACTAATCTGGCGCGATGGTGAGTCAGATTGGATGCCATGCCTCTATGGCAGCATAGCTCTACAAGATACTCTGAATGAGCCAGTCAGAGCCAGGGAAGATGGCCTAAACTGCCCTCATTCCCCATTTATGCGAGCAGCTTGGCAAAGACTAAATGTGCTCTGGGATGATGCGCAGCAAGGTACCCACCTTGAATGCATAGTCTACCACCACATTTTGTGTCAGTAGCTCAGCGCCATTCATGGCGTCGATGGCTGCTTGAGCCTCTCGCTTTGTCTTGTACTCTATCAAGGCGTAGCCCTTGACAAATCCGGTCTGTCGGTCCAGGTTCATGTAGATATTCTTGATCTCTCCAAACTCACTGAAGGCCTCGTGCAAGTCCTCCTCCTGAATAGAGCAATTGACTTTACATTTTAACCCAATGCGCAAATAATAAGCAGGCCCATCACACCACCAATGCCTTTCACCTGCGAGCATAGGACTATCACCAGCACAGGCCCAGTTGCTAAAGCCTCACAGCAAAGCCAAAGGAGCATCTGCTCTCTCTTTCTCCAATTGATGAAGTGCTAGCCAGTACTTACGGGCATGCTGAGTGAGCATGCAATGTACTTTATTCAAGAGCACCTTAATATAGCTGCAAACAATGCAACAGTGCAACAGATTAGACCTTGTGCAGCCACTTGCTCCTGAAATCCCTTCCCGGTGCACTCCCCATGCTACAATAGTGTGCTTAATGCACAGCGCTTGAAAGCCTTAGTGACAAACATGAAACAAATAGTAAGCACATGCAAAAACAACAAACCAGGACATGCATCCCTGTACAACATGCCATGCATGCTCTGGACGCAGATGTTGCACTGCAGGTTTCCGAAACTCTGCTGCTTGCACATGGCCACAAATGCTACTACAGCGATCAAGAAGAACTTTTGGCTACAACTGCCTGCTTGCCCTGCTCATGCTAGCTCTGGCTAGAAAAACCTACAAGCATAAGGGCTTGTCGCTGTGATGCATGCTTATGTGCATGCAACTTCCTTCTTGGAGGACTGGGCTCCACCCCAGACCGCTCCCCCTTCCATTCACCTGAGCCTCCTCATGTACGTTGGTGACAAAGATGACCCAGCCCTCCACTGAGGGCGTGGGGCCCATGCTGGACCCAGGGTCTAGCTCCTGGAACTTGGCCCCCCCGTATCGCTCCGCCATGTTCGTGCTAGTTCTGTGCCCCCTCCCCTTCTTGCGTCCGCCTGCTTCTTCCCGCTGCGCGTCGTCCTGAGCGGCATGGGGATCCTCCATGAGTGCATCATCCAAATCGGCCATCTTGCCCGAATGAGGCTTAATAAGGTTGCTGACTGAACAAGGGAAACAATAATATTACACAGATTCAATTTGAGCTCCGCTTGATTAGTGGAGACGCTTTAAAATTTAATCTTCACCACCCAGGACAGGGTGTGTGCCACAGCATTTCTTGGTGTAATTTAAGGTCTGCCTAGGCAAGTAGGGCATCATGGCTGATGAGATGGATGGACAGGCAGAGGTGGAGGAACGCCTGGTGAATGATGAGTACAAGATTTGGAAGAAGAACACACCCTTTTTGTATGGTGGGTCTGGGCAGCTGGTGCTGCTGAAAGCATGGACGCACTGGGCTGCAGCAGCTGTGCACCCATTGTGCCTGACAAATTGCAACGCCATGCAATCCGCGGTGCCGCAGACCTCGTCATCACGCATGCCCTGGAGTGGCCCAGCCTGACTATCCAATGGCTACCGGTGAGTGGGGGGAAGAAGGGGTGGGCATGTAAGAGGAGGAGACCCACAGCACTGCAGTGGCAGTGTGCACCTCTGGCGCACTTCCAAACTGTTGCACACATGGCCCTCATTTTGGTACATGCAATTTGAGCAATAACAATGGCTTATGGTGCGCATCTCTTTGCGTGTATGCTAGCAGAGGAGCAGAACAGCGTCCTCCTCCAACCTCAGCTGTCGCTGTCCTGCCTGGGCATTTGCAGCATGCCTGGGCTTGCGCACGGATGCTCGTACACCTGATCTAAAACCAATCCTTGATTGTTGTGTGCAGAACAAGGATGTGCAAGAAGGCAAGGACTTTTCGAAGCAGAAGCTGCTGCTAGGCACGCATACGTCCGACAACGAGCAGAACTACCTCATGATCGCGGAGGTGCAGTTGCCGCTGGAAGAGTCGGAACTGGATGTGCGGCAATACGAGGATGAACGCGGCGAGAGCGGGGGCTTTGGTAGCGCGCACGGCAAGGTGCACATCACCCAGCAGATCAACCATGAGGGCGAGGTCAACCGTGCGCGTTATATGCCTCAGGAGCCCTTCTTGATTGCCACCAAGACCGTGAGCGCAGATGTGTACGTATTTGACTACAGCAAGCACCCCAGCAAGCCCCCAGCGGACGGCAAGTGCAAGCCCAACATTGTGCTGAAGGGCCACCAGACTGAGGGCTACGGCCTGGCCTGGTCGCCGCACCGGAGTGGTCACCTGCTCAGTGGATCCGATGATGCCCAGATATGTCTGTGGGACGTGACAGGCAACCCTTTGAACGGAAATGTGAGTGGCAGCTGCCAGCCAGCAGTCGCTGTGCATCAGATGCGCGCAAAGTTGATTCAAGCGGTTGAACCAACACGGGGGGGGCCACCAGATCCATCTTTCAAGCGGCGCGGCCATTACTTGTACTGCTCGCAACTTTTGCCCGTTGCCACATACACTAAAACACTGAAGCTTGAGCGCCTCTTTTTGTGTGATCACTTGCAGAGCCTACAGGCCAAGAGCATCTACAGGCAACACCAAGGCGTTGTGGAGGTGGGTCTTGATGTTTGGTCTTCCGTCTACGTGAGTGTTTGTTTGTAAGATGTACGCCACTCAAGCTCAACTGTTTGGGTAAGATGATGTGTCAAGTCTTGCTCATCCCAAGTCTGAAGCCGCTCCATGGGATTGGTCTGCAAGATGTTGAGCAGTCGCTGCATTAAGTTGAGATGCGAGACCAAGCATAAGCAAACAAACGCTGCTCTGTGGTTCTCTGGCCTTCTACAGGATGTCGCATGGCACTGCCACCACCCAGACATCTTTGGTTCTGTGGGCGATGACAAGCACCTCATCCTTTGGGACACCCGCTCGCCCCCATCCTCAGGTGATGCTCGATGCGCATGTGTGTGTGTGATTTATTTGGGCAGCATGTCGAAGCACCCTGACAAGCAGAAGCGCAGCAGCACCCTCTCTTAGGTGCATCACCTCAGCACTGAACCTCTGTCGCTCCTTTGATCCAAGGTGATCACAGCTGCGTGAACAGCATGTTGTTTGCGAGTTGGCACAGAGGTTTTGTTTGTTCCCTCGTTCAAGATCTCAATTGCGTGCCAATGCCTGCGCAGGTGCCATGGTGTCCTCAGAAGCTCATGTGGCTGAGGTCAACTGCTTAGCATTCAACCCCTTGAATCCCAACATCCTAGCAACAGGTTCTGCAGATAAGACGGTGAGTATTCAAGTGTATAAGCCAGAGCTTTGTATAATTTTCTTTAGCACTTGCCCAGAAAGGCGAGCATGGAAAAGGAAACAATTCCACTCAGCTAACATGTTGGGAGCACATGCAATTGCAGTGTGCTTAACCTTACTGCTCCCCCAATCCCTTGTCCCGCTGGCTCCTTACCGCCGCACAGGCTAAATACAACAGCCCCTTGTATCTCCTGCCTCACACGTGGCGCTTCACCACTGCATAACTTGAGCCAGAGGCTGCATGTGTTGGTGCACCTCCTGCCGCACAGGTGGCGCTGCACGACTCCCGTAATTTAAGCCAGAGGCTGCATGTGTTTGAGAGCCACACCGACGAGGTTTTCCAGGTATGCAGTCCACAAAAAAAATGGTGTGGCAGACGCATGCCCTCGCCAGTAATGCTTCTGTGCACAGCCGTGTGTGGCAGTCATGGTGTCTATGCCTGGTCATAGTCGTGCCCATTGCTGGCGGGGCCCAAGCAGTACCGAGTGTATTGAGTTGCAAGTAAGGGATGTGCGTCGGGGTGGTGTACTGGCTACCCGATGGATGAAGCAGCCTGAGGCGGAACTTGGGCGTGATCAGCCATCATGGACGGGCCCATCCTCTACCTGCCTCATGAGACAGGCATGGTGGAAGGTGCCATGGAGCGGTGTGTGGCTGTTCAAGAGCTGGTGCACAACAGTGGTTACGTATCACAGGCATCTATCACCACGCAGTGGTGTGCATCACAGCCGTCTTATGCGGCACACGTGCGTCCTCCGCAGATTGGCTGGAGCCCCAAGAATGAGACCATCCTGGCCTCCTGCGGTGCTGACCGGCGTGTGATGGTGTGGGACCTGTCTCGGATTGGGGATGAGCAGGTGAGGCTACAGCAGGCCGAAAGTGGAAAAAAGGGGCAGCTGCCTGGTGCTGCGCTTGGCGGGCATGCTGCACAGCCATGCTGCTGGATGGCACCGGGGTACATGGTGCGGTGGCATTAGGTCGGCACACACACTGCGTGGTAGCACTCGGAAGGTATGCCTTCCGCAGTGGCGCTTGTTGGGCATACATACTGTATGGTAGCACTTGCACTAGGTGGGTATGCTGCGCCGTGGCGCTCGTTTGGCATACTGCGTGGTAGCACTAGGTGGGTATGCTGTGCCGTGGCGCCCGTTGGGCACACCGCGCAGGGTGGCCCTAAGTGGACATCAGAGAAATTCAGGGGCACTTATAAAGATGCTGAAAGCAGTCTTCATGCGCACCGCATGAAGACTGCATTCAGCATTTTTACACTGTATCAGCCGTATCTTCTGCTGATGTACCAGATCTCTCAGGTAAGTTCATTGTTACTGCCGCGTGCTTAGGGTTAGGGTTAGGGTTTATGGAGAACACTAACAAAAGCATCACCCCTCCTTCTCTGCCCACCCTGCCCCTCCCCAGGCCTAAGATTCAGCAAGGGTGTGTTTTCATTGATACTCTATAATTTGAATCAGGGAAGTTCAGGGGGGTCTGTGACATGTTCGGTTTGCCCGGAACTACTTTTTGAAAACTTCCGGTTCCCAGGAAGCCTGTTCCAAAGGTTTTCCGGTTTGACCCTTGAAAAAAGCCCGGCCGGGGGCGCAGCCCGGCCGGGTGAGTCACTGCAAATACAATTTATAAAGATAACAAGTGCTTGTAGCCTTGCCTGAAGTTTTTCCCATGACAGGGGGCTTCCTTGGTCATATGAATGTTTTTACTCTCAATACCAAGCTTTTACTTTCCAATGAGCTTGAGTTAGGTGCATGACTGCTGCAGCTGGGTGCGGTGTGGTGTGCAATATTCATGAAGCCATTGCTCAATTTGCAATGGTTTTAACTGTTTTAACTTGCACTGTACGACCACCTTTATTTCAGGTTAAGCACAGTTATTAGCTGGATGATTGCTGAAGGGGATGGCTGAAATTCACTTTACAATTTCACCTCACAGATTGTCCAATTCCTCTGCCATGCATGTCTCATCCAATTTCCCTTCCTCCACACCAGCACCTCCAGCAGTGACTGGTGCAGGAGCAGGAGCAGGAGTGGGAGCAGGAGCAGGAGTGAAAGCGGGACCTGAGGAGGGAATGGCAAACCCCATGGACACCCCATCTGCCAGAGGCACTGTATTGGGCCCCGCCCCATGGGGCCAATCGCGAATGGGATGGGCTGGCTCATCTTGTAGAATGCCTCAAATCTCCTCAAAGTTATAGTCATCGAATTAAGTCCTCCAGTAATTACCTGGTGGGGTGGGAAAGTGGGGTTTGGATGCTGCAGCATCCGCTCTGGAGTCCAGGGCTCAGGGCAATACTAAGGCTCTGTGGGATGGTTGGGAGGAGAAGGGCTTGAGGGCTGGGAGCTGGGAGGATAAGGCTGTGGCCCCTGTGAGGAGGAGGTCCCTACACCAAATGGAAAGAAGATTGTCAAGCCTGACCATGCAGCAGCATTCCCTGCCCTCCTTTTCGGGTTAATACCTAGGCGAGGGAGGTCAAAGCTCGAGGAGGCAGGTTGGGCAGGCCCTCTTCCTCTCCCACTCCCTCGCCCTTTCCTCGTGAATATTTACCCCTTACTTTACCTGCCCGGAAGTCAATTTATTATATATCCGGACGCCCGGAAGGGCAGCAAATGAAATTGCCGGCTACCCAGACCAGCTTTGGCCCGCACCTCCAGCGCGGGCCAAAGTTAAGTCGATACCTCCGGGGCCCGGCCGGGTTGAACTTCCCTGGTGGACATGCTGGCTGGTGAGCCACAGCCAGCATGCCCAATGGCAGCAGCAACAGCAGCAGCAGCTGCGTGCCCTTCGTTCCTTGATGCACTTCACATGCCCACATGGGAAGGACCCAGGCTGTAGAGCTTAAGGACCATCCATAAGCCGGGTAGCGAGGCTGCCAGGTCTGCAGCAGATGAGGTTACAGAGGGTGGAGAGGGTGTGGTGCGCTCCCCTTGCTTGAGCCGCCCATGTGCCCATGATATGCTCTTGCCCATACCCTCTTGACAGCGTGCTTGCTAAGTCCCAACGTCTGAACGCGTGCCCCCCCTTGTCGGTGTTTATTTCAGCCTGCCTTGGGTCCAACGATTGAGGCCAGCTTACTTGGTCAGTGGCAACTGACCTTGCATAGCGAGCACCCAGCTAGCATGCATTGTGCAACTGGCGCGAGCGCAGGCTGCGAACAGGGATTTGCACGTAGCCCAGGCAGTCCGTGCGCCCGAGCCAAATCTCAGAAGCAGTTGCCATTAGCGCCCGTTTTCTTGTCATGCATGCAGGGGGACAAACAGTGCGGCCTATCCCAGTGTTCCAATCCTGTGAGCTTTCCTGCTGTGATGCCCCCAGCTTTGAGCTCTGCTCTGCGCCTGCGTGCCCATGTTTGCACGCGCAGACGCCCGAGGATCAAGAGGATGGCCCCCCTGAGCTGCTCTTTGTGCACGGAGGGCACACGTCAAAGATCAGTGACTTCACCTGGAACCCCAATGATGACTGGGTGGTGGCCAGTGTGGCTGAGGATAATATACTGCAGGTGTGTTGTTGATCTGCATGGGCCAACAAGTCCAGGTGGAAGCGGGGCAAGGGCTGCAAGATTGGTGCAGGTGCAGGTGCACATGCTGCTTGCCTTGTTGCATGTGATAAGACCACGAGGCACATGGTGCCGTCTTGCGGCCAAGTTTTTTTTAACAAATCCATGTAGTAGCCATGGGCGCCAGGAAGTTGATGACCCAACTTCTGCCAAAACTGCAGTGCGCTTGCGGTCAGTATGCATCGCATGTTTGGCACTGCATTGAGACTGATCAGATTGTTTGATTTCCTAGCAGGGCAGTCTGCTTGGCATGTGTTCCAAGGACCAACTGGCTGGTTGTGGATTGTTTTGCCAGGAGTTGACGCTCAAAGCCCAACATCTGCAGCGCCTGTTCAGATGTTATTTGGATACATCTTCGGTGTGGCAGCATGCTTGACCAGTAGCTCAGAATCTGTCTCATCGCTCTGACCTTAACCCTTCTTTGCTGCCTGCATGCGCCGTGCAGATATGGCAAATGGCATCCAACACTGTAGAGCGTGAGCCTTAATCTCGCACGATTAGATGCGCTTTCCAGGCACATGCCCAAGCAAGTTTGGTGTCTGGAGGCTATCTAACCACCTTGCCCAGCCTTTGTGTTTCTGCCAGCCTTTGGGCTGTTACGCGTCCTCCTGTCCAAGGAGCCTTAGCCACATGTCAGCTAACTTTATTGTACACTGATCTATTTACTTCCGGAAAGATCGGGGAACATCATGCTTTAAGCAGGTCGGACGCAGCTTTCACTTGACCATCAATGCATTAATTTGTTTTGGAAGGCATTGGGTTGCTGGGCTTCGTAAGAAATGCTCAGAACACCACCTTAATATGTATAACACTTCAAGTTTAAGATCATAAGTTATGATCTTAAATGATTTGCAGGATGGCTGTTTCATGGAGCTTTGTGTGGCATCTTTTCTGGCCTGTGATGCATGTTTAATTCAATGAATAGCAGTGAAAGCAATAGCTGCCCAACAAGGCAACTTGCCTTGACGAGACAACTTGGTCAGGTGAAGTGCCAGCTTCTCCATTAAGCTACTTGGATATCTAATAGGAATTTCCTGTGGGCATGCCCGAACTTTGAAAGTGTCATAGTCATTTAGAGTTTTCGACTGCAAGAGGTCGCCTTGCCAAAATGCTAAGCCCAGTAGGCACTGCGCAGGGTGCCAGCCCTCCCCTGGATGCCTTCAAAGCCTCCTCTGCTGGAGCCGGGAGCTGTTTACGGTAAGAGTTTCTAACTAGCAGTACTTCCATTGCATTTGATTTCTTCTATCCACCAGGCTTATTTTGCAGGTGTAGTCCAAAAATGGAAGGTTGAAGTGTAAAGGATGTTAAAGAAATTGTCGGCTGTGTAAGGAATACAACTTATGGGAGCTGCGCACCCCGTGCATGCTCAGCGTGCTGTGTTCAAGTAAGATCAGTTTGGGTTACAAAGCTGTAACTGCCGAACAAGGGCAGCTTAGCTCAAGCCAAACAGGCCTGCAACCAAAACTCCGCGTTCTGCACAAGTATGGACCAGTAGCTTGCTGTCACGCCAGACAAGTGCTACAGCCAAAAGTGTTCTTGTTGTGTTCATGTCTAGAGGCTGCTCTGCATGCAGCACTTTCTTAGCCTGACATTGCTCTCAGTCGTGTCATGGAGTTGGATCATCGGCCAAAAATGGATTGCTTAAGGGCAAGTCCAACCGTCCCCACAGGGCATTAATTAAATGTCAGATCCCAGCTACGTAGCCCTTTTCCCTTCTAATGTCAGATCCCCTGGTGGCATGAATTAAATAATCAATGAGGAAACACCATTTCAGGGGAGGAATGTGCGCTTGCCGCTCCAGAAGTCTTGAGCCAGCTCAAAAATGTGCGTTTTCTCTTATCTCTTTCTACAGATGTGACAAGAGTCTGCATGACATGGCTGTCAGGGTCTAATAATCAGAGATACAACTCAACTTCCATCACAAAATGGTCAAGAGTACAACTAATTGCCAGTGGTACGCAGCAGTGTCAATGAAGTATTGCTATGGTAGTTCTTCCGTGTTTTTTGAATCCCAGAACCAAATCCCGGTCAGCAGACAAAACTCAGTCATGCGAACCACAAGACCACAAGACCATGTTTGCATAACAGCATCACTATAAAAGATCTGAGGTTCTTGCTCCTTGTTCCTAGCGCCAAGCACGTCAAACCTTCGTAGCACCATCACTGCTGGGGGAGGGGGGCCGGAGCCCATGGCAGGCACATAGCTACGACAAAGCCGAGGACAGCGCCGCATAGGACTTGCCGGGGTGTATGGCCTAACACTTCCTTCAGCTTGATGTCACCTATGGCAGGGTTCTTGTGAAATATCTCCGTTACAACCTGCACCGCAGGGAGAAATGGGCATGCTGACTGACAAAGCAGGAGCTATCCATAGCCAGGGCAGGGTAAGCAAGCTGCACAACCCAAACTAAGCATGGGGTATCCTCGGACACCTGGAGGGAGGAGCACAACAACACACTGATGTGAAGGGCCATGCAAGCCACCTTGGGCAGTTTTTCACAAATGCAAGGAGCACAGGGCCATCCACCCATGGGCACACCAGCACGCAGGCAATCGGATCCACGCAGGGCAAACGGCCATCGATCCTTACGCCTCTAGGCTTCATTTGCGTTCACAGGGCTGGCATAAGCAGTACCAGATCCAAACCGTGATAATTGAGCGCACAGGCAAGCCCCTGCATGCGCCTTCAGGCATAAGTCAAGCGTGTGTAGCTCTTGCAGAAAACATGTGCGCGTCACTCATGCAGTTGGCTCGCTAGCGCACAGGGCCTCGAGTGCTTGGTCCCTCATGCACAAGCGCGTGCCCATCAGTGCTACTTGCACGCCTCCCAGCCCCTGAGGGGCGCAGTCATCCGCCCCATCAACAACCTTCCCACAGACCCTGAGGGCAGCAAGGGATCCACAGGGGGCAGCAGCCACCCCACCCAACTTGTATCTCACGCAACGCAGCGTCAGGGTCATCCCACAGAGCATCAGCACTTCCCATTAAGCCTTGGCGCAGTCTGTCCTACAAAAGGCTGAAGTGTGGCTGTTCGCCAGCGCTGGGCACCCTGCCCCGCAGCCACATGCGCCCACCGCCCATGCGCCCACCTGGTTCAGCACGGCTGCCTGCTTGCCGGCGTGCTGCCTGACACCCATGGCGTCGTACATGACGATCACGCTGAACGCCACGGACACTGCGAAGATGGGACTGCTGAGGCCCTCCTGCAGGGCCAGGGCAGTTGTCACACCCTGCAGAGCCAGCACAGGCAAGCCTTGCTGAGACCAAGCAAGCCTTGCTGAGACCTGTCAGGCAGACCATGAGCACTTTGAGCCCCCACATGAGTGCTAATGGCGTCTTTCGCTTTCAAAATCGTTGGAGGGGGGGCCTTACGTGTCCGGGCAGGCCTTTGGGTGCGGTGCAGGCCATATTGGCAGCCAGGCAATTCTGTAGCTGGCAGG
>LFIK01003248.1_pt1 | contig 13210 bp, 9 predicted proteins | sample 643401 | NCBI WGS metagenome assembly LFIK01 (sample SAMN03777447, study PRJNA286221) | soda lake metagenome | biome: soda lake; feature: Kulunda steppe; material: water; isolation source: sample T5-Br brine of Lake Tanatar-5 | place: Russia: Kulunda steppe | collected 2010-07 | reverse complement strand
TTCTTCTTCTTCTTCTTCTTCTTCTTCTTCTTCTTCTTCTTCTTCTTCTTCTTCTTCTTCTTCTTCTTCTTCTTCTTCTTCTGCATACTCTGGTCCATCTGGCCCCACAGCTTCCAAGAGCGCCCCCCAGTCCACAAAGGTGGTAAACCTGAAGGCTGCTGCAGCAGCGTCAAGATCAGCATCTGGGGCTGCCACCGCAGCTGGGGAAAAGCACTTGCCTGCAGGCACGAATACACACACATACTGCACAGCTTGCTGGAGGTATACCATGTATACTCCGGTATGCCGTATATAAGGGGAACGTTAAACGTACAGGAATCCCAGACCTCCCTCAAGGCCTTGATATTTCAACCCCTGATTTTCATGGCATGTACAATTTAACTTACAGCACAAAATATCAAATAATTGAGGCCTTTGGAGGAAATGTCTGAATGATGCAGCCAAGCAGTGTTATATCATTGTATACCCATTCCAGTCCGCCAGAGGTACAGTATATTCAGTGTGTGGGCGAGCTTGTGTGCACCATGATGTACTGCTATCTATCAAGATAAAGTAAGTTACGTAACTCCTGTTAGCTTGGCTCTCATAAGCATGGCTTAGCTGAATGAATCCAAATGGTCATACACCGCAAGATGCTGAGAATGCTGAGCTGATGTAGCTGCAGCGCCTTGCTGTCCTTCTCCCATCACTGTACCACTCGGCAGGCATTGGTCACAGTGCACAGTGCACACTGTACAAATGCTTCCGTGCACGCGCATCACAGCAATGGCACTGCTCATTTATGGTATCATATGCACGCAGCTTTGTGGTTGTGCGTCCCAATTCCAACCAATCTTACTGAATTTCAGGTGCTGTGTCTTGCGCTGAACTGAATTAATGTGACAAATGGTGGGGGCTTGCAGAATTGTGCCCAAGATTTGAATGGGCTCTAAGCCCAGTGCACACTGCATCACACAATCATCTTAACTTCATAAATCAGTGTGAATTAATTGCTATTTTCGTCCGGGGAGGGTACACCCAAATTTCATACACCGTATTCTACCTGTTATGTGAAATATGAGGCAAATGCCAACCCTTAAGGTGCACACATGAAAGGGTGATTCCATGGCAGGGCCTGGGCTGTTGGAGTGTATCCTTGCGCGCACGGCACATGCAAGGGCATCCCTGCAAGGTTTTGCTCGCAACCACATGTGTGCAAGAGACGCGGTGCCTTCCTGGCTGTGCCTGCCGTGCACCTTGTGTGCATGTGCAGGTGCTGGCGCTTGTGCTAATGCGGCCCGTCCTTGTTTTTAATTTTGTTATGTTCCAAGAATGCCAGGATGCATGCTGGTGTGCACATTGTCGTCAGGGTGCAGGGCTTGCAAGCCTCTGTGCTCAGTGCTCCATGCACACATTACGTCACACAGATCACAAAGTGCATGCACTCCTTATGAACAAAAAGGGTCAAGGCTGCACAATATCACTGCCAAACAATAACACACCAGGATTTGTTTAAACAAGGAGAGATTGGATGGTCAGCGGCCTCTGGAGGCGTGCCCACAGAACTTCGCTACAAATTTAAATTAGGGGGCTTCCTGACAATTGCCACACAATACCCTGTGATGCAACACCAGCTGCAGATACCTAGATTGATGTTTTGCATGCGTACGAGTGCTCCTACCTTGTGTGCTCCTACCTCTGCACGCATGTACCTGAATCAATGTGTTGCATGCACACTCTCTGATGCTCCTACATCCGCTCACAGGTGCCTAATTAGGTGTCACGTGCAAACGCAATCTCATGCTCCTACCTCCACTTGGCGGCTTGCCTGTGCGAGCAGGCAGCTTGCCTGCAGGAGCCATGCCCCTTGCTGCAGGCTTAGCGCTGTTGCTCTCCTTGCCTCCTACACATGAGCGGCAGCAGCGGGGCACAGTGCGGCAAGGCGTGTTGCATTGCACACAAGTGGTAGCAGCGGAGCACGATGCCGCACGCGCGATGACCAGGCGCGAGCTGTGCGCTCACTCTTTCCCAATGCAGAGGATCAAGAAGGCTGAAGAGGGAGATATGCTAGCATGATTGGCCAAGCCTGCTCACTGGCAGGGTCCTTTGCATCATGTTCGGAATCTCCGCAGAGGAGCGGTGTATGGCATGCTTCCTGCCCACCATCAAGCCCGCCCACACACTTGTCAACATATGTCTACAGCACGCCTGCAGAGAGGGGCAGCTGCCCAGCTTGGCCAGTCCTGGCCACACAGCCAAGCCTGTGGTGCACATTGTGAGGCGTCTACTGCACATGCAAGCCTGAGCCAGTGAATGCAAGTGACTTGAGAAGCTGCGCTTGTGCACAGCGGAGCCCGGAGCCTCACTCCAGACTTGGCGCACAGTGCAACGCACATCCACACATTATTTGACAGGCAGCTATTGCGGGTCATGCACAGCGTGAGACATGCAAACAAAATGTGCAAGCCACTGCAGCTTCGGATGAGGACCCACCGCTAATGGGCTTAGTTGCGCCGTTCTGGTGCTGGTTCCTGCCATGCTGCTGCTTCTGCAGCAGTGGGCAGCGTCCTTGCTGCAGCTCTGGAGTGGTGGGGACCACCAGTAGGCCTGCTGCACTCATGTTCGCCCAATCTCTGTCTTCCATGCTTACCCCCTACGCATCCAATGTGATACGCACAACGAGCATACAAGCACAATGTCAGAAAGTGCTTGCAACTCTCTTCTCTCAATGTGCGTGCATCAAGGGAAAGAGCAGGATAAGGTAAATTGATCAAAACATAGACTACATCAGGGAGCTCACACACATGGATGCGGAGGCACTAGTGAGCACGCACGCCCCTCTGCTGTGCCCATGCGCATGTAACCCCAATTTAGGGTCCCCCAGGCTGACCCTCTGAATGACCGGATGCGCAGGCCTGTGCAACTGGCATACAACATAGGGGTGCACGCGCACACAATACGGGGGGAGATGTGCTTGCACACAACAGAGGAATCGCACGCGCATGCACCATCCCCATGGCTTTCCTCCTCAGCACATTCCACTTTTGCTGTTTTTAATGATTGTGTTTGCTACAGCCGGTGGTAGAGGACTTTTCCTCTGCTTTGCTGGTTTTGTAATCGTGTTCGCTGCAGGCGGTGGTAAAAGACCTTCCCTCTGCTTTGCTGCTTCATGAATATGTTTGCTGCAGACTGTCGTAGAGGACCTTTCTGCAGTGCATGCTGCCCGCAGTCTGCTTTGAATGTGCTTTGGCTCTGGAGCTCGCAATCACGCTAGGGGGCCTCTGAAAGCTATGACTCCGTCCTCCCTTGCCAGCAGGTGGGCCGTACGGCTGCCAACCTACCCGCCATCCACAGGCCCCAAACCTAGCAGCCAAGCAAATGTTCCAGCTGTGGGGTGCAAGCCGCTGCGTGCACCAGGTCAATCATTGCAACTTCAGAACACCTGCATGCACGCTGCAAACTAGTCACGCACGCTCAAGGGATCTAGGCCAACACCGGCCACCTTGCTTTACGCACCTGGCCCTCCACCGCCTCCATGAACACCCTCCAGTCCATGAGCGACAGCTCCTGCTGCACAAACAAGTTGCGCACAGGGCACCCGAGCCTCTGCGCGAGAGCGCGTGCAGCAGTGCGCCTGCCTGCGCTGATGTCCGCTAAAAGGTGCGGGCCATCAGGGCCTACGAAACAGTAGAAGTGGAGCGTGCACGCATTTGTGGACGTGGTGGGAAAGGCTGCGTGGTTGCTTCTGCGGCTGCAAAGCTAAATTCATGTAGCCTCACACATACACACACATACACACACATACACAAGCGCGCACACACACACTCGCACACATGCGCACACACACGCACACACACACAATGCTGGCACCAGGGCTTCTGCACACCACTCCGACGTCACCAGCACACGCTTCCATACTTACGCAGCACTGGCAGGAGATTTTTCAGGCTCAGGTGGACGGCGTTGGGTGCAACAGCAAACATGAAGGGCCACAGGTCGTGCCACAGGCTATGCCTGTCTGTCAAGCCGGCACCCTGCAACACACAGCACGTATCAGCCAGGCAATTGAGGCCAGCAGAATACAGAATAACAAAGGAGCAATTGTAGAGGGGCAGAGGATGCGTGTGGGCTTTGTTGCGGCCACAGCCAGGTCATGGGCATGGCTGCACTTGCAACCATTAAAGATGCCACGAATCCCATGATTGCTTTAACAGACGCCCCTGTGCTGTCATAGCGCATATGACACTCCAGGGGTGATGGGACATGGGCTGAGGCTGGCCATTGTCTGTGTTTGATTCCTCCCCCCTTGCATGCTCATGAGCTTCAGAGCCAAAGCACACTCAAACCATACAGTAGGCAGCGTCCACTGAGCAAAGGTCCTCTTCCAAAGCTAGAACGCAACCTAGGGCCCACCGCGCAAGTTCACAAGCTCCACAGCCAGAGCACACTCAAACCAGACCAGACACCAGGCAGCGTGCCCAAAAGGAAGACTCACACACACCCAGGGGCCCCACCTGCGAGTTCACGAGCTCCATGAACTCTTGCCAGCCCAAGTGCTCCGGCAGCGCAGCACATGGATGGTCTTGTTGGATCTTCCGCACAGGCAGGCACAGCGCAGCTCTCAGGCGGAGTTGGGAGGGCGTGAATAATGGATCGCCTTCTGTGTGGTCAGGAATTGGCGGTTTTGAGTGGAAGACCAGCTTCTGGAGTGGCACAGGGAGGCCCGGGCCAGCGGCCATACCAAGCAGGCAGGCAGTCAGGCAGCAGCGGGAGGTCGGCATTTCATGAGTCGCTGTGGTCGGTGAGACTGTGCTGAGATTGCATGGCCTCCATGGGCATGCAGCCCAAGGACACCTGTCACAGCCTTTGTACCATATGTAATCTCAAGTGAGGGGATGGCCAGGCCGTCTCAGGTGCGACGAACGGATAGCACCCAACTCTAACCCTCAGGCTGTCTCAGGTGCCTCGTACGGATAGCACCCAAACCCAACCCTCAGGTTGTGTGCACGCACCCCCTGTCACAGCACCAAGGCTCCTCTCCTTGCTCATTGTTGCACGCAAAGGAGAGCTCTTCCCAGCAGCTAGCCTGGCCTGGCCTGTGCTGCAAGGCTGCTGTATCTGTACCAGCTGTCCTGGACCCCAATTGTGCCCACCTGCAGCGCGTGCTACCTCTCCAGCTCCCGCTACCTCCACTGCTTGCTCAACTCCTGATCCTACTCCTGCTGCTACTGCTGCTGTTGGCACATGTTCCTCAGCTGCTGGAGCTGCCAGAGTTCCAGCTTCTAGCGCCTCCTCTTCAGCTGCTGGCACAGCCTCACACCCTGCCACGTGCTCCTCACTTTTAGGTGCCTGCACTCCTGCTGGGTCAGCCCCCGGCGCCACATCCCCAGCTGCTGCCGCTACCGCTGCAGCAACGGCTTTTTGTGCCTCATCTTGTGCAGCAGGCATGACTTCAGTCTCAGGTGCCGGAGCACCAATATTGGCTCCTCCTTCAGCCTCTCGCGGCGCTCCTGTTACAGGGGCATGTTGTGCTCCCTCGGCTGCCTGCGCCTCTTCCTGCGCTGCCAGAGCTGCCTCTGCACCAGCGGGGTGTGCCTCTCCTTTTACTGCTGTTGCTAATGCTGCTGCTGCTGCTGCATTACTTGCTTGCACATCAGCCTCTGGAAGGCGAGCCGCCCCTCCTTCATCTGCTGGTGCATTGGCTCCCCCGGCCAACAGGATAGCCCCTCCATCAGCAACTTGGGCATCTTCCTGTGCCGGGCAAGATGCTTCATCCTCAGCAGCAGCTCCTGCAGCAAAGTTCAAATGAGTAAGGCTGATCCTCAGGTATCCAAACTGAGAATGCAAGCACACAGGACTGCTTAGAGCAACTGAAAAGCAAGCCGGATGGACCACAGGCTACAGGGTAGGGGCAGCAAAAATCCATTGCGGCAGTATATCTAGCGAAAACGGTCAACCTTCCAGTAATGAGAGCCAGCAGCGACACGCTTACTGACCATCGTCACAGCATGGCTCAGAGAAAGATGCCCTAAATAAGAGCACCCTACTCTTGCATGTCTCCTAGCAACCAGACCTGAGCCAGCTTGTTCCTGTGTTGCCGGCTGAACTGAATTGCTAGTCTCTTCAGGCGCCTTGCCTTCCAATCCTGCCAGCTGCTGCTCCTGCTGGTGCTGCTCTTGCTGCTCTTGCTGGGGCTGTTGAAGCTGCTGCGGATGCTTCTGTTGTTGCTGTCTTCCTTTGGGAGGCACCCTTGGTTTCTGCTGCTGCTGCTGCTGCTGCTGCTGCTGCTGCTTCCCTTTCGGGGGCAGCTGTCCTACCTTTTGCGCCTGTTTCCTCTTTATCTGGAACTGTGGCTGATGCTTGCCAGTGCCTGCCAAGCCATTCTGCTGGTTCTCCTTTGACGGTCTAGCTGAAGCACCAGCGCCTTTTGCAGCACCGGGCTTGGAGGCAGCTGCTGCCATTGATTGCTCCCTGTCCGTGGCCCATACACTTGGTAGCCCATAGTGTGCTCGCAGTGCATGCTGCAGTTCGGCACAAGGTGGGAGTAAGTGTTTGAGTAAGTGGCAGCAGTGTATCTGCCCGCATTTCCTTGTATCTTTGCCAAAGTGAGCAGCCAGCTGGTGAGCAGCCTGTCCCTGTCATTACTAATTCTCTGCATTTGTAGCTGAGGGAAGCATGCTGATGCCATGCTAGTCACCATCAATGCACACAAACAGCAGGTCAGCCACTACAGGATTTGAGAGTGAGCTCAAACAATCTTCAGATCTTGCTGGCGCTCAGTTCCTTAAAAAGTATAGCCACTCCAAGTGTCCCCAGGCTCTTATATTTCAAACTGAAGTCCTTGGTAACGCAAGCTTTCAGCATGGACAGCATGAAAAATATCCCACCTGTGCGTACATAAGGGTGGTTGCATACTCCCAACATACAGCCAGCCACAGACGCATAGCTTCCCAAGCATGTGATGCACGTTTGGCCTCCTGCACGTTTCGTTTCTGCATGGAAGGGACACCAACTTTGCAAGTGAAAAGGTCCCCCCAAGATGTAAGGTAGAGGCAAACACACCACTGCCAAGCAGTGAACAATGCGTTACATTTGTTGCACAATCGAAGGAGCAGTTCCTCAAAAGCACAAGTTGGCATCTTTCTGTGCGTATGCACGAATGACACTCCTGGTTGTTACTTTCATCAAGTCAGAGATATAATGCTTAAAACTATGTATGATTATAAGTAGATGCTTGAACTTACCTCTGGAGGGATGCTGGACCAGAGCCAGGTGAAGTCGGGTGTAGCTACCCTTCGAAAGACGGCTTGTTTTAAACGCTTTACAGCCCGCCTGGCACGCACATCAGCCTGGGCGATGTCTGCTATGCTCCTGAGATCGCTAGTGGATGCCTCTGGCGCCGCAGGCTGGCCAACACGAGCTGCATGTGGTCCCACGGGCCATCTCCATGACCCTTGACCAGGAGGAGGCCCTTGTGCACTCCCAGTTTGACATGGCTGCTCCTCTGCCACTGTTATTTCAGTTGTCACCATAATGAAGCTGGAGAAAGCATTCTTTCTCTGCAGCCAGCTCGGCTTGCGTCTAAGTGCATAGAGCCGCGTGGAAGATCTGGTCGCGGTTTCAGTATATTACAACCACATTTTTCGGTAGTAATTTGGTAAAGATAATCAACATCTTGACAAACGAAACTTGGAAACGGTCAGTACAAAATTAAATATTTCACTCTATACAAGCTTGTCAAAATCATATTTCAATTTTAGCCCAGCTTAAAAAGCTCCTCTTCCAGAATTAGATTTTTGACGGTCTAATTTAGACCATACCATGCAGCCAATGATGATTCAAATGGTTGCATTTCTGGTGCAACGCTTTGCTTTTCCCCTTCATTGCGCTAATTGGCACCACACCAGACACTAGCAGACAAGTAGAGCCTGCTCACAGCTCCGCTCGTTGCATTTGCCGCCTCCACCACTCAGAACTTCCGCGCGCTGCCCTACCAACCACAGCCGCTCCCCATCGCAATGCTTCTTGAGCCTTGGCGGGCATGACTCGCTTTATGCTTTCTTGCGCATACTCCAGGGCTTTCGAGGCTTCCATGCTTACTCTGGCTAGCTTCTCTGCAAGGATGGTCGCAATGGTACAAATGTTGCAACAATTAGACTTCCGGTCAGCAGTACTGCAGTCTGTGCGCACTATTGAAAGCAGCGAAGTTATGCTGTTGAAAGTTTGAATTTCCCGAGGTGGGCTACGCACCATCCTGGTCTGCGTCCTGTCCATGTCCTGCTGTTTTAATGCCGTGCTCAATAAACGCTTGTGCATCTTGGACCTCCTGAAAAGAGTGGCAACTTTGCGTTAGATAGCATTCAATGGTACCTGGCATTTGCCTTTGTTGTGAAAAATCTGGTTGACGTACTGCACGTCGCCTCAGAAACTCACCTCAAGCACATCTTGAACCTCCTTGTGTGCCGTGGAAGAGGCCCCTCTCATGAGAAAAGCATACGCCTCCAGCAGCTTTCCCTGTGAAATTAGCCCAGATCAACTGGAGGTGTTTGTTATCTAGCGAATGGAGCTCAGATGACTTGTTGCGGGCATTGCATTGGTCTCAGCTTTGCAACTCTGTCTACTGCCTGGCTTGGAGGTTGTGCTGAATTGAGACATTGTTTGAATTGCTCCAGGGATCGTGTCTATATTTGAGCAAAAGCACTAGAAGCATGCAGGCCACGTGCCCCTTTCCTCTTTTGGCTCACTTATGCCCACCTTGCTGTCCTCAAGCACAGCATGCGCCCCCCTAACCGCCGCAGGATCCTTGCACTCCTCATCACTGAGCAGCTTGTCAGCCTCATCTACCTTGCATACAAGCCAGTTTGAGACAGTTTTTGCAAATTATTTGCAAAGGAGAGGCACATAAAGCTGTACCTGGCGAGTGAGGGCAGCTTAGCTCTAGTCTACGGCCAGCTTGCAACCGCACGGCACCTGCAACCTGATCCTATCCATGGATAGTAACGCCATCACCTATGAAGCAAGATATTGTCTGAGAAAAGGGGAAGGCATTAAACGCAGAAAGCAGATGGACATAAAGAATGGCCAATTGGCCGATCTTGCAAGAAGAGAGCCGGCCTGGAGCTGCTGACCTAGCCTGCAGTCTTGAAAGAACGTATGCACCAAAGACCACTCGTGCAATCCGCATCCAAGGCAAGCGTGAGAATGGTGTATGTTGCATGTTGAAGGCAGTTTATGCTATGCGTCATGTTGGCAGCAAGGCCCTAGGGCTGCTTCAGATGAGGCATCTGGTGACCCCTCATAAGAATTTCACGCAATCCCACCTTGGGCAACTACCCCCTGCTTTAAGCAGGAAGAGCTTGCTCACCAGTGCAACGGCCTGCTCAAAGGCTTGAAGCGGTAAGCGACCAGCTTGCTCCCATTGTACTTGACTTGCAGGGAGCAGCTCAATAAACCTGCAAGTTGGTGGATGTCGTGCGACAAACAGATCAGCAAAAATGCACCCAGATTTGATTTGGGTGCCCATGTCTGAGCCTATTTTCTAGCATGATGGTGTCATCACTCACTCACCGCCGGGCTTCGTCCACCAGTCCCAGCACCCTCTGGCATTTTCCGTCGTAGGCTGCTCCACATGCCATGGATATCAATGGGAGAAGAAGCACCAGGCTAACGTTTCTAGTTGAGGGCCTCTGCCGTCTCATAGAGATCAATTTGCCCAGTACACTACAATTGTTAGAGCTGGATATGGACTCAGATCAGACCAGACCAGAATTATTTCGACGCGGACTCCTGTTCTGGCCGTCTTCTTTTCGTTCCCTCCTCTTTTTGTCTTCAACGGGGCTTGTAGGTCGGAGGGTCACGAGCAAAAACTCTGCGTGGGCTCGCTTCAAAGCGAGTTCTTCCGAGCTGGACGGATTGTTGTGTCAATTTAAACGAAGACCTCTACACGCCCTGGCCATTCCAGGACGGACAGGAGCCTACATTATGTAAACATGCCCTTGCAATATTGTGCAATTTGCCCCTCGTTGGTCTAGGTTTGGCAGCAAACGCGGGCGTGGTAGGCTTAGACTACTAGTAGCTGCATGTTTGTTGGCAGGCACAATACGTCCTCACCCTTACCTTCATGTGTGAGACTGGCAGTGGGGTTGTCATTTCCTAACCCCAAGATAAAGGAAGATAATGCCCTTGAGTATCATGCTTTGGGTAAGTATCATGCCTTGAGGCGTGCACTGAGGTCAAACCGCTGAACAATCGAGTATCATTCTGTGCTGGAAAGTCACACACTATTGTTTAGTGTTCACAAACCAGTGCCATAATGATATCATAAGCCATGCCGAGGGAGCCATAAAACTTAAATTAACGACAGCTCAACGGGAGCATGCATGTGAATTCAAGGAGAAAAGAAACCAATTTCTTTTTGGGCAAAGTGCCCGATTGGAAGGTGCAAGACTGGTCTGTCAGCTTTTGAACAGCATTAGAATGTCTGCGTTCTCTGTGAAAGCTCAGACCATCCAACCCACACGCCTTGGGCACAAGCCTTGCAAACACCTGCATCAGACATGGTGCTCCTTTTAAGAATGTATGGAGCTTGCAAGCCCCTGCAGGGGTCCCTTTCACCACCAGGCTATGGGCAGCCTCACTGTTCAAGACAGAACTTGCCCCAGCTCTGGAAAGGAGAGCCAAAAACAGTATGACACAGAGCGCGCACAGCAGCCCACAGCTCCACCTAGACAGTGGCCTGCTAGGAGCCCAGGACCTGCTTGCAGCGCTCAGGACAGGCCCAGGGCACGGCGAGGCACCCTACGGAACCCCTATCTGCGCCGCTTCTTTTTGTCGCCGCCGCTCCCATCTCCAAGCCTGCCCGCCATGACCCTCTTCAGCTCCACCAGCGCATTGACCTCAGCGCGCAGCGCAAGCCACGCCGCACAAACGGGGCGTGTGGCGACGTGGGGCCCTGTTATCGCCCCAGGCCAAGCCAGCTCCGCCAGGATCTGCGGGCCAAGGAAACAAGCAGTGGCACACACACATGGGTAGGCATCAGGCACGCGAGCAGCATGTGCGTGCTTTTGTGTTCATTCAGGTGACGTGATGGTAGCCATGATGCGGATGTTAGCAGGCAGGGGATGATGGCAAAGACCCAAGCGAGTGGGGGGCGCATAAATGAATGAGGTTGTGGGAGATGAAATAAGTAATTAAGCAGCATTTACGCGTAGGGGTCGGCGATGTTGTATATGATTTTGTGCTGTTCAATGTTATTTAATGATATATAACATTATAGATTTTTCAAACACAACAGTGCAAAATTTGGGCCAAATTCGCCTTCTGGCTCCCCTAACACCCCCATCATCTCAACAGGCACATTCTCTACATGGAAATGTTGAAGGGGACTAAGCTTGGGTGAATCCCAACCCTTGTCCAAGCTTGGATGGAATTAGCCAAGAAGGCACACAGCCCTGTGTACAGGGGCGCATAAAGCTTGAAGAACTAGAAGCTCACATCAGGCAGGCCTAAATACTGGCTGGCAGTTCTAACGCAGTGATTAAGCCAGCTTGTGTGGGACCCTGTGTGCTGGAGTGCAAGAGGTGCAAGGCTAACACCGACCCTAACAATCCCTCCCAGGCAGCACGACGCCACAAATGCACAGCAGCAATACAAGCAGCAACAGGCTTGCGTCGCAGCCCTTGCAAGCAGCAAACCGGTGAGCAGGAGGAGGAAGTTGAGAAAATTGGGATGCGCTCCAGACCCACACAGGTGTACAGCCCAATGGGTAGATACCTATACCCATGGGCACCTAGACCTCTCTGCTGCTTTGAAGCACGTAGTCAGCGCTTTCTCAGACAGCAGAAGCAAGCACCACGACACAGCGCATGTTGCGCGATTGCGCTTGACCCTGCCAACTTCATCATTGAAAAGAGTAAGTGAGCTGCTAGCATAAAAACCTTTGTTTTGCACTAAGTAGTAAGCCCTAAAGAGGCAGTTGTTATGCTTAACTTGGATGGAATGGCAGCTGATTCTTCACAACAGCTTGTTGAGTTTGAGATGTTTACTTGTACTAGAATGCCAGCAAAACATTTCAGCATTTCCACAACTTATTGCTCCCATGCAAATGAATATATGCAGGTAATATCCGCACACCCTGCTGCAAGCTAAATACCAAACACAAGGAGGTGGTGCTCATGCTTCACCGACAAGCTTTTAGTGTGCCTGAATGGAGGCAGGGGTGATAGCAGCATGAAAGTACCAGTCAGAAAGGAGTGCAAAGATGGACATTGGCAATTGGCATAAGGTAGCGGATGTAGCCCGCCACCCCTTCAAGCGGAACTTCTCTGCAGACCCCGCTAAGTTGCAGATCATCATCCCCCCAAGCCTGACTTCTTGCACAACTTCTGGCTGACCAAGGCCAACAAGCTGTTTCCCTCCCTAGTAATGGCTGTCGGCAAGCTGCTCTCAGCCCATGCCGTGCCTTACGCAGCCAAGTGCAACTGGAATGCATAGGGTTTCATCTAAATCACCTTGCGCGACAGCCTTGGCCTTGAGACAGCAGAGAAGTAGTGCTTTTTGTGAAGGCAAATATGCCGGATGATTGGCACAGCTAGGCTGCAAATAGTAAGAGCAGGCTTGGCAGCAGAAGGAAATTTGAACGGGCTTGAACGAGAGCACTGGGGTGATCGGTAGTGTTATGGGGAGTGCCCAGCAAGGTAAGATATCACGTACATTCTGACTTCCAAGCTGGCAGCTGACAACTGGATTATTTTTCCAGCTTGCCATTTTGCAGAGGGGCAGCATTCAGCCTGTTCCTCCCTTCTAAAAAATCTGGTGGTGCACTGAGATATAAAACAGAAATATATAACAGATTACAATGATATATTGTTACTAAGTGTGATGTGACCAGATAGAATTTCTCTTGTAACTTAGGGTGGGTAGCCGACTCGCCAAAAGTGCCAAAGCCTTGATAACCCTCTTTCACTTGAACAGCGCTTTGACACGCTTGAAATTTCAAACAAATTTGATAAATCCATATTAGTTTTACATTAGTATTACATTAGTATTACATTATGTTTTACATTAGTATTACATTAAAACATAGTAGTATTACATTAGTATTACATTAGTATTACATTATGTTTTACATTAGTATTACATTAAAACATGCCCACCCATCTATTGCGATGATGCTGAGTGGGATGCAACCATGGCAGATGTGGAGTGCAGATGCCTCGGCTCATTATGGTTT
>LFIK01003245.1_pt1 | contig 13212 bp, 20 predicted proteins | sample 643401 | NCBI WGS metagenome assembly LFIK01 (sample SAMN03777447, study PRJNA286221) | soda lake metagenome | biome: soda lake; feature: Kulunda steppe; material: water; isolation source: sample T5-Br brine of Lake Tanatar-5 | place: Russia: Kulunda steppe | collected 2010-07 | reverse complement strand
CAACAACAACAACAACAACAACAACAGCAAAAAATACACATACACACATACACGCACAAATACACACGCACTCCACACGCACACAAGCATGCGCACGCACAGACTCATGTGCACGCCCCCCATCACGCAGACTTGCTCAAGCTCAGAGGCTTGCATCTTTCACAAGGCACATGTTGTGCTCTCACCCCCAAAAATTACCCTGTAGGCGCCGTCGCTGCTTCAACAAGTCCTGCACGTCAGGCCGCTGCCGCCACTGCCATTGCTGCCCTCACCTCCTCCATAGGGGATCCAGATCTGAGCCATCAAGCTGGGCAGCAGCTGTCAGTAGGCAGGCAGCAGGTATACAATGGGCCGCCAAGGCCTGCCCAGCCTGACCACCCACGCGCGAGCTCCCACTCCGCCCCTGACAGTGACTGCCCGAGCAGCAGCAGCAGCACAAGTGCCAAGAGCAGCGGCCGCGGTAGTGCTTCAGACAAGAGTGTCTGCGCGCATGCCAGTAGCGGCAGCAGCATTGCCGGTGGCGGCATTAACGGCAGTGCCGGCGCAGGTGGAGGGTACAAAGCGGCCTGCACCCACAGCGGCTGCCTTGTCATTCTTGGGCCGCCTCCCAGCAGCTCTGCCGCCGCTGTCTGTGCGCCACAACAGCCGCAGCTGCACGCAAGCCTTCTACTCGGGGCGGATCCTGCTTCCATGGCAGACCAGGCCCAGCAGCCGCAGCTGCACACAAGCCCTCTACTCGGGGCGGATCCTGCTTCCAGGCCAGACCAGGCCCAGCAGCCGTCACAGCAGCAGCAGCAGCAGCAGCAGCAGCAGGAATTGGAGCCCCTAGGCCAGCGGCATAGTCCATCGCAGCCCACCCCAGCCATTTTGCTTTGCCCGCATCCCTCCCCTTTTGCCTGCGGCCCCAGTCCCCCACTTACTAGCCTGCTGGCCGCGCCCCCACCCCTGCCCAGCTTCTACCCAAAGCACAGCAGCAGCCCAGCGAGGGCCCATCAGCAGCCCTCGCAGCAGCACCCTGTGCAGCAGCAGCCTCACTCCCTCCAGCGCGCCCTGTGCGCAATGCAACACCTGCAGCTGCAGCAGCTGCTGGACCCAGCCCGGCAGGAGCACACGCACCAGCCCCCCGCCAACCATGCCTACCTCCAGCAAAAGCTTTTGAGCAGCCATCCGCAGGCCGCCCTGTGCACAGGGCAGCAGCAGCACAGGCACCCTGCGTCTGTTCCTCAAGAGCAGCCCCAGCCCCAGCAGCAGTACCAGTTCCAGCAGAGGCAGCAGCAGGAGCAGCAGCACCTGGCGAGCCACACGCCTCTTCTTTTGGCGCAGCTGCAACCTGATCCCTGGGGTGAGAGGAGTCTGTGTCACCCTGGGGCAACATCGCACCTTGACAGTGCAGCACAGCAGCAGCAGGGCAATGTCTCCCGGCCTGCCTCCACGGCATCGTCACTGTGGAGCAACCATGACATGGACAACAGCTCAACAGAGCAGCTGGCGGGGCACCACCAGGTGATGGTGCAGCTGCGGCAGAGGCCGTGGGGGTGCAGGCAGGAAGAAACGTGTGTGCTTGCGCATGCATGGCGGCACTGCTGTGACCACCTAATCCTAACCCTAACCATAATATAAAGGCGTGCTGTGGTGATCACCACGCCCGTGGCAATGCTGCTGTGATCACCACACGCACAGCGGCACTGCTGTGATCGCCGCGCGCCTTAGCCAGGCAGCCTGTGCCTGGCAGACTCTGCCCGCTAGCAGCCTATGCCTGGCAGATTATGCCTCTGATGAGGTGCAGACACGCTCCGTGGCTGGAATCCTGCCATCATTTTGCACCAGGTAGCACCTAGTAGGATTGCAATGCATTGCACCAGGTAGCACCTAGTAGGATTGCAATGCAGTGCACCAGGTAGCACCCAGTAGGATTACAATGCAGTGCACCAGGTAGCACCTAGTAGGATTACAATGCAGTGCACTAGGTAGCACCTAGTAGGATTACAATGCATTGCACCAGGTAGCACCTAGTAGGATTACAATGCATTGCACCAGGTAGCACCTAGTAGGATTGCAATGCATTTGGCTGCATGAAGGGCTGCATGAGAGGGCGCGTTCCTGCTGGGGCTCCAATTTGTGTAGCCACTTAGTGAGTTATGTACAGTAGCAACGAGCTGTGTCACGCAAGCACCTTGGCGCTGCCAGGTAGCCAGGTGCACGGTTGCTGCCAGAGCATGAGCCTGTGCATGCACGGCAGTGCCGGGCTCCGGATATAAAGTAGCCCCGTGGCAGGGGGGCGTGTCATCTGTGCATATCCCGGCATGGTGCTGCCATGCCACTGACTGTGTGCTTGTTGCCAAACACAAGCTTGCATTGGTGTTGCCTGGCTCCAGGCCCCAGGGACTTGTACTCACAAAGTGCCGGCAGTTGCTTGCAATCCGGCAGCTGATGCTCCTGGCCATCCCAGGAGCATGGGCCCGAGGGTGTGCTCACTTGCCCACTGCTGCTGGTGCTGCGCTGGCAGACACCCACTTGAAAAACCCTGTCGAGTCTGGTGGTTGGTCGGTTGAGCTCCGCACCGCTGGCACACGGCGTCAGCTCAGAGCTCAGTGACTCAGCAGCTCAGCAGCTCCCAGTGGGTGTCAGGGCCATAGTACGGTGTCTGCTGGCGCAAGCGCGCTCTTTATCGCAGGCCTGTGCGACTGCTCGGGTGCGGAAACCGGGAGGTATGCGCACTGAAACAATGCATCCAAACTGCTGCACGCAGTCCATACTTCGAACGGGCAGCTGCCCGCAGCACCTCAGGAGCACAAGGGCGGCCAAGGCAAAAGGGACTAGCAGCCAGCCGCCCCCACCCAGGTACCCCGCCTCCAGCAGGATCTCCGCCAGCTTCCAGCGCGACCATGCCAGCATCTTGGACGGCGCACCCAACAAAAGCAGCACGCCCAGCGCTGCCCACCCTCACGGCGCGCACGCCATGCCTGCAGCAGCCCCCTCCGCGCCCCCTGCCCAGCCGCCCGCAGGCGCGCTGTCACGTGCGCCCTCCCTGCCGCGCCCGCCCTCCCCTCAGCTCCCGCGCAAGCTTGAGCGGCCGGCCTCGCCCTCGCAGCCGCCGCTGCGCTGCGCGCCATCCCCGGTATGCCCGCCCCCTCCTCGGCCCGCCTCAAGGGAGAGGGGCCTGCCATACAAACGGTGCGCAGCAACCGCTCCTCCTCCCGGCAGAGGCTCACATCACGCACTCTTCTTTCCCAGGCTCTTCCCACCTGCCTCCCCATCTCCACACATCACTTTCCACACACCTGTCGCGGCCCCAACTACAGACGCCTGCAGCGATACAAGTAGCCCAGGGCAGTGCCCCTCCTAGGCGGTTGCTTGCCGTCCTGGGCAGAGATGGGCCACAGACAGCTGCTCAGGCAGTCCAGCTGCGGATCAGAGCACCAACTTGCTTGCTCTTGCCAGCGTGTGCCCCATGGGACGCAGGGTCAGAACACCACACGCTACTGCACAGCAGACACTTGTTGGACACGCTATGGTGCAGCTTGCACTTGTTGACCGCGCGCCATGCAACAGCGTAGCATGCACTTGTTGAACGGGGCACGCGACTGCGCAGCATGCACTCGTCGAACGCGCTTCTGTGCAGTATGCACTTGTCAAGCACACCACTTGACTGCGCGGTATGCACTAGACAAGCGGGCCATACGACTGCGCAGCATACACTTGTCAGACGCGCCATGCAACTGTTTTGTTTTCGTTTTCGTTTGTTGACAACCTTGCGCCCATATGCTCCCCGTGTAGGCACAGCATGCCCTTGCATGCTGCTTTTGGTGGCTGCAGGGCGCAGCCATGTGCACGTATCCTGCACCCAGCAGTTGTCATGGATGCCGCCCTACTTGTGCGGAGCGCAAGGCCTGTGGATGAGGTGCGGGCAGTGTGCGCATGTTTGTGCGCGCAAAAGCGCGCTCATGCACATGTGCGCGTGTGCTCGTATATGTGTGTGCGCAAGTGGGCATGCATGTGCGTGCACCTGCGTGTGCTTGTTTGTGTGGGTGCATGTGTATGCACAGTTTGAGGCGTGCAGCGGACAGGTATTTGCTTTGTGCATACAATTTGTGTGAGTTTGTGCCGTTTTGCGTGTCTGTTTGTGTGGGAGCAAAAGCAGGTCTGTGGCTGACATTTGTGCATCATCGTGGTACTTGCACCCAAGGAATTCATGGACACTCTTTCCTGCACCTAGCAGAGCCAGGCTTGGTTGGCGCGCATGTGCGCTGGCAAAGACGGGCTTGCTTGGTGTGCATGTGCGCTGGCAAGCAGTGGGGCTGGCAAGCAGTGGTGCTTGCAAGCGCTGGCATGCAGTGGAGCTTGCAATGTCCTCTTAATTAGGTAGACCAGGACTTGTTGACAAGTAGGCTTGCCTCTCGTCTTCCCGAGTGTCTAATGGGAAGGCTCCTGCGTCCCCATCAACTGCTGAAATTGCCCTACAATACATCAGATCGGCCCCATCTCTGAGCATGCAGGTAGCCCATCACTCTTGCAGGTGCCCCCTGCATCATCATCACCATCACCATCATCACCATCACCATCAGCATCAGCATCATCAGCATCACCATCACCATCATCACCATCACCATCATCATCATTAGCATCATCATCATCATCAGCAGCAGCAGCAGCAGCAGCAGCAGCATCCGTGCGCAGCGGTCCCATCTCACATGCAGGTGCCCCCTGCATCATTATCATCATCATCATCCGTGCACAGCGGCCCCATCTCACATGCAGGTGCCCTTGGATGCATCAGGAAGGCCCCATCCCTACATCCTGCCCCCCTCCTTCCTGGGATCGTACCCCACAATGGCGTTCATTGGTGCGGGGCAGTGTGCATGAAACATGATGGCAAAATCAGTCTCGTGGATAAGTGCTCATGATGGCAAAATGGATAAGTGCTCATGATGGCAAAATCAGTCTCGTGGATAAGTGCTCATGATGGCAAAATGGATCTCGTGGATAAGTGCTCCCATTCTGAAATGGTGCAGATCGAGGAGCGAGTCCCTCAGCAGCATATGCCTGCATCGCAGCATTTCCTCCGCTAATCAGACAGCATCACCCTTGAGTTGACACCTGTGACAAGCTGCAACGTCGCCATCATCGCCACCGTCACCCCCACAGCAGTGCCGGAAGGCTTCTCCTGCACAGCACGCCCTCATTCCACCGCGCAATGAGTGGCGCGAGGGTGGCTGTGCTGTGCAGGTGCAAAGGGCGTGCCGCTTTTGCTGTGGGACGTGGCGCCCCTCATACCTTGCAAATGCTACCAGGGCACAAAGTAGTGGCATCTGAGTGCCCTGTGCTGCATAAGTTACAAGTCACAAGAATAAAGGCCTCCAGTCAAACTGACTGACTGCTAGCCAGTCCTGTGCCGCATGCAGGGAGGTATAGATGTAGCATGCACGCTGTCATGCAAAGAAGCAACCCATGCCTATGGCCCCAAAGCGCTTTTGTCCCGCACGTGACCCTTTGTGGCAGAGGGAAGGCAACCTGCTCCATGCAGAAATCAAGACTGAGCTTCTGTCGTGCTTCCCTTCCTTCTTAAAAGCCTAAGGATTAAGGGCACAGCTCCCCCCACAAACTCAACACAAGCAACAACAGTCAGTCTTTTGGGCTCACTTTATGTATGTATATATATGTATATGAATGTATGTATGTATGTATGTATGCTGTCTTTTGGGCTCAACTTATGTATGTATGTATGTATGTATGTATGTATGTATGTATGTATCCTGTGCTTCAGGGCCTGCAGCTGTGGCGCAAGCATCCGGCCTGCAGCCCCTGATGTCCTTTAACATGATGGTCAAGTATGCCGGCATCGCAAACACGCCCGTGAAATCGGCATTCAAGGTGTGAATTGGCATTGCCATTCTGGCGGTGCGTCGGCGCCAATGGCATCTGGGTCAGGGCTTGGTGGCCACTAATGGTGTTTGGGTCAGGGCTTGGTGGTTACCTATGGTTTTTGGTTCAGGGCTTGGTGGTTACCTATGGTTTTTGGGTCAGGGCTTGGTGGCCACCAATGGTGTTTGGGTCAGGGCTTGGTGGTCACCAATGGTGTTTGGGTCTGGGCTTGGTGGCCACCAATGGTGTCTGGGTCAGGGCTTGGTGGCCACCAATGGTGTTTGGGTCAGGGCTTGGTGGTTACCAATGGCGTTTGGGTCAGGGCTTGGTGGCCACCAATGGTGTTTGGGTCAGGGCTTGGTGGGGTTGGGCCTGGGCTTGAGCCTGGTGGGGTTAATTCATCAATTGTGCTCCTTTTGGCCATGCTCACTGCGCGTTGCTCAGCATGGTCGGCGCTTCGATAGTCGCCAGAAAGGCGCCCTTTATTCATGGCTTGCAAAGGCAGAGGGTCAGCGCATGTGCGGCCAGTAGGTAGGTGAGCCCCAGCTATGGAAGACCCTCAGTCCCCGGAGCATATAAGGATGAAGCCCGTGCAGAGGAAGTGCCTGAGCATGCTGCCATGCAGCCCATCCGAGGCCTCACACACTCCTCAAACAACAGAGCCCCACCAAACTGCTGCAACGACATGCAGCCATGCAAGCAGTTGCCTGGGCACGGCAATCCTCGGCGCCCGCAAGCCATTCCCAGCCAAGCCAGTGCACTCCAGCCATCCTGAACACCCACCCTGCCTGTGGGTATGCAACCACAGCACCCCCCGGCCAAATCCAAAATGCCACCTTCCAGCCACCTCAATGACGGCGCCCTCTTGTTGCCCCACGCCCTGCAGGAGGCTGGTTGGCGGGCGACCAAGGGCAGGCGTTGGACCGTGTGCTGGGGCCACATCTTCAGCGCAGCCGAGTTTGCGGTGCTGCATGAGTTTCAGCGCGTCAACCACTTCCCGGGTGCGTTGTTTGCTCAAGGTTGGGCGCACATGCAGCACCCTTGAGGGGGTGTCTCATGCTCGGAGCAGCTGCATTTGAACCCCCCCCTGGGTGCACCCAGCTCGCGTGGGTTAACGTTTCTTGTGTCCAGAGATACACCCGGCATCCTTGTAGGCGTTCAGGCAGTGGTGAGAATAGTGGGGCGGCGTGCCCGTGCATGCTTTTGTGGGTGCAAATGCAAGCACATGTGCGCATGTCGGTGTATGCGTCGTCGTGCCCAGGCAGCCCTGGAGGTCATGGTATTCCTGGGTGTTAGGGATGCATGGGGCTGTGCCAGATGCAGCACTCTCTGCCATGTTTATCCATAGGAAGCAGGCATGAGCAACCTTGCTGCTCCCATCTTTGTGTTGTTGCTGCATGCAGGCACGTGGGAGCTTGGCCGCAAGGACAACCTGTACCGCAATGTGGCGGTTCTTAAGCGTGCCAAGGTGTGCACATGGCGGTATCCATCTACCTTATTTATGGCAAAGCAGCTTGCACATTTCTGCTCTGCAATGTGGCAGCTGTGGAGCACGCCAAGGTGTGAACTTGGTAGGATATTTATGTCAGAACTGTCACAAATCTACACAGATTGTTGAAATCTTCAAGCCTCTATATCTTCTTTTGATGGGCGCCTCAAAACTTGTGCAAGGTAAGTGGAGATGTGAAAGATGAGCCCTGCTGCCCTGCTGAGGGCGAGGTCAAAGACTTTGTCTGCTTTACCTCAACTTGAACACTCTCCATTACTTTTTGCTGAGGCTCGTGCAAAAGAACGTGAGAGGAAATTGAATTTGGTGAGGATGCGAGTGAAAATTGATTCTGGCAAGGATCAAAAAGAGCCCATGGATCCACCTACAAGCCAATGCATGTGGCAGGCTCTCTCATTACAAAATGTGGGGCCCTTATCACCAGGGGCGCAGCCTGTGGAAAGTGCCTCTTTGCCTACCCTGCAGCACAAGGCCAAAGCCAATAGCGCAGAAGCTGCACCTACATGGATTCAGGCAATCTCTGCATGTGATTGTGTGCACCTTCATTGGTTCAGGCAATCTCTGCATGTGATTACGTGCACCTACATGGATTCAGGCAATATCTGCGTGTGATTGCGTGTGATTGGTGCAGGGAGGAGGGGAGATGCTGTCCATTGTACCTCGTTTTTTCATTTTGCCTCGTGACTTTGACGAGTTCAAGGCTGATCTGGAGCGGAACCCAAAGCAGCTGTACATCCAAAAGGTGAACGCTGTGTAGTTGGCTTCTGAAGGCTCTTGACGCCTGGTCTTTACGGCTCAGGCACCCTTGCAATTTGTCCTTGTGCATGCTCTGGCAACTATGACATCAAAGCTGGCAAAGGACCCCCTAGAATGATGTGTTTCTCTGATGTAGCAAATGCCATCATCAAGGGTATCATTTGCAGCCAGTGGGGTTGTGCATCTTTTACTGTGAGCCATACAGACACTCCTGAAAAAAGTCAGATGGCCGTCCTGCAAGGCATGCAGATCTGCTTGTATGAATAAGCAAGGCTCACTTGTTGATGGCTAATAAGCCTGACAGAGGGGCTCTTTCATGTACGCATAAAGCACTGGCAAGCAGAGCACTTTTGCTCTTGCTGGGGATCAGCAGTAGGGTGGTATGAGCATACGCTTCGCACGCCGTGCCAGGGGACAGGGGCTAGAAGCATCAAGCTGGGAGCTGTTCCCCTCTGGTGTGGAGGGTCTTGCGCATGGGAGTGTATCATGCCATGCACAATGGGTATCCATTTCTCAGTCCCTCTGACTGCCTGTTGCACTCCTGCATACCTCCTCAACTCCAGGGGTGAAAAACGCCTTGCTGTAAAGTGAAATTTGCAGCAAAGCCACTCTAGCTTGCAGCTTTCTGCAAGCCTGCTTCCTCGCACTGCTTTGTCCTGCAAGAGCGTGGCCACGGCGCCAGGCTGCATCTTGCCACAATATGCCGATGCTGTGTGTGTGTGACTGTGCAGCCTGTGAACTCGTCTCGAGGCCGTGGCGTGCGCGTGGTGGTGAACCCGCATGACGTGCCTAGGGACTCTAAAGACATCCTGCTGCAGCATTATATTGACGACCCCTACACTATCAATGGTGCGCTGAGCCTACTACTTTGGGCACCCTGCCGGAGGCTGACGCCCTCATGCTCATTGGACCGTGCATCAGCTCATTGAACCGTGCATCAGCTCATTGAACCGTGCATCATACTTATTGAGCCGTGCATCATGCTTATTGAGCCGTGCATCAGCTTGTGCTCTTGCACACCAATTGGCACCTGCACACCTGTATGCTGCTATAGGCCAAGCTTTTTTGCACCACAGGCATTTTTGTTGAAGCACGTGCTGTCTCTAAACGTGGCTGCACTGCCAGTCCTTGATCCTTCCTTGTGTGCAAGCTTTGCTTGGGCAGCCCTGCCAAGAACGTGCAATCACATTGCCAAATAGCCCCCATGCATGTGTTGTACTGTTGCCAGGTTGGAAGGGCAGTACTGATGCCCTGTTGAGGTACTAATGCCTTGTCTGTACTGCCTTAATGGGGCACGTATGCCATGTTGGGGGTAACCTGTCTACACCTTGCCCAAACTAAATGGTCCCAGATGGAAGTTGGACAAGGTGTCCCCAACAAGGCACCAGTACAAAACATGTGCATCTGCACTCATCCCACCACTCTTGTCAAGGCCTCCACTGTAAGCCACCACTCTTGCACTTGCCATGCTGCCCACTGCTGGCCACTGCTCTGCTGTTGCCTCACCTTCCCCCTCTGCACCTCACCATACAACTTGTGCCACGCCGCCCACTGCAGGCCACCGCGCTGCCTATGCCACATTGCACACTGAACAAGCCCCTGCCCTGCAATGGCCTTTATTTGTGCCCTGCCCTGCTCTTGGCGCATTGCCCAGTGCATGCTACTGGCCCTGCTCGTGCCGCACACTCGGCCCTGTGCTTTTGACCTTGCCCTGCACCGCAGGCTACAAGTTTGACATGCGTGTGTATGTGGCCGCCACATGCATTGACCCGCTACGCGTGTACATCTACTGCGACGGCCTCGCTCGCTTTGCCACGGAAGCTTACAGCGGGGAGAAGGCAGACCTCAAGTGGGTGGTGCTCTTTCCTAGTGACAAGTGCGCCTTTGTGATTCCGCTGAGGTTAGGGTTTGGGGTTGGGTTCAAAGGCTAAGGCTCTGTATACACTTTGAGCGTAGTTAAAAGGAGTCAACAACTTGCTGCTTAATGGTGCTTCAGCGCCCCCTGTGCAGAAAGTGGCTTTAAATCCGTCTCACAGTGATTAATGAATGGATATCACAACTGCACTAGGCTATAAGACTGCGTCTAATGAAAATACCAAGCAGCACCTTTAGCAAGAACAGAAGAGGTTCCCAAAACAGGGCCTTTGCTGCTCGTTCGTAAATTTCCATGGAAAATTGCTATGGTATATTGCCGTGGTAAGTTGCATGTTTGCTTTTGCCTGCTTTTGCTTGCAGGAAGCGCTGCATGCACCTTACAAACTACACTGTCAACAAAAAGTCCTCCAAGTTTGTGCAAAATCAAGGACAGTTCACGGGCGACGCAGCAGATGCTGCTAATGCCAGTGGCAACTCCCCTGCAAAGCATACCAATGTAAGGGATTGTGCTGTCACTTGGCCATCAATTATGTTGCGGCCATGGTAACACACCTCCCCCTCCCATCTTCAAGAGCGTCTGCAATTGTCTGAATTGTGCATGTATTTGTGCGCACAAGGGAGCATACCTGTGTGTGTGCTGTTGCAATGCCGGTGTCCCTTTTCGCATTCAGCAGCTGTGCCGTCGCATCTGATGAAGCCTTGCCTGCTGGATGGAAATTTTGGCTTTGTGCCCAGCCCAGCCTTATGAGTAATGTATGCATGACAGATGCTCTGGGAGCTGGGAATGCATGCATGACAGATGCTCTGGGAGCTGGGAATGCAAACCCACAAGGGAATCTCTCAAATGCAGGCAGCCAGGAACCTTGATGAGGGCACATGTAATCGCACACCTTTGCGGCCTTAGCCCTAGGTCACGTGCCTGTAAAGCAGCCTGCGCCTTATGCTGCTCTTCCAGCGCCCTCCTCCCGGCCTGCACTCCCCTGCAGCTTAGCAACAACACAGCCTGAGCACGCGCAAACGGTGATGCTGCGCTGCACACGTGCGCCAGGGCAAGAGCACCGCAGCCAAGGCCCCCTACCCGCCCAGCCCGCCCCCGCCCCTGACCTCCAAATGGAGCTTGAAGGAGCTGCAGGCGCACATCGAGGCTGAGAGAGGGGAGGCCGCTTGGCAGGGCGTGTGGTTACAGGTAGGGCCGTGCAGTGGTAGGAGGTGGTGCTGGCAAGGGGCGGTGGATATGGGGCTGCACCTGTGTCCATGCGGTGGCAGGCAGGGCCGCAATGTGAAGGGCAAGGGGTGCATGGGGGAACATATGCTTTTGTCCGTGCGGCTGCCCTGAACAAAGAAGAGACGTGTGGTGGACAATTATGATACATGTGGGGGTGATTTCCTTCTGGATAGGTGCGGGCATGGGCAGAAGTAAGGCACAGTCACCAAAGATAGACAGGCGTGCTGTGGCTGGCAGACAGACAGGCAACAAGCAGGCAGGCAGAGGGGGCAGTGGACTGGTGCACCTTCCCACTGCCGGCGCAAGACACACATGTAAACGCTCACGCACACAAACACAAATGCAAACACACATACATGCATGCGCACGCACACACACACACGCACACACACACTCAAAACGCAAACACAAACAGACACATGCACAGTGTGCCAGGTGCCACGTGCACAACTTCTGCAGGTGCACGAAATTGTGGTGGGGGCCATGCTGGCGGCCGAGCCGCGCATGAACACAGAGGTCAAGATGAAGGTGCCACACCGCAACATCTGCTTTGAGGTGCGCCGCAGCCAATCCCACAGCAGGGGCCGGCCGCAGTTGATGCTGCGCCTTGCTGCGTCGTGCCAGTGCAACACTTTGGCGGCTGTGCGCACCTGGGCAGCACCTTGGCAAGCCCGCGCAAACACCTCTGGGCCACTGTGTGTGCGCGCCTGGGTAGATCCACGGGGCCGTGTCATGGCCATCCCATGGACGCTTGGCTGCTTCTCCTAGCACGTGGGAGGCAGTGTGCCGTGGGGTGCGTGCGCGTGCCTGTGCTGGTTGTGCGCGTGCCTGTGCCACCTGTGCTGTGCGCTTGCAGGCACGCGCCTGTGCCCCCTGTGGATGCGCGCTGTGGCTGGCACCGATTGGTACCAGGGCCCCGGCCTGTGCGCTGCTGCGCCTGCCGCAGGTGTGGGGCTTCGACATCATGCTGGACTCCAACCTCAAGGCGTGGCTCATTGAGGTCAACACCTGCCCCGCGCTGAACTCGGACAGCCCCTTGGACAAGCATCTGAAGACGAGCATGGTGTCTGACCTCATGCACCTGGTGCGTGTGACCGCACGCACATCTGACACCTCATGCACCTCATGCACTGTTAAACCGCGTGCAGCGTCCAACCTCATGGACCACATGAACCTTCCGACCGCATGGTGTCCGACCTCATGCACATAGTGCGTTTTGCGCGCGTGCTAGTGCTGTGCCGTGCGCGGGCAGGAGGTTTGGGCCTGGGCCCGTAGAGGTCGCAATGATTGGCCTTGGACCTCAGGCACCCGCTGCCCCTCTTTTTTTCTTTGTAATACAAACCTCCCCGAGTTGCAAGCAGGCTGGGTTGCAAATAGGCTAGCAGGGTGGGTTGCAAGAAGGTAAGTAGGCCAGGTGGCATACAGGGAAGCAGGCCGCTTTGTAAGCAGGCAAGCAGGCCAGGTTGCAAGCAGGCTGGGTTGTGTGAGGGCAAGCTGGCTGCATGGGGGCGGGCAGGCTGGGTTGTGTGAGGACAGGCCTGTGCACGCTGCATTCTGTGAGGCGCGTAGGGCGCTGTCGTAGCACTTGCAATGCCTAGGGCCATGTACAAAAAGGCATGTCATCAGGGTGCGGGGCCCCAGCACTGGCAAGTGCATGAGCCCATAGCAGGGACGCTGGTCAAAGCATGCATATGCGCATGTCTGTGCGCTCGCCCTTGGCTTTGCGGCTGAGCCTGGCCCAGCCCAACATTGGCTCGGCAACCGTGCTCAGCTGGAGTGGGAGGTGCAGGGCAGGGTGCTCAAGGCTTGGCCCAGGGTGCCTTGCTGTCTGCAGCCCCCAGCCTTGCTTGATCTTCAGTGCCGCTGGCAACTTGAGGTGTTTGGCCATAGGACTCAGCGCGCCAGCAGACACCGACTTGATGCCTCGTGGGACACACACGCACACGCACACACACACACACACACACACACGCACACACACACACAT
>LFIK01003244.1_pt1 | contig 13214 bp, 16 predicted proteins | sample 643401 | NCBI WGS metagenome assembly LFIK01 (sample SAMN03777447, study PRJNA286221) | soda lake metagenome | biome: soda lake; feature: Kulunda steppe; material: water; isolation source: sample T5-Br brine of Lake Tanatar-5 | place: Russia: Kulunda steppe | collected 2010-07 | reverse complement strand
TTCGTCCCGGGGACGCCGGGGCTTCTTCTCACGCGGCGGCTTGTTCGCTTTCCGGCCCCGAGACGGCGGAATGCTGGAATTCCCCGGCGTCTTATCCGGCTTGCCCAGCTTTGCTTCCAGCGCCGCCACACGGTCAAGCAGCGTCAGGATCAAGGCATCCTTCTCTTCGGAGGTCAGCTTGGCGAGGTCTTTCGGAGTCATAGGAATCTTGACTCATATTCCCAGACTCGACGCAAGCTATTTTTTCAAACCGGACCGTCAGGATCACGCGTCACACGCTTGGCCAACACGGTGAGCAGTTACCGATTTCGAAGGTTCGGCGGGCGCATTTCGTTTATGGCAAGCCGATCAAGCAGATTTGCCGGGAGTTGAATTTGTCGCGTAAAGTGGTGCGGAAGGTTTTACGGTCCGGGGAGACGGCGTTTGGCTACAAGCGCCGGATCCAGCCTCGACCTAAGCTTGGTCCTTGGCAGGAAGATCTTGACCGCCTGCTTGCAACGAATGCGGCGTGTGATCGTCGCGATCGACTGACGGTCTTGCGGATTTATGAGGACCTGTGCGGTTTTGGCTACGAGGGCGGCTACGACACGGTTCGGCGCTACGCGGCGGCTTGGCGTCGTCGCAACAGCACGGCAACGTCCGCATCGCTTTCCGGGCGGTGCGTGCCACGCGCACGGCTGCCATAGACGATAGCCCCCGCCGTATCGTAGCGAATGGCGATCGAGCTGAGAAAGTGGCGGACCGCTTCGCCTGTGTCATGGTCAATGCGATTCATGCGAACCCCACTATAAAGTCCGGTTCTATAATGCGCGGATGAGATTGATGGCGCCATCACCGAGTTCGAAGGACAGCGTGACGCCTGCTGAACCATCCTGCGCCTTGCCGATCGCGTTCGGCAAGGCGATCTCGGTAATGGACTCGGCGCTTACGCGGGCGTTGGAGATCATGTCGAGCCGGTCGGATTTGTTGTGGGGAGCCCGGTGGACGGAACGTGGCGTAGTTTATTATAGCGAACTGATGCGGCGATGATCGCCGTTTGTGCCTAGTCTGGCAAATAGGCGTTTGCGTGTCCGTTTAATATATGGTAAGAATGCGGCGCTGATCGCCGCATCACGATCGATAAGTAAATGCCCACAAACACTGACCGCCGAAAGCTGCTGCTGAAACTGGTACCGGAAGGAATGCCGGTCACCAGACAGTGGCTAATGGCGCAGAATCCGGACTTTGACCGTCATGCAATCGACAACCTGATCAAGAGCGAACAGCTCAGCGCGCTCGCACCTGGCGTTTATCTTCGACCCGAGACGGAGTTGTCGTGGCAAAACGTCGTCGCAAGTGTCCAGAATGTCATGAAGCTGGAGCTTTATGTCGGCGGGCTGACAGCGCTCGAGCTTCAAGGCTTTGCCCATTATTTGCCGCTTGGTTCCGAGCGGACCGTGCATCTATACGGGCAGGACCCTCTGCCCAAGTGGGTGAACGGCGCATTGCCACAGGTGCGGTTCCTGCGCCAACCGCCATTACGGGCACTTGGATCCGCAGGGCTTGTTCGTGGCGCTGGCTCACCATCGAAGGAACCCGCCGGCCTGCAGTCGATCATGATTTCGACCGTCGAACGGGCCCTCCTGGAGGTGCTGATGGATGTGCCGGACAAGCAGTCCTTTGAGCACGCTGACCAGCTCCTACAGGGCATGACGACACTCTCGCCGCGCCGTCTCGGACCGCTGCTGCGCAGTTGCCGGAATGTGAAGGTCAGGCGGCTGTTCTACTGGCTCGCCGAGCGCCACGACCATGCCTGGTTCTCACGGTTGACAAAGCCGGAGGACCTCGATGATCTCGGGCTTGGAAGCGGCAACAGGCTGCTCGCCCGGCACGGCAAACTTGACCCCCGGCACAAGATTACGGTTCCGGAGGAAATGTGGACCCCAACAACCAATACGTCCGGCAAGTCCGGCTCCTGACCCGCATTCTGTGAAATCGCGCCGCTGAGATCATGGCCTATGGCGACCATTCGGCGCGGCTCGTTGCAACAAGACCATCCCAATCGTCAGGCGGATTACCGCGCTGAAGCATCTTCACGAATACTGCATAGGGATCGGACTTGCCGCCAGCCGAGCGCAATGTCTGTTCGTCATTGACCCAGGCAAAGACGATCGTTCTTGATCGGGTATCGTAGCGGAAGAAGAGACGAAACCGTCGGCCGATCTTGGCGCGCCGCCAATGTCGGTGCGCCGGCCCCAGCGTATTGCCCTGACGAAACGTATCCCGGCCGGGGTCGCTGGGCACGGCCTCAAGGATCGTCTGACTGAGCGCCCGGAACAGTTTAACATTGGCGTTGCTTTCGAACCCTTGCGGGTCACGGCGCTGAGCCCGTTCGGCGGCGGCGTGCAGGTTCCGCAATTGCGCCACGATACAATCGTGGAAAAGCAGTATCCAGCCATGCCTCTCCATCAGAGGGCCACATCACCGTCGATGTCGTCCTCAGGATCGACCGGATGCGCAAGATTGGCCAGCATCGCTTGGGCGAGATCATCGGGAAGGCGGCCCGTATGGGTGCCGTGGCGGATATCTTGTTCCAACACGCTCAGAAAGGCCCTGATGGCCGGATCTTCGTGATCTGCGCCAGCGCGTGTGACGATGACGGCGCCATCGCGGACTTCGAAGGTCAGCTTGACACCTGTCGACACGCCCAGCGCCTGACGGATCACTTTTGGCAAGGTGATCTGGCCCTTGGACGTCACGGTTGCGGTTTCGTGGATATCAGCCATGGCAGGTCTCCGGGAATATGCCGATGGGTCCAGATGTAAGGCGAATGCCTTACCATGTCAAATCGGCATTTCGGCATCGGAGCGGCGGAGACCGGGCCGGTGTGCTCGATGGTACCCCCATCTGCGGCCAACGCAGGTCTCGCGACCAGGGCCAGGGCCGATGTTCACCGTTTGATCCACCCTCCCCGATTAGGTTCGAAAAGGGGGGATTATCGAAACTGATCTCTCGTCGTCTCTAAAGGCCGAAGCGTACGGATACTGGCGAGCGACCACTCGATATCCCCAAGTCATGCCGCCGCTTCCGCCGGATTCAAACGACAGGCGCGAAAGCGTTCGTTGATTTTCTCGAACGGCGCCTCCTGGATTCGTTGCTTCGCCTCCATCTGTGTCATGTGCTTTCGGCGCCTGGAAGGTGATGGCGAATATTACCTAAAGGGCGAAGAAGACGCTTGCCCCAGAGGCCCCGCAGTCGAGTTGACGACATTTTTTGGCTCATTCGAATACACGCTCACCCTTTGGCTGACCGTGTTATGCCGTGCTACAGGGTGAACAAAACAAGATTATTGGAGTTCTGGTGCTCCGAAAATCCTCAGAAATCCGCCAGTTTCTGCGGCACCAATGCAATGGCATTGCAAAGGTCAGCGGTTCGATTCCGCTCGGCTCCGCCAATTTTCCACGGGCTTGGTGGTAGGCCAAGCGTCTCTGATGCTGCCCTCCATACAATCGGGATGGTGGGAGCACAGATTTCTAATGTGCGGCTCATGGTCTGTTAGGTCGAAAAACGCGGCGGGCGTTTCTCCATAAAGGCGCGCACCCCCTCCCTGGCTTCTTCGGATGCCAGGGCGCGTTCTGCGATGTGGCGTTCGTAAGCCAGACCGGCGGGCAGGGTGGCGGTTTCGGCAAAACGGATACAATCCTTGGCCGCGCGCACGGCGTTTGGAGCCCGCCGAGCAATCATCTCGGCCAGGGCGATGGCCCGGTCAAGCGCAGTTCCTTCGGCCACGACATCGGCCACAAGCCCCCAGGCGGCCGCTTGATGGGCAGAAATCGGTTCCCCTGTCAGGATCAGACGCATGGCCACCACCCGCCCGGCGAGTTGGGTTACCCTTTGGGTGCCACCATCGCCGGGTATCGCGCCAATGGAGACCTCTGGAAGCGCGAACCGGGCGCTCTCGGCTGCCACGATGAAGTCACCCAGCAAAGCCAATTCAAACCCGCCGCCGAAAGCCTGCCCCTCGACAGCGGCGATCAGCGGTAGTGGGCAGCGCTCAATCGTCGCCCATGCGGCCAGGCGATCATGATCGGTATACGCGGCCGCACCCCGCTCAGCCATAATTGCGATATCCGCTCCGGCAGAAAAGCTCTTGTTGTCGCCTGCCAGGATCAACGCGCGGACATCGCCGGCGGTGTCCGCGCGGCGAACTTCCGCGGCCAGCCGACATAGAAGTGCGGTATTGAGGGCATTCCGCTTAGCGGGACGATTAAGGCGCAGGACCCGAACTCCCGGGCACGGATCGCTAATGACAACGAGTTCAGTGTCGGGGGCGGCGTTCGGCTCGGCCATGGCGGCTTATCCTTTTGGATCGACAAAGATCTTGATGTGATCCTGCGGCGACTGACGCAGCGCGTCCAACCCACTTTGAAAGTCGCTCAGCGCGACCGTTTTCGTTACCAAAGGCGTTGGGTCGAATGCGCCGCTGTCCAAAAGGCGTATCGCTTCGGTGAAATCGTCCTTGACGTAGTTGCGCGAGGTGATCAACGACAGCTCCCGACGGTAGGCCGTAGGAAAATCGGCAACGATGCTTGTCCCGGATTTGGGCGTGGCCACCAGCACATAGCGCCCTCCACCGCGCAGGGCGGCCAGACCAGGCGCGATGGTCTCTTTCACGCAGACGGTATCGAACACGATATCAAAAGCACCGCCATGCACCTTAAACAGGGGGTCGGTGTCCATCGCGTCCGCGGACAGAAAGGTGTCGAAGCCGAGGCGTTCGGCCATGGCGCGGCGCGCTTCCAGCCGATCCACCAGAACGATACGCTCGGCTCCTTGTGCCCTGGCAACCAGTGCTGTCAGAAAGCCGATGACACCGGTTCCGATCACCAGGACCGAGCGGCCGGACACCGGCGCGGCGCGGCGGGTGACGTGAACGCCGACAGCGACCGGTTCCACCAGGGCGGCGTGAGGGCCGTGAACGGAGGCGGGCAAAGCTATGATCTGGTCAGGGTGGGTCTGAAAGCCTTCAGCGAAGCATCCGCCATCGTAATTGATGCCGATCACCTTGAGATCGGCACAGTGGTTCACCCGACCATCACGACAGGCTGGGCAGGTGCCGCAGCCGATGCTGGGAAACAAAACCACCCAGTCGCCGGCTGATACGCCGGCGGCCTCGGGCGCGTCACGAACAATGCCGACGCATTCATGGCCGGGGACCAGCGGCAGCCGCCCCATCGCGTTCCGGCCGGAAATCAAAGACTGATCGCTCGCGCAGATTCCCGCCATTATGGTTTCCACGGTGAGCAATCCTGGCGGTGTCGCCGGCAGCGGGCGATCAATGAGGCTGAGGGTTTCCGGTGCCTCCAAAAAAAGGGCCTTCATGGGCCGCTCCCTACATTGGTTGTTTGTCACAATCCAGATAGCCGAGGCAGGAACAAGATCAGATCAGGCAAGAACACCATGACAACGATCAAGGCCACGATCAGGAGGAAGAAGGGGATCGTGGCGCGGAAAACAGCCTCGACGCTGAGGTTGGAGACTGCCGCCACGCCGAATAGGCAAACCCCGACAGGTGGCGTAATCAGGCCGACGACGCAGGTGATCGCAAACAAGATGCCCAGATGAATGGGATCCAAACCGGTCGCCATGATGAGCGGTTGAATCGCCGGGACAAGAATAATGATGATCGGGATCGCATCCATGAAGATGCCCAGGAAAAGAACCAAAGCCAAAATCAGCAACATGACCATGATCGGATCGGTCGTTACCGCAGTGACCAGTTCCACCAGTTGCAGCGGTAGACGTTCCTGAGAATAGACCCAGCCGGTAATGCCCGACATGGCCACCACCAGGAGAAGGGCACCCACCACAGTGCCGACTTTTACCATTTCCCGGTAGAGATCCTTAAAGGTGAAGCTGCGATAGATCAGGCCAAGGAAGAGGATATAAAGCACCGCAAGTACGGCTGCTTCGGTTGGCGTGACAAAGCCACCAAAAATTCCGCCCAGGACGATGACGGGCGTCAAAAGCGGTAAACTGGCGCGTTTCAGCGCGCGCAACAACCGGGCTCCGGAAAATTGTCCCTCCGAGCGATAACCGCGCCGCACGCTGATGATCCAGACTGAGACCATCAGGCTGAGGCCGATCATCAGGCCCGGAACGATCCCGGCCAGAAACAACTTCCCGACCGAAACCCCGGCGGTGACAGCATAAACGATCAGAATTATCGATGGCGGCATGATCGGCGCGAGGGTGGCGGAGGCCAAAGTCACTGCCGCGGCAAACCGGCCAGGATAACCTGAATCGCGCATGGTCTTGACCATGATCGACCCGACCCCCACGGCGTCCGCGGCAGCCGATCCGGACATGGCTGAAAACATGATGCTTGTAACAACGTTGACTTGGGCCATGCCCCCGCGCAAATGCCCGATCATCGCGCGGGCGAGATCAAAAATCCGATCCGTTGCGCCGACCAGGTTCATCAATCGTCCGGCCAGCATGAACATGGGCACGGCCAGGAGCAGAAAGTTGTTCAGTGTGCCGAAGGTGCGTTGCGGCGCCAGAGCCAGTGGGATCCCCTGAAGCATCAGATAGGACAAGGAAAAGACGCCCAGGGCGATGGCGATCGGCAATTTGAGCACGATCAGCGCCAGCGCGCCCAGCATAAGGAGCGTCAGTGTCATGCCGTCGGTCCTTGTCCGTATCCCTCGGTGTCGGGGGGCGCGATGCCATTGGCGGCTCTAACCCAAGTCATGACCAGATGATAGGCCATAAGACTGCCGCCAACCACGAAACTGGCATAAGCAACGGTCAAAGGAACACCAAGGATTGGGAGGATGTTGCGCATGGCTTGTTGGCCCATCATGATCGATGCCCAAATGAAACTGAGCAAGAAACTCAGAAATACGAGGGCAACCAGTGCTTCGATCACTTTTTTTCCTGGGAATCCGACCCGATCCATCAAAATTGGCACAAGGAAGTGCTGGCCACAGTAGCTGGCATGGGCGGCGCCCAGAAAGCACAGCCATACCAAAAGAATACGAACCAATTCTTCAGTGAAACCAGCCGAAATTGGAAGTACGTACCGGCTAATGATCTGAAGCGTCATAAACGCAACGAGAGACGCCATCACCATGAAGACCGCGAAGGCCTCCAGACGGCCGACACCGTCTTCAATCCGGACAAGAACGCGGATCATTGCCGGCCCTCACCTCTTGATCGCAAATTTAAAACGGGGGGCAGTTCCGGCCGCCCCCCGGGCACAGGATAACGGCCTTAATTCGCGGCTAAGATCCGTTCGATCAGATCCTCACCAAATTCATCCATATACTTGTCGATAACGGGCTGGGCTGCCTCACGGAACGCGTCCCGGTCGACTTCGACCACCTCAATGCCCTGCTCTTCGAACCAGGCGATATTCTCCTCGAACCCATCAGCGAACATATTACGTTGCATTTCAGTGGCTTCCGTCAACAACGCGTCAAAGCGTTCACGCTGCTCATCGGACATGCGGGCCAAGTGATCGGGGTTGGCGACCACCGGCTTATAGAGAAAGCTGTGGCCTGTCAGCGAATAGATCGGGGCCACTTCGTAGAAGCTCATGAAGCGATAGCCGAAGGTATCGTTCTCCGCGGCGTCGATAACACCCGTTTGAAGCGAGGTGTAAACCTCGCCATAGGGGGTGGGTGTGCTCTCTGCGCCCATTTCGGCGAACAGGTCGAGATAGGCTGGCGATTCCATTGTTCTGACGCGCAGCCCTTGCATGTCTTCCGGGCTCACGATCGGCCTGTCGGTCGTCAACATATGGCGAAGACCAGCACTCCACCATGCAATGACCTCAAGACCGCTTTCCTCGAAAATCCGCTCTTCGACTTCGGCGCCGATGTCGCTGTCGACCACCGCCCAGGGATGCTGGTCGTGATCGCGGAATAGGAACGGGATATCGAAGACCCCCACGCTTGGAGCCACATTTGACAAGGCGGCGGTGGCGATGGTGGTCATCGAAATGGCGCCGATTTGGGTCTGCTCGACGGCGTCGACTTCGCCGCCGACCTCCCCCGACGGAAAGATTTCAAGGACAAGTCCGAAATCCTCTTCAGCGATCCGCTCGGAAAGGTAGTTGAAGGCTTCATGAGACGGCTCGCCGGGCGGATTGACATGGGCAGCCGACAACTCTGCGGCATTGGCGCCGGATGTCACGGCAAGGGCGCTGGCGGTCAGCATGGCTGGGACGGTTAATGAGGCTATACGCATTGTCTTTTTCCTCCCTGGTTCAAGGCCCTTTTTCGGTGCCTTGGTATTCAACAACGATTAGTTCGGGTCTAAGGCGCCGTCTTAGATCGATCTAAAATGCGTTGACCGATTTTATGGTAACACAGGTGCAAGCATCGTTTAACCGCGCTTTGGCCCCTTGATTTTGACGTTTAGATCGATCCAATATGCTTTTTCATAAGCTAACCAACCCGTGGCCTCGGGTCAACACTGTTCCACAGCCATGTCAAAGGGGAGAGTATCCGTGCAACCCGAGCCTCTGGTTTCAATCGTCTACACCCAAGACCACACCATGCTTCGTGATGCGGCCGACCGGTTTGCGATGGATCGTATTCGCCCCGAGGCGACGGCCCTGGATCGTGACAGCCGCTTTCCTGCCGAATTGTACCAGGAGATGGCCCGGGCAGGCTTGTTCGGGATAACCGTCCCCGAGACCGAAGGCGGTGTCGGCGGTGACGCGCTGACCTATGCGCTCGTTATGGAGGCTTTGTCGTACGGCTACGCCTCAGTAGCCGATCAGTGCGGCCTGGTGGAACTGCTGGGGACCTTGCTGACCGAGCACGGCACTGAAGAGCAGAAGGCGCGATTCCTGGTGCCAATGTTGCGTGCCGAACAGCGATGCGCTTACGCGTTGACGGAAAGTGAAGCCGGCAGCGACCTCGCTTCGTTGAAGACGCGCGCGCACCGCACCGAATCAGGATGGCGCCTGACCGGCACGAAAAGTTGGATTCACAATGCACCGGTCAGTGATTTCGCCGCTGTCTTGGCTCGAACCGATCCGCAAGCTGGTCATCGGGGAATGAGTATCTTCCTGGTTGAGACCGATCGTCCGGGTGTGACCAAGGGCCTGAAGGAAGACAAGATGGGCCAGCGCGCCTCCCAAGTAGGCAGTTTGACCTTCGATGATGTCGAGTTGGGTGAGGATGCCATGCTTGGCCCGGAAGGCCGGGGTTTTCACATGATGATGAGCGTCTTGGACAAAGGCCGGATCGGTATTGCGTCTCTGGCGGTCGGGATTGCGCGCGCGGGCTTTGACGCGGCGTTGGATTATACCCGCACACGAAAGCAATTCGGCCAAGCCGTAGCCGAGTTCCAGGGTGTTCAGTGGATGTTGGCCGACATGGCCCGGGAAATTGAGGCCGCCCGATTGATGACCCATCGGGCTGCGGCGCGCTTCGACCAGGGCGGCCGGGCAACGCGCGAGGCCGCCATGGCAAAATGCCAAGCCAGTGACATGGCAGTAACGCAAAGCGCGCATGCGGTCCAGCTATTCGGCGGCAGCGGCTATATTCGGGGTTTCGAAGTCGAGCGACTCTACCGCGATGCCAAGATTACGCAGATCTACGAGGGGACAAATCAGATCCTGCGTACGGTCATCGCACGCGATATTTTGAAAGCATAGTTTCAATTGAAGCCGGTCCGGAACGGTCCGGCAGACGGGAGGAGGTTATGACACAGTCACGACCGGTGGCACTGATCACCGGAGGACGGCGGGGAATCGGTCGGGGAATCGCTTATGCGTTGGCCGATGTGGGGTTTGATATCGTAGCCAACGACGTCGAAGCCAATGGTGAAACCGAGACGACACGGGCCGGAGTGCAGCAGCGCGGTGCTGGCTTTCATTTCATCCAGGCCGATGTCGCGGCGATCGACGGCCATGAAAGCTTAGTAGACGAAGCTTGGTCGACCTTTGGGCGGCTGGATTGTCTGGTCAACAATGCCGGGGTCGGGGCACTTCATCGTGGCGACATTTTGGATGTCAGCCCAGAGAGCTATGACCGCTGCCTATCCATCAATCTGCGGGGTGCGTTCTTCCTGACGCAGGCGGTTGTGCGGCGCATGTTGACAGAGCGATCCTCCGAGGATGCGCACCGCAGCATTATCAACATCTCTTCTGCAAATGCCGAGGTGCCGGCGTTGAACCGGGCTGAATACTGTGTTTCGAAGGCCGCAATGGCCATGCAGAGCAAGCTTTTCGCCCTGCGTTTGGCTCAGACTGACATTGCGGTATTCGAGATCAGGCCCGGTATCATTGCCACCCCGTTAACGGCTCCCGTGGCCGACGACTATACCCGGCGCATTAATGAGGGGCTGACACCAGTGCCGCGATGGGGGCAACCCGAGGATGTTGGCCGCGTGGCGGCAACCGCCGCAACGGGGGGGCTGCCCTTCACCGTGGGCGAGGTTATACGCGTGGATGGCGGCTTGTGTACCCGAACCTTCTGATGGCGCCCGAACCTTCTGATGGCGATTGAACGCGGCTTCATCGATCCCGCCGGTTTGCTGATGCGGTGATCAGTGCCGCTTGACAGGGGACGGGCGCGTTGTCACCATTAACCGGGTTTTAGATCGATCTAAAACCGAAAAACGTCATAACACCTTGGCTTCGGTACGGCGGCGGCTGGCTATCGACCGGAGTTGGATCTGATGGGATGGAAATCGACATGTTGTCCGGAGTGCGGGTCGCCAGCTTCTGCCATTACCTTCAAGGCCCTGCGGCCACCCAATACCTTGCTGATATGGGGGCCGATGTCATCAAGATCGAATCCCCGTCCGGGGCGTATGAACGGCATTGGTCGGGTGCGGGTGGGGGCGCGTTTGTTGATGGCGTCAGCGCATTCTTTTTGTGCGCCAACCGCAACAAGCGCAGCTTGGCTTTGAATCTTAAGGACCCGGCGGGGCGCCAAGCCGCTCTGGACCTGATCGCACAGAGCGATGTCGTCGTGGAGAATTTTCGTCCCGGCGTTATGGATCGCCTGGGCCTCGGCTATGAGCATGCCAAGGCCGTCAAACCCGACATCATCTATGCCTCCGCGACGGGGTTTGGCGCCGACGGGCCGATGGCGCGCAGTCCGGGCCAAGACCTGTTGATCCAGGCGCGCTCGGGGCTGATCTCGGCTACAGGCGATCCGGTCAATCGCCCGACACCCGTGGGCAATGCGGCCGTGGATCAGCATGGCGCGGCGCTCTTGGCGCTCGGCGTGACCGGTGCGCTGGTGCGCAAGCTGATGCACGGGCAGGGCACGCGGGTCGAAGCCAGCCTGCTGAATGCCGGCATCGATCTGCAGGTCGAGCCGTTGACGCTGTATTATGCGGCCGCCGGTGGTTTGGAGAAATTCGAGCGCAATCCCAATTTGGCAAGCTGGTACCATGAAGCGCCTTATGGGGTTTACCGCCTGCGCGATGCCTGGGTCGCGTTTTCGTTGAGCAAGCCGGAAGCTTTTGGCCGGGCACTGAACAGCGAGCGGATCGCGGCCTTCGCCGGACGCGACACCTACGCCTTGCGAGAGGAATTCGCCGCCGTATTCGCCGAGGCGGTGGCGGCTTTCACCCTGGAAGATCTGGAGCCGCGGTTGATCGACGAAGGAATCTGGTATGCGCGCGTGCAAAACTACGATGACCTGCGTGTCGACCCCCAGCTCTTGCACAATAATGTTTTTCTGGATGTTCCGGTGGGCCAGGGCACGGCGACATTGGTCAATCACCCGATCCGATACGACGGCAAAGGCGCGGAGGTACGGGTCTTGGCGACGCGATTGGGTGAAAATTCACGCGAAATCCTTGAAGAGCTGGGCTACGACGCGGCTCGAATCGATACCATGATCGCGGATGGAGCAGTCCATGTCGGGTAAGACGCCGAACAGGACAAGTGCAAGAGGACATGAACAAGAGGAATGGGGGGCCTGTCATGAGCGAATATCCGGTTGATATCGGGGCTGAAGCCCGGTTTTCAAAAACCGTGGCGGAGAGCGACATCTATCAATTCGCTGGAATTACGGGCGATTTCGATGGCATCCATCTCGATGAAGAGTATGCCAGCAAAACGCGCTTCGGTGGCCGCATCGCGCATGGGGCGCTGACTTTGGCTTTCGCCTCCACCACATCGTCAATGATAAGCGCGCGGTATGCCGAGCGCGGCAGCCGGTATTTGCCCATCTCTCTTGGCTACGACAAAGTGCGGTTCCTGGGGCCTGTGAAGGTCGGCGATACGGTTACGGTGGTTTATACGGTTGAGAAATTCGACACGGAAAAAATGCGCTCCTTCGGCACGATTGACATTCGCAATCAGCGTGGCGAGCAAGTCGGCGCGGCCACCCACGTCATGGCCTGGCTGGATCAAGAGGGGTGAGGGTGAGCGCCGCCGGCACGCGGTGGTCCGGGCGGGCTAAGCGGATCGGGATGATCCCCGTGCAATGAGTTCCGGGTCCATGATAATGCGCTGGGGCGGGGCATCATAGCCTTCGATCCGTTGCATCAAGAGATCTGCGGCGGCAGCGCCGAGGCGGTCCGTATCCAGCCGGACCGAGCTTAATCCCGGGGTCCACAGGGATGCTTCGGCCACATCGTCGAACCCGACCAGGGCAAAATCCCGCCCCAACTCTATGTCGTGTTGCCGCAATCCCAACATGACGCCGAACGCGACGATGTCATTGAAGCATACCGCCGCCGTTGGCGGCTCCCGAAGGGCCAGTAACTGTCCGACGGCCTTTACGCCGTTTTCACGGGTGGGCGGACAATCAATGATATAGTTGGCACTTTCGGGCAGGGCAAAATCCGTTAAGGCATCCAAGTACCCCTGATGACGATCCTGGCCGGTCGAGACGCTGCGCTTGCCGCCGATCATCGCTATCCGGCGATGACCGCCTTCGACGAGGTGGCCCGTGGCCCGATACATCCCGCCACGATTGTCAAAACTGACATAATCCATATCCAGCCCCGGCACATATCGGGAAACCAGCACACAGGGCCATCGCTCTCCCGCGAGTTGGGCCAGCTGTTCTGTGGTCGTTCCCTCAGCCGGACAGAGAATGAGCCCGTCGGCATTGTACTCCCGCATGGCGTCAATCGCCCAAGCTTGACGCTGGGGGCTTTCACGGGTGTCGCTGGCAAATACCACACGGCCACGTTCGTTCAGCGCCAGTTCAATGGCGCGGAAGGTTTCCGTGAAATAGGGATTGCTGAGA
>LFIK01003242.1_pt1 | contig 13216 bp, 12 predicted proteins | sample 643401 | NCBI WGS metagenome assembly LFIK01 (sample SAMN03777447, study PRJNA286221) | soda lake metagenome | biome: soda lake; feature: Kulunda steppe; material: water; isolation source: sample T5-Br brine of Lake Tanatar-5 | place: Russia: Kulunda steppe | collected 2010-07 | reverse complement strand
GCATGTGATGGGCATAAAAGAGAGTGCAAGCGTGCCCCGCCCTAGCAGGGCTGTGTGTGTGTGTGTGTGTGTGTGTGCGTGTGCATGCGCGCGCGCCTCTGTGTCTGTGTCCTTGTGTTCGTGTGTTGTCTGTGTGTTTGTGTTCTTGCCAAACCTGAAACGGGGAAAGGCAGAACCAACATGCACATGACTGCACACAAATGCCTGAAAAGCTGCCCAAGGTCATTTTCATGTTCTCATTCCTGCATTTCAGCATGCGTCCTCGTCCTACAGAAAAAAAAGCCTTCAGCACCTGCACTTTCTGCTTGTGTTTGGCACAGACCCAAAGAGGTGCGAGATTCTGGTGAAGACCCTCACTGCTGAAACAACTGGGAAGCCAATCTCTAAGCCCCAGGTGAAAAAGGGTTATAACTTGGGTTTGAGCGATAAGTTGTCCTGCCTGCCTGGGATGTGAAGTACCTACATGTCATGGTTTGCTTGCACCTGCGTGATTCAGAAATTTTGCAACTCCCATGCAGGGCACGATGGGCGACTTGATTGCTCCATGCGCAAATGCAAACGCTGAAGAGCTGTTCCGTATTGCCTTTGAACTTGTCCCCTGCACCGCCCTTTCCCCTAAGACGCGTACCGGTGTGCTTGTATTTTGCGCGGCAGGCCACAGAAGCCTACGACCTCCGCGGGTGCTCCTTCCGGGGTGCTGACCTGCACCAGAAGGCACTCGCAGGCGCCTTTGTGGTGGACACAGACATGTCAGGGGCAAACATGAGGGAGGCCGTCCTCACCAAGGTGCATGGTGATCTAGAAAAAAGACAGAGGCAGCACAAGATGATCTAGGCAGCTCTGAGCCATGTGCCACTAACAGGTCCATCTTGCTCTTCTCTTGCCTCGAACCAAATAATCCAATGGCATTCACCATGCTACCTTCAAAACTGACTGAAGTAGACAGCCAAGGTTAACAAAGGCCTGCCTTTGTCCAACCATGGCCAAGCTCACACTTGTTGCACACGCCGTGTTGCAGTCATTTGCCATGAAGGCTGACTTCTCCAACGCAGACATGACGGCAGCTGTGCTGAACGGTGTTGACTTCACAGGTGCAAACTTGAAAGGTGAGAGTTCTTACAGGCTGACCACAAGTAAGCTGGCTCTCATGTGCACGTGGTTGTGCGCAGTACCGTACCATAACCCTGTTTAGCCCTGCGACGTGGCAGAGCAGGTGCAAAGATAGCGCAAACGGCGGATTGTTGCAAGGAGACTCATGTGCATTAGTCGCCAGTGGGGTGTGTGCATGAGTCGCCAGTGGGGTGTGCATGAAACGCCAGTGGGGTGTGCGCTTTGAATGCATTTCCAATGCAGGTGCCAACCTTGAGAACGCGGTGATCACAGGAGCAAATTTTGCGGAGGCAGACCTGACGGGTGTCAACTTTGAGGACACATTGGTGCGCGAAGACTGCTTTTTCTCACTTCCCCTGGCAATTCCTTTGTGAAGTCAATCTGTGAATTTTCACATCTTTGTTTGTATGTGCTTTGCCGTGTGACTGTCTGCAGTTAATATGCTGTTGTATTACCTTTATGTGCACAGCCGGACTGCAGCATTGACCATTGCTGAGACAGTCGTAGACATTTGTAAACATGTCAATGTGCCAGTCAATCATCCATTTGTGAAATCTCTGCTCCTGTTTCCTTTTCTGCTCTGCAGGTCTCGCAGCAAGATCAGAAGCGGCTTTGCAGCAATCCGACTCTACAGGGCGAAAGTAGGGACCAGATAGGCTGCAGATGAAGCCTGTTGCAAGGGGAGGTGCGGAGACGCTTGTCGCTCTGCTGGATTCCGAAAGAGGCACAGGATCAGCCAAAACCGGACAATATTCTTTGTCATTACCAGATCTTCGCACCTTGTTCCTGAGATGCTTGAACCCTTCATGCTGGTGCTTCAGGATGACATGTTGTTGGATTTTGCTAGTGAAAGAAAGAAAGACTTGCCCTCAGAGAAAAGACAACATGCTGATGCAGTTGACCGATGGCCAATTGAAAGGCATACGGGAAATGAAGAATTCCAGGTTGGAAACCGCTGATTGCTGTGAATTTGCAGTGCCTGAACTGCAAGGAGAGGACCTGTTTCCGGGCATGCCATGGCTGACGTGCAGAAGTCCCGATCCTGATTGGCGGGTACACACACTGACCCACCGACAAACTATTCTAAGTTGGCAAACCATATTTCAATCACTGAAATGATCCAAGATAAGTGAAGAAACTTGCAAGTTCAAGTCGGACATGAAATATTTGAACATCCTAGAGCAGATCTGCTCGGAATCTTTGAGATTATTAGGATCCATTGGTCAGATTCGAGAGCGTAACTTCTGAAAAACTTCTAAAAATAGTTTATTCGAAAGACTTAAAAGTTTTATTTGGACCGCTGCACTAGGAAAAAACACGCAAACATTAGATAATGACCACCATTTGCACTAGGGAGGCAGGGGGAAATGCTCACAGGATTGCTCCTTTGATTTCCTGGCTTGAACTTCTTCCCTGTGTAACGGACCATAACAGCACATGTGGAGCTCATTTCGCTGACTCCACTGACCAAATTTAAATTCAGATATCGAGGACCACTGTCTTGGCTGCTGTAAATGCTACTGATAAAGGGCACGCAGCTTGTGTGACGTAAGCAAATTTGTCCACGCGCAAATGAGCTTGCTGCTTGCATGTATTCAGTTTGTGCACACATGCATGAGCCTGCATGCTATGGTGTGTGCTTATAAAAGGGGCTAAGTGGGTGCATGTGCTGGCAGGCAGGCACTGTGCAATTCTCACACCACGCTGAGTAAATTGTTTCTAATCATAGTGAAATAACATGGTGAAACAATAATAAATGATAATAATAAACTTGCATAAAAAGTATGCAATGTGTGCCACTTATTTAACAGTACAAAGCGGAATTCTGCCTAGCTTTTAAGCTGTTCTGCAGGCGTGCTCTTGAAAAAGCTTTTGCAACAATTCATCACCAACTTCATCTTGGATTGAATGCCAGGAATGGGATACTGATAGTCACCCTCCTGATCCCCACTGACTTCTTTTATTTCTGCTGGTGGAGGGGTGATACGGTGTCTAGGCCCTTGCTGGCCCCCTAGTAGGGAGTGGTTTTTTTGCTTACGTATTCCTATTCTCTTCTCTCTTTATTCAGGTTGCAGGGCAGGCACAGGACCAATACTGAAATCCCCTGACCCACTGATGCTTAATTTCTTCCTTAAAAATGTTGGGTTGTATGGTGCATTGACCAGATGTCTACCTGTTCCTTCCTTTTTCTTTTTTTTCCATTGATTCTCCTCTTCCTAACTTTGTTTGTCTTATTCTTTGTTATCTGTTATTCTTTGTAAAAAAGAAGACCAATGTAACTGAGCCAAGATATAATCACAAGAAGGTACCAAATTGTGATTTCAAAAAGCAGGAAAAGTAGATGAGTGATGAACCTTAGTTCTGGAAATTGTAGTGATGATGAAGATGAATGCAAAGCTCAGGTGTGATCAATGCTACTCATGAAGGCACATGTTTACTTAGCTGGCTGCCCACAAGCGGTTCTCAGGCTCTTCTAGGAAAATGTACTAGGGTCCTTTCTACTGTCCTGGAGCAAGAGAAACTGTGTTCCCAGAGCTGGTCTCAATAAGGCTGCTTTTGCCTTGCACCATGCTTTGAGTGCCTCTGCACTGCACAGATTGAGGAACTTCTATCATGAGTTATGGAGTCTGGTGGGATGGATGACTGGAAGATCAATTCCACAGCAGTCTAACTTAGGGTTCAAACTGCAGTGGATCAGGCATGCTGTCCCCAAGTGGCTAGTGTTGAGGCTAAATGTGTCAAATCTTGTTTGCAAGAATCGTTCATGGCTACCTAGCAAATTGATTCTGAAATGCCCCTTGCAGACACCCACCCTGCGCAGGGAGAGTCCACATGCAAAGAGCAAACATATTTTGGGCCTCAGATATATGACTATGGCTATGGCCAAACCCCCATGACCCCCTCTGGCAATTTACTAGTAGTAAATTTCTACAAAAGAAGCCAAGAAGAACAGCCTTGCTCGACTGTCAGGACTCTTTTGCTCGTTGTTACATTGCAAACATACATACCATTGCAATGAAATTCAATGTTGTGGCATCGATCGGCTTCCCTTTGAACATAACATATCTCATCCATATTTTGAAATACTCAATTGTGTGATACACAAGCTTGCAAGTGCATGGGGATCAATGACAGTGACTGAATAAACAGGTGTGCTTTTTGCAAAATCCCTGCATTGGTACACCGTACTGGCAATTTCCAAAATCAATTTCAACAGATCTGTTGTTAAGATGACTTTATTCACCTTTCAGAAGCTCCAGTCTCAATGAGTGCCCTCAACGTTGCACATGCAGATCTGCATGATTCTAGAATCTGCTGTATATATGCGTACTGCTGTATACGTACGTTTGTACAGCATGTATACACATGTGGCCCGAACCCTCATTCATGAAACCCTTATTCATGAAACCCTGGCCTGAACCTTTATTCATGGGCTGATCAGCCAATTGCTCATGGGCATCCATATGCTGGATTTTCTGTGAGTTAAAAGGCAGACAGCACTCACGTAAACGATTCACATGCTGGATTCTTTTGTGAGTTTAAAGGCAGACAGCACTCACGTAAACGATCCATATGCTGGATTCTTTTGTGAGTTAAAAGGCAGACAGCTGACAGACCCTGCAGGGTGAGTAATCTGTCTTCTGCAATGCAGAATCTGCATGATGCGATTTCGAAATCAGAATTCTGGTGCGCAAGCGTGCTTAACTTGCGTTATCATTGTTCTCGACTGATGGCTTACCAGAGTAACAGAGCTTGGACTGCATTGCTATGATATGAATGAATTTAAGACTTGAACGAGGTAGAAAGAGTCCCTCCTAAGTGTGAAGCGCCCGCTTCGAAGTATGAAGCGGGCAAATTGAAGCGGGGTTGAAGTGAGCTTTGACGCTGGCTGAAGCGTGGGCCTTTGGGGACAGTGCCATTTGAAGTCGCCCAGGCTGATCATGATTTGTCATGACTGATCAGTCATGACAAATCACAATTTAAACTCGATGTTACTTTTGTGATACATGCCATTCAACGCAATAAAAATGGAGTGAAAAGACAAAGAATAGAACCCCTTCCAGCTACCTCACTCGATCAATTGAAGGAGAATGGAAGAGAGTTCAAAGCTCTGTATTTAACATTGAATCTCTCCAATAGATTTTCTATATTCATGATAAGCTTCTATGCATATTACGCGTTCTAACGAACGCAGTCCTAACTTCAGCTGAAGCACGCTGGCACCGAATTGGGTTAAACCTCGTTCGGTTAACACTTTCGGATAAAATGAATCTTAAATCAATCTGCTAAATCTTTCTAAGAGCTTCGCGTCGGCGTGAGGCTTGCGCAGGCTAGCCCTTGAAGCTTGGCACGTGTTATCTTCCTACCTCGGGGAGCTCCTCACTTTCACAGTTGCAAATGCTCCTCGTAGGTATTCGATGATGCAATGCCATGCACTTGCATTTGTACAGCAACTGGCCGCGCGGGGCTAGCGCTGGAGATCACACCTCCCGAGGCGCAAGACGTTTTCCTAGGCGCATGTGCAAGGCAGTTGGGATCAGTGGGAGACCTTTGAAATTAATATGTCTTACTGTATGCATCTGATGTTTGTCTGCACACAGGCGCTGTGTAACCCGCTCCATGCAAGTAGGCTCCGGGTCCGTCCTACCATGGGTCATGATCATGCCTCTCGCACGAGTTTGTCTGCAACAACACGGACCAAGCTGCATGTGCCTCATTGCCTTGGAAACTTTCAAGTTGTGCCACAGAGCCCACCTGAACCGTCAAAAAGGCTTCTGGGCACCATCTGGGCAGGGATTGTTGGTGAGCTCTCAAGACGTAACTTGCAACAGCTGAGGTTATAAGGAGCGCCAAAAGTATGGGCCTTGTGATGAGCTGGCCGAATATCTATATTGCCGACAAACTTTCTGGTACAGCCTGAGCATGATCCTGATGTTGGTTAGGTTGTTGGTGGTGATCTGGTGGGCCAGGAAAGCCAGATTTTGTTGTAAGCTCCAAGGCGGAGCTGATGCGCCACAATTATGTTTCCATGGCACAGCAACCCTGATTGGCACATTGCAAAAACTGCCTTACACGCCCAGAAGTCATGTTTCTTGCTTAAATTGTCTATGGGCTTCACAGGCCGGCATTACAACAAGGAGGAAGTTCCCAGGGTCGAGTATCTTGAGGTAAATTGATCCTTCTGGGCGGACAAGCTCAGGGAGGAAGAGCACAGCTTTAATGCCTGAAACGTTGTCTAAGATGCTTCCTTGCACAATCCAGTTTCATGGCTTAGCTTACTTATGTGCACAGGAGCTTGTGCTTCAGAGAGATCCTGACAATGAATATGACGAAAGGTGAGTCAGAGGTGAACAAGGGAGTGAAGAGTGGGTCATCCTGGGGGAAAAATACCTTTCCAATTGAGGCATTGCCATCTGGTGCATTGCCTCACCACAGCCTAACTGTGCGCTTCCCAAAGGAGCTTGGAAAAACCACTGCCTAGAAGCATAATGTAAAAACATGTCCAGTGGTGCGAGCTGTGCTTGAATGCTTGACTCTGTTGGTTGCACAAGATAGTCTATTGGCATGCACAGGTTCCCCACCTGCACATAGTTCAACTAAAAGTTGGCTACGATCCATGCTCAGACTTCCCTGAGCCACCTTTGCTCGCCGTTGTAACATATGCAGGGCAATACGTGCTCATAACAGTCTTAGGAAACAAATTGGTGAGTCGTCAAAGGTGGGATGGCTGAGGCTCGAAAAGGTGTGCTCTTTTAAAATCCATGGCCCTTTCCCAACCTTAACCTTTCAACAAACACACCTTCATCAAATACAATACCAAGCTTCACTAGCTGCCTCCTGTAAATACCCCAAGTTCAAAGGGGCTTCTGGCATAAACTTTAGTGGCCAAAATCACAGTTCTTGTAACCAGTTGCATTTGGATTAGCCCAAATCAGATAATACTGGCCAACACACAAAAACATTTTGCTCTGGCATCTCTTGCTGGGAAGTGGTTGCCAACAGGGGGAAGGCTTGGGGATAGGTTTGAACACTCTTCTTGGCCATGCAAGGACGTAGCCAGTTAGTTATCTTTGAAGTTTGCCAAACAATCCAAACAATCAACATGTTGATCTTACCGGTATAAGATAAAGTTTTGAGGTGAAAACAACTGGTTTTCTGATAGCTCAAGAAAGTAGCGGCTCTATCTGGTGCTCAGATTCTGGTCCCAGGTAGACTGAGAATGAATGCACTTTACCCACCCAGGTTTGCAGGGCCACTTATACCTATCACGGGTCTAGCCATGCCAAATGCGTGTTAGTTGCATCAAGATGCCTTTGCATAAAGATAAAACATGAGCAGCAGTCTTCAGTCACATCTCCCATTACAGGGGTTCTTTGTTGTGATCTTCAACCTCTTGAACCTCTTGAACAAGCTTCATAACATACAATGAGCTTATGCAGCCTGCATGTGTTGCATTTGCTCTCAAGGATGCCATGGTGTTGCCAGGGCTTACCTAGATTGCCGAGGATTGAAGCTGAGCAAAACAGATGGCATGCTCCTCTTCCTGGGGGTTATCACAGGGCCATCTTGAGGGTTTGTTTGTCACAGGTGATTCTGGGTCCCAGCAGCTGTTTGTTCAAGGCATAGATTCTGGTCACTAACCTTGAGAAATATCTAGCAGAGAGTGCCATGGACTGAAGGCAGGAAAAAAGAAACTGACAGAAGCTGTACTTCTTGCAAGCAAGCCAGGCTCAAGGAGCCCAGATGGGTGACTATTTTGCAATGACGCACCATCGTGGGCACCTTTGCAACCCCAAGTAGCCCAAGTAGATCCTTATGGAACCTCTTGTTTGTACCCGCTGGACCTGGTTTTGCAAAGGAGTTTGGCCAAAAACACTTCCCAACCGCTGCATCTCTCCATCCCATGGCTTTGGAGTACCTACATCTTATGAGCAAAGTGCTAACAAACAGATCGTTACAAAATTTGTGATCTGAGTCATAAAAACCTTAACAATTTCAAGATATGAATGCTAGACCTCAAACCCACATTAGCCGGCTTGCCGATGAGGCCCATGATGCAGAGTGCCAGGATAGACAAGTCTTTCATTGATGGGATCAGCATCCTGGATGTCACAGGCAAACCTGCCCAAATGGATGCCTAAAATTCCCAATGCTGGTGACACCACCCTGGTAGGGGCTTGCAGGTGCATTTGATGCAAGGTCAAAACTTGCCAGCTGAAGAGACTCTATGCTGGGAGCAAAGAATTTTATGCCAAAATTCAGCCTCAGTCGTCCCCCTCCTTGATTTGTCTCGAGTCTTTCTTAAGATCAATAAAGCTCTCATTCTTCAGGCAATTTCCATACCTTTCAAATCAGTCTCACAATTGCTATTTGGAGCCTCTTGATTCGTGCATTTTCAGGCTATGTTCCAGCAAAATTGGCTGCGTACCTGGCGCCTCTGGTGGATCAAAAGTCCATAAAGCTCAGAGCCTTTGCTGACAGATTTGATGGGCGCTTCTGCTGTGCTGCAGGTGAGGCAATTAGTTGCTATATACTTAGGCATTGCTCCCAACTTTTGGATTTTGTGACCTTGCTTTTGAAGGAGTAGCGCTCGGGCCCAGCTTTCAAATTGCGGCACACTTGGGAACAAGGGGAGCATGGTTACGGAGGTGCATACAGGCATACGGACAAAGTGCCATGTTGATTTGGCACCTGTGGATGGTGGAAAATGCTGGAAATACTCCAGAAATCATGCACACTGTGCGTATTTTGGGTGTTGTTGGGACATGTGGGCATGCTAAAGTGGTACAGGTTGAAGCTGTCTAAGCTGTCTTGAGTATGTGCCAGCCCACGTGACTGCAAGGTTGTAGCCCTCATCTCTGATTGGCATACCTCTGTCCACACTGGTTGCCAACTGTTGCCATGCTGCACTCCTGCACACCTCCATCCTCAGAAACATGCCAGAACATGCATGCGATGTACTGTGCTTGCAGCAGTACATACTACTGGTCATGCATGCAATAACGCTATGCATGCATCAGCTTTTGTTGCTTTGTTGTAAATCTGCCGCGCCGCACTCGACCGAAATTCAAAGCATAGTGGTTGGTAAGTTCTGTTCACACACGGACAGAAGCCTGCCCGTGGAAAAACACAAAAGACATTTGTTGCGCCCACATCCAAGTCGTCCATGGTATGTTTGCATGGCAAAGTATCAAAGCCGCCATACTGACAGACTGCCAAGTGTGTGCATTTGGATGCAGTGCTGTTTGTCTATGCGGAAGGAGAAAGTGCTGAGGAAGTGGGCACGGCCATCACAAATAAGGGATTCTACTGGAAGCCATTCCCAGAAGAAGCTATGGCTTTCAGGAAACCGATCACCTATGAACAAGCAGAGGAGATGCATTTAAGGGAGTTTGTGGAGACTGGGCGCTACCTACCAGAGGGTCTACAGCTTCTAAACAGTGTCTCTATTCCCCGGAATATCACTTATGGAGTTGAAGTTGAGTGCGCTGGTAAGTGTAAAGCACTTTGGTTCGCATGTTCCTCAAGATGAATTTTGAGCACCAGCTTGCGCTGATTCATGACGCAGCAGTGCAAGAGACCTCAACAATGGTGCATGTTTGCTTTCAAGTACATCAATTGCAATGCAAAGAAGGGCTGATTTTTGTGATGCTTCAAGGCCTTTTCATCTCCTGAAGTGCTGCACGCTCTGCACCGCACAAGAGTATGACATGACATTTGCTAGCAATCTTGCTTGGACTTGATGCTTCAATGGTCAGCACTCAAACTGATAATGTTTATTCTGTGTAGGCAGGAATTTATCATTATGAGAATTTATTCTGGACGAGCCATGGAAGCTTTGTTATACTCTTTACCTTACGCACTATGGCAGGAAATAAGAGTGTATTCATGTGCTCTTCCCATCTGTTTTATGTTAGCCTTGCATCTTGGTTTCACAAAGGATTGCACGTGCTGCATGCAGTTAAAGGGATGCATGACTTTGCTGACCTCAAAAAGACGCTGGCAAGCTCTGGTGTCCAGTCCACAAGTCTTGGCTTTAGGTACTACTTGTAAATAAGTTGTATCTTTTAAATCTCAAATTACACAAGTGCTTTGAAAGATGTCTGCCCTTTCATGGGGCCTGTGTGGCGCTATCATAGCACACTGTATGTGATAAGGACATGCCAGCTAGAATGCTCTAATAAGGAGGTAAACGCATGTGAGCAGGCCTCATTGAAAATTGGTGCTTGAAACCAGCAGACCATACATGACGACAATCTTGCCCTTTCTGCCTGCTTTACAGCCCAAAAAAGGATGCGAGCATTTTAGTTTGCAAGGGGTGCACACCAGTTGAGTTTGCTTCAGGCATACTGAGAGGGTATACAGGCCTTCACAAGCTTTTTAGCTTTTCGACAGCTGCCAGCTCTCAGTGGTCCACAATCATCAATGAATCGTGCGGTCTCCATGTCCATGTAAGTGCACATTTTACCTAAAGCTTGTGCCTTATGAATTCTGACCTATGGTACCTGAACCTGGTACAATTGAGTGCCTGAGAGGAGAGGGAGTATTAAACTATAGCTGCTCCATGTCCTTGTCTAAGTTGCCATTGAAAAGTCGGCATGCATTGGTGGATGGCTGCTTAGTGCGCATGCACACTTTTCTATGAGATCCAGTCATAAGCTGCCTCTTGGAACATGCCTGTCAATATGCCAGGTTGGTCTCCCACAAGACATGTTTAAGAACAATGACAGGGGCAGTGGTGAACTTTCATTGAGCGGAATTAAAGGTAATGCCCTTCCCATCTGTGTCTAATAAAGACAGAGCAGTGCTACGCCATAAGAAGTCATCAGACTGCATTTATACTGGTGCAGCGCAGGCCTTGAAGTTTTGAAAGACTTGCACATTGAGCATGAAGAAGCCATGGATTTGCTGGTGCCATTAAACCGCCGCCATGATCGGAATAAGTACGCCAAGTCCCTGGTACGCCCAGTATCTTTCCTTCTTCAATCAATTTCCTTCAGTTGATTTGATGTGACTGTTGATTCTCTTCCATTGCCAGTCTATGAACCAAACAAAGCAACTGCGCAATGCCAGATGACGAGACAAAAATCTTGACTGCTTTGGCATTGCACACAGGTTCCTGATTTGCACAACACAACTGGCTATCATACTCATTATGATGATGATAAAGAAGATGATTATGGTGATTATGAAGACGCTAAATTTGCCGAAGAGTTTGACAATTCAATCATGAAGGGCTTCTTCTGGAAACATTCTGACAGGTACGACCCAAAAGAGAAAGGTATTATTGTGCCAATTACACAGCGTTATCTTGCTGTATCAGATGTCTAGTGTACACACCCAACCTCACCACAAACACCAACCAGCAACAGGAGTGTTTATAGACATACCTGACAGACGGAGCCCAAATTGGGTTTACTTTCGCGTGCTCCAAATGTTATGTGTCCCAGCTGGAAGCATGAGTTGAAAGCAACAAACATAAGGAACTCACGTACCAAATGTAGCTAGGGGTGCACTTGCTCAATCTTTAGTGGCGTGATCCCATCATTCTCCAGCCATTCACCCATTCCAGGTCACCCAGGGCACCAAATAACCATTTTCTAGCTTTAAATGTTGACTTAAGTCTTTTTATCAATTAAAGAGTTGAAAATTCCAAGTGGTCAGCCAGATACCGTTCTTTCCTAAGGAAAAGCCTTCAAAGCTGGTGCCAAAAAGGAAGCCCAAAAGATTCAAAGCCTTATCATCCCCAGACCTGGAACTAAAGATAAAGGATTGTTCCTTATGACAATCTAAGGTGCAAATTTAACCTGGCCTAATGGATCATTCATTTCATCTAAAATTATGTGATGTTTCTCCAGACTTGATAAAGTTGTAGATACAATTGTGATTATGTCATATACGAGGAACACACACACACACACAAATTTGCTGTGAATCCCCCCTATGGAGCCTTGCCATCATGCATCTATCAAGGTGCCGAAAATGAATATCAGCACTGAACCTTGCATATGCAACACCATGTAACATCATGCATGCATGCAGGTACTTTAAGCTGAACTTTGCTGCTATTGAAAGGCATGGCACAGTGGAATTCAGACACCCAGGCGCAGCTCTGGACGCTGGAGAGGTAGCTAAATCAAGCTTTTTGTTAAGAGTAGCTGCCAAAAAACAGCATCCTCATCTTATTTGATAGTATATGCATGGATTTAAGCATTGAGTGAAAGTCCTTTTGCTATTCACTCATGCAGGTGGCAGCCTTTGTGCTGCTGTACCTTACATTTGTGGATGTTGCACATAGAAAAGGAAAGGGAGTTGCCGAGCCAGGCCCTGCTATTCGAAGTGCATGCCTCCATGGATACGGTACAGACAAAGCCACCCCTCTTAAGGAAAAATTGGATTGGCTGGGCTGGAGCAGCTTCAGCAGCGAGCTGGACTCAGACAAGCTGCAGCTGCTTGTCAAGCTTGCAGAGATGGTGATGACAAGCAGCCAGTGTCCTGTTGTAGCAGAATACATCATCAAGTGGATCCCTAAGCAGGTGATTTCGTTGAGGTGAATATACTCATAGCTATCCTCTAGAAGTCTATGGAAATCACCAGCAGGACAAAACACAAGCTTATGGCTTAAAACACACATAGCTCTGGCATGTTCTGCTGTTGAAATTGCAGGCTTTTGTACAAGCTAATCATTTGATCGAGGAGGAATGATGTGGCCAGCTTGATGGGTAGCTCAGGCATTAACCTTGAATTCTTGCTAATGCACAAGTCAAAACGGTATTTGTGTGCGTAGCTTAACATCCGCATGTGCTGAATCTAATGAGCACACATATATTGCCGCACAAGCAAACTTTTCTCCATTTGTTTGTTTGTTGGCATGCTCAAAGTGGGCCAGATTGCTGAGGCTACACCAACTTTGTGTGATCATAGCCTGTAAAGTGCCATATTACCTCACAGACGCAAGCATGAAACCAATGTTGTAGCTTGTTTCTATGTTTGTTTGTTTGTTACAAGACGTGAGCGGACACAGCAATGTCCTTAAGGCAGGCAAGGCAGAAGAGCTGAAAAACGCTAGGAAAAGGAGAACTGCCAGAAAAGCCAACTTGCTAAG
>LFIK01003241.1_pt1 | contig 13217 bp, 8 predicted proteins | sample 643401 | NCBI WGS metagenome assembly LFIK01 (sample SAMN03777447, study PRJNA286221) | soda lake metagenome | biome: soda lake; feature: Kulunda steppe; material: water; isolation source: sample T5-Br brine of Lake Tanatar-5 | place: Russia: Kulunda steppe | collected 2010-07 | reverse complement strand
CGTATTATCCAGAACATCCTTAAAACGTCTGGATCATTTTTTGGAGGCCCTTCATAATCAATTAGATAAAGAGCTCCATGCCAAAATAAGCAGCTTTGATCAACAGGTTATGGTAAACTTTGAAAAAAGTCTTATAAATCTCCGTGAATTTGTAGATGCTGTGACGGATGAATATATAGAGAATTATAAAACAGAAGATTTACTAAACAGAGAAGAGTTACGCAGTTTTGATAGCAAGTTTACCGATGACCTTTACCACTCACTGGATAAGGATCAGGTCTTAATCGCTCACGGTGATGATGAGCTTCAGTATGAATCGAATCCTTTTTATGTGCTGGAGGCCATTCAAGAAATGCTTTATAACTTGAGTGAATATTATGAAAGCTCAGATTTGGAAATTGATTTAAAAAGTCTTCACAGTAAACTCAAAGCTGCTGGATTAAAAAGCTTTGCCAAGTTTCTGAATAGTTATCACCCAGAGGATTCAACTTTCGCATCCGATTGGTTAAGTATCATCTCAGATGTTGAATCTCAATATTGGGAAGGTGGTTATGACGGCATTTGCCATTACTATTTTATTGGTGAAAGTGAATACTCAAAAAGAGTCAATGAGTTAAAACAAATTTGTCTCACAGTTGCCAATTGGGCAGAAAAAAATGTGAATATATAATTCCCATGTTAAATAAAGAACTTATTGAAAGCTACAAAGCTACAACATACTTCGTTTCGTCTTTAAACCTTCACATTCGCATTGATGAAAAGAACCCAATGCTCGAATTAACCCTTAAGAATCAGGGTGCGAAAACATGGGCCTTTATCACAGCATGGAATCCTAAAAGCCGAGAGCTTTCTTTAGCTGAAAACCAGACTCGAAACCAGAATTTACTCGCCCAACTCAAATCACAAGGTTTTTCAACATATGAGGGAATCGGAATCCCTGATGATGGAGATTGGACACCTGAAGAATCTCTCTTCATACCTTGTATTTCTCGCCAATATGCAACGGAACTGGGTATTCAGTACGGTCAAAATGCCATTGTTTTTGGAGAAGTTGGGAAGATAGCTGAGTTGGTTGTGATTTCTTTAGGCATGAATCAAGAATCAAGCAGATCAACTAATTAGTGCGAAGACAATCTCTATATTAAAGATACCATTCTTGAAACATCATAATGAGTAATAATACCCATCAGCTTTTGCTCTCTTTTGCCGTCATTTGTAATCAGGATGGCATCAAGAGGTCGTTCTTTATAATCAACTTCCTTGAAGATCTTCAAAGCTTCAATGAGAGTCGAACTTCTTGAAAGAAATCTGTAGTTCTCTTGAAACTCCTTGTATGGTAACACTTCTCGAACATCTACATCTTCTAACAGATATCCTCCTTCATCTTTATTAGCTGCAATCCATCTTGCAACTGCATCGGTAGTCAACAAATTTATAAATTTTCCATCCTCGACAACGGGTAATTGTGAATAATTTCCTTTATAGAAACGATCTAATGCATCAGATATCTGCGCTCCCACATCTACTGTCTCAATATTAGCCCTAAATTCAGGGTATACTTTCGGTGGATTTTCAATTTTTCCGACAATTTTTTCCAATTTTAAAATAACCTCGTCGTGTGGCTCTGCTATTGCTCTATCGTCGCTTACACTATCATGAACTATAGCATTTCTAAGTTTGGCAAATTGTTGTAAATCATCTTTGTAAAAACTGAAGATATTATTTCCTTTTGAAAGCTTGGCTAACATATTACTGAATGCCGTATCCCTTGATAAACTAGATTCTTTGGCTGCCAACCTTTCCAGCTTTTTAAATAGAGAAATAAATTTTTGAGATTTTTGCATTGTTAAATTGTCCATATAATTATTTCCACCCCTTCAATAACTGCTCTTTCTTATCATCCTCAAAGAGCACCCGCTCACAGGTTTCCCAGTTGATATTTTCAATCTGGTGGTATCTCATCTCAAAGGGATGTTCTTTCGGAACCTGATTAATGATTTTCTCTGCTTGTGCTTTTTCACCAATTGCTACTTCTATCCAAACGTCTTCAAGCACATCAGGTAGCTGACCAAAAAGGTTATAAATACCCTCAAGGCGATCTGATAACAGTTCGTGTACACGGTCTTCTACCGAGTCTTTGTACCGCATGTTATAGACATCAACAACATCCCGTGTTTGCCCAATTCGCTGGATACGGCCTTTTCGCTGTTCGAGACGTGTGGGATTCCAGGGTAAATCAAGATTAATGAGGGTGCCGAGGCGCTGTAAGTTCAATCCCTCACTTGCAGAATCTGTACCAAAGAGCAGTTTTAACTCACCTTTCTGAACTCTCGCTTTAATCGTTTCTTTTTTCTCAGGCTTAAATTCTCCCTTTTTGATTAAACCCGATTTATTGCCACCTGCATAGATTGCAATCTCAAGTTCCGGAAACTCTTCTGAAAGTTGATCGGCCATATACCGGATCGTATCATGATACTGTGAAAAAACGATGCAACCGAGTTTTAACCAATCATTTTTAAACAAATACTCTTTTAGAGATGCATATTTAGGATCCTTATCCTTGTGCAAATCAAGTTGATTAATCAGACGAATTAATATTTCTCTCTCCTTATCTGTCATTTCGCTGGTGATGATTGACTGGTTTTCGTCAGCATCTTTATCAAGGGATTCCTTCACATTCTTACCGTTAAAATAATCTTCCTCTTCAGTTTCAAGGTCACGGAATTGGTTACCTAAAAGTTTTATAGCTGTATTTTTCCCGGCTTGAATGGAACTACCCATTCGTCTGAGCAACATCGTTCTCATAAAGCCGGCGGCACGCATGCGTTCGCCAAGCTCGTCGCAAAACTCTTCCGCACTTTGGTAAGCATCTCTCAAGTATCCGGGAAGAGTAATTGCTTCGTGGTTAGCTTCACCATGTAGTTGAACCCTTACCGGCTTTAAAAAGGGCTCATTGGTTTTAGGATCTATCGTTTCTTCTAAAAACTTCCGTTCCCGTCTTACAATATGCCGAATGAATGGATTGTGTTCAGAAAAGATCGATTCTGCTTTTGATTGGAGCCTTCGCTTGTCTGCCGGGTTCAAGTGATTGAACTCAGGGCCGGTTGCAATCGCATCAGTCGGATTCTTTTGAAGTCGGCGCCGGATTAACCCAAACAACTGGGCTTTTTCATTGGCGGGTGGAAGGGGATTTCGTACCCAATCCCATATTTCATTGACATCCTCCGGAACGTGTTGTTTACCCTGAATGAGTTCCAGGGTATAAGCTTTATCCCGTTTCCAAATAGATAGCTCATCCCCAATAACATGTTCTGAGCCTTTGTTCAAAATTGTTAACAGGTCGAACGCCTCAATAGGATAGAGCTGAACCGGAGTAGCTGTTGCCAGCATCATATTATGTGTTTTAGGAGAGATTTTTAATAGAAAATCCATCATGTTATTGGGCTGAATCGGCTCGTTTGCTCCGTCTTTCTTTAAATTTTTTCGCCGAGCTCGGTGACACTCATCCACAATTACGCATTCATACTGCTGGCTCAGAAGATAATCCGGTATCTCTCCTGCCTGCACAATTAATCCCTGACTGAGGATACCAACCCTTCTGGGACATTTTGTGACAGATTCTCTTCCGGAAGAGGGGTAAGATATTCCGTTTTCATCCACCCACTGCCTGCCATCCCAAACGGCTGATGGCATGTTCAAGAGATTTTTCATCTCTTCCTGCCATTGCCAGATCAACGTCTTGGGAGCTATGACAAGAATAGGTCCTTTTGTTTTCAAGGCAATCAGAAGGGCTGTGAGTGCCAGTTGAATTGTCTTTCCTAATCCTACCTGATCGGCCAGCACAAAACGGGCACCCCGCCCTGATCGAAACTCATCCCAGGCTACTTTCACAAAATACTTTTGATGGGGCCATAATCCGTACTCTTTCCTATAAACGGGGGTCTCGACAACTGCACTGGCCGGATCATCATGCTCTTCCCATTCTTCTTTCCGGATGACCACACGTTTAGAAATACGGCCAACATCTTCTATAACAAAATCGGATAGAGGTACGGCACTCGGATGATTCCACAATCCGTTAAACTCTTTCTTCACCCACTCAATAGCTTCATCTGAGCTATCTTCCCAGAGCATTTCGTAATTCAGTTTCCAAGCTGAGTAGGTTTCATTCGTACTGCCTATAAAAGCGAGCTGAGAGCTATCTTTTAGAGTAATTAAACCTGCCTTTCCATGGATCAGCCCAAACTGCTCTGATGGCAATACCCTCACTTCCATTTTTCCACTTTTCAGAAGTTGGTAAAGTCGACGAAGTCTTGGAGTGGCATTTTCCAGCTTTTCAAGTTCTACTTTGGATGTCCATTCCTTACGTACGGCCATCTCAGCAGCTCTGGCAGTTGCAACGTCCTGCTGTTGAAGGTCTGAATTACAAACGATACGTATCTTACCGGGAATCTGCTCAATCGCCTCACCCGCCACTTCCAGAATAGAGGAGCTGAAATACCCGGCAATGCGATCGTATGATTCTGCATTTCGGAGCTTTTCGTTTAAGAACGACTCGTCAATTTTATGAGATCTGGAAGAATATCGTCTGATCATCTATTGTTGTTTTATACCGTGTCGTTTTCGAGATAACCGCGCAGAACCCGAACGGTTTTGATGTCTTTTTCCCAGTGGGGGATATCGGTACATCGAAGGAGCATGTAGTCCAGAATGTGGATGATCTGCTTGCGTTGCCCCCAGTAATCCGGCAGTTCGTTTTTGAGCCAGTTCCGACCTGCTACGGGATCATCTTCTTTATGGGCTTCCCGGATTGAAAATAACACATGTCGAACCAAGGTTTTTCCAAATCCGTCGCGGTTCAGCTCTTTTCGGTCAAATTCGATGGGAGTCATCAGGCGGGTTTCATTGGCCCGGCCTGATTTGAGATATTCGCTGTAGCTCTTCAGGCCATACCCCCGGGCCATCTCCTGGTACACGCCGGTCCGGTATTCGCCATGCCCCTGAATTTCGAGGCCTTTGATGTAAAATCGCTCTTCCGGTGTGAGTTTGCGCCACTGCACCGCATCAAATCCATTTGGTACAAGGTGATCCATTGCCACACCCACCGCGCTTTCTATGATTTTCTCAATTTCGGAGGGCTGATCTTTTTTTCGTTCTTTCGACAACTCATACTCCACGTCGATATCTTCGATGGAGTTGTACTGCGTGAGCACCCGAAGGGCGGCCGCATAGGCGGCAAGCTGGTAATCGGCATCGCCAAAATTGGGGTCGTCTTCATCATCCAGGGCAGTCATATAGTCAAGTTGTTTGACCACTTCGTATTCAACATCTGCCTGGATATCACTTAGGAACCCAACTTCATCACCGGTACGTTTACGAAGTACCATGACCACAGTTCCTTGTACGTAATTCCCTTTTTTAATTCCTGCAGAATCGGTTTCGGTCTGGATGGTCCAGGCCGCTGTCACCTGAAGACCTGACGACCAAAGAATCAGCGCAAGATCCGCCCACACACTGCTATCCTGATGGGTAAACATGACCACCTGGGCACCGTTATCCGGCATGTGCTCAGTAAAGTTTTTGTAGCACTCTACCATACTCTGTTTAAAGGATTCTCCATCACCCTTAACAGCGAGGGCAGAGCGCGAATCGTTGTACCATTCTGGAAAGAGTTCTGGAATATCATTTTCATACCAAGAGAGGAAAAAGTCACCTAACTCATGATAATTGATTGCATCTGCATAGGGAGGATCCGTAATCCAATAATCATTCTGAGAACTAACTCTCCTTGCATCCGAAGTAACTACTTCATTATCAATAGCAATTCCTGTATTCTCACTTAAATGCCCAATTCTTGAAAAACCTAAGAATCCACGGGTACAATAATTAAACAATGTATTTAGTGCTTGATTAAAAAAAGTATCCTTACCCCCACCTATACCACCTCCTTGACTTTGCAACCATCTACTTAGTCTTGAGTTTAAATCTGAAATCTTGCCTATCATGAGTAATTGAAATACAGTTTCATCAACTTTGTCATATTTCAAATTAGTCTTCAGCAATCCTATAAATAATAGTTGACGTGGATTAAATAAATGATGCCAATGTGTCCATCCCCTTTCTCTTATGGGTTGCTCTGTATTATAGCCGCGCTCTATTTTTTTTTGGGGTATAAACCCTTCCTTTTGCCACTTATCAAATCTTTCTTCTAGTAGTTTTAATACAAGCACCTCCCTTTCCAAATCATGTTCATCTGGAGCAACAAAATGACGGCGAATGTCTTCTTTGAGAATTTTATCTTCGAGTAATTTTTCAAGGTTCGATGCTTTTTGAACATCGTTTATTGTAAGAATATCTCCCTTTTTTAATTTCTTCAGGGTTCGTCCATTGTCACCAAGCATTGTTCCTTTCTTTCTGGCCACATAAATATCCTCGATGTATCGGATACAGTAGAGCCGTTCCTGAAACACATCCTCCGGTCGGGGTACAATATCTTCATTCTCCCACATTCGTAGACCGTAGACCCGTTCCCCGTCCACTTTGTTATCTCCCCGAATGGTAGAAATATCAAACCGTTCTCCGCTTTCCGGACAGATCATTTCACTGTTCTGAAGAGTACCCTGACTCGCTTTATCTAATGTAGATTCATCAGCATTAGTGATAATCTCAAAGTTGTATCGTTTGTTTTTATGATCGGGTATTAGATTCGCACAGACATTATATTTATTCGCAATAACCCAACTGGGTGCTAATGGTACCCAATAACCGGTTGCCGGGCTTTTGGCTTCCACACAGTAGAGATAAGCATCTGCTCTCCATCTTTCTTCATTGTGCTCAATTCCCCATTCCGTAATTTGCTGGTTGGCTTTTTCAAAAGCTTCTTCCTGCGCTTTCTGCACCCGTTCTTGTACTTCCTCACCACCGCCAATGATGTTTAAGGAAGCCCAAGTCAACAGGGTTGCCGCAGGGTTCAAATCGCTTCCATACGCCTCGCAACCAATTCGGGCGGCTTCAAAAGGAATGGAGCCGCCACCACAAAAGGCATCCCCCACCCGGGGTGTTCGGCCAAACTGCTTTTCACCAAGCTGCTGTACCAGTTCTTGCAGGCTTTCGGCTGTAGTTTCCAGATGGTCATTAATCTCTTCCCATGTTTCTTCTGCAGGCCCTTCAATCTGTTCCGGCCGATCACAGAATTGAAGTTTATCATCATAACTCAGCGTTTTAAAGATGGCATCATTCAATTCTGCCCGTGTATTTCGATCTAAAAAGCTCTTTAGTTGACTAGGACTACTAAATGTTTGGCCACAAACCTTTTCAAATACCTCATCCGTTCCCAGTTTAAATAGCTGCTTTGTACTCATGGTCTTAGACCGGCGCATTTTCAAACCTTCATCATTCATCGTCATGATTTTCAGGAAGATCTCCAGGTCTTTTTGCGGGTCGTCGCTTGCCGGCATTAGCAGGCCAATAATGGTGGCACGCACCAGCACAAGAGGCTTACGGCCCCACCATTTTCCAAGACCGGTCAACGTTTGGCTTGCCACGGATTTCCGCTCCTTATAGCTCTCTTTTGAAATTTTGGAAACGGGAAATTGTGCTTCAATAAATGACGGTGTGTAACTCATAGTATAATCCAATCTAGACGAATTATTTTTTTTGAAATTTAGATTTGGGGTATTATGATTTATAACAGATGCTCTGATTTATCCCCAAAAAGGGGAAGTACTTCCCTCTGCTTTTCAAGATAGTTATCAAGCCCACTGCTGCTAACAGGATTTTCCGTTAAAGCGAACCGCAGAGCTTTACGCCAACCTTTGTTTCGGTCTCTAATCGCATGACCGGTAGCTGCATTTGTCATGGTAAAAAGCCACCATCGTTCTTCGGGGCGCAACCCAAGCCAATTTTCTATGGCGAGTGAAATGGTGCCGGGATCGGCATCTTCAATTGCCCAAGCTAATACCAGCAGTTCTTTTCCAAAAAGCCGGTGCAGATAATTCTTTCCCTTTTTCCACTTCGCTGTTTTCAGATCCATTCCTTTCAACCTTCTGTTGAATTCAGCTCTCAACTCACTCTGTATAAGATTCCATTTTTTGCTGCTTAGCAAGACTTTTGCGGTTGAACCTGATCCGGTTACCTGATGCTGTAGGGCATTGATGGTTAGCTGTTCATCATAATCGAACTGCTCAAATATGATCACATCCTGCTCCTTTCCTTTGGGGATTAAAACCAGGAAGTGGTGGAAGGATTCTTCCGGTTTAAACCCGAAATCGATGATATGTATTTTATCTTTGCTCAATTTCACCTGCTTTATATTCAACTTTTTCCTCCTCTACATAATCAATCAGCTGTTGGCCGGTATCAAAGTGCAATCGACCAGCTTCTATGGTTACTTCACCATCGTCTAATAAATTCGTTTGAATAAACTCCAGGGTTTTTTCAATTTTTCCATAATCCAATATGTACTCAGGATTGAAATCCAATGTAATCCAATCTGTTCCATCAACCGAAATCGTTAATTCTGATAATTTAACATTGTGTTTACGGATAGTTTTCAGCCATTTAAAAGTATCTGCTGTAGAGTCACTTTTGATTCTCCTTTTCCAGACTGCCGCTTTTTCTTTATCAATTTCCACACTTGATGGATCAGCCGGTACCCGAATCTTAAGTTTCTCTGACTGAATTCCTTTTTTCTCAGCGATAGCAAGTACATATTTTACGTCATCGGGAATCGTAATTGGCCCATCATATATTCCGCCCTGATTCAAAGGATCTGATCCATCCGTTGTATATTTAATCGTAGCGTTGGGAGCTGCTTTTAGTTCCAACTTTTTATCATTTCCGGCTCCAAAAAACTGATATTTAAGTGTTATGGTGTTTTGCCACTTAACCGGTTCTCCGGTATCGTGCTCACCGGTTGAATCTACACAGAGAAAAGAGAGTTTAAGCTCCTTCGTTTTAAAAGGCTGGCTCGTATCCAGTTCCGAAGACGCTTCCGTTGCCTTCGAGTTTATTTCATAGTGCACGGTATCTCCATGTAGTGGAGTAATCTTCAACGTCGCTTCTCCAGTATCGTTATTACGAGCAATTTGTTTAATATTTACTCCGGTTGGGGGTGCAGGGAATGGCCCTTTCAAAACCCAGTTCCCATCCTCTCTCCATAAGTCTTTTCGTACCAGCTCCTCTTTCAGTTGTTCAAGTGCATCCGGTTTATGCCAAGGCCAATCTGGTCTCGTGGCAGAACGTTTCAGAATTTCGGACCAAGGCGTTTTTTGGTCAATAAAAAGCTTTGCTTCAGCCTGCCTTACAAAACTATCGGAGGTAATGTCTGTTGTAAACTTTCGCTTCTCCAGCAAAGTTTTTTTAATCTGTTCTTCACCATTGTAGTTATTTCCTTGAAATTGCATCTGGAAATTTGCACTCATTAAACCATTTCTTGTTGGATAAAAGAGTTTCACAAAGGTTTCCCGTACAGAACTTCTGAATCTGTGATCAAAGTTTTGAAGAAGATTTTCTGCTTCTACAAATTGAGGGTCTCCGCTTGGCATTTTTTCCCTTCTAAACTCTTCCAGGATCGCCGCTGCAGCTTTCAGGTTTGCAGCATTTTCAAAAATTGATTTCATAGAGTGGCTGTCGCCTGTCAGAAAAAGCATCCGATTTTGATACTGATTATCTTCGTAAAGCTTCTCTAAGTCGGGATGTAGTTTTCCTCCGGGATGGGGACGATAGATAACTAATGAAACTTTTTGTTGTACAATTTCTATCTCATCAATCGAAGGCAAAACATAAACGTTTTGATAACAATCCTTCAACTGTGGCTGAAACAGTTCTTCAAGTTGTTTTTTGATTTCCTGACGGATACTCTCTTCATTATAGCCTTTGACATAATCATTCAGTTTGGCTACTACATTCTGTACATTTTTGTACAGAAACTTGCCTGTGTTATCCATGTGCAAATACCAGGAGTTCGTTTTTAACTCCTCCAGTACTTCCGTTTTTATTTTGGATATATCGGTGCCCGGTCCACAAAGATTTCGAATAATCTCGGAATCAGCCAAGCCTCGCACAGAATTTTGAACGGTTGCGAGTGATGACATCAAAATGAGATTCGCAGTTCTCGTGGAGAGATCATGGCTATACTTACTGTCCAATTGTTCAGCAAGAGCCTTCCCGTCATCTGCTATGTCTTTTGATATCGCATTATTTAGTTGTGAGTTGATACTATTAATTTCTGTGAGGGTGTCTGAATCATTAAGGTCTATATCATCCGGCGCAATTAAATACCGTTGATCAGCCCACCCATCTTCATCATCAAACAATCGAGCCGCGATTGTACGCATTAATCGGATTAGTCCTCGGGTCTGCATAAACCCTTGATTTTCTTTAAACCTCGCGTAAAGATCCCTGATAGCCGGATGAAAAGGGAATGAATCCATAACAGCAGATTTAAACTTCTCAGGTGTCTCCGTACTAATGTCCATCTGCTTAGCTTCCCGAATAGCATCCGCGTAGGCGTCAGCGATCTCTTCAACATCTTTCTCATCAAACTCATTTGCAAAAAGACGCTTTCTGAGAATGTGATAAATCTCATCAGTGTTTTGCTGAACCGGCGTAAAATTCTTGGACAATCGATTTGTTTCCGATTCGAAATCATCCATGATTTGTCGGATCATCTCCGACCCTTCAGAATATGCTGCACTTAAATCGGAAATAACAAGAGATACGTTGGAAAGCTCTTTTTTACCAATTGCTACCAGTAGATTAGAGAGTGCTTGTGTTGTAATATCAGCGAGATTGCCATCACCAATCTGTTTTGCCTGTGCTGCCTGAAAATAGGGCGGTAACTCATCAAGAAGTATAACCACGGGATCACCCTTCAGTAAGTTAATCCATGCACTTTGGCCGGGTGCCTCCAGGGGATCATAATAATCTTTAAACTGATCTTTTTTCCCAAGCTGTTCTGCAATATATCCCCAAATACCGTATTTAGGATTTTCACGGCCTGTAAATCCAATTACTTTAGCTGCCCCCTTAAAGGAGGTTTTATAGACATCTCCCATAACTTTTTCACGGTATTCAGGATATTTTGCTAAAAGACCTACTGCGATCATACTGTGAGTTTTACCTCCACCCATCGCCTGAGTAAGCTTAAATATACCATCATCGGAATTCCCCTCCATCCGTTTAAATACAGCTGTGTAGAGGCTTTTCATTCCCTCCGTGATGAAGTTTTCTGCAAAAAATTGATCTGTATCAATATCGTCATCGATTAGATCAGAAATGTCGAGAGTAACATCCCTTCTTGATTTGTTGAATACGGATTCTCTTACAGTACATAGTTCTTTAAGGGTTTTCATAGACTGAGCTAATTAACAACTTATTGTTTAGTTCTAATGAATGTCTGTTTCTTTGGGCCTCGATTTCCTCTTAGACAACAGTTCAAGTATATCTCTGCGAGAATAATATACAAGAAGTTGAGGGAATTGGAAGTAGAGAAATTAGTATAGGTATTGTGTATTTATTGATTATTTATTTAAACATTTAATTGTTTAAATGTTTAAATAAATAATTATCCAATTCGGGTTAGCGTCAGCCCAAAAACGTTAAACTTTTTAAGTAGTCAAACTTTAAGTGAATTACGGTGGCATCGTCTTAATTGGTTTTATATCAGGGATATACAGACGAATTGTATAATTTTATAAATAAAATAGGGTATTCCCGAAAGGAAGAGACCTGGAAACATACGAATCGCTTAATGAGTCACACTTAATACATTTAATCTTTTCAAGAGAATCTGCCGGTATAATTCCTTCATTTCGTTAGATAAAAATGATTTGTCAATAACATCGGTCAACGAATCCTTTTTGTTTAACAATTTTTGTTGAATGTTTTGTACCTGCTTGGCATTTAATCCGATCGTCATGCCAAATTCGTTAAACGAGCTTACGTTAAAGTTGCTCTTTTTGCCGGTAAGTGTAAGTGCCAGCTCTTCGGAGTCTTTTTCTTCAGGTATAACAAGGCGGGTGTTTAACAGATCATATCCGGGCGCCAGTTTCCAGCCTACTTTCGGATCTCTGAAAAGCGAATAATTCTTAAGATGCATATCCCCGTTGCCTGTTATGTATGAAAACAGCACCAACTCGTAGAACCGTGTGAGATCAAACAGGGGATTAGCCGAAAACTGTTTAACGGTTTTTGCAATCTGCTCGTGAGAGCCTTTGTATTTATCTTCCGTTAACCGCCCGGTAAGCTGACACATATCTTCCATCGCAAACTTATTCCCCTGATCATCACGATCAATTCGTTTTGTGATGTAGGCCAATTCCCCTGAACCGAGATGGATCAATCCATAGGGGACGGTTTCGATACCGGTAGCCTCAGCCATCATCATGGTACAGTGTTCATTCGCAGGCAGCTCCGGCCATCTGTTTGATGGAGGTTTCAGAATAAACCTTCCCCAAAGGCCGACAATGGTTAGCTTATCCGCAGAGTCTGCTTTACGGTCAATTTCCAGCGACAATTTTGTTTGTACACCGGGAACGGTTACACGTTGATGGACAGATTTTTTGGCCAGTTCATCTAACCGATCAAGGCTGACATCCAACGTAGGTTTATCCTTTTTCCCAAAAAGGTTCTGCAGGCACTTGGGATGATACTGCTTTCCTTCAGTCAGACGATTGGCGCAAATGAGGCACTTGTTCATGATTCCCTCACACTTACATTACCAATGGTATCTCGGCAGCTTACAAGAAGTAAGCCCATCCTGTCTTTGGGATTTACCTTCCAGGTATCTTCAACCACATCGAGTAGCCATCCTTCCGGTATTAACCCATCAAAAAATGGAAAAAGTACCTGAGACTCATAAGGCGTTTCCTGTAGCGGCAGAGTCAAGCTAACCGGCTCAGCATGCTTTCGGGAAAGGTAGTCCGGTGTATACTGAAACCTGTAGCCGGTTTCGGTCTCTTCGAGAACTCCGGCTTTGGTATCGTGAACAAAAATATCTGCGCTTCTATAACTCATCACGCTCCTCTATTTTTATAGGTCCCATTTTATGACCAAACATGGCAAGCACCTGATTCACTTTATCCAACCGAAGGCTCTCTTTCCCCTGCTCCAGATCCCGGACAAAACGGAGTCCAACTCCGGCCCGTTCAGCAAGCTCCTGTTGGGTAAGCCCCAACTGATCACGCCTGGATTTTACAAAGTCGATAAGTTCTGTT
>LFIK01003240.1_pt1 | contig 13220 bp, 16 predicted proteins | sample 643401 | NCBI WGS metagenome assembly LFIK01 (sample SAMN03777447, study PRJNA286221) | soda lake metagenome | biome: soda lake; feature: Kulunda steppe; material: water; isolation source: sample T5-Br brine of Lake Tanatar-5 | place: Russia: Kulunda steppe | collected 2010-07 | reverse complement strand
TGCGTCTGTGAAAAGCAGTTTTCTAACGATAAAGCACCACCGAGGCCCTCTCTACATAGGCCGAGGCTCTGCAGAGGCTCGAGGAGCCTCTTTGAGATTTTGAGACACCCTATTTACCCATGCTTATGCTCTGGTCGTGTGTCATCACAATTATATTTGATTTCATCGAGGTGTACATCTCAATGCTTGAATTTGAAGGATAAAAGACCTTGGAATCACATAGTTGCCCATAGTCGCCTGATCATAGATTGTCCCTTCCAATGGTTAGACGTGTTACAAGCCAACTCGGCCTCTCCTATCACTGATGGGTAGTAGCTACTGAGGAAATGCGCAGGCCAGTGAGAGCGAGCCAGTGACTCCTCCTAGGTATCTTACCCCGTCTGATATGCCAGCTATAACTGAAGACACTATACTGTGGCCATGTGCACTCATGATGCACGTACTAACTGCCAAAGCGCAAGCCTTGGCTTTATCAGCCTCGTCATGTTGCCTTGCCCTTACCCCCATCCACCTTATTGTCCGCTTATCTGGCCTCATCACGTGGGAAACCCTTAAAGGTCCTGTCGTGCAAGGACACTAGTGGAATTCCTGCTTCGCAGATCCTGCTGGTAGCCTTGGCCTCCAGGACTCGCTGCTTGCCTTCAGGCACAAGAACATATGCCATGGATGCTCCGGGACCTGCACAAGAACATATGCACAAGGGGCACAAGAACATATGCCATGCATGCTCATATGTGCACAAGATGCACAAGAACATGTGCCATGGCTGCTCCGGGACATGCACAAGGCTTACCACCAAGACCGCAAGGGTAGCTTTACTTGCAGAGGCCCATATACCCTGAACCCATGGAAGATTGGGCAGGCTGGATCAACCCCAAGCTGCACAAGGGTATGAAGGGCAAAGGGTAAACGAAGGGCAAAGGGAAAAAGATAGATAAGGGGCAAAGATGAGATAAGGCAGGCTGGGTCACTTCCAAGCTGCAAAAGGGGATAAAGGGCAATCAAATTAGGCAATAGGGTTTATGCAACAGACTTCTCTTAGGTTGCTATTTTTTGCGCGGACCCTCACGTGGCAATCCTGATACAGCTTGCACCTTTAAAATCCTCCTCACACGGCTTCAGCAAACACCAAAGACCTCACCTGTCCAAGGCTTTTTGCTCTGCTTTCTCCGGTGGCTGCTAAGTCGATCCCTCAGGCCTGTAGTCTACATTGCGTGAACATGGGTGTAACAGAGTGCAGGCGCACGGCAGTGATGGAGGGAAGATAAAAAGAAAGCGTAGCTCAGGACCAAAGATTCTTATGCACGATTTGAATTGGCGCTAGCATATATGCAGCAAGACAAAGCGCAAGAGGACTGCAACTTCACACTTGCTCGCGCTTATACCTGCTTATACCGCTTGTACATACCTGGCATGCGTACGTCAAACGCAAGTTCTTGAACATGCACGTGCAAACACTCTCAAAACACACCTACATGCTCACACACACCTGCACTTGCACATGCATGGGCACATGCACATGCACGCATGTACACAAAGACACCCATACACCCAACCACATGCACGCACGCATGCTACCCCCCCCCTATACACACCCCACGTGCAAGCGCGCACCTGCCCACAATAAAGTTCGCCGTTTGCATACATGACGATGTACACAGCTGGAATGTTACATGCATGCAAGCCTGAAACCTGTGGACAAAATTAGACAGGCGGCACGGCAAGGTGGGCTGTGGCCAAGCTTGGCTAGGTGATTCGGTAAGCTGCTTTGCTTTTGTTTGCTCTTCTTAAGCAAAGCGAGCTGCTTTGCTTCAGCAAGGTGACCTGCTTTGCTTTTGTAAGGTGATCTGCTTTGCTTCAGCAAGGTGAGCTGCTTTGCCATGCTGCGACCCTCAAACTTGTTTTGTACCGAAGATTGCAACGGCCTCAACCACAGCAAGCATGGATCGAGGCTCTCCAATACCCTGCCGCGTGAGAAGCATGCACGGCACAGCGCACGCAACACTGCACGCGTTCAGCACGCAGGACACAATCCAGGCGCACACCAGGCATTGGCAGTATGCAAATGGCACAGGTAGGATACAACTCCATGTTGTTTGGGTGCGCAAGGTGAGTGGCTGCAGGTGCGATGCACAAGCCGCTGGCACACTGACCCGCTCATTGGGTCCGACGTGCCACACAGGAGGGAGGGGATCCGCAGAGCCGCTCTCGCAGCTGGCGCCCACGACTTCCCTCAGCAAAAAGGCGGCTTGATCCCAAAAGGCACGGCTGCTCCTGTGCCCAGAACTGCCGTCCACCACTGCTGGCCTAACAGGGCCCCCTTCCGAGCCAGATGTGTCGTCATGGCTCTCTTCCAAGCTGCCACCTGCTCTGCTGCTGCTGCTGCTGCTGCTGCTGGTGCCGCTATCGGTGACGCTGCTGCTGCCGCCAATGACACCACCCCCCTGTGCATGTGGGAGCTGCCTTTGGGGCCTGAGATTGGAGTAAAAGGTGCGCATGAGGTCCACAAGTTTGGGTGCCACCCCTGCGTCCTGCGGGCGAGCACCAGCAGCAAACAGAAGTGATAGACGCAGACGAGGGGATTGCAGAGTGAAGGGCGCAGACGAGGGGATTGGAGAGTGAAGAGCTGTACAATAAGTAGCTTACAGATGTGCAGGTGATGCTGACTAGCACCAGAAAGGGAAGGACCTGCACACGCTCCTGCAAGGTTCAAACCTGCAGGCGGGTCGTGCTTGCCCTGAAGTGCACACCTGCCCCTCGTGTGCGAGTGGACCAAGCACTTGCGAGTTGGTTATCATGGTTCACCTGGTTTGACGTAAAGGACACATGGATAGGTTCAGTCAAGTTTGAATGCTGCTGCCTCTGTAACAATTGGCATGAGATGTAGGAAGGGAGCGCAAAAGAAGGCAGGCAGGTGCCCACTCCATGCGTCCGTAGGCGGTATGCGTGAGCAGCAAGTTACGGCCTTGCCCTTGTGTATTTGAGAGCAGGTGCCATGGAAATCAAGAGCCTGCAGCATGTGCACAAGCAGAAGCACCTCAGCAGATGCTTGCCTCCATGCGTGGGATCTCTGTGTAGCATAGGCCAAGGAAGCTGAATACTCGTAGACCGAGGCCTGCTAAGGCCACTCCGATGCCCCAAGAGCCTTGAGGGCGCAGCTCCAGCTCACCTCAGCAACATTGAATGCCAGACTCTCTAAGCACACGCCCTGCTCAACGCGCCAGGTCGGGCGCAGCTTGCCCTGGGGATGTGTATGCGCGAGAGTGTGGGGTGTGCATGTGTTGGCATGCGCGCGCCTTGCTTGTGTGCTCATCTGTGCATGAGCAGCAGATAGGCTGTCGCACCCGGTTCAGTGTTGGCAAGGCTAAGACTCATGAAAGCGTGTTTGTGAACACAGTCCCTGGCTGGACCCCTTGCCTGCAACAACCAGCCTCCCGCACCTGATGGTCCCGAGACAACCCCATGCGCATGTACTCAAGCTGACCAGCTTCGTTTAGAGGCCTGAGCAGGTCCACCTGCAGCCACGGGTGGAGAGTCAGGCGCACCGCAAACCTGAACTGCTGGCCTGCCATGCACGGTGCTCAAGCATCAGGGACACTGCCATGAGAAGATGCCCAATTTTGCTGCTTCATGTCTGGAAGGAGACGGTGAAGATACCCAATAAGGGCCATTATGTGTGAAGGCAGGGCCTGCATAAGTCATGGAATAGAAAGAAGCATGTGACAGTTGCTCAAGCAACAGCTGCCTTTGATTGCAAGAGGACAGAACTTGAATTGCGAGCATTGGTGGTTGGTCGCGCGTTAAACAGCTGGTTGCATGCAACGCAGCAGCTGCAAGCAATTTGGTGTGCGCCCAACAACGCATCTCACCAGCCCATGGAGGTGCGTGGCAAAGACCGTGGTGCTCCCCCTTTTAGCCAGGACTGTGGCCAGCGCCGCACAGGCTGCGGTCCCCGCATCCACCTGCAAGCGATTGTCAACATGCGCCGTTTCACAAGTAATTTTCCGGGCATGCAGGGGTGTTGCAGTGAGTTCACAATTCACAACTTCCCTCTTTGCCACAGCTTGGCACCTTGCTAAGGGTTGCCGAGGAGTGCGAGGTCACATGGCAGCAAGTGTGGCTGAGGCTTGAATGGCTGGCTTTACAATGGAGGGAGGGCTAGGAAAACCATGCGGGCACCTCACCCCTGGCGGATGAGTGCAGAAACATTTGCAGCTGCCAAATTCCCTGCCACTTGCCTCAGTCCCTTTCCCAAGCTCGTCCGCAAGTATGAGGGATCGGGAGGTGCTTTCCTGATCCGCACACCTGCACGAGTGCATGCACATCGTGAGGTGTGCAGCGGTGTAGGTGCATGCACATCCAGTGGTAGCATATGCATGCAGGCTCCCACGTTGAGCGCACTGAGCACATCCAGTGGTGGCATATGAATGCAGGGCTCCCACGTTGAGTGCACTGACATCTGCGAGCACCGTTGTCTGCTAGCAAGGACAATGCTTTGAGCTGCACAGGCTTGCTAAGGGTGGAGATGTTCCCAGGCAGAGTCACTGATTGTCGGGGTTGCTGAACAGGACATACTCACAGTATGCATTGGCCAATACATTAGCTAAATACCATAGGTTCGAGGTAAATCTATAATGCAACTTATGGTTTCTGGCAAGCCTGAAATTTGCATTTTAATGCAAATTACAGAACAGCCCATGTAGGGCTGCATGTGCAGGAACCAGGAGCCTCAGCTGCAAGCTCAATGTCCATATGACTGCAGATGCCCAGGGTCATGCAGCATCAAGCTTCCTACCATCGACTGTGTGTGTACCTGCAAATTTTTAACAGCCCAGACTGGCTGGGAAACTTGGCCTTTTGAAAGCGTGGCAGCAGCAGAGCATGGCAAAAATAGGAGCCATGATCGTCCCGAGCACATGCAAACACAGCTCCAGCCTTTCAGAGTATGATCAACCCAGAGCCTAGCTACTGACTGGGAGCATGGAGGGCTTTGAGGGCAGAGAAGCCGACCTTGTATCCTCCATCTCCAGCCTGAAGCTGCTCTTGCCCTCGGCGGGGGAGTCTCCACTGCGCACACATGGGCGCATGGAGGAAGCATGGAGGGGTTGTGGCCACACATGTCCAATTTTTTGCAGGGGTTGTGGCCACACATGTCCAATTTTTTCTTTGCTTGGAGCCCGCAGGCAGAGCAAGCAGTGTGCAAGTAGAGCAGCTGCCGGTGAGGTCTGCCACAAGGGCTGGAGGCCCAGGTCATGTGGGCTCCTGCACCCTGGCAGGCCCGTGCCGCTCTCATTATGCATCGAGGCAGTGTAGGAAGCTTTGCTGCTCACACCTGCATGCTGCGTCACATGCTGATCGTGTTCCATGTCACATGGCGCAGTACAAAGTTTTCCAGCCCCGCCGCCAGATGTGCCAGTTACACGCACCCCCTGGCAATTCCATGCACACACCCGCAATCACACGCATCTGTGGGCACTCGCAGGCATACCTGAAGTTACGGAGCATGATGGAGTCAAAGGCAGGGATCCTGGCGCTACGGCAGGGCACCATCAGCCCACACATGCCCAGCAGCGCAGCTGCTGCAATGGAGCGCAGCACCGTTGACTTCCCTGCAGGGAGATGGCGAGGGAGGCCGGTGTTGCCACATATCACGCGCAGCTCTACAGCACAGCCCCCAGGAGCCAAGGACCTTTCAGGCTGGAGCAGGCGGCCATGCATGTGCAAGCACCTGTGGGGCTGCCACACAAACAGCACCCGCTTGCTTGCCAATGACCCAAAAAAGGGGCTGCACGCTCTGCACGAAGGCGCACAACCCATGTTCCCACAGGCGATGATCCGCTTGTGCACAAGTGTGCCAGGGTGCGCACATGGGGGCGCGTGAGCTAGCTCGAGCGGGGTCCTGGCTTAAGGGCAGACCCTGCAGGTCTCACTCGCCATGTTGGCGTCGGTGATCTCACCCGCCAAGTTGGCGCCGGTGATCGCAACCACCATATTCACGCCAGTGATCTCACCCGCCATGTTGGCGCCAGTGAGGAGCCACATGTTGTTGCCCATCTCGATGTCGTTCGTTACAGCGGGGTCAGTGGGGCCCAAAAAGTATGGCCGAAGCCCCACCAAGGTCAGGCTGTGCGCAGTTGCACCTGGGCTGTGGCGTGTGCTGGAGGGATGGCGACTGGGTGTGCTAGCCTCCGCGGCTGTGCTGCTGGAGCCGCCGCTGCCCCTGCTGCTGCCTGCCTGACCTGGCCTGGCAGGCGCCTGGGCTGTGGGCGGGGACAGGAGCTCCGGCAGGCACCAGCCGTGCGCGAGCTTGAGCTGCACGCAAGAGACAGGACGGCAGGCACCAGCCGTGTGCGAGCTTGAGCTGCACGCAAGAGACAGGACGGCAGGGCATGGTGCTGAGGAGGAGGGCTGCACGTGGCAGGGCACGGTGCTGTGGACGAGGGCTGCACACATGGCCGTGAATGGCGACGCTGGTGCAGAGTGCTCCTCTCCACAGACACGGGGGTATGGCTGGCTTGCATGGCAAGCTTACCTAAAGAGTTTGACAATGGCGCACTCACTCATACAAAAGAGCGCGCGTCAATAGCTGAGTAGCAGTTAAGGCAATCTGACTCAACCTTGGCGAGCTTGGTGGGCGGCCGAGCAAGGCTGAGCGATAAGATAGGCTGAGCAGCAAATTTGGCTGATTTACAAGGCGGGAGGGCTGCTGCAGCCGCAGCAGCAGCAGCAGCAAGAGATTCAGCTGCCTGGGGTGCACTCAACAACACATTTGCTGACCTTGCAGGTTTTCCGAGCACAGGACTGTCCTTTAAGGATTGGCTACGCAGGCCTAGGCACCCCGATTGCCTTGGGATTGTCTCCAGCAGCCTCGGTGCAAGACATCCGCCTCTGTCTGCCCCATGCATCACAGCACATGCGACAGAGACCCTGCCTGCAGGACGTACAGCTCCACAGCCAAAGGTGCAATCTGCTGCGCCTGCATCCTGCACAATCAAGCAGGCAGAGGTCCCACTTTGACCATTCTGCACCTCTGAGTGCACTGACAGCGCCTCCATCACCACAGTCAGGTGCGCAGCCAGAACAAGGGCGGAAAGCCGGGAGCCGAGCCGCGCGCACAGCCCAGTGAGGACTTCAGCAGCCTGCATAGAGTGCACGCACAAACGCAGGCACATCTGTCAGCAGCCCGGTCATGCGCAGGCACATTTGTCAGCAGCGTGCTCATGCGCAGGCACACCCATTGACAGCGCGCTCCCTGGGTGAGGCAGGCGAGAAAGCTTGCAGGGCTTGTGTGGCTCATACGCTTGCGCACATCAGGTGCTCCTCAAGTTGCAAGGGGCAGGTGCTCAAGAGGTGAAGAGCCTCCGTGGAAGACCTTCGGGATTGACCAGTGGGACCAGAACGCTGCATGTCCTACAAGAGCCTTGTCCACCTTACATTCAGGCAGCGAGCAAGCACAGCCCTGTGATTTTGTAGAGATCCTGCACCAACAGCGCGTATGCATGGCCTGTAAAGAGCAGGAAGTTGAAGAACTCTGACACACCCCACATTCAGGGGGCAAGATGGTTAGTGCAAGGCATAGGTATTATGATGGTTGAGATGGTTGGTTGAGATGGTTGAGATGGTTAAGATGGTTGAGACGGTTGAGATGGTAGATCACGTGGGAGTTGCGAGCTTGAGGTTAAAGCCCTCAGAATCCAGCACCCTTATGTAAAGATCCAGCCTTTATACACTTCTCCATTCTAAAAACTGGGAAGGCGCTCTCACCTTGCTTTGTGCTTGCCGTGAAGCGTCCAGGTATTTGTCGCACCTGCATCAGGCAAGACAATTGAGATTGCGCACAGTGTATCTTTTGAGTGGACAAGTGCGTACCGGTTATGTGCTTGTGTGCGCTCGTGGTACTGTGTATGGCATATGGGCAAGTATTGCAAAAGGCTTGGCAGGCATGAGCAATAAGCCCTCCGATGATTGGATCCACACCTGTTTTGTAATGAAACAGTGGTGACAGATCCTGAGAGTTTGTGCTTCTTCGCTCGGTCTTGTGCCTCCTTATATTCCTCAGCATTGTCTTTCCCTTCTGGATACCCGCCCGTGCTCTGCATGCGCAATGGTACACTTCCTTTGATGGAACAACTCTACTTGACAACGTGCTGGCTACTCCTACAATGCATGCTGTCTACAGGCTTACAGCCTCAAAGCATGCGTTTTGCTCCATACTTTGCACATTGTATGTGCAAAAAGCATTCTCACAACTTCACACAGCCATGTATCAAGTCTGAAGCACCAACTCACCATGACCACTGAAAGGCGTTCAGCCTTGTCGTATGAGACCTACACACACTCACACACATACACAAGTAAGAACTTGACTTTAATACATCAAGGGGTATGCAGTGATCCTGCAGCTTATGAGGACTGACCAGCAGAGTACCAGATGAACAGCTAGCTGGCCAGACAGATCTGCAAAAACTTACGTAGGGTGGCGACTTTTTATTGTCTTCAGTAAAGGCACGTAGGCTTTCAAACAGCTGGAGAGTAGCATGCTCAAACTCTGCGTACGCTGCATCCACCTGTGACCCAACATTACAAGTCGGCACCTTGCCCGTAACCACAGCAGTGACTTAAAAAAGCAAGTTTCCACGCGGGTGCATGGATAGCTGATTGCTCTTAAAGGTGCCTGAAGGATGTACCGATGTTTATTTTGTGCTATCATATAGCTTGTGTAAATTCCATGTGGTGAGCTGGAAAGCAGCTATGACGGATTGGCAGCGGGCATGGTTGCTCCAAGATGCCCTCCTGGCTAGACCTAGAATGATGCATAAGGGGAAGCCCCGCATTGAGATCTCAATCATTTTGATGATCTTGTAGATTAAAAACGTTCCAAAGACTTCTGTACACGCCTCAACAGTGTGGTAAGCAGCGCCTTAAACCGATTAATGCACTCCTTTTTTGCACTAAGGGAGACAAAGAAGATTCTGTATGTGCTGCTCGCAATCAAATATGAGTTGATGAGTGAAAGAGAATACCTGGAATTGGGACAAATCATGCTCTCGCCACCCCACTCGCATGCAACTTTGTTTGCTGCTTGATTACCATGAATAAGCGGCACTTAAGAAAAACAAGGGATGCAGGAGCCAGACGTAAGCTGGACAGGCTGACACAGCTGTACTCCTGGGGATCCTGACACCTTAACCCTCTTGTTCTGCTGTTTTGCTGCTCCCTTGTTTCACTGCTCCTGGGGACCCTGACACCTTGTCCCTCCTGTTCAGCACCCACTCACCAATCCAACCTCCATTTGCATGGCCGGCACTTGAACTTGCCTCCGAAAAGCCTCATTTGCATCCCTGAACCTGCAGAGTTGTTACATGCAGATGATCTCTGCTGGCAATTTGCAGGTAACACCGGGGTGTCATGCTCTGTGGCACAGTGGCTGTAGTTTTCTCAACTCAGGGTGTTAAGTCCTGTCGCGGAGTGACTGCAGTTAACTTTCAGATTGCCACTGTCTTCACATTATCCTCAAGTACTCACTTGGAAAGATTATCTCGATTCACGTCATCCAGCTCGGACTTGCTGCAATGCCAAAGTAGGGGAGGGAAGTTGAGGTATCTGCCGCTGATGTAACAAAATGAGTGCAGTAATCAGGACTTGTTTCTCGGGTTTCAGGTGTCATGCACGTGGCGCTTGAGCACATGTTAGGCAAACACCATTGCAGAGCATCAACAATATACTCATCTGTTATAGATTTGGGCAGGCAACATCAAAGTTGAGCTTGCCTTGAAGGTGCATTATGTATCAAAGTAAGTGCAAGAAGCACAATCTTCACAGAAAGCCTGACAGCATTATAAGCAAAAAGGTATGCTGGGGTGGGGAAGAAGAGGAGTAAGCACCTGCAATCCACCTTACCTCTTAGTGACATATGCCACACAATGACAGGATGTGCCAGGCATGTATGTTTTTGCAGCTGTCCATCTGCTTCTTGTTCTCACCTAGGCCGCCCAGAAGGCTTACTCCCTTCAAGATTCCCAGTGTCACTTTTGGACAAGGCATCCAAGACCACCGTTGCCTGTCAGCACAAACACCATAACACCATAACATGCTCATGAAGGGTTTGCCAAAATACAAAGTGAGCAAGCTGGAGGCATCCAGCGGCTGCTTGTGCACAAAGACATGTCAGGCGTCAAAGAGGGACGTGGGCCTTAAGATCAACACAGCACCTGTGGCTTTTATTGTCCTCAAAAGCACACATCGCATGAACTCACCCTCAAAAAAACACATGTGCAGGCACAAAACCATACCTCAATGTCCTTAAGCACCTCATTGAGCTCTTGGCGTAGACCTTCTGCTCTTGCCTGTGTATTGCAGGTGCTTGTGTGCAGATTTATCATGTCTTTCTTCACATGCCAACTTGCACGCACACAAGCCTTGGCCACAGTCAGCTCCTTTTGAAAGTTAAGGGTTCATGCAGACAGGCATTATGTAGGCTAAAGATTGGTATTCAAAAAAGCAATGACAGCTGACACACGTGAGCCAGGCAGAGCTTACCAAGTGCTTATTTTGGACATGGACTCCCAGTCCAGTCTCTGCCATGCAGAAGGGAAGAAGGGCATTCACCACAGGCTCGTACGCACTCGAGTCCAAGTACGCGTGGATAGGTGTCACCAATTCTGTGTGCATACATGACCCGATGTGTATGTGCCTAATGTAGGCGCGCAGAAGCAGCTGCTGCATGTTCTCATGCAGTAGCATAGGTGGTGCAGCATATTAACAGATGCACCAACAACAACATAGCATAGGTGGTGCAGCATATTAACAGATGCACCACCAACAACAGGGGTGGATCAGGCTCTTGACAGGGCAGCACCAATCAGCTCCTTTTGACTGCCAATGCTTTTGGAGACATGTGTGCTTCTATGCCAGTTACTCAACCGTAAAGCATGCTGGGTCACGTGCAAATTGTGCTACTACCCAACAACATCTTGAAGCATGTCGATCACTAAAAGTGCAGGCTTTCGCTTTGTCTGTGGGGAAACCAACGGCATGAGGGATGTGCGCATAACCAATAGTGTAACCTACCAGCAGGACGGTTTGTGTTATGTGTGCAAGAACTCCCGATTGAGTTGCACACCAGCAACACTGTTCAGCCAATTGCCACCTAAAGAGACAGTGAGCATATCTTATCTCCTTTGGGTGCAGGCCCTTACTCTTGATGCAGGCAGGCTTGCTAGAGTGCATGACATCGTGTTGTGTCCTTATTCCATGCATAAGACCGGAATAGCCTGAGCATGCCATCCTTTCATTCATAGCTTTTAAAAAAGCCTGTTTGATGCAACTGGCATGCAATGATGAAAAAGTTGTCTTCAAAATTCTTTGATCCTGATCCTGATCCTGACACACCTCTTAGTTGAGCAAAGAAAGTGGGATTGCCTTGCCGGGTTTCGATGATCTCCACAATCTGGCATGTACAACATGATTACATGGTGAGCTCAGCAGGAGTCTCTTCCATTCAGTAAGCAGAAGTCTAGACCATGATCCAACATTTCATCAAAAATGGGAATAATAGAATTGCTTGAAGGAAAGGCGCCTGCGTCAGGTACGACCCTATACCTTGCATGATTGAGTCTGTTAAAGCTACATATACCACAGTTATATATACCACCCCAGTTATATATATACCATTGATGCCACTTGTATAGAGCATACTTTTCAGCTAGGCATCTCACCTTATTTGCTGTCAAAGAGACGACCAGAAGGGGCCGCGGCTGCGCAGAAGCAGGAGCGCAGACAGGGGTGGACCAGACATTGGGCACATATATCAGCATGAGTTTGCAAGACATAGGGCATGGTTACATGCATAGGCTGACAGAAAGACACTTATTAAGCTCTTGTTAATACAGTCCAGGCATTTGGCAGCAAGGTGAATCGGCTTTTGCGCAATATACGCACAAGAGAGTCTTCTGGATGCATGTACATCTGATGCTTTATGTTGATGACGAGCAGGAATAAATTTGTGCAGTGCAGTGCCTACCTGATCACAAGCAGCAAAGTGGGACACGGCTCTCTGCAGCATCTGGGCGTGCTCGCGCGCAGGGGGCATGAGCAACAGGCTGTGTAGCCAATGGCGACTCAGGGCTGGCATGTTCATGCCGCCCACAGCATCCTGTGACAGAGCACGACATACAACAGAAGAGCCTGAGCCCACTATTTCGGGACTAGTATTTATGAAGCTGCTGAGCAGGCTTGGCTCTTATGCAGAACCTTGGTAGAAGGCAGGGACCTCATCCAAAGGAAGCAAGCTGTGCGGCAACTTTGCAAGTGCAGAAAGTCTGCCATTCACGCACCAAGAGGCTGGGAATGCCCATGGTAAACTTGCTGAGGCCCAGCTGCATCACTGTCGACAAATACGGAGGTCGCGGACGCCCCTCAAAGGACACAGGCACCTGCGGTGTGGCAACTCAGTCAAGTTTCTATTTTTCAGCACCATTTGCCTCAGGCAGTTTCAGGCAAGTACAAAACATGTGCCTGCGTGGCAAAAAGCAGCACCTGAGGCGCTATTTGCCTTGATTCATTCATTTTAGCTGATGCACAATAGCTAACACCAAAAACCAACAACTCTGCACACAACAAAGCTGGAGGCACAGTTTCAGGGTCCACACAAGACAGCATCGCTTGCATTTGCATGAAAAAGCAGGAGTCACAGTTTCATGGTCAGAACAAAACAGGGTCCACACAAGACAGCATCGCTTGTTTTCATATGAAGCAGGAGGCACTGTTTCAGGGTCCACACAAGATAGGATGTCCTTTGAGCGGCGCACCATGTCGATGGAGATGTCTTTGCCGCTCTGCAGCTCCTGGGGGAACATGTACTGTTTGACCTGCAATGCGCCATAGTCATTTGTCATGGCCTATGACTGATCATGTGGCCTGGCTGCCAGTGGTTGTATTCAGGTGGTGCAGGCATGTGCAGCTCAATAATGCTTACTCCCTGCTGCCATGAAGAACAGCTTCTTTTACCATATAGGCATACCTTATCGACAAAGCCCTGGCTTGGGTTGGTGCCCGTGAACTCTGACGTCACTGCCATGCTGATGCTGGCAGTGCGCTTGATAAATCTCACGACCTCGTCGCGTGACTGCAATGGTGCACGAGGGCGCAGTGAGCAGCTTGCATGGGCCCATCATCCTCCACGAGGCCTGCTTAGTATTGGCTGGTGGAGTTAGGAGGCA
>LFIK01003239.1_pt1 | contig 13223 bp, 22 predicted proteins | sample 643401 | NCBI WGS metagenome assembly LFIK01 (sample SAMN03777447, study PRJNA286221) | soda lake metagenome | biome: soda lake; feature: Kulunda steppe; material: water; isolation source: sample T5-Br brine of Lake Tanatar-5 | place: Russia: Kulunda steppe | collected 2010-07 | reverse complement strand
GTGCGTGTGTGTGTGCGTGCGTGCGTGTGTGCGTGCGTGCGTGTGTGCGCGCGTGCGTGCGTGCCTGCGTGCGTGCGTGCGTGCCTGCGTGTGTGCCTGCGTGCGTGGCTGCATGCATGCGCTGCGTGCGTGGCTGCATGCGTGAGTGCATGCGTGCGTGCATGCGTGGCTGCGTGCGTGCGTGCATGCGTGGCTGCGTGTGTGCGTGGCTGCGTGCGTGCTTGCGTGCGTGCTTGCGTGCGTGCGTGCGTGCGTGCGTGCGTGCGTGCGTGCGTGTACGTGTAAATGTGCAAGCACAAGCGTGCTGGTAGGGGCTCTAGCTCCCATAACACGCACCTGCGCGGGGGAGGCTCTTGCACGGGTGTGTGCACGCCTGCTTATGAAGGCGGCCCCCTGGAAACGCGCGCAAGGGCCTGCTGCAACATTGCCACAGCGCATGAGCATGACCCAGCTGCGTGTGCTGGAGCTGGTGCAGCTGCAGCTGCGAGCGCAGGCGCGCACCGCCCAGCAGAGCGTGAACAACGACCTGCAGGACCGGCCAGGCAGCATGAGGAGGGGTGTGCAGCAGCTCCTGGGTTGCGTGTTGCGAGTAGTGCTGCATGCAGGCAAGCTCCACACACCTGCTTTGCGTCTACAGCCACAACAGTCGTTTTCTTCTGTGTGCCAAGATGCACCCTCAGCTGATCCCTGAGCGGCACCCCATGTGCGGCAAGGTGAGTAGGTGCCCTTGCAAGCATGCATGCACGCAGCCACACAGCCACGCGTGCACGCACGCACGCGCGCACGCACGCAGCCACGCGCACACGCAGCCGCACATGCACGCACGCAGCCACGCACGCACGCAACCACGCACACACGCAGCCACGCATGCACGCACGCAGCCACGCACGCACGCAGCCACGCACGCACACAGCGACGCACGCACGCACGCACGCACGCAGGCATGCACGCACGCACGCATGCACACGCACACACGCACGCACGCACGCATGCACGCACGCACGCACGCAGGCATGCACGCATGCACGCATGCACACGCACGCATGCACACGCACGCACACAGTACATGGAGGAGCTGGTGCGCTGCCGCGAGGCCAACCCCTACCGCCGCTTCTTGGGCGAGTGCAACGACGTGACCTACGACCTCACCAGGTGCCTAGCGGAAGAGAAGGAGATCGCGCGCGCACCCCGGCAGGCAAAGTGAGTTGGGCCCTGCGTGCGCTGCGTGCGCTCGCTGCTCCAGCTTCAGCTTGTGCTTGGGGTGCCTGATGCCCGTGCCTCAAGGTTGGTAGGCGGGCACTTGCTGGCCATGGCTCTCAGGGCAGGTCAAGCGCGCGTCCAGACATGCCTGCGTGAGCTTTCTCCCAGCCCCCAAAAACAACACGCGCACAGGTTCAAGGAGACATGGGCTGCCAAGCGCGAGGCGGACGCGCAGCGCATGCGTGCGCTGCAGCAGGAGGCAGAGGCACGGGAGCAGGCAGCCAAGGCAGCAGCAGCGGCAGCAGCAGCAGCCACCGCGGGGGCAGCAGGGGGGGGCGGGGAAGGAGGGGCTGCAGGGTCAGCAGACGCAGCTGCAGCATCAGCACCCTCCTCCGCCTCGCAGCCCTCCCTGCTCAAGCGCAGCTTCATACCCTCTGCGCCGGCAAGTGCTAGCCCTGGCTTCAAGGCGGCATCAGTGCTTGAGCCAATGGGCTGCAGCAGCAGCAGCAGTAGCAGCAGTGGCGAAGCAGTGAGGTGCCTTGAGTGGTGGCTGCAGTGGGGGTGGGTGCAGGGCAGCGGTGGCGAGTGCAGCAACACACACGTTGTCAGCAGGGGAGGAGGTGGGGCCAGTTGCAGAGGGTCGGCAGGTGGTGGTGAGGGATGTGCACGGAGCAGCTGCGAGGGCGGTGAGTGTGGTGTGGGTGACAGAGGAGGGGGGCCCGAGTGTGGGCAGCAGCAGGAGCAGCAGCAGCTGAAGGGGCAGCAGCAGCAAGAGCAGCAGGGGCAGCAGGGGTGGCAGCAGCAATTTAGGCAGCAGTAAGAGTAGCAGCAGCGGCACAAGAGCAGCAGCAGGGCCTACTAGTTTGCGTTATAGCACCCTCCTTGAAGGATCAACTCCCTGGATGCGTCCGGATGTGCCGTGCCTGTGTGTCTGTGTGCTGTGTCTGGACATCCGAGTGCTTTGAGGAAAGCGTGGCTGGCGTACTATGTAAACTCTCCTCTCCACCACCCCTCCCACCACACAGCCACACACACACAGCGATGCATGCTGCTGGGGGCGTGGGGCTGCAGGGGGCGCAGCGGTTTGCCATCCCGGCACGTCCGTTCCGCCCCTCGGCACCACTGAACCGACTCCCCCGCCGCTGCCGCCCTGCGGCTGGCATTGCTCGCGAGGTGCTGGCGCAGCAGGTGTGTGTGTGTGCTGCTGAGCTGTGGGAGTCAGCAGCAGAAGAATGCATTCAGCCAGCACACCCCCTCCCAACACGCGCAGGCCCCGCACCTAGAGGGCGATCCTCTGGGCTTCCTGGACGTGACAGAAAAGTACTGGCAGGTGGGGGCCCTCCTTGGAATGCAACGCGTGCGCGTGCATGCGCGCCCTCCACACGCACGCACACACGCCCCGGTGTGTGCCCATGCCCCGCCAGTGTTGGTGGCGCGTGCCCCAGCATCAATGGCAGGATGTTGCTCCAGCTCAGGGGCCGCGCAGGGAAGCGTGTTGTGTCCCAAGAAACCAGCGCGACGCTGGAAGGCGCTGCAGGCCTTCTATCAGTGCAACTGCGTCCTGTCGCCTGCCGCGTGCCTCTCGAGCAGCCACGTGGCAGTATCAGGCAGCGTGCCATGTAAGGCAGGCCCCTGACCGCCACCAACCCTCCCCTGGCCCCACACCAGACGCTGCGCAACCAGAAGCATGAGCCCACAAAGCCAGGGCCGCGCGTGGTGCGCGTGGTGGGCGATGGCATCGTGGCCATGGGGCCAGAGGAGCTGGAGTACGACGTCGTGGTGGCGGGCGGCACGCTGGGCCTCATGCTGGCCGCCACGCTGCAGTGCAGGGGGTTCAAGGTGCGGGGCAGGCTGGGGGGGCTTTTGGGCGGGGGGGGGCTGACGTGGTGGTGTGATGTGGGGACTTTATGCAAGGTAGGCTACTGCACGTGGAGGACGGCAAGGCCCCTTGCCCCCCCCTGCGCCACACAGGTGTGCGTGCTGGACAAGCGGCTCATCGAGGGCCGCACGCAGGAGTGGAATATCAGCAGGGGCGAGCTCAAGGTGCGTGGGCCAGTGCACCTGGGCACCGCGCACCGCAGGCCAGAGGGATGCTCGCTTGGCTCAGACAGTATGGCTTGAGGCGGCATGCCACTGCTGCTCGCTCTGCACCACGCTGCGCCAGCCCACACATCAGCACTTCCGCCCCGCACCAAGAGCACAGCTCCCCTCAACCCTCAGACGCTCGTGGACAATGGCCTGCTGACGCCCGAGGAGCTGGACAGCTGCATCGCCACCCATTTCAACCCCATCCGTGTTGGGTTCAAGGGAGGGCCCGAGGTGCGTGCGCCTGCCTGGCCGCCTGCATCTGTCGTGCTGCTGGTGCAGCGGGGCCGGTCGCACCCAGCCCGTGTGCTTGTGTGGGTGTTGCCCCCACTGGGCAGCTTTCTTGGGGCAGTGCTGCCAGCCTGGCCACTCTATGGTGGTGCTCAGCAGCTGCAGTTAGCCTTGCTTCAAGTGCAGGCTCGCCACCCCCGCCACCCCTTGAAGGTGTGGGTGGAGGACTGCCTGAATCTGGGCGTGTCCCCCAAGCGCCTGCTGGACCTGGTTAAGGCCAAGGTGGGGCGGCATCCCCGGCAGCTGCAGAGGCTTATGTCAGCTCCGTGGCAGCCGAGGAGTCGTTATGCAGACAGCCCCCCTCTGCATGGCAGCTGGTGTAGGCAGCGAGAGCGGAGATGAAACTGATGCTTAAATTTTAAGTTAAAACCGCTGCCTCGCCACCTCTCCTCCACCTCAGTTTGTGGAGGCAGGCGGCGTGCTGATGGAGAATGCGACCTTCAAGGGGGCAGAGGTCACGCCGGGCGTGGGCGTGCGATTAAAACTGGTGCGACGCGTGCTGTTTGCCAACTCTTGTTCTTTTGCCGCAACTGCTGTATGTGTCAGTGGGCGCACACTCATGGCAGACTTGTGTGGGCGTTGCTTCTGCGCCGCACCTGCCCCTGCTCTCCTCAATGTTTCCAGCACCACCACCTCCCACTCCCTCTGGCTCCCACCTGCCCCCCCTCCCCCCTCTGCGCGCAGTCCCTGCACGGCACCGGCGTCGAGGATGAGCCCATTGGGCCGGGCGACGTGAACCGCCCCAACGGCCTGGGCAAGGCCCCGCTCAACGCAGCGCTTGCCAGCGGGGGGGCCAGCAGCAGCACCAAGAGTAGCAGCAGTGCCGGTAGCAGTGGTGGGCGTGGGAAGGCGGCGCAGGTGACGATGGGTTGCCGGCTGCTGCTGGACTGCATGGGGCACTACAGCGACATCGTGAAGCAGGTGGGTGCTGGGCGTGCTGGGCTGCGAGGCAGGTGCCAAGAAGTGCCTAATACCAGTGGTGGCGCGGCTCTGAAGGGCGCATGGCTGGTTGCAAGGGTCACTCTGGTTGTTTGGCAGCCTGGTACTGTAGCCCACCCCCCGCACATAGCCCCACAACCTAATCTTATACGCCCCTGCCCCCGCCCCCCGCCAGGTGCGCGGCCGCTCCAAGCCTGATGGCATGGTGCTGGTTGTGGGGGGGTGCGCTGAGGGCTTCCAGCCAGAGAATAACATTCACGCGGACCTGCTGTACACGCTGGGGGATGCCACGGATGATGACATGCAGGTGGGCGGCCCCTCCCCGTGTCCCCACTTACGGGCTTGCCATGCAAAGTCTTGCCAGGAAGGCAACTTTCATGGGGGTATGGGGGCACAGGCGAGAATGCGCAGTTGGAGGATATGTTCTATTGCAAGCTGGGTGGAGTCGTTGAAACGACGCAATGCGCAGGGCCTGCCTGCACGTGCTGCAGCACCCCCACCCTGTGCCCCGGCACCCACACCGCTCCCCACTCCCCTGTGCCTGCAGTTCTTCTGGGAGGCTTTTCCAGCCGAGGGCGGCACTGCCCGCACCACCTACATGTTTGCCTACAGCGATGCGCAGCCCGCGCGCCCCAACTTCGAGGCTCTGCTCGACCGCTACTTCAACGACCTAGTGGAGTACCAGGTGGGTGTGGTCTTGCAGAGAGGCTTTGCAGCCCTTGTGCTCGAGAAGCGCGCGCACACCACTTCTCCCGCTGTTGCGCCATGATTGCAACTAACCCTGGATGCCACGGGTGCATCCATCCCCATGTGTATTATGTGGTGCAAGTGATGCAAATGATGGAGGGTTTAACAGAGGAATTGTGCCCTCCTGACACAGTCCCCAGAAACAGTCCCTTGTCCACCTCATGCGCCCTCCCAGTTCATTCAGGCGTCGTGCGCTTGGCAAGCCCCTGCCGTCAGCTCACGCCCATGCTTGGCTCATGCGCAGGGTGTCCCCCTGTCAGACCTGCGCTTCAAGCGCGTCCTGTTCGGTGGCTTCCCATGCTGGTCAAGTGGCCCCCTGCAGCCGCGCTGGGACCACATCATGCAGGTCAGTCTGGGGTAAGGGGGAGGGGAGGTGCGGATGCGCGGCGCTCGTTGGGCTTGGCGCCCGGGTGGGCTTGCTTGTGTGCCTGCTGCCAAAGACGCAGCTCCGCGCGCCGCACCCCGCTGCCATGCATAGGATGGATGACTCTCTGCGCAAATCGTGCAGAGATGGATGACCCTCCTCAAAGATGCGCCATGCAGTATTGCCTGCGTTTGCCCTCCAACCGCAAGGTGCACCCCGACATGCGTGCGAGCACACGCACCCCACAAGTGGGAGCACGGGCGGTGGACAGAGCCTCCCAGCCACCAGAGGCCACAGACAGGAGTGACCCTGGCTCAAATGTGGAGCGTGTGCCCCCTCGCACTCGCAGATCGGTGACGCCAGTGCCACGCAGAGCCCACTGTCCTTTGGTGGCTTTGGCGCCATGATGCGCCACCTGGGGCGGCTGACGCGCGCGTGCGACGACGCGCTGCGGTGCGGCACGCTGTCGCAGCCCGACCTGGCCGCCATCCACCCATACCAGCCCTCCCTTTCTGCTTCCTGGCTGTTCCAGAGGTGCGTTGGGCCTTGTGGCGCGGTGGGGGCCAGGTGCTGCTCCTGCTACCCTTGCTCCCACCACCATTCAAAATACGACAGGAGGTGTCCCGCCCTTGCCTCTCTCTGTGCGCCGCCTATTGATCCGTGGGCACAAGCACTACTGCTGGCGCACATGGCATCCTGCATGCAGCCAGCTTTGTGTTCCAGCAGCCAACAGTCCCTGTGCTCCCACCACCTCTTGCAAACAGGTCAATGAGCGTGGGCGTGGAGCAGGTTGCACGCCCCGCCCCCGCATATGACACCTTCCCTCCCACCTGGCAGCAAGAGCCCAGCCTCCCCTCCACCATGCCAGCAGCAGCAGCCATCACAGGTGGGCCAGCTGCAATGAATGGCAACAGCATCAGCACCAGCAGCAGCCCCAGTGGCAGCTCAGTGCAGCAGCAGCGGCAACAGAAGGCAGCGGGGGAGGCCAGCACGCAGCAGCAGAAGAGGAAGAGCGGGCTGGTCGCCGGCATGACGGAGTGGATGAAGCTGCCTGCCAACCACGTGAATGAGGTCCTGGCCTGCAACTTTGACGTCATGAAGGTGCGGCAGGAGAGCGGCTGCGGCCTCTGAAGTGTGAGCTTCAGGGGTGCGGGAACTGCTGCCCGCTTGCCCCATTGCCGCCCTTCCAAACGCCCTGACTGGTCCCCCCTGCGCCCACAGGTCCTGGGTGACAGAGTCCTACGGCCATTCCTCCAGGACACAATCCAGGTGGGTGCACAAGCTCCATGTGGATCGGGACAAGGACTGCTTGAAATGCAGGTGCTGTGTGCGCACGTGTGGTGGGACTGCGGGGTGGAGGAGGGATGAGCAGGAGACACAGAGGACAGGGAACAGCGCTCAGTGTGCCCTTCTTTTTCCACAAGTGCGCAACTTGAGTGAGCGCTGTTCCCTGTCCTCTGTGTCTCCTGCTCATCCCTCCTCCACCCCGCAGTCCCACCACTCTGGTGCACGCACGCACCTTCAGGCTAGGTTTCGGATCTAGGGTACACACAGCTTGAGCCCATTGCGCAGCCACAAACCTCACGCACAACCGCCCACGCACGCACGCACGCACGCACACCCACCCGCAGCTGGTGCCCCTGTCCCTGTCTATGTTTGGCATGATGGCAGCCAACCCTGTGGCCATCAGCAGGGTGCTGCTGCAGGTGCGTAGCCAGAAGGAACAGGCAGCCAGAAGCAACTGTTGTGCACCAGCATGCTGCAGCAAGATGGATGCTCACCAGTACACTTGCTCACCAGGACACAAGGAGACTTGAGCACTACCCTCTGCTCCTCTACCAGCAATCCATACCTGCCCTCTCATTTGCCTTGGCCTGCCCTGTGCTGTGTTCAACAACACGCAGCCACTCTCGCAGCAAGGGCGCTGTCCACCTTCCCTCCCGCCCCTCACCACGTTCCTGCACGGGCACAAACTTCATTGTAGGTCGGGCCTGGGACGCTGGCGAGCTGGTTTAGGCACTACTTTGGGCTGGTGGCGTACACGGTGCTGCACGTGCTGCTGGCACCTGTGCGCGCCGTTGCCTACGGGCCAGCTGCCTCTGGGGCTGGCGGGGCACCTCCACAAGCAAAGTCGCAGCCCGATGGGGACTTGGTGCGTCTTACCTTTCCCCAAGCTTCTGAGTGTGAGCAGCAGGTATTCAACAGCTCAAGTGCACTGCATGATGTGGCTACAAACCCCCTTGCAAAGACGCTGCACAAATAAGTGCTGCAACTAGCGGCAGCTTGCTGGTGCCTGTCATGACAGGCCCTGGACACATTCTACCGCAACCGAGCTGGTTTTGAAATTTGGGGTGGGTTTGCCTGTGCTCCATCGCAGGCGCGACCTGGCTTCCGCTTCCGCCGCTGGCTGGATGCGCTCGAGTATGGCAGCGGCCAGGTGTGTGCCTTTGTTTGCTACCTACCGCCCCACAGTCCCTGGAATCTCTGGGTCGAGTCGGCCACGCCACCCCTTCTTTTCCTTCCTCACACCTGTACAAGGAGGCAAGCTCCTTCACCTGTCGCATCTTGACGACTATGCTGCGCACACGCACCCTCTGCCACACTACCCTGCCACCGCAGGACTATGAGTACCACGCCCCCGCCGGCACCCCCCGCCCCCCCGCCCCCCTCCGCGCATTTGCAGAGGAGCGGCAGCAGAAGCAGAAGCAGGCCCTGCAGCAGCAGCAGCAGCAGCAGCAAGCCATGCAGCAGCAGCAAGCCATGCAGCTGCGGCAGCAGCAGCAGCAGCAGCCCATGCAGGGAGAGCCTCCGGTTGTGGCTGTTGCAGGCGGCGGTGTGGATGGATCGGGGGGGCGCAGTACACGTGTGTAGGATAAATCCTGTACGTTGTGCATACTTTTTTTGGGGGGGGGGGGCTCTTAGGCCATGAATGAGCGAATAAAAACTTGCCACCCCACCTAAAATTTTGACAATCATGTACTGTAGATTTACCATTGATTGGGGGCTTCACAATTCTCTGTAAATACCAGGACCGTCCTGCTCGCTAGCGCTGTCTTTGCTCCAAAGGGAATGCAAGCGTGCAGGCTGGAGTCGGCGCAGTCGGCACGTTGGAGGCAGCTAATCCAACTGAGTGCGGTAGCTAGTTGCTGCACCTCCAAGCGGGCTACAAACTTGATGCTGGTTAATCTGGGGCGAGCCTCTCTGTGGAGCCTTCCGCTCCATCATCCACCGCCTCTGCCTGTCGCCTGCCCCAGCGAGTGCGAGCCGCCAGCGCCTCCCATCCGCCCACCTCCGCCAGCAGCATCCCCACCAAATCGTCACCTGCGGTTGCAGCAGCGTGCAGGGGAGCTGGTTGGCTGTGGGCTTGAGTTGGAGCGCATCAGGGCTTGCGCTGGCTGGCTGCAGGATCAAGGCAACTGGTTGGGCCAAGGGCCACCCACACGCACCCGTCCTGCCTGCAGTACCGCCTTGCAAAATCAACCAGGTGCACCTGCGCTTACTGAGGATGCTCTATCCAAGTGCACCCCCCCCCCACCACCCCACCCCACCTCACCCACCCCCAGCAGCCTGACGCACCTAGGTCGGCCTCAAGCACCCCTGCCCCCCACATGATGTTGGCCACCGCCTGTGTGGTGATGATGCGGCTGCTGGCGTGCCATAGGAGCGACAGGGGTGCCGCGCCCTCCCTTTGCCCAAGGAGAGCGCTGGGGGCAGGTGAGGCAGAGGCCCCAGGCCGCACTGGTGGCGCTGTGATGGGCGTGGTGGTGGTAGTGGTGGTGATGGTGGTGGTGGTGGTCGTGCTGCTGCTGCGGCCGGCGCGCCACTGCACAAGCATGCTCTCCACCAGCCAGCGCACCCACGCGCCATTGACGATGCGGGGGCGCCCTGGCTGTGGCACCTGCTGCTGCTGCTGCTGCTGCTGCTGCTGCTGCTGCTGCTGCTGCTGCTGCTGCTGCTGCTGCTGCTGCTGCTGCTGCTGTTTATGCTTGGCGTCCACAGCCAGCTGCATGCGCGCCAGCCCCCACACAATGGTGGCCACGCCCTGTGGGGTGAAGGCCATGGGTGACCCAGCATGCCCAGACCCATTCATTGCTGCTGCACTTGGTGGGCTACCCACTCCCCCACTTGCCCTGGCTGCATGAGCGGCCGGCACTGCCCCTGCTCCTGCTTGGGTCCCCCCCCATGCGCCAGCTGTGGCGAGCGTGGCTTGCGCCCTGCATAAGGGAAGCAGGGTGCGACCACAATTTGTGGTGCAATGGTGCATGAGAAATGCCCCGCAGCAAATAGCACCACATCAGCAAGGCAGGCACGCAGGAACAGAGGGCAGCAGTGCCCCCACTCCCACCAACCTGGCAGCATGCTGAGTCGCGCACCCCAGCAGCAGCGGCAGCAGGCGTTGGTGCATGGGCGTGCGACCCAGCAGGCCGTGCGCGTACACAACGTTGGCAAGCTCGTGAGGGGACAGCAGCGGGGCCTGCATTTGGAATGCAGGCGGCAGCGCGCTGGGTTGAGACTTGGCGAGGCGAGCAGGCCCTGGGGCAATGGGTGGCTCTGCCTCAGCCTTGGGAAGAATTGGGTTGCAAGGGCACAGAGTTCCGGTTCCGGTTGTTTGCACTGGTACATGGACGCAGGCGTGCAGCACACCAGCCCTCATGCCAGAGCAGCAGCTGCAACCCAGCATGCATGCCAGAGCACCCCACCTGCACAAGCAGCTGACGCTCCACGGTGCGCAGCCACCAGGAGGGGGGGGGTGCTGCCCCACATGCATGCAGCCGGGCCGCCGCCCAGAGCAGGTTTGAAAGGTGCTGGGGGCGCAGCGCGTGTGGGTCTCGCGCAGCGGCAGCGTGCTGCTGCCCCTGCTGCCCCTGCTGCCCCTGCTGCTGCTGCCCCTGCTGCTGCTGCTGCTGCTGCTGCTGCTGTCGCTTTCCCCTGCTACTGCGCGACCCTGCCAGCAGCCCATGGTCCTGCTGGACTGCCTGTGCGCCCCGCTTGCCCTGCAGCAGCGATGGTTGTGAGAAAGAGGACTGGATGTGACAACGGCTGCTGCTGGGAGCCATCAGCAACCTGCACCCACTCAGTAGACCTTTAACACGCAGCGAGCTGATGGATATAGAAGCTCGCCTCGTTGAATGGCTTGAGCATGGGCACACAGCACTTGGGGTCGGGTTGCCTGGCACACGCACAAGCTACTGGCACACACAGCGTGGAACGGAGTTATCACATGAGCTCGGTAGCGCGAGATGCACACAGCACACCCACCCACGCACCTGGAAGCATGGCACTGGCTGGCGGGAGAGCAATGCAGCAGATGCATCGTGGAAGCGCGCAAGCCATGGCCGCGTGGGTGGGCAGCGCAGCACGGCCAGTGCGTAGAGGGTGTTGGCGTACTGCTGGGGCGTGGTGAAGTAGCGCTGGCGCTGGTGCTGGTCGTGCTGCTGTGGGAGCTGCTGAGATGCTGCACCTGGACGGAATGCTGACCCTTTCAGCCCGGGTGGACTGGCATGCTGAGGCGGCATCACATGCAGCACCTGCAGGTTGGGTGGGGGCAAGCAGGGCAATGCACTTTCTGTGGTTTCGGATCGCGTCACACGGTCCGCGTGACCCCACGGAGACGCATGCGTCCGCGTCACGCAATGCCCCTCGTCTGCATGCATGACTCGCAAGCATCAGCATGGGGGTAGGCAGATGCTGAGCATGGCTTTGCATGTAAGGGCCGACATCTGGAAAAGGAGAAGTACAGGTCACCGAGGTGCAGAGCCAGATTCTGAGAGCTCAGGATTGTGCACGGTGGCAACTCCTCGCACAGCTTTTGCGTTAAAAGCTGTGCGCACCTGCTCCAGGAATGCACGCATCCAGGCCATGCTGGGGCGCAGAAAGGTGTTTGCCTGCTTCGCACCCCCTGCTTGCTTGTCCGCAGGCTCGCTGCCATTGGGAGGCAAAAGTGCTGCAACCCGCTGCTCCTGCTCCTGCCTCTTGCCCTGTTGCTGCCCCTGCTGCTGGGCCTGCCCCACAGCTTGAGCATGCCGCTTCCGCTGCTGCTGCTGCTGCTGCTGGTGGAAGTTGTGGGTGGTGTGCATCCTGGCCAGGGCATGTATGATGTTAGCCAGGTGCTGCGCCTGCAGGTGGGGCAGCTGGATCTCCACGGCCTATGGAGTGTGCAGTTGGATGGAAAGGTCATTTGAGGGCTGAATCCAAGATGAGAGTTGAGAGGTCGAGGGCACACAGAGGTGCAAGTGCATGGCTGGTGTGGGCGCCCACAATGCTTGTACCCGCGTCAGCAAGAGCAGAGGCACTGCAAAGCCAACACCAGGCTGGGTGTTCTCCACCCTGAAACAAGTGCACCCCAAACTTGGTGCCCCTCGCCATATGCCTCCATTCACCGCACACTTGAGGAGGTAGCCCGCACCTGCAGGTACCCCTGCATCCAATCCGGCCCTGGGATGACTTCCATCTTGGCCAGCGCCCACAGCGTGTTGGACAGCGCCTGTGCCCAAGTTCATGCATGATGCACTGCCGGTCAGTCAGCAGGGTGTAGCACCAAGAATGGGCAGGGCAAAAAGAGGGTCAAGGCAACCTGCCACGTTCCCCTCAACACACAAACTGTGGTGTGCACACACTCCCACCTGCGCATCTGCTGCCCCTGCCCCGAGCACAGACATGCGCCCAAGCACCGCCTGCAGCCAGGCGCCGTGGATGAAGGGCGACAGAGGCCGCAGCTGCTGCTGCTGCGGCTGCTGCGGCTGCTGCGGCTGCTGCGGCTGCTGCAGCTGCTGCTGCTGTGGCTGCTGCTGCTGCTCCTGCTTGCCCAGCGCACTATGCCCATCCACCGGCCTCATGTTCATGCTGGCCAAGCTCCACAGCAGGCTGGACAGCTCGCGCCAGCGCAGACCCTGCACACAGGCAGCAAACAGGCCACACATCCCGTGCATGTGCGCTGGCGTGCTTTGCAGGAGCGTCTGATATCCTAATGTCCTATCCTAATGTCCAAACAGCTAAGCAGCCTGAGATGTTTCCTACGAGCCAACCTGCCTGCGCTTAATGGCTGGGTGCATGTGTGGCGCAGCCCCTGTTCCCCCGTTGGTCACCGCACCTCGAGGAGCCCACGCTCAAGGCTCACAGCAAGCAACTGCTCCGCCACAGCACGGGCCAGCTCCCTGCTCCTGCGCACTCCCTGCCCTTTTGCCCCTGCTCCCGCTGTTGCTGCGGCTCCCGCTGTTGCTGCTGCTCCCGCTGTTGCTGCAGCCCTGGCTGCCTCCACCTGCACATCCATCAGGATCACCGTGGCGCGGCGGCCTGTGCGGCCGCTGCCTGCATCCCTGACTCCAGCGCTACCTTGCCGCCCGGTGGGGCGCGTGAGCAAAGCGGCCAGCTGGTGCAGGGCAGCGCTCACAGCCACGCCGTCCAGGCTGGTGGTGCTGGGCGCGCTACTGCGGCTGCGGCTGCTCCTGCTGCTGCCTGAGTGAGGCACGCGCAGGCCACAATGCTGCTGCAGCAGCTGCGCAAGCTGCAGCACCGTCTTGCAGTGCTTGAGCAGCGCAGTGAGCTGGCGTGGGTGGAGTGGAAGGGGGGGGGGGCTGGGGGAGGATGCGGGCGTGCG
>LFIK01003238.1_pt1 | contig 13225 bp, 14 predicted proteins | sample 643401 | NCBI WGS metagenome assembly LFIK01 (sample SAMN03777447, study PRJNA286221) | soda lake metagenome | biome: soda lake; feature: Kulunda steppe; material: water; isolation source: sample T5-Br brine of Lake Tanatar-5 | place: Russia: Kulunda steppe | collected 2010-07 | reverse complement strand
CGGCGGCGATCCGCTCATGCTGTCGCCGCGCCGATTAGGCACCATCATCCGCACCCTGGCAGCGATCGACCATGTGGCCGTTATCCGCCTGCACAGCCGCGTGCCGGTCGTCAGTCCGGAACGGATCGACACGGCCATGGTCGATGCGCTGGCCGAAAGCGGGGGTGTCAATTCCGAGATCGGCGTCGGCGCCGCGGTCTGGGTCGGCATCCACACCAACCATCCGCGCGAATTGACCTCGAACGCCCGGTCGGCGATCGCCCGCATGGCCAATGCCGGGCTTGCCCTGGTCAGCCAGACCGTTCTGCTTCGGGGCGTCAATGACGACCCGGCCGTGCTGGAGCGGCTGTTTCGACTATTGGTCGCCAACCGGGTCAAACCCTATTATTTGCACCACGGCGACTACGCCCCCGGAACCGGCCATTTCCGGACCGGCATCGAGGAAGGGCAGCGAATCGTCAACGCCCTAGCCGGCCGGATATCGGGTTTGTGCCAGCCGCGTTATGTTCTCGATATTCCCGGCGGCCATGGAAAGGCGCCGATTGCGCCCGCGGCGGCCGCAGGTTGCGACGAGGACGGCTGGCGGGTGCGCGATTTCCGTGGGGTCGTGCACGCCTATCCGCCGAAAGCCGAATAGCACGCCCCGGAAAACAGGCCCGACTCTCGATACCGTCGCGGAGATAGCCCACAACCGCGTCACGATGATTGACCTTGCGGCCAAAACCGATCAATTTCCCGCCTCATGGCAGTCTACACAGAAGTTACCGACGAAGACGTACAAGCCTTCGTTTCCGGATTCGATATCGGCACCGTGGTCTCACTCAAGGGGATCGCCGAAGGCGTCGAAAACTCGAATTATCTGATGGTCACGGATCAGGACCAATTCATCCTCACGCTTTATGAAAAGCGTGTGGATCGATCGGACCTGCCGTTTTTCATTGGCTTGATGCGCCATTTGGCCGATCGGGGCGTGAACTGCCCCCTGCCCGTCGCGGCGAAGGACGGCGAGGCCCTGCACGAACTTGCCGGACGGCCGGCCGCCGTATTCACCTTTCTCGAAGGCATGTGGCCGCGGCGGATTACGGTGCGTCATTGCGCCGAATTGGGGCCGGCCATGGCGCGCATGCATCTTGCCGGCGCCGACTTTTCGATGAGGCGAAGAAACGCCCTGGGCCCGGCCGCATGGCGGCCCTTGTTCGACCAATCAGCCGACCGCGCCCACTTGGTCGATCCGACACTACCCGCCTTGGTCGCGACGGCCCTCGACAGATTCGACATTGAATGGCCGACCGACCTGGAAACGGGGCTGATCCATGCCGACCTGTTCCCGGATAACGTCTTTTTCCGTGACCAGGAATTAACCGGATTCATCGATTTCTATTTCGCCTGCACCGATTTCCTGGCCTATGACATCGCCGTCGCCTTGAACGCATGGTGCTTCGAGCCCGACGGTGCTTTCAACACGACCAAAGCCCGCGCCCTTTTGGCCGGTTATCAGCGTGTGCGACCGCTATCGCCGGCCGAGCTGTCGGCCTTGCCGGTTCTGGCCAGCGGCGCAGCGGCGCGATTCCTATTAACCCGGCTTTACGACTGGCTGAACCACCCGGCGGGCGCTTTCGTCAAACCCAAGGATCCGGTGGAATATCTGCGAAAATTGCGGTTTCACAGCACGGTGACCGGTCCGGCGGCCTATGGTTTGACGTCATGACCGAGACCGGTCAAGGCGACTCTATCGTCGAAGCCTTTACCGACGGCGCCTGCAGCGGCAATCCCGGGCCGGGCGGCTGGGGCGCCATTCTGCGGTATGGCGAGCATGAAAAGGAGCTTTCCGGCGCCGAACCCGACACCACCAACAACCGCATGGAATTGATGGCCGCCATCGCCGCGCTCGAAGCTATGAAACGCCCTGTGACCGTCACGGTCTGGACGGACAGCCAATATCTGCGCAACGGCATCATGCAATGGCTGGCGGGATGGAAGGCGCGGGGATGGAAGACGGCTTCGAAAAGCCCTGTGCGCAATGTCGATCTGTGGATGCGTCTCGACGAAGCCCGGCAGCGCCATAACGTGACCTGGAAATGGGTCAAGGGCCATGCCGGCCACCCCGAGAACGAGCGCGCCGATGCTTTGGCGCGCGAAGCCCTTAAGGCATTGCGCGAGCGGGTCTGAACCAAGTGTGGCGAAGGGAAAGGAGCTGCCCCTTGCTTTTGCGATCCCTTTTCGATGGCCGTGTCGCCGTCATCACGCAACCGGCCCATGCATGGCTGGCCGGCCGTCTCGTTCGGCAATGGGGCCGCCCGCCCTTTGCACCGCCCGTCCCGTTCGATGCCGTCTGCTTTGCGGCCGAAAACCACGATATCGGGTGGCTGGCATGGGAAACCAAGCCGATGCTCGATCCGGAAACCGGCCTGCCGCGAACCTTTACCCGCATGCCGCTGTCGGCCCATCTGTCAATCTGGCGCGACGGCATTAACCATGCCGGGCATTACGGACGCTATCCGGCGCTGTTGGTATCGCTGCACGCAAGCACGATCTATCGGCGGTTTTTCGACATGGACAAGGCGAAACCGGCCGATGCCGAAAAGGTGCAGGCCTTTCTCGACGAACAACGCACCGTTCAGGACACGCTGACCGCCTCACTGCGCAGGGACGAAACACTGGCCGAGGCCGCAACGGCGACCCGGATCGATGCCAATCGCCTGCTGATCGCCGCTGCCGATTGGCTGTCGCTGACCCTCTGCCAAAACCCTGACCGGCCGGGTGCGGTTCCGAATGCGCCCATGGCCGATGGCGGACGCGCAGAGTTGACGATGACCCCAACCGCCGATGGAGCCATGACGATCGAGCCCTGGCCGTTTATCGTCGATCGGATCGACGACAGTGTCGAAGCCCGCCTGTTGCCCGGCCCTCAAACCGACGACGGGGCGCTCCAGCGGATTTTGGCCGCGGCGCCGTCGGTCGACCTGCCGATAAAATTGCACCGGCAATGATGGACAGACCCGCACACAATACGCATGCTCCGACCGATTGTTCCCGTTGTCAGACCCGGAAATGAAAATGACCGACGCCGATATGAATTCCCCCGACATGGACACCCCCGTCCCGGTCATTGACCTGGACATCGTGATGGCCAATCTGCGGCGCATGCAGGAATACTGCGACCGCCACGGATTGGCGCTTCGCCCGCATATCAAGACCCACAAGATGCCCGATCTGGCATTGGAACAGGTGCGCTTGGGCGCCGTTGGCATCACGTGCCAAAAGCTGGGCGAAGCCGAGGTCATGGCCGATGCCGGATTGACCGACATCCTGATGTCCTATCCGCTGATCGGCCCGTCAAAGGCCGCACGGCTCGGCGCGCTGGCCAAGCGGGCAACGATGCGGGTCGCCGTCGACAACGCCGTCGCGCTTCAAACCGTGGCCGACGCCGCCCGGCAAGCCGGCTGCGAGATCGGCATTCTAGTCGAGTTCGATTCCGGGCGGCTGCGCACCGGCGTCACAACGGTCGAGGAAGCGCTCGCCCTTGCCCGGGCGGTAACGGTTGCCGACGGGCTGCGGTTTGACGGCTTGATGACCTATCCGAGCTCCGCGGCGACGGCACCGTTCATCGCCGAGGCCAAGACGGCCTTCAAGGAGGCGGGGCTCGAAATTCCGATGGTTTCAGGGGGCGGTACGCCGGATGTCTGGTCCAAGCACGAAACCGCCGGCCTGACCGAACTGCGCGTCGGGACCTATGTGTTTCACGACCGGGCAACGGTCGGCAACGGCGTGGCCAGCCTCGACGACTGCGCCTTGCACATCCATGCCACCGTCATCAGTCGGCCGACACCGGACCGGGCCGTGATCGACGCCGGATCGAAATCGCTGTCCAGTGACCTGGTAGCGCCGTCGGTCGGGACCGGCTATGGACTGATCCGCGAATATCCCGATGCGATCATCGAACGGGTCAACGAAGAACACGGCATGGTCGATCTGTCGGGCTCGGCCGCCCGGCCCGAGATCGGCGACCGTGTCCGCATCTTGCCCAATCACGTCTGCGTGGTGGTCAACCTGCACGACACGGTCATCCGGACGCGCGGCGGCCGGATCGACGGTGACGGCACCGGCCCCTGGCCCGTGGCCGCGCGCGGCCGCAGCCGGTAAATTGGGCTCGACTGATCCGGGTATGGGACAGTGAAGTGGCGGCGGCTTCCCATACGCGCCGCCCGAACGCGTGGCGCGAGACCCCCGCCTTCGCGGGGGATTGAAAAGGGGGCGCGGGGAATTTGAGTAGATTCGCCACTCTCACACTTTTCCCGCGAAGGCGGGAAACCGGCGCGAAAGCTTCCCATACGTGCCGCCGAAACCGTCTACACCCGCTCCATGACCATCGCGATCCCCTGACCGACCCCGATGCATAGCGAGACCAGAGCATAGCGGCCGCCGGTTCTTTGCAAATGGCGGGCCGTGGTCAAGGTGATGCGGGCCCCCGATGCGCCCAGCGGATGGCCGACGGCGATCGCCCCGCCATTGGGGTTGACGCGGGCATCGTCACCCGGCAGCCCCAGCAGTTTCAAGCAGCCGAGCACTTGGGCGGCGAACGCCTCGTTGATCTCGATAACGTCCATATCGGCCAGGGTCAGTCCGGCGCGCTCCAACGCCTTTTGCGCCGCCGGTACCGGTCCAAGCCCCATGACACGCGGCGGCACACCGGCCACAGCGGCGGATAGAACGCGGGCCATGGGCGCATGGCCGATGCGGTCACCGACGCTTTGGGCGCCGATCACCAGCGTGGCCGCCCCGTCATTCACCCCCGACGCATTACCGGCGGTGGTCACGCCGCCTTCAAACAACGGCTTCAAACCGGCCAGTTTTTCCACCGTACTGCCGGGGCGCGGATGTTCGTCGGCCTTGATCTCTGCCGTCTCGCCCTTTTTTCCGGCCTTGACGGTAACGGGCATGATCTCATCCTCGAACACACCCGATGCCAGGGCAGCGGCATAGCGTTCCTGAGATCGGGCGGCGAACGCATCGCTGTCTTCGCGGCTGATGCCGTGATCCTTGGCGACATTGTCGGATGTCTGGGGCATGGTGTCGTTGCCGTACAGCGCCGTCAGCGCCTTGTTCGGAAACCGCGATCCGATGGTGCTATCATACATCTCGGTCGATCGGCTGAAGGCCGTTTCCGCCTTGGGCATTACCAGGGGCGCCCGGCTCATGCCTTCGACACCGCCGGCAAGCAGCAAGTCGCCGTGACCGCAGCCGACGACCCGCACCGCGTCGACGATCGCCGCCAAGCCGCTGCCGCAAAGGCGGTTGTTCGTCTGGGCCGGCACACTATCCGGCAGCCCGGCCAACAGCAGCGCATGGCGGGCGATGTTCCGGCAATCCTCGCCCGCCTGGGTGGCACAGCCAAGGATCACATCGTCGACGGTTTCACCGGGCACGTCGTAACGGGCAACCGTTTCCTTGATCGTCATGGCCGCCAGATCGTCGGGCCGGACCGATGACAAACCGCCGCCATAGCGGCCAAACGGAGTGCGGACACCCCCATAAACAAATGCGTCGTTCATATTCTTGCACCCTTGGGTTTCGAACCGTAATCCGTAAGCAGCCGATCAGCGGCCCTTATAGGAGGGCCGGCGTTTTTCGACGAACGCCGCCATGCCCTCTTTCTGATCCTCGCTGGCGAACAGCATCTGCATCGCCTTCCGCTCAAGTGCCAGCGCGGTATCGAGCGGCGCGTCCTGCCCGGCGAGCACGACCTCCTTGATCTGCTCGACCGCGATCGGCGGCATGCCGGCGATGGTTTTCGCCATGGCAATGGCCGTGGTCTCGACCGCGTCGTCGTCGACCACCTCGCTCGCCAAGCCCATGGCCAGCGCCTCGTCGGCCGAAACCGGCTTGCCGGTCAGCAGCATCTTCATGGCCTTGTATTTGCCGACCGCGCGCAAAAGCCGCTGCGTGCCGCCCGCACCCGGCATGATTCCGACCCTGATTTCCGGTTGCCCGAATTGGGCGCCCCGGCCGGCGATGATGATGTCGGCATGCATGGCCAATTCGCAGCCGCCGCCAAGGGCAAAACCGCGCACCGCGGCGATCACCGGGCGCGGATAGGCGGCGATCGCCCGCCACAGCCGCTCGGCATGGCGTTGATACTGTTCGACGACGCCCAAATCCTTCATCTCGGCAATATCGGCCCCGGCGGCAAAAGCTTTCTCCGATCCGGCGAGCACGACCGCTTTGACCGACGGATCGTCAGCCAGAGCGGCGAACCGGTCGGCGAGCGCCCGGCGCACTTCCATATTCAAGGCATTGAGCACATCCGGACGATTGAGACGGATAACGGCGACGCCCTCTTCCGGACGTTCCTCGACGATTACTGACATGGCGTTACTCGGGTCCTTCACCCTTTGCGGCGGCTATCGGGGCTGTAATGAAAGCCCATCGACGCGCGAAGACTTTCCGGCAAGACGGGCAGCGACGACCGCGGCACCAGAAATGTCGACAGCGCGAATAGGTCCTTGAAGATACGGTGTTTCTCGGCCGTCATTTTCAGATAATCCGATCCCGACGACCCGCCGGTACCGATTTTGAGCCCGATCATGCGCTGCACCATCAGCGCGTGGCGATAGCGCCAATTGGTCAGCGCCTCGTCCAGGTCCATCAACCGGCTCAGGCAGCGGAACGGCAAATGTAAGACCGGCTCGTCGCGATACAGATTGATGAACAGCGCGGCCTGAAGCGCGCGCATTGACCAGCGCCACTGACCCTCCCCTTGTGCCGCCGCATGGGCGTCGGCGTCGAACAGGGCATCGAACCGACCCTTGGCGGCTGTCAGCCGGGCGGCTTCACGGTCGCGGTGATCGGCGTCCAGGCTGGAATCATCGCGCAGATAGGCGATATCACGGTCGAGCGCCTCGTTGACCGCCGACCGGAACGCCTCGGTAAAGGTCCAGCCGCCGGTTTCCATAAACGGCGTGCGTTCCAGCCACCGCTCGATCAACTCGGACAGCGACGGCTTTTGGTCGATCTCGCGCATGCGGCCGCGGTCGTCATCGGTCAGCCGGGCGTCATAGGGCTGGCTGTCATAGGTCATCCGGTCGCCGCGCTTCAGGCCCAGCCGGGTCTCGATCATCCGGAACTGCACGCTTTGGAAACCCGAGGCCGGATAAAGCACATCGCGGAATTCCAGAAAATCCAGCGGCGTCATGGTCTCCAGAATGTCGAGATGCTGAACCGCCACGCGCAGGATTTCGTTTATGCGGCCGAGCAGACGGTCTGCCGGTCCCATGGATCGGTCGTCGACCGGATCTTCGCCGAACAGGCGTTCCAACTCGTCCAATTCGTATAGGATCTGCTTGAACCACAGCTCGTAAGCCTGGTGCACGACGATGAACAACATCTCGTCATGGGCCGGACGCCCGACGCTTTCGGCCAGCGGCTTCTGGCAGTCGAGCAACCGGTCCAACTGAAGATAACCGCCATAGTCGACCGGCGCGCGCTTGTCGCCCTCGCCCATTCTCGTCACCTTTCGCCCGTACGACCCGCCGCAACCTCGTTCACGGATGCAACGGCATACATACTGTGTGCCGCATACGGTGGCGCAGTGCAACTCTTGGCGTTTGCCATGCCTATCGCCATTGTCCGCGCGTCATGCAGGCGGCCACTGCTGCGCCCCGTGCAGGATGCGCAGGATTTCGATCCGCTGCGCCTTTGGCCGAATTCGGTACACAACGACAAAGGGTGTCTGTGTGACGACGAGTTCGCGCGTGCCGGGCTTGCGCCCCGATCGTCCGATGTCCGGATAAACGGCCAGCATATTGACCTGATGCTCAATCCGGTCGCCCTGATCAATCACCGCTTGAGGGCTTTCGGCTGCGATGTAGTCAAGCTGCGCATCACGATTTTTGAGAGCTCGGGGAAGCCATATGATGATCAAGCCTTATCTCCGGCCCCAATCCGTGCCGCCAGCTTGGCCCGCTTCTCCGCCCAATCCTTCTGGGCGTCTTCGTTGCTCACCCATACCGTGTTCGGGTCGTCAGCCTCGTGTATGGCGTCTTCGACCTGCTCGCGGAACCATTTGTCGTGGTTGGCGGCCTCGTGCGCCCGGCGCAGGGCCTCTGCGCGATCCGGCCGGGAATGCGCCTTGCCGCCGTCGGCCGCGTAGTCGGCCGCGTCCACGTCGAAGTGTTGAATTCCGATGCCCTTAAGGTAGGTGACAAGCGTTTCCATGCGGCGGAACACCCGCACCTGGCGTGACCGTTGCGCGGCAAGCGCCCGCTCGGTCATGCCGTATTTGACGATTACGGACCAGCCGCCCGGCTGACCAACGACATGCGCGCCGCGCACGGCGCCAGCTTCCACGAGCCGGGAAAAGGTCGTATGGTCGATGGTTTCGGCGGACATGATGTTGGAACTCCTATCGCCTTGCGATCTATTATTGGTATGATATGCGTTGAATTAAAGTTTGCAAGAGGTGCGGTTGTCGAACAACGCGAATCCGGTCGGCTGCGGCATCGACTCTACGTTACGAAGCCACTCCAGGTCGGACACAACCCTGACCTGGAACAGGCTCCCACGCGTGACTGCGGCGATCAGAACCGCAAAGCGGAACGGACAAGTCTGGCCCAAAGCACGTCACAAGCCGCTCGGTCGAAAGACTCACCCGGACCTCATTAGGCGTCCAAAGATTCCGCTCGATCGTGTTGTTTCAGACCGGGCAATCGGCCTTTTTTGTGTACGGTTTTCCCAAGAGCGCCCGAGATAATGTTCGAAAGGACGAGTTGCAGGGGTTCAAGGAACTGGCCAATGAGATGTTTGCCTATGACGATGCGGCGCTCGCCAAGGCAATGAGAACGGGCGCGCTGAGCGAGGTGAGAGACGATGAAATCCGTGGGCTTCGCGAGCGCGAACGCGTGAGTCAGGCGGTATTTGCCCGTCATCTGAATGTGACGACGGGCCTTATCAGCCAGTGAGAGCGCGGTGAAAAAAGCCCGGTCGGCCCGTCGCTCAAGCTGCTGTCGCTGGTACAGGAAAAGGGACTGGACTCCATCGCCTAGTTGGGAAGCCTTCTTGGCGTCTTCGTTGCTCACCCACACTGTGTTCGGGTCGTCAGCCAGCTGCACGGCTTCTTCGACCTGTTCGGCGGAACCATTTGTCATGGGTGGCGGCTTCGTGCGCCCAGCGCACGCCAACTGCGCGATCCGGCCGGGAATGCGCCTTGCCGCCATCGGCCGCGTCCACCTCGAAGCATTGGATACCTTTCCCGTGCACTTGGGTCACTCTGCCGCTGCAAGGTGATAGGGCTTCACAAGGCAGTCTGCCGGGATGCCCCACGCACTGCTCAGCTTATGGATCATATCCACGGTTAGGGCGCGTTTCCGGTTCAGAACCTCGGATGCACGAGAGCGCGATCCGAACAATGCGGCCAGATCGGCTTGGGTGCGCGCCGTGGTCTCCATATGCGCGCGGAGAAGGTCGATCGGCTCCATCGGCTCAACGGGAAAATGCTTACTCTCGTAGTGTTCAACGAGGTCCACGAGGATATCAAGTTCATCGCCTTCGGGCGTACCGGGCTCCTTGCCCCAGATGGCGTCGATACGAGCAAGGGCGGCCGTCAAATCGTCGTTCGTGCGGATCGGTCGAAGTTCCATACCATTGGTCCTCTCAGAATTTCGATACGGTCAAAGCGTTTATGCGATCATACTCAGCGAATCGTCAGGTCCATGAGGGTTGGGCCGCCTCACACAAACCGACAAGCTACATCGTCGACGGCAGAAACAGCACCAGCGACGGCACGAAGACCAGCAGCAGCAACCGCACCACATCGATCAGCACGAACGGGATCACGCCCTTGAAGATGGTCCCGGTCGGAACGTCGCGCAGCACGGATTTCAGGACGAAGACATTCATGCCGATCGGCGGCGTGATCAGGCTGATCTCGACCGCCACCACGACGATGATCCCGAACCAGATCAGATCAAAGCCCAGCCCCTCGACTACCGGGTAGAAGATCGGCACCGTCAGCAGGATCATCGACAGGCTTTCCAGCACCGCCCCCATGACCAGATACATGGCCAGGATCACCAGGATGATGGTCAGCGGCGCCATGGGCGACGCGGTGAGCCAGCCCAGAAGATCGCGGGGCAAGCCAGCCAGGTTGACGAAATTCGAGAACAGGACGGCACCGATCAGAATGGCGAACATCATCGCCGTCGTGCGGGCACTATCGACCAGAACCTCCCACAGCACGGGTATCGACAGCCGACGCCGGGCAAGGGCGATCAAGAACGCGCCAAACGCCCCGATGCCCGCCGCTTCGGTCGAGGTGAAGACCCCCAGATAGATGCCGCCGACGACCACCAGGAACAACGCAAGAACCGACCAGACCCCCCAAAGCGCCTGAAACCGTTCACGCATCGGCATGGGCGGGGCCGCCGGACCGTCATTCGGGTTGAACAGGATATGAATGCGAACCGCGATCATATAGCCGATGATGCCCAAAATACCGGGGATCAGTCCGGCCAGGAAAAGCTGGCCGATATTCTGTTGGGTCAGAATGCCGTAGATGATCAAAATGACGCTGGGCGGGATGAGAATGCCCAGCGTCCCGCCGGACGCGATGACTCCCGCCGCCAGCCGGTCGGAATAGCCGAAGCGGCGCATCGACGGCATTGCGACCCGCGCCATGGTCGCCGCCGTCGCCAGCGAACTGCCGCACACGGCGCTGAACCCGCCACAGGCCATGGTTGTCGCCATGGCGAGACCGCCGCGCCGATGCCCGAGAAAAGCATAGGACGCCCGGTAGAGTTCGTCGGCCATGCCGGCCTTGACGATGAAATTTCCCATCAGAATGAACAGCGGCACCACCGACAGGGTATAAGACAGGCCGGTATCAAAGGTCGTCTGCCCCAGCATTGAAAAGGCCGGGCCGGTCCCGATGACCGAGGCAACGCCGAAAAACCCTACTAATCCCATGGCGAAAGCCACGGGCAGACCAAGCGCGATCAGCAGAAGAAGGATCAGGAGGCCGGGCAGCCAAAGCTCCATAATGGGGAGACCCTTGCATTATTGGGGAAAACGACGGGAGGCGGAGCCCCGTCATGTGTTGGGGGGCGGACCATCGCCATCCGCCGACGGGCGCATCAGCCCGGCCAGATGACCGACGGCATTGACCAAGGCCAAAAGCGCGGCCAGCCCGGCCAACCCCGCCGCCGCATAGGCGACCGGCGCCATCGGAAGGCGAAGAAACGACGTCGTGTCGCCAAACGACAGCGCCCGGTCGGCCACATGCCACAGCCGCCACCCGACCACACCCAGCAACGCCCCGATCACCAGATTGACGAAAGCGGCGTGCACCCGGCGGGCCGTCTCGGGCAGCATGTCGCTCAGGAGGGTGACCTGAACATGCTCCTCGCGCCGGGTCACCAGCGGCAACCCGGCGAAGATCAGCAGCACCAAAAGAATCTGCGTCACCTCGAACCCGCCGGGTAACGGCCTGTTCAGCACATACCGGCCAAACACATCGACAAAGGTCAGCACCATCATCGCCAGCAGAACCAAAGCCGCCACCGCCGCGATGGCGGCGGCGACCCGGTCGGGCCAAAGGGTGAGCCAGCGTGCGGACAGTCCGGCCCGGGCTTCACCCTGGCCACCCTTTTTGTGTCGATCGGTCATGCCGGATCGCCTGCCCGGTTAGTCCGCACCCGGTTCATAGGCTTCGACCTCGGCCCGCAACATTTCCAATGCCGCTTCGCCATCGACGCCAGCCTCGTTCATGGCCGCGATCAGGCCCTCCTCGACCGGCATCAGACGGTCGCGCAGGGCGTCCATCATGCTGTCCGGGGCGGTGATCACCTCGATGCCGGCCTCCTCGATCGCGCCGAGCCCGGCGGCGTCCGCCTCGTCCCAGGCCCGGCCGGCCATCCGCGAAAAGGCCTCGCCCGAGACACTCATGATCGCCTCTTGGTCCTCGGCGCTGAGAGCGTCGAACCGAGCTTGATTCATGACGAAGAAGAAGCTGGTGTTATACAGGCCGCCCGGCACGACGGTGCCGTATTCCAACACGCCTTCGAGGTTGAAGAACGGCACGCTTTCATGCGGGAACAGGATGCCGTCGGCAACCCGGTTCGACAGCAGCTCATAGGTCTCGGTCGACGGCGCCGGCACGGTCACGATGTTCAGAAGATCGGAAACCTCGCTGACGATGCCGCCGCCGACACGAAGCTTCATGGCATCGAGATCGTCGATGTCATCGACCGGCTGCACCGTGTTGAAGATATGCCCCGGACCGTGGGTGAAGACCCCCAGCACCTGCACGCCTCGATGCTCGTCGGCCTCGGCCAGATGCTCTTCGTGAACCCGCCAATAGGCGACCGACAGCGCCTCGGCACTGTCGCCCAGGAAAGGCACTTCGACCATCTGAGTCAGCGTGAAGCGGCCCGGCGTGTAGCCGTGAACCCCGAAGGTGACATCGGCGATGCCGTCGGCGGCCATGTCGAAATGCGCCGGTGGCGGCCCCAAGGGCGCGTCCAGGATATTGACGGTCACACGTCCTTCGGTCGCCTCTTCGACGCTGTCGGCCCATGGCTGAACCATGTCGCGGACGATCGGATGGGACGGCGGCAGCCAGTTGGCGACCCGCAGCGTTTCAGCGCCGGCCCCGGATGCCCCGAATGTCGCACCCACGACACCGGCGATCAGCGCCGCCACAGCAACGCCGTGGTTGAGTTTTCGTGCCTCCATGATCCCTGTCTCCATTTTCTTCCTGGTTGATATCGTTGGGTCAGCATGCCTTATTCGTTGGCGTGATCATATCCCGGACACGGTGATGTTGCACCTTGCCCATAACGTTGCGCGGCAATTCATCGACAAACACGACTTCCCGGGGATGTTTGAACCGGGCGATGCGTCCGTGCAGATAGGCCAGGATCGCCTGCTCATCCAAAGCCGAGCCCGCTTGGGGCAGAATCACCGCCACCGGCGTTTCCCCCCATTTCGGATCTTCACGGCCGACGACCGCGACATCGGCGACGCCGGGACACCCGTGCAGCACGCGCTCGACCTCAGCCGGATAGATATTCTCGCCGCCGGAAATGATCATGTTCTTCTTGCGGTCATGGATGAAATAGTCGCCATCGGCATCGCGGTATCCGATATCGCCGGTATGAAACCACCCGTCGCGCAGCGCCTCGGCCGTCGCCGATCGGTTGCCCCAGTATTCGAACATCACCTGCGGACCGCG
>LFIK01003237.1_pt1 | contig 13226 bp, 19 predicted proteins | sample 643401 | NCBI WGS metagenome assembly LFIK01 (sample SAMN03777447, study PRJNA286221) | soda lake metagenome | biome: soda lake; feature: Kulunda steppe; material: water; isolation source: sample T5-Br brine of Lake Tanatar-5 | place: Russia: Kulunda steppe | collected 2010-07 | reverse complement strand
TGTAAGCTGCCAGGTGATGACTCGTCTGGACAGAGCATGATTATATTGCAATTCAAATGTAAAATTTACTGAATCAATTGGTATTCACCTGCAACTGCCATAGACTGCATCAGGGCCTTTTCAGCCCAATTCAGATGGGGGGGGCTCTGAATCAAATCTGATTCAAGTGCAGATTTTCATGCTTCGACCATCCAAAATAGCTGCTTGAATCCCATTTGAATCATGTTTGAACCCATCTGAACACCGCATAACTTCAAGCGGGTGATTCAAACGCGAATCAAGTGGACTTTATTTGATTCAATGATGATTCAGTGATGATTCAGTGAACCACAACTTTCCGACGATATGAATCACATTTTGTAAAATGAACAATATAATCTACTTCACCCGGACGAATCAAAGCTTTATCAAGACGTCCTGGATAATTGCATGTCATAACTATCATTCTTTATTGATGTAGGGGGTGTTTGGACCGCCCTGTATCACAGCTTGTGCTTTTCCATATTTTTTCGCAGCTTCCTTATAAGAGGAGTGTATCCAGCCTGGATCCACTAAGCGCAGCACTAGACAAGCTTCTACCCCTCTAAGGAAATCTAACCTGCGAAACCCTACATAGGAAGGGGAGGTTGGTGTTCCATGGGCCATGGCGGTCATTGTACTGTGTTATGGCTGTGACAGGTAACTTGGCTTGAAGCCCCTCTTTGTTAGGCTTTCACTTGCATGGTAGAGACAGTTAGTTCTTTCTCAGATGGTTGGTTGGTAGGGGCCGTATGCTTGCCATGCTCCGCAGGTCACTGCTGAGTTATATGCGGCGCTTTTTGCTGCCTATTCCCATCAATGCTGGGTCCTCGCCAGTGCGCATGGGTGTGCTATCTCCCCTGCCCCTCCGGGGTGTGCCAGCCTCCTGCGTCCGGGCAGTGCGCAAGAGCAACACATGTGGGCTAGCCAAACTTTGCGCGGGGCAATACAAGGTAGAGATGGGAAATCCGGTGGGGGATCCGGTGTGAAATAAAAGATGCAGAACAGAAAGCCGTAACAGGCCCTGCATGCACGTCCGCACTCTCATATCATGCCCGCGTCCACACTCTCATATCATGCCCACGTGCGTGCCCAAGTGCGTGCCCGCTTGCGCCAACGGGAGTGCAGCAGGGAGTCGATCAGCTCGCTGAGCAAGGTGGTTCCAAGCGCTCAGGACAGCGGCACCTGGACACAGACTTGATAGGGCCCGTGTACAAATAAGGTCGAGCCATCATTGCCCATGTCTGTACAACTTAGGTACCCGGAAAGCTCAAGGTGCATGAAATTGCAATTGCATACATTGGCGCAAGGAGCAGGCAGGCTAGACAAATGCTTTGGTAGGTGACCCTGACACAGTAATGATGCAGATGCCAAAGCTTGTTTGTCAATGCAACCGCTATTATGCGCTTACTTATCGTGCGCATACTAATCGTGCGCTTACTAATCATGCGCTATAACAATACACAATCAACAATGTGTGGACTATATGAATCACGTGAGAGGACCCAGCTTCTGCATTGACGCCAGCCCACCTTCGGCGGCCTGGCAAACGCCTCCTTGTGGTCCTGGCCCTTCCTGATCATGATGTTCTCAATCTTCTGCAGCTGCGACTGCAGCTTTGACGCCTGCTGCCTAGCCGACAAAGCGTCGGCCTTGGCCTTCTCAGACGCAGCATCGTGCGCCTCCTCTGTGCCAGGCCCTTTCTTCTTGCCCAAGATCTCGTCATCATCCGCGGCTTCCACCTCAAACCCAGCGGCCATTGGGTAGTACTCGCCGTAAGCATCGTCCACGTAGTCCACCTGCAGGCGCACACGAGGTCACGGGCAGAAGCAACGGCTGGACATACATAGCACTTCAGGCCACGCGTTTGAAGACTGCCCTGCGAGATCCACCTCTGCATGGGCAAGGCGAGAGGTTGCAAGCCGCAGCAAGCCTCAAGTGGGTAGGTATGCGCCTGCAGTGCTGGAAGCTGCAGTAGCACCTGTATGGGCAAGGACGGTCACAGGCAGCACCGAGTGGCATGGCCCACTCGATCCACCTGGATATTGTCCACACAGCCCACCCGCAGGTACACACAAGGTCACGGGCAGCAGCAGATTGCAAGCATGAACTGCGTGATCCACCTGCACATGGGCAAGCGTGACATCAGGAGCAGCAGCAAGCCCCCTGCATTTGCCCCAAAGTGACAGCATGTCCGCAGTGACGGCATGCGCCCAAGTGACAGCATGCCTGCAGTGATAGCATGTGCCCAAGTGACAGCATGTCTGCAGTGACAGCATGTGCCCGAGTGACAGCATGCCTGCAGTGACAGCATGTGCCCAAGTGACAGCATGTCTGCAGCGACAGCATGTGCCCAAGTGACAGCATGCCTGCAGTGACAGCATGTGCCCAAGTGACAGCATGCCTGCAGTGACAGCATGCCTGCAGTGCTGCAAGCCGCAGCAGCACCTGCAAGCAAAGTACCAGCGCTCGCATGCAACGCAGCAGCACCTGCAAGCCGCAGCAGCAACCGCACGCAAAGCGGGGGCGAATGCCACAGCAGTCATGGCTTGACCCGCACAATGGCTGACAAGCCAGCATCCTCAGCCTTTGCCCATGTCACCTTGCCATTGCAGACACGATGGACCACAGAGCCTCGAGCAGCATGCACACACGCGCACACACACGCACGTATACAAACACATGTACAAGCACGCACGCGTACAATCATGCACACGCATGTACACGTCACACACTCCCACATCTGCAGCCCCATGCATGAGTGCTCTGGACACAAGTTCACACAAGCTCACGGTCCGCACGTGCGCGATAATTCCATGGTGTGCAGCACACATACTCCTCGCACATGCCACTGTAATTTGTGCAAAGCCAAGCACCTCCCGTAGCTGCCCATACGCACAGCCGGAGGTGAGGGCAAGAGCAGCCCCTTGCCCTGCACTGATTTGGGAAGTGTGCACCCAGAAGGGTGGGCGATACATGCAAGACACAGGCACATGGGTGGGAGCATGGGTGGGCGCATGGGTGCATGGGCGCGTGGGTGGGCGCAAGGGTGCATGGGCGCATGGGTGGGCGCAAGGGTGGGCGATACATGCAAGACACAGGCACATGGGTGGGAGCAGACAGGATCCCATTGATTGGAGACCTGGAATTTAGACGGAATATCTTAAGGAGACCTGAACACATTTTCCTCCGTGTCCCGCTCACAGGAAAGGAGGTGTCAACCTGCTGTACATAATGGGCTGCTGCAGCCGCAGGATGCTTGTGAGATGGAGAAGGATGTGCGCAGGGTACTGATGCAACACTGAGGTAGGGACGCGCCCAGAGTTTGCACACCAAAGGCTGCACACAGGGGAGATGCGCACTCAGCAATGCCCTCTGGGGCGGTGGCACGGGCGAGGGATGCGCAAAGGTGTGCACAGGCAACACACCCACACCCACACCCACATGACCGTGCACGCTTGCAAGCTTGCACGAAGGGCTTTTTCACTTGGAGCGTACACAAGGATGCACACAGCAGCAGCAAAGGGTACGGGCACACAAGGTAGCTAAGTGCGCACACACACGCTCGCACCTCGCGCTCTTCTGCCCTCCGCGGCCGTACGCGCCACTTCGGCTCCGCTGCCTGCGTGGCTTGCTGCTGTACTTGCTGCTGCTGCTGCGCGTGCGCGCCCTGGGCCCATCCCGCGGCTGCAGTCGCCCCATATTGTTGCTCAGCAGCATACTGCAATTTGGAGTAAAAACAGCACATGGGGGGCATGTGTGCATGCTGAGGGTGCGCATGCTGCAACAAAGAGTGAGGCAGCACAAGGGCTGCATTGACATTCAAACATGCACTTATAGCACCTAGGAGCACAGATCAGGCAGCACAAGGGCTGCATTGACATTCAATTATGCACTTATAGCACCTAGGAGCACAGATCAGGCAGCACAGCAAATGAGCAGCCAGTTCACAGGCATTTAATGAATGCACACGCATGTCAATTCCCTCAGCCTACAGGTGCACAGACATTTCTACATATACATGCCAAAGCACACTAAGGGTGCACACACACGCACACACGAGCACTTGGACACACACACACACGCCAATGCATAAACACACATGCACCAGCGCACATGCACATGCTAGCATGAGTGCGCACACTTGCAAACACATGCACACACGCACCTGTGCATCATACGCGCCCCACTGCGCCTGTCCATAGGGGTCTGTGTAGCCATATGCCGCCGCTGCCATAGCCGATGCTGTGTCCATGCCTTGTTGTGGTGGCGGAGAGGGTGGAGGCGCCCCCATTTCCCCTTCTTCCAACTCCATGTCCTCACCCCCAGCAGCGCTCGGAGCCTGCATAAGGGCGTAGCAATTGCACAAGTATGGATTTATGTGCGCATTTGCATGCACGCACTTGTATGCGCGTGCATGTCTGTGTGCGCACCTTTGCACTTCCTGTGTCTGTGTCAGTGCGTCAGCTATGGTCGCAAACGCATGAGCATTAGCACATGCTTTGTACTGATGCCTTGTGTTTGTACTGATGCCTTGTGTTTGTGCGGATGCCTTGTTGGGGGTACCGAGCTCGTCCGCACCTTGTCAGCACCAATTGGATGAGAGGGGTGCAGCAGGGGAGGCAGAGGCAGAGAATGAAAGGCACAGGGGAAGAGGTAGAAGGGGAGACAGAGGGAGAGGCGGAGGATGAAAGGCAGAGGGGGAGAGGAAGAGGGCGAGGCAGCCAGGCAGGCGTGCGCGTCCTAGGCGCGGGGTCAATAAAGTGAGTCAGGCGCACGCAGGGGGAGGCGGTGCGCCAATTGCTTTTGTGGCTTCAGCAAAAAAACATGCATGTGTGTGCACAGTGGGTATGAGGGGGGGGACGGTGCAAGGTGGGGGATATGTGGGGAATGAGTGTGTGTGAATGTTGGCAAGCATGTTTACATGCGTGCATGTGTGTCAACAAGTGCACACACGAGCGAGTGAGTACCTGGCTTGGAGGTTTCTTCTTTCTGGAGGGGTCCACCGAAGGCTTGTAGTCTGTGCCGGCATCACCAAATATGTCCTCATCCTCTGCTGCTGCCGCTGCCGCCCCGGGCTGCGAGTAAAGGGGAATCGGCACAGATGGTGCTCGACAGCGCCGAGGGAGCAAGGGCACAGATGCATGACATCGGCACAGATGCATGACATCGGCACAGATGCATGACATCGGCACAGATGGTGCTCGACAGCGCCGAGGGAGCAAGGGCAAGGGTCCAAGAGCAAGGACGCCCATGAGGGCAGACAGCCCGTCTTGGCGCAATAACGAAGCTTGACGCAAAGCGTCAGAGGGGCCTAGCGTGTGTTGAGTATCAGAGGCCAAAGCCCAGACCCTGTCCGTGGGCCCTTCCAGTCCCCGAGCCGCCCCTGAGGCTACAACCAAAGACCTCCAGTGCCCAGCACAAGCGCCAAGGTAGGCGAAGCCTTCACAGGCGCAGCCTTCGCAGGCACATGGAAACGATGCATGGCAGGCAGCCTGGTTGGAACAGGCCTGTGCAGCATGTGCCAGCTGTTGCACGAGCGTCCTCTGCTTCTACCCAGCACCTGCGCCTGGCCCGGTAGCTTCGCCCTCCCGGCAGCAGCGCTGCCTTGCTGCGTCGATGGCCTGCCGCCGCCCTCATGAGTCATGAGCTCCCCAAGGATCTCATCGCGCTCCTTCTTCTTGATCTTTTTCCCACCTGCCAGGCACGCGCAAGCGCAGTGGAGACGCTGCATTGCAGAAGGGGCCAAGGCGAGCTCGCGTTTTACTTTGTGTGGGCGGGTGTTGGAGAGGAGGGGGCAGGGATGTGAGCTCTGTCCAGGAGCTCGCGTTTTACTTTGCGTGTGCGGGTGTAGCCAAGTGCATGCCTCACGGAACCGCGCCCGCATGCATACACACGCATGCTCACACACCTGCACGCATGCTCGTGCGCCAAGCACACCTGGCTGCAGTCGAGAGGCAACACAAATGCTCTCTCTCTACACACACACACACCTGCTGTGGTCTTGATGTAGCTCATGATCTTGGCAATGCGCTCCAGCACCAGTGTGTCCATCTTTGCAAACACAGCCTCCACGGGCTGCACGCATGCAAAATCAGGCAGATGGGCAAGACAAGCAGCATGGCTACATGCCCGCGTGTTGGCGTGCATGCGTGCATGCGCGTGCGCCGGTGTGTGCATGCATTTGCGCAGAAGAGAGGATCAAGTCCACAAGCTGTGACAAAAGAGAGTGCCACGGCAGCACAGGCGTGCACATTGCAAGAGAGCAGAGCTTTGTGAGAGGCTCCGGGGATGTGAGCGACCGTGTGGGGCAGCAAGCGCCCTCTGCTGCGGGCTTTGTGCTGCGCAATATCAGGTGCCGCTGGTCCTGTGCCGAGCGTCATGGGGTGTTTGGTGTCTTTGCACAGGCAGCACCATGTCAGTTCATTGCTGCAGGGCATTCGTGCGCACGCCGCTAGCTTGGCACGTGCGCACCTGCGCCCACACCGCAACCAGCTCCGCCAAACGACCCAACTGGGTGGTGCCGTGCACACATTGGGCGGTGCCGTGCACACATTGGGCGTGCCCGTGTGCGCATGCCGCGCTCGCACCTTTGGGCAGTCCGCCTTGGAGCGGCGCACGGTGGTGGGCACATCTGGCACGATGCCCTCATCAGTCACCTCCTCAAAGTCATACACAAAGGCCATGCGCCGGGGCAGGAACTGCTCGTGCACATTGGACCTACGGGCAAGCATATGCGTGCGAGCACACGGACAGGCGCGCATGTGTGTGTGTCATAGGCAATTGCAGTGGGGCCGGGAGTTCCGCAGGGGCATTCGCGGATGGCGCACACAGACACACACACATACACACACATGCTGCCAGGGACGCGTGCCTTGTGACAGCAGCTGCTGCTGCTGCGCCGCCCGCCCGCCTCCCCTCCGCTCCACCACTCCCCCAAACATTTCGCGTCCACACCTCACCCCACAACAGTGTGTCCCTGCACTTTGACTATCACAGCTGCGACACTGACACCTGACGCGCAAGGCTTCCCAAGAGGCTCTTAGGCGCCGCGATACCTACATGCACACACTTCAGTTTTCTGCTGTGGTGACGGGCCAGCTGCTTTTGGGACGCGAGTCAGCAGACGTGCACGTTGTTGCACGTAGCAGCGCCAAAGCCTCGGGGCATGCCCAGCCGAATCCACTGCTCGAGGCAGGCCAGCCGCACACGCATGCAGGCCAGCTGCAGGCGCTGATGTAAATAGGCCGACAGCAGGCGCCGCTTAAGAAGGCCAACCGCATGCACTGCTTGAGGCAGGCCAGCCACATGCGCTGTTTTATGCAGGCTTGCTGCAGGCGCTCATGTAAGCAAGCCGACAGCAGGTGCTGCTCAAGACAAGCCAGCCACAATTGTGGGTCGAGCCAGGCCCGCAGCAGGCGTGGCTTGAGGCTATAGCCAGCCATGGCACGTCATGCGAGCGCCTGCACTCACTTGGAGGGTTGAAACAGCGCGTTGTACACGCCTCTGGCCGCGGGGTGCTTTATGCTGATCTCCCTCTTGCGCTCCACCTTGCCCTCGCCCTCCGCCTCATCCGCCTCCTTCTCTGCCTCCTGCAGCTGCTTCATCAGCCGCGAGCGCTCCTGCACGGCGCGGCGCGGTGCGGGTAGGCGCTGCTGTGTAAACCAGCAGCTGCAGCAGCAGAGCAGGCGTGGCAGGCGCCCGGAGCTGCTGCAGGCGCCGTCACGCAACCTAGCAGCGTCAGCACCTTCTCGCACGAGCAAGCCCACAGACGCAACACAGGCACACAGGGGCGGTGAAGGGGCGTGGGTAGGGCTGCCCGACCGCCGACAAGAAGCACACAGGGGTTGCTGACACGGCGAGAGTGCCAGCGTGCCGCGTGCATGCACCTGCCCAGTGCAGTGAGAGCGCAAGTTGCGTGTGCACACGCACCTTTTGCAGCAGCGCGTAATCGAGGCCGCGGACAAGGTGGGTATGCTCTAAATCACCACCCAAGAACTTCGACTCCTCCATGGAGAGCTTCGTGACGTCCACATCGCCACCCGTGCCCAGCACCTGCACCCACACACGTGCACGCACACTCAACATGCGCACACACACGGTGCAGGGTATTCGACCCGCGCTGAGGTGCTCGCGTGCATGCGCAGGCGCATGTGCGCCCAGGTCTGCATGAGACGGAGCCCCCCATGCACATGTGGACAGACCGCTGCCCCAGCCGCAGCAGATGTCACACATAGGGGGCTCATTTATGTTGCCAGTTTGGGGGCCTAGGCCTGCCCTCCCCAAAAAGCCAACAATAAAGCTCAAGACACTTTTCAGCCCCTGGCAACACGCAACGTGGAACAGACACAGCAATTGCAGCCACGTGCTCCTAATCCTCTCAGCGCTTTCTAGCACCATCAATGCGCTCTCAACACCCACAGCATCTCTGCCCATGTTTACCTCACCCCCTCGATGTGCAGGCATGCACTTCATACACTCCCCCACTTCCCTAGTGCACAGCGTCTCTGCCCATGCCCACCTCACCCCCTCAGCGTGTGCTAATGCTCTTCATAGCTGCCTGCCGCCTCAGCGCACCGCACCCGCCGCGATGCTGTCCATATGACACACAGAGGCAAACACCTGGGATCACAGCCCCACTCCTGCTTCTGAGCGCACTGCGCCTGTGGCAGTGTTATCTAGGAGGTAGCACGCCTAAAGAGAAAACCCTGGCACGCACCGAGGCAAGCTGGTTGGCCGAGGAGTAGTCTGGGTTGATGCCGCGGCGGCGCTCCTCCGCGCGATCTCTGCACCCAGAAACAAGGCAAGCAAAGCGGCCAGGCTTGCTTTGGGGGGGTGGGGCAATCAGGGTGGCACGTTGCATGCTGGAGTGCGGCAAAGCATGCTGGAGTGCGGCAAAGCATGCTGGAGTGGGGCAATCAGGGTGGCACGTCGCATGCTGGAGTGCGGCAAAGCATGCTGGAGTGCGGCAAAGCATGCTGGAGTGCGGCAAAGCATGCTGGAGTGGGGCAATCAGGGTGGCACGTCGCAAGCTGGAGTGCGGCAAAGCAGAGCGGCTCATTGAATGCAGGGCAGCAGAGACGCACGCATCACTGACACGAGCGCCGGCTGCTGCTGTGTGCCTGGATGCAGGCAGTAAAAGCCACGCCACATGTGCGCACGCAGCCCGCAGTGCTCCCACCACATTTGATTTTGAGGCGTGGAAATGAAGTGACCCCATTGGTCTCACCCTAATGTTTCTGTACGCTTGTCAGATGCAGCAACAGACATCCGCAGCAGAGGAGGCATGCCCATGCATGAGCACACGCCAGGCTGCAGAAACCGGCCAATGAAGGGCTGCAAACGTGAAAGGGTTGGCCCTTAGGGCACGCTGCCAGCTGTGTGGCGCGCGTACTCTTTTGAGCTCCTCATTGGAGGAGATGCGCCCCAAAAAAGCGCATGGAGTTGCCGCCAAGTGCATATGTTGTGTGCATGTCACGTCATGTCAAGTCATGTCATGTCATGCACAAGCATGACAGATCAGCACTGTCTTGCTTGTACATGGCAAGCTCTGGACACTGCTCTTGCTCAGCAGAGGCGTCTGCACCCCATATGCTGGTAATTCTTCATCGGTTGCTGGGTGGCACACCATGCCTTGATAAGGGTTGCTGAAAACAGTACATGCACGCAGTAGGATTGCCAAATCCTGTGCCAATGTGCCAAAATATAGAAGGGGGGCATTTTTTCGGATTTCAGCAACCCTACTCAAGGCCCATACAGCTTGGGGCCCGTGCATGCCAAGCCTCCTTGGGGCAAGTCCAGCTTTGGGCAAATGCATGCTGAGGCAGCTGTATGAGGGGCCACTAGGGTTGGTGGCGCTATGCGACCCCCATAGCTGTGCAGGCTCCTCAGCTGCGCTATCGTGACAGACGAGAGGGACAGACCATGCTGCACGGACCAACAATGGCTCCTTGGCTGCGCCACCAAAGCAGCAGATGGCCCACCTGTACTTGGAACCCTCCTCCTCCTCTTCAGCTGTCAACTGAGGCTTCGGCTTGTAAGGCTTCTTGTTCTTTGCCGGCCCCCCTTTGGGAGTCGAACCCCCCCTGCGGGGTGTGCTGGCGGGCGAAGGCGTGGGCCGGGGGGTGGTCAGCAGCTTTCGGAAATCCTGCACGCAACAGCCAAGCACATTGTGCTAGCAGGCCTGATCAGGACTGGTGCACAGAGTGATGATGTGCTTGCCCTTACGTCTGGTGGCGTGCTTGCCGCGAGCTTGATGGCATGCTTGCTCATGTACCAAGCCGTGCGTGCACAGGCACAGACAGTGGGTGCTCGTTTTGTGAGCAAGAGGCAAAGGGCTGCCTACTATGGACGGGGCTATGGGATATGAAACCTGTTGCACCTTGCCCTAGCAAAATAAAGAACAGGCGAATCCACATTACATGCAGCCATCGCTGAGCTGTGTGTGTGTGTTTGTGTGTGTGTGTATACGCGCGCGCGTGCGTGAATGTGTGTGTGGTGTGTGCCTGCGTGCGTGAGTGCGTGTACGCTTGCGTGTGCGTGCGTGCGTGTGTGCGCGCTTGAGGGCATGTGTTGTTGTGCACTTTGCTTTAATCATGCATGAACATGCAAAGTTTTCACAACTGCACATGACATAGATTATGACCTGCCTTATTGTTGCAATGGGATCCTATCGCATCACCATGCATCACCATGCACTCGCACGCCCTCATAACAGCTTCCCAATCACCTGATTGCTCAGACTGGGCGTCTGACTTCCGTCCATGGTGCCCTCCTTGATAGCCTTCTCAAGGCCCTAATGCCGGGGGAAGACCAATAGGCAAACAGAATTGAAATGTTAATCAGATCAGAATATATATACATATATGTACTTACAAATAATGGATAATTTGCGTTGAATTAAGTAAATAGACTGAACATGGCCCGGAAGGCAGCCAAGCGGACTAAGGCGCAGGTGGCGTTGGATGCAAGCAGATGGGCGCTGTTCAACTTATCGTGGCCAGCCGCGGTGGTGGGAGCCGTGGCAGCCCAAGTCATTAAGTCCCGCAAAGCAAAGAAAGCAGCCGCAGGCAAGCCAGCCCCAGCCCAGCAGCAGCAAGAGCAGCAAAAGCAACAGGATGTGGTGAAGTCGAGAGCCAAGCCGCGCCGCGATTACCGGGTTACGATGGACCCCCAGGCAGTTGCCGAGGCCAGGCAACGAGCACAGGAGGAGGCAGCTGCAGCCGTGGCAGCAGGAGCTGCAGGGCTGCAGCCTGATGATCAGCTAGAGGCCTACAATGAGCAGGAGGTGGATGCATTGCAAGCTGCCCAGCCTTCAGGGCCGCCTGGGGCCGGCAAGGAGGGGGGCGGCAACTTCATCAGCATGCTGAAATCGTGAGTGGTGGACAAAGCTGTGTGCGTGATGATGGGTGGGTAGGCGGAAGCACAATAATGCTGTCACTGCAAGAGCTGCATAGGTGCAACTGCCAGCTCCTCCTCAGTCAAACGGCTCTCGTGCTGTGCAACCCTGATGATCAGGACTGTAACACAGACCCATGGTTAGCAATGTTGCAGAGCATCATCCGCACACAGGAATACATTTGCAAGGGGAGCGCATGCATGTGTGCATGTGTGTATACGCCCTCCCGCGGGTGTAAAAGTAAACACGTGTAGAGGCGGCACATGCAGACTTCAATTTTCGCTTGCATGTGCTCAACACGGACCAGAAAAAACGCTTCATCACCCTAAGTAGAAAGTAGGATCAAAAGCGCTCACGAGAAACAACTACATCTTTACAGTCACTACACTGGGAAGACGTTGTATGAGGGGTACCACAACGCAACTCTGTCACTGTATGTGTGTACGCACGCATGTGTGTGTGTGTTCACAACACTGTTGTGTGTGTGCGCGTGTGCGTGTGTGCATGCGCGCAAGTCTCCCAAACACTGCATGCGGAATGCGTCCGTCCCACCCCGCAGTGAGGCAGGCCTGGCTGATTTGCCCTGCTGCGCAGGCTGGGTTATCGGGTGGTGGTGCCTTCGGACGGCAGTGGCCAAGTCCTGCTGGTGCCACCAGGGGAGGCAGTTGAAGGCGAAGAGGGCGGACCAGGAGCAGGTGTGTGCAGTGTGTGAGAAAGGAGTCCCCTGCTGGTGGTAGGGATCCTACAGCAATAGACCATGGCCCATGGCCCACTGTGAGGGGCGCTTGCTGCCGCTGTGGGTGCCCTGCTCGTGGACTGCCTCACGTAGACGTGTGTGCAGTGCACATGCTGTTGTACAGGAGCATGGCCTCACGCAGGCACGTGTGTACATTGCACGGGAGCATGGAGGATTCAGGGGAGGCAAGCCACACACTCTTGGATAAAGGTCTCTGGAAAAGGTGGCCGCAGCGTGCGCGCAGTCGAGCCCCTGGTGGGCATCATCTCTGTCCTCCCCCTCCTTGCTTGTTCCTCAGTGCAAAGCCTGACACACCCGCGTGCGCATAGCTTTTAGCCCGGCCTGCGTGTGCAAAACACAAAGCACGGCCTTTGCAACGGCATGTGTGGCACGTGTGTTGGCCTGGATGGCATGTGACTGGGGGAGATGTTGCATACGCGGCCTGCGTTGGGGTGTGTGGGACAGGGCCTGGTTGCGTGCGACTTCCATTCCTCCTTTCCCCGCTTGCACAGTGCATCCCAACCCCTTCTACTCAGAACGCGCTCAGGATGCACGCATCCCAGCTGCGCCCCCCACATAACCTAATACACACGCACACCCCACAGCCACAGAAAAGCACAAGGCTGCAGTGGCCTAGCTCAAATAATCTGAGTTATTGTGCTGTGCACCCCTTCCGCGGCATGCCCCTCGCCTCAATTACCTACCCCATGCATCCCGTCTCGCGCGCGCCTCTGGCGCTGCTGACTTTGTTTGAGAGGACCCTGGCTTGAGAGGGGGGTTGGCTAGAAGCCAATCTATCCCCTGCATAGCCGCTGTGTCAGGATGGCGGCCGCCCTGCTTGCGGCGTGGCAGGCGCACGCCTCTACCTGACCTTCCCCCCCGCCAGCCACCCTCCCCTGCACATGCAACGAGAGCGCGCAGCACCCCTGAACTGCTCCCATGCAAGGACCTGACCCGGGCAGCCCTGAAGCTGTGCCTAAACAAAAACCTGTCTCAGGCACCCTTGCTCCGTGCCCAGAAGTAAGAGCCATATGCAACGAAGAGCACGACCCAGCCCACCAGACCCCCCCCCCC
>LFIK01003236.1_pt1 | contig 13226 bp, 15 predicted proteins | sample 643401 | NCBI WGS metagenome assembly LFIK01 (sample SAMN03777447, study PRJNA286221) | soda lake metagenome | biome: soda lake; feature: Kulunda steppe; material: water; isolation source: sample T5-Br brine of Lake Tanatar-5 | place: Russia: Kulunda steppe | collected 2010-07 | reverse complement strand
TGATCAAGTATAATCACACCAAGTATAATCAAAATCCCGCTTATAAATGTTTTTATTTGCATAAAGTCCTCCTAGATGTAATTTGGGATGATGAATATAATTAGTATTCCACCCAATAGTAAAATCAATGCACTCGTGATCAAACTGTGTTTTAAAACACAATCCTTGATATTAAAACCTGGGTGTAATTTATAATTCATCAGTGTATTATAATAAAATACATCAATTAAAATAACCCAAGCAATCAATGTGAACAACAAGAAAAAAGTAACCACGTAATAATAATAAATATATAAAATTAATAGATTAATCGCAAGCGCAATAAATGGAAAACCAATCAACGACCCAAGAATCACACCGCTTAAAAAAGAAAGCAAACGTTCTTTTAATGTATACACTTCGCTTATTTTAGGGTTATTCATCGACATCCTCCCCATGATAAGCCATGAGCCAGTTTAATGCATCAACAAACTCACTGACTCCAACAATTTCTAACGACGAAGAAGGAATTTCTTCTAACGCATTTATCGCAACCGAATAATTATCATTCGATGAACCGCTCTTAGGCACAAAGAAAACATCAGCGTTTTTATTATGCGCTGTGAATACTTTCTCACGGATTGAGCCTACAGACCCAATTGAGCCATCAATATTTATCGTCCCAGTTCCGGTTATTTTTAACCCACTCGTAAAATCAAACTCACTTAATGCATTATAAATATAAAGCGTCTGCATTAACCCACCAGATGGTCCACCGACCAATGAAGTCCTCGCTTCTAAAGGAATTTCTGCATGCGTTATATTATAGTACGTTGAAAGTGAAATGCCAAAAACACATTGACCATCTCTTTCTTGGCGTAAAACAGTGACCGTTTTAATCTCTCCATCGCGGTCAACTTCAAGCGTCGCTTCCTCTTCACATTCCACTTCATTTAACCCTTCTTGAATATTCGTATTGCCATTAACACTTAAGACAATATCTCCAATTTCAATATCGCCTACCGTATAATTATAAATTAAACGTACAATTTGTTGGCGTTCATACTCAATTTCCATATCAAGCGCTTCTAATGAAGCAATAAACGACGCATCAATCGATGTATTTCTTGCGACTTGTCCACTTCTAAAATTCGCAGAATCACTGATTTCACGCTGTTGAGGTGAAATCATCGTTTGCGTGTGCGAAGGCGACAATGTAGAAACAATTAACTGAAAGAAAGTCGGTCTAGGCACACTCATCACATAAATACTACTGATTGGATTTTCTTGCGCGTAGGTATCGGCTTCTAATTCAATATAACGCCCAATATCGGTTAAATCACCTGGCGTAGAAATTCTATAATCGACCCTGTATACCATTAAAAACATGACAAATAGATAAGGAATTGCTAAAACAATCATAAAAATACGTGCTTTTTTAAACATTTTTTTCATATTATATTTCCAACGCCGTATTTTCAATTTGTCTTAAGGAAATACCCGCATCTTTTAACATCCGTGTACTCGCTTTTACACTACTTTCTTGTTGGTACTTATTTTCAATAAACACAATTTCTTTAATGCCACTTTGGATGATTAATTTCGCACATTCATGACACGGAAAAAGTGTCACATAAAGCGTTGCGCCATCTAAAGAAACCGTTGCGTTTAAAATCGCGTTTGGTTCTGCATGCACAACGTAAGGATATTTGGTATTTAAAAAATCACCATCACTCATCCATGGGTAAACATCATCGTCTATTCCAATTGGAAACCCGTTATATCCAATCCCAACGATACGCTTTTTTTGATTCACAATGCAGGCGCCAACTTGAGTGTTAGGGTCTTTACTGCGCATCGCAGAAAGTTTAGCAACGCCCATAAAATAGGTGTCCCAATCAATATAATCTTGACGTTTCATCCCATTACTCCTTTACGTTTTTAATACTTTCTAAATTCACATGACAATACCCATTTGGATTTTTATCCAAATAGTCTTGATGATACGCTTCAGCTTCATAAAATGGTTCATCGGTTTTAAAGCTTAATTGAAGCGGTTTTTGATATTCATCTTTAACAGATTCAATAAAATCATCAATCACTTTTTTTTGCACTTTAGAATAATTATAAATCCCAGTTCTATACTGCGCACCAATATCGTTGCCTTGTTTATTAATAAGCGTGGGATCAATAATGTTAAAGAAATGCTTTAAAAGCGTATAAAGAGAAACTTCACTTGGATCATAAACAACCTCCACAGCCTCAGCATGTCCACTGCCTGTACACACTTCTTCATAGGTAGGATTGGCTTTGTGGCCATCAATATAGCCATTGGTCACATCTTTAACGCCTTCGATTTGTTTAAAATAGGCTTCAACGCCCCAAAAACATCCACCTGCTAATACTATTTTTTCCATTTTATCACTCCATAAGGGTTTGACATATATATTCTGCGGCTCTTAAACCTGCGGTCGCAGGTCCAAAAGGATTTGATGCAATAAAAGGAAGATTTGCATCTTTTAAAGGTTGTTCCTTTGAAAAAACAACAGGAACATCTTCGTTTATCCCTTTTTTCCGACATTCAATCCGTAATTTCTTCGCCAAAGGATCGTAAGAAGTATCAAATAAGTCTTTAATCACTATTTGACTTGAATCCTTACGGTTCCCTTGACCAACACTTGAGATAATCGGAACGTTATTTTTATGCGCGTGTTCAATCAATAATGTTTTACTTTTAACAGAATCTATCGCATCGAAAATAAAATCGATTGAATGCGTAAATAAGGGTTCAACCATATTGTCGTTGAAAATCGTGTCATAGTCAATCACTTTGCAGTGTGGATTGATGCTTAATAAACGATTTTTACTCATTAATGTTTTTTTCTGACCAATCGTATCGTAAGAGGCAGTGATTAGGCGGTTTAGATTATTTTTTGTAATAACATCTTTATCTAAAATAATCAACGTCCCTACACCCATTCTACATAACGCCTCAGCCGCAATCGCTCCAACGCCACCTAAGCCAATCACCGCAACGGTTTTTGAAGCGAGTGACTTTAAGTTATCTTTTCCATATAAAGGAACCAATCGTTCAAATTGTTCATTCATCGCGTTTTTTCTTAATAAGGCCTAACTCTTCTAATTGTGCATTGCTTACAAAAGAAGGCGCTTCTGTTAATAAACAGTGCGCAGATGCGGTTTTAGGGAAGGCAATAACATCACGTATATTTTTAGTACCAGTTAATATCATGACTAACCTATCTAGCCCAAACGCAATCCCGCCGTGAGGTGGGGTTCCATATTTTAAGGCATCGAGTAAAAAGCCAAATTGTGATTGTTGCGTCGTTTCATCCATGCCTAAGATTTCAAACACATCTTGTTGCATACTTTCATCATGAATTCTTAGTGATCCGCCACCGAGTTCTTGGCCTTGAACCACTAAATCATATCCATGCGCTAAAGCTTTATCTGGGGCGTCTTTTAATGTATCTTTAAAGTCGTCATGTGCTTTTGTGAAAGGATGATGTAAGGCATAGTAACGTCCTTCTTCTTCATCATATTCAAACATTGGCCAATCAACCACCCAGTGAAAATCAAAAATAGAATCATCGATTAACTCTAAGGCTTTAGCCACATGATTTCTTAAGAATCCTAAACTATGACGAACAACTTTTAAATTGTCCGCTACAATTAACGCAATATCACCAGTTTGCATATTCAAAGTTTCTTCAAACGCACTTAACTCTTCTTCACTGAAAAACTTTACGGTTGGTCCACTTAAGCCTTCTTCGTCTTTTTTAACCCAAGCTAACCCTTTCGCTCCATATTTTTTAACTTCTTTGGTCAAAGCATCAATCTTTTTACGTGAATAATAACTCGCACCATTCGTAACATTAATCGCTTTTACAGCGCCCCCATTTTCAATGGTTGATTGAAACACTTTAAATTCACTATTTTTAAAAACATCGTTTAAGTCTGTTAAAAACATTTCGAATCTCGTATCTGGTTTATCTGAGCCATATTTTTCCATCGCCTCAGCATAAGAAATACGTTTAAATGGGGTTTTTACATCTATCCCTTTAACTTTTTTCATAACCGCTTTAATCATACGTTCACTCACGTCTAATACATCGTCTTGATCAACAAAACTCATTTCCATATCAATTTGCGTAAACTCAGGTTGACGATCACTTCTTAAATCTTCATCTCGAAAACACTTAGCAATTTGATAATACTTTTCAAATCCTGAGATCATTAATAACTGTTTAAAAAGCTGTGGACTTTGTGGAAGGGCATAAAAGTTCCCTTTATGGTTTCTTGAAGGCACTATATAGTCTCTCGCACCCTCAGGCGTAGATTTGGTAAGCATTGGGGTTTCAAAATCTATAAAGTCTTCTTCATTTAAGAAGTCACGGACCGTTTTTGTGATTAAATGACGCGTTTTTAAAATATTTTTTAAGTAAGGACGTCTTAAATCTAAATAGCGATACTTCAGTCTCGTATCTTCTAGCGCATCGGTATCATCTTGAATGAGTAATGGCGGTTGCTTAGCTTTAGATAAAACATTTAAGGCTTTAACATCAATTTCAATGTCTCCGGTTTTAATATTTGGATTTTTACTACTTCTTTCTGATACAACGCCTTCAATTTCGATGACGTATTCATTTTTAATGGCTTCAGTTTTTTCTTTTAAAGGATTATCATTATAAAACGCCAATTGAGTAATGCCTTCTTGGTCTCTTAGGTCAATAAATACAAGATTTCCTAAATCTCTTTTTTTAGCCACAAACCCTTTTAATTTAACGGTTGAACCAATATCATTCATTGTTAATGCATTGTTATGATGGGTATATTTCATGATTGAGCTCCTTTTTCGCAGTCTTTACAATCGTTTTGGTTTTCAGTTAACGTTTCTACTAAGTACATATATAAATCATCAAATGAAACTTCTGTTTCGGTGTTTAATTGTTGGTCTTTAACATTAACTTTTTCTTGTTTCACTTCTTCATCGCCAATAATAATGACAAATCGTGCATTATGATTGGCAGATTGTTTGAACTGAGCTTTCATAGATTTTTCCATGTAATCTTGATCGATCATTAATCCGCCCAAACGCATTCTTTGTGTTAAGGCAAATGCTTTTTGTCTTGCGGCTTCACCCATTATAAGCATATAAGCGTGTAAATAAGGCTTTGAGATTTTGTACGCATTGGCTTTTAAAGCAACTACTAAACGCTCAATCCCATAAGCAAATCCGACCGCTGGGGTAGGTGGCCCATCTAAGCTTTCGACCAAATGGTTATATCTTCCGCCACCACAAATCGCATTTTGATTCCCAAGCAACTCTTTACTTACTTTGAGTTCAAATACAGTATGCGTATAATAATCAAGGCCTCTTACTAAATTATGATCGACTTCATAATCAATCTTTGCTTGATCTAAATACGTTTTCACAGAATCAAAGTGTTGTTTTGCATCATCACTTAAATAATCGAGCGTTTTAGGCGCACTGAGCATACTTTCATGGTTTTGATCGACTTTACAGTCCAAAATCCTTAAAGGATTGTTTTCATAGCGATGATTACAGTCTTTACAAAGGGAATCTAAGTGTGGTTTAAAATGGGCTTTCAATGCTTGTTCATACATTGTTTTTGACTCGTGGTCCCCTAAACTATTAAGATGCACTTTGACATCCTTAATTTTTAACGCTTTTAAAAGCGTAAACGCATAAGCAATGACCTCAGCGTCCATGGAAGGGTGGTTTGACCCAAAACTTTCTGCGCCAAATTGTCTAAATTCTCTAAAGCGCCCCTTTTGTGGTCTTTCATAGCGGAACATGCTGCCGTAATAATAAAGTTTTTGAGGCGTTGATTTAGAGGCATATAGTTTATTTTCAATAAATGCTCTAACCACTCCAGCCGTTCCTTCTGGCCTTAATGTATTCACGCGATCTCCACGATCTTTAAAATCATAAGTTTCTTTACTAACTATATCACTATCTTCCCCAACTGAACGGTGAAAAAGATCCCTGGTTTCAAAGTGTGGGGTTCTTATTTCTTTAAAGTTAAATAATTTTGAGACGCGATCAATTTGTTTTTCAATCGTTTTAAAATACTCGATATCATCAGTGATATCATACGTCCCTTTCATTCGTCTGATCATGGGTAAAACCTCCTAATAAATAAAAAAATCACCCTTTAAGCCAAGGGCGAAAAATTCCGCGGTACCACCTTAATTCCGGGAACACCCGGCACTTAAACTTTAACGCAGTCATACGTCTTTTTTTACTGGTTTCAAAAAAGCCCTCAGAAATGTCAAGCAAGCCTTAAATAGATGTTTACACCATCCACATCTTCTCTAAAAAATAAGCACTTACGCAGTTTCTTCTACAGTTAGTGTTATTATAGCGCCCTTATGGGGCGTTGTCAATTGATAGTCCTTAATTTTAAACAATATTCATTTACGTTTTATCACGTTTTTTTAGAGGGCTTTAATAATAATTTATAAATGATGTATAGGCCTATTATATTTACTACGATGATGATTCTTCCAATCATACTTTGGGTAAACAATAATACCCTACCTATATGTGAAATATGAAAACGATACTGTCCAATATAATCGCCTTCACTAAGTACCCAATCATCAGGATCATCGGCGTTTTCGGCAATCGTTTCAATCGAATATTCACCATCTTCTATTGTAATAGAATAAATGTAGTGAATGACGACGACTTCTTGGTTGTTAATCGTTGTGTGAAACGCAATAATATCTCCTTCACTTAATGTCTCAACGCTAATATTCTCATCTATAATTACCAATGATCCTACATTAATCGTAGGCTCCATTGAATCGGTGACAACGACCTTTTGATGATAGCGGTTAAAAAGCGCAACATTTTCACTCACCAATGCCACAATAAAATATCCAACCACAACAAAAAACAAGAAGTTCATGCCATATTTAATCCATCGTGTTATACGTTTATTCTTATTCATAAAATACTCCTTTTATTCGTTGGTACAGATCACTTTATTTCTACCGCTTTGTTTTGCTTCATACATTTTTTCATCTGCCAAAGCCAACAATGTTTTAGCGGTATGGTCTTTATGGTATAGTGCCCCACCAATAGAAACCGTCATGTTTATACTTTTTGTTTCATTTAAAGGGATAGACATCTTTTCTACCAAGCGACGCAATCTAGATGCCATTAAACGCATTGTATCATAATCTATGCCACGTAATAAAACAATGAATTCTTCTCCACCATAACGAACCGCATAGTCTGAATATCTTATGTTTAACGATAATGTTTTCGCAAGCGCCTTTAATGCTTGATCGCCAACGTCATGCCCATAGCGATCATTGATTTGCTTAAAATGATCAATATCTAAAAATAAGACGGCTAAAGACGTTCCAAATTGACGGAACTCATTGATAGAAATGTCGAGTTGATAATCGAGGAATTTTCGATTATATAAATTGGTAAGTTCATCCTTTTGAAGCGCTAATTTTAATGATTTATTCTCTTCACTTGCATCAAACGTTTTAGCGTGTTCAATAAACACTTCAAAAGCCATCTTTTTGTTGGTTTTTGGATCAACAAAAGGAATGGTTCTAACCGATACAGGAATGCGGTACCCTTCTTTATGATGAAGCGATACCACTGCATTTAAAACATCACCACTTTGAATACTTTTTTCTAAAGGACATCCTTCATGACATAATAATTCCCCTTCATCGTTCACATGCCTTAAAATATTATCAAAACAATGTTTCCCAATCACTTCATTTGCCTTATACCCAGTAATTGTTTCAGCAACTTGATTCCAAGCGACGATTTCACGTGATTCGTTAACAACATAAGCGCCTTCAAACAAATAAGGTAAGATTTTATTATAATCCATAATGCCCTCCTTTCGTCTATAATTTATCTTACCACGGATATCAATAAAGCCCAATATATTCCTTAGAATAAAAAAAGACGGACACTTTATCCGTCTTTTCTAGGGGGAGATGAATCAAATGATTCAATTTTCCATTAAAATATTATGGAATTAAATTATAACTTACTTTGTTGATAGAACGAATGAGTGATGCATTATCTTCGGTCAAAGCATTTAAAGTAAGTTCTGAATGATACGTGTTGTAGGCATCGGATTCATCAATTAATTCAATGGTGATAGTGAATAATTCACTGCCATCGATGATTTCACCATTTTCAAGGGTTAATGTGACTTGCCCTTGAACCGACGTGCCTTGATGTGAGACTTGATGGAGATATTCTATATTATGCGTCGTGGTGTTTGTGGTTAAACGATTGATTGGAACCAATGTTTTATCTGAATCATCTAAACGTTCAGAATGTAATACATTAAATCCATCTGAAAAGTAACTATCATATGATTGCGCATTTTCATGATAAGCGAATAATGTAATATTGGCTGTAATAAGTAAAAAAACTATTGCAACTGAGAAGACGATTTTCTTCATCGTCATCACCCCTTAAGGCAGTAAGTTAGGCATCTGGCTATCTTCGTTAAAAGACCCTATAGTTTTCCGTCCCAAGATCACTCTTGGTTTGGCTTTGTCAAACCTATTGTCTTAGAGGTTTCCTCTAACAATAGTTTGAATATAGTTATATTATAGCATACTTTTTATTTATTGCAATTACTTAAAGCGAACCGTTTGTTTAAATGGCACAAAGATTTTTGTGTAGTGTTTGGCGTAATCAATATCAGTGTAACTAGACATTACAAAATCAAAAACGTTGCCATCGTAGCGTCTATAATAATTTCTTAAGGTACCTTCGTAGGTAAACCCTAGTTTGTCACGCAATTTTTCACTTGCTACATTATTTGGAAAATGCGCATACGATATACGACGTAAGTTTAAGGTTTCAAACCCAAAAATCATCACCGCCATCGCGGCTTCATACATATACCCTTTACGTTGATATTTAGGATTACAAACCATTCCAATATGGGCTTTAAAGTTTTTTTCAACGCCATGCAGTTCAATGGTGCCTATAAGCGTATTCCTTTCTTTTAATAAAACGCTAAATACACCGGGTTGATTCATTTTAGGTTTATTGATTGCGTATTCAATATAACGCTTGGTATCTTGGATAGTATGGTGTGGCATCCATCCAGCGTTTGGACCTACATCACTTCGCCATGAATAATCAAAAATGGCTTTTGCATCAGAACGTTTAATTTCTCTAAGCAAAAGCCTTTTTGTCTCAATATTGGGTAGACTCATCATCAGGAACTAACATACTCCATCGATCGATATCGACAAAGTTTAGTTTTTTATAAAGTTTTTCTGCGATTGGATCATCATAATAAAGACACAATGTTTTTTCTTTATGATTAATGTATAGGTCCATCAAATAATGCATAACTGTTTTTCCATATCCATAGCCGCGGTACTCTCCGTGAGAGGCAACCGCCACAATCATTGCGCTTTTTTTACTTTCATAGACCGCTGATGCAGTCGCAACGACTTGGTTATCTTTTTCTATAAAAATAGTCGTCCCGTTTTCTCCTGAATTGTGTAAGAAATACTGAATTGCTTCTTCTTTTCCTTTGGCGTGAACCGTATATAGTTCAGGAATTGTTTTAAGTAAATCAAACACCATCGACGCATCATCCGCTGTTTCTAAAATACGAATGCCTGAATAATCAATGGATTCATCGCGCTTAAACGTGGTAGATTTCATAAAATCCATTTTGTCTTCGCGCATTTTAGGGAAATGCTTTTTAATAGGTTCCATCAGTTTTTCTTTACTACTTATAAAAATCCAATCGAACCTTTCAAAAATCTTTAACCATTCCTCATTAAAATCATTTTCAATCGCGTAATACGTTAAGGTAGACATATTACGGCTTAATACCGCAAAGAACTTATCATCTCTAAATTCTGCGTATAATTGTTGATAATCATTTTTAAAGGCTCCATTATAAATATCGCCAATGATATAAAGGTTAATTTCAGGTTCATGATATAAAAACGCTAATACTGCCTCTTTGTCTTCAATCGTTAATTCTCTAATCATCACTGTTCTCCCTTTCCACTATCAGTGTCACTGGACCATCGTTGATGATATGAATGTCCATATGAGCTTGAAACACCCCAGGATATACATTTAGTCCTTTATCTTTTAATGCAGTGTTAAATTGTTCATAAAGTTCGTTGGCTTTTTTTGGGTCTAAAGCTTCACTAAATGAAGGCCGGTTCCCTTTTTTGGTTTTACCTTCTAAGGTAAACTGTGAAATTGATAAAACGTCATACTGATTATCTAATAAAGAGCGATTCATCTTTCCTTCATCATCTTCAAAGACTCTTAAATTGGCAATCTTTTTTGCCATCCAAGGAATAAGCGAAGCATCATCCCCTTTTTTAAATGAAACAAATAAACAAAAACCTTGTTTGATTTCACTAACCAATTTATTTTCTACATAACACGCGGCTTTTTTGACACGTTGAACCACTATTTTCATTATTTCATCAACCGTTCTATGTTCAAAATTCCATTGATTTTTTGTAAGTTTAAAATAATATTTTCGAGTTCACTTCTATTTTTAACGCCAACTTTTATCTTAATAACGCCTTCACCACGTTTATTGGTTGAGGCACTGACTTGATCGACTTTTCCTGTATGGGTAGTAGTCGTATTAATAATTTCGGCTAAGATATTATCACGGTTTATCACAATCAGTTTAAGATTGACCCCATGGATATCATGGTTTAATGACGCCCATTTGACATCAATAAAGCGAGACGGATCAAGATTTTGTAAGTTTTTACATTCTTTTCTGTGAACCGCAATTCCAGTTCCTTTAGAGATATACCCTTTAATTGGATCGCCTGGAATCGGCATACAACAATTTGATAATTTAACGCTAGGATTATCTAACCCTTCAACGGTAATATTAGAATCGGTATGTTGCGCTGGGCGTTTTTCTCTTTTATTGATGCTTTCGATTAATTGTGATTCATCAAACGCTTCTTTTTCAACAAGCGCATTATAAGCACTTTGTGCGGTTAATGTGTTTTTCCCAATTTCATAGTAAAGATCTTCAACTGACTTAACGCCTTTTTGTGCAAAGTGTTCTTCACACGATTTATCATTTAAAGGAATTTTCTTGCTACGCCTTTCAATTTCTTTATTTAATTCTTCTCGGCCCATCTCAATTAACACATCGCGACGTTGTTTGTTTAAGTAATTTTTGATTTTACTTTTAGCGCCAGAGGTTTTAACGAGTTTTAACCAGTTATCATTTGGTCCAAAAGAGTTTTTAGACGTTTTAATTTGCACAATGTCGCCGGTTTCTAATTCATATTCTAAGGGGACGATTTTACTATTCACAATAGCGCCTACTGTTTTAATCCCAACTTCTGTATGAATGCGAAACGCAAAATCAAGGGGCGTAGAGCCTTTGGGTAAATCCACAATATCGCCATCAGGCGTAAAAACATAAACATTGGAATGAAAAATATCATCTCTTAAAAGACTTAAAACTTCTTCATCGGATTCGCTTTCTTCTGTGAATTTTATGAGTTCCCCATACCATTTAAGTTTTTTACTCACCATTTCAGTCATTGGAACATTTGAGCCTTTTTCTTTATACGCCCAATGCGCGGCAATCCCGTATTCTGCAATACGGTCCATTTCTTTGGTTCTGATTTGGATTTCATAAATTTTTCCTTGCGCAATTACTGAGGTATGTAAGGATTGATAAAGGTTTGGCTTAGGCATCGCAATATAATCTTTAAACCGATTTGGAATCGGCGTATATTTAGAGTGGATAACCCCTATGGCGCTATAACACGCTTCAACACTTTTTACGATAATCCTTAAGGCTAAAAGATCATAAATATCATCAAACTCTTTATTTCTGCTTTGCATCTTTTTATAAACAGAATATATATTTTTAACGCGACCTTTCACATCAAATTCAAATTGATGTGTTTTCAAAAGGCCTTCTAATTTTTCTTTCATTGAATCTAGATCGTATTCTCTCGATTGACGCGTATCTTTAATCATTTGCGCGATGCGTCGATATTTATCGGGGTGAATATATTTAAAAGACGTATCTTCTAATTCCGCTTTTAAGATATACATCCCTAATCGGTGCGCAAGCGGCGCAAAGATATCTAACGTTTCTCTGGCGATTCTAATTTGTTTTTCTTCAGGCAATGACCCTAACGTGCGCATATTATGAAGACGATCGGCTAATTTCACAATAATAACGCGAATATCCTTAGCCATCGCAAGCAACATTTTTTGGTAATTTTTCGCTTGGATCAGTTGTTTTTCTTCTTCGGCATCACTAATACCTTTAAACTTGTATTGACCAAGTTTTGTGACGCCTTCGGTCACCAATGCGACTTCTTCACCAAAGCGTTCTTCAATATCTTCAAAAGACGCTTGCGTATCTTCTATGCAATCATGCAAAAGACCCGCCATTAAAGTGGTAGGGTCTGTTTGATATTCTGATAAAATAAAAGCCACATTAATAGGATGAACAATATAAGCTTCACCGCTTTTTCTTTCTTGGCCCTCGTGATGGGTGAGCGCAAAGTTATAAGCGTCTTCGATGAGCTTTAAATCATTCTCGTTGTTAATATAAGTTTTGATGTTTTCCATGAGATCATTGAATTTTGGACGCTTCATGACGCTCCCCCCTTGTTAGTAAGTTAAGAGACTATGCACTTTATAATCTTTAAATTTATGACGACCTTTTAATTGAGCTAGTTCGATTAAAAAGACAATCCCTACGACATTGCCGCCTGCTTTTTCAACCAATTTAATCGTTGCTTCAATCGTTCCACCCGTCGCGAGTAAATCATCAACAATGACGACTCTTTGACCGGTTTTAATGTCCTCTTTATGTAAACATAACTCTGTAGAATTATATTCTAAATCAAAGCTTTCTGTATAGGTTTCTCTAGGCAATTTCCCTGGTTTTCTTACAGGAATAAATCCTACCCCTAAATTGATCGCAACTGGCGTTCCAAATATAAACCCACGTGCATCAGGCCCAACAATCACATCCGCATCTTTATCTCGGGCGTAATCGCTCATTTGTTTTACCGCATATCTTAATGCGCTTCCATCCGCAATCAACGGTGTAATATCTTTAAACATTACCCCATCTTTAGGAAAGTTTGGAACGGTTTTAATATAATCTTTAAGTTTCATTCAAATCACCACTTTTTTAGTATAAGTCCATTATAACATA
>LFIK01003235.1_pt1 | contig 13229 bp, 19 predicted proteins | sample 643401 | NCBI WGS metagenome assembly LFIK01 (sample SAMN03777447, study PRJNA286221) | soda lake metagenome | biome: soda lake; feature: Kulunda steppe; material: water; isolation source: sample T5-Br brine of Lake Tanatar-5 | place: Russia: Kulunda steppe | collected 2010-07 | reverse complement strand
CTAATGATTCCTATCGTTTTATTTCAAAGCTTATGGATGTTTATCTGATGGCTGGTGTTCACCAGCAACCTGATCAGTCAAACTACCTGGCTGAAGGTCAAACTTAAACTTGTAAACTTGCTGATCAACTTCTTCAACAGCTAACCAGCTAATATCAAAGAAGGGATTGCCATCAGGGCCTGCGGTGCGGATGATTGTTTCAGCTGGGAGGCTGTTTCCATGGCAGGCTTGGTAATTGCAAGGGCATCTGCACATTAATTTCCGGCAATTCCGGCATGAGATAAAAAAACAAAACAGCAATAAACTTCCTTTTTCCTGCATGAATTACATACATATAACTTTCAGTTTAGAGCCTCAGACTAGATCCTCAGAACTTCTTTTGAAAGCCACCAAGCTTGCTGTGAAACATTATGCTCATTCGGTTCAATATGCTTATAAACTTTCATGATAAACTTTATACAGCTATGTAAAGCTTTGAGGCACTGCTAGTCACCCCCCTAGACTATTCCCACTGACTTTATTTGTTTTCTTTGCTAGTGGAGGAGTCATACGGTGCTTAGGCCCAAGGTGACTCTTTTTCCTCAATTGATGTAGGGAGTGCTCCACTGACCTACGTAGTTTTTCTTTTGGATTACTTCAAGTCAGTTGCATTCTATGAACAGGCTAGCAGTGGCACTTCTTGACTGAAGGCCTTACCATTGTAATCCTTTTTCTTTTCATGCAAGCACGGAAAAGGGACGCAGGTTGCTTAGTTTTGCGTAAAAATGACACTATGGCATGCCAGCGACTAAACTTTGAGGACTTGTCACGCCAGATAAGTGCTGCAGCCAAAAATGTGCTGCATTGCGTGTTCAGTTTGTCGGAGTTGGTTTGCTGAGTACCTGAGTGATCAACTCAGCTATCGCTGTACTAAGAGCACGTTCCTGCATCTAAACGTACCAAAGGACAAACTCACAGTGACTTAAGTTGAATAATGTGACTTTGAAGAGTCTGGAAGCAACCTTGTAATAATGCCCCCCCATGGAGTTGTCCACTCCAAGCCTTCGGGGAACACGGCATGGCAGTGCAACAGACCAATTGTGCGGTTTAAGTCCAGTGTGAGAGGAACTTCCTTGAACACACTCTTGGGAATCTGAGCTTCAGCCGTCAAAGAGAGAGAGAGAGAGAGAGAGAGAGAGAGAGAGAGAGAGAGAGAGAGTCCAGCAGGGCTACAGGTTCCATGACAGCCCTGCCAGGGCTGTGTCTGCAAGCAGCGTCTGCAAGCATACCGTGCTTGCGCGGTGTTTACGCTGCCCACTGTCCGCAGCCAGTCCACACAACACCCGTCATGCTCTAAATACTGCTTACTTCGACTCAAAGTTTAGAGTATAATCAACAGGTGGAGCTAAATCAAACCAAAAGTGGCCTTGTGCAGAAGCTGCTTGCCAGCCCAGCCCCACAACCTGAATGTAAGGTGAAATCGTGTATGAGGCCTGTGTTGCGGGCACCGCTCTGCCTTCGTTTCACAACTCGGTGCATTGGCATCTTCAGCCAAGTCCAATCCACGCTGTGACTGACCGCTGTGCATGGAGCTAGCTGCAGCACTCTGGTCTTGCAGATTTTTTGCAAAGAAAACAGCCCTGTCACCGTTGGCGGCTAGCAGAGGGTAGGTTGCTTGAAGCTGATGCACCTGGACATTGGCGAAAATGTATGTGGCACACGGGCACAGGAGTGAGTCCATTCCAGCCATCCAGGGCACACAAAGCAATAGACAGCCAAGGTGCACGGAGCACTCTCCCATGGGAAAAAGCGTAGGCACATCCACAGCTCCTTACAGATTGAAGAACGCTTGCAACAGCCACGGGCCGCATTCAAGTCAAAACATCAGTCGTATGCTAAGTAGGGGGAGGAGGGTTGTAAGGGGAATGCAGGGGCGGGCAAAGGAGCACTAAGTTGGGGAGGAGGCTATGCGAGCATGCCTCAATGATGGCTGTGCTTTCATGGTAGTCCTTGACCGTGCCCTCATTGGCCTGCACCAACTTTCCGCGCATGCCCAAGCGCACATTTGGCGCATCAAATGTCACGTGTGCCCGCTGCAGCACATAGGCTGCCTGATTGAAGAGAGAAGAAAGGCCCCTCAGTTCTCCACAAAGCCTCAGCACTGCACATGGGCCTCTACGCCAAGTGAATCCAAACTGGATTTGCTTGGCCTGGTACAAGTCCTCACGCATGATCTCAGCACTTTGAGCATGCAAGGAGAGCGCCATCAGCAAGGGCGCCTGCTGCTGTCCCGGTCAATTCCACGAACCCCCTCTGCACTGTGTGAGCCGCTCTCCTGCATGCCATCGTGATTCCTCCCTTGCCCCCACCCCTCTTGATGCAACAAAGGTTGCTTTCACAGCAGCCTTTCACATCCCAGCCGCAAAACTCCAGAGGGGGGTATCTGACCGTAAGTCCGGGCATGATCCTTTTTTGAATTAAACTGAACGTTTTACAAACAATTAGGCTGCTGGCAAAATTTGTGATAAATTAGACGACCATGGTGGCCTGGGTGGGTGCTCAGCCTCTGTTTTTGGCCTATTTGGCATAGATAGCGCACGTGCGCCCTCACCATGGGCCCATCAGAGCACCTTTTGCCCCCAGAACCCCAACAGTATACTTCTAGGGGTCAGCGCTGTTATTTATAACGTTATGCTCTATAACGTTATATACCGTTGCATAACGTTACAGGTTTCGAAATAGAACAGGGCTAGATTTGGGCCAGATCCGCCCTTTGGCACCCTCTCCACCCCCGATCTTCTTAACAAGCAACTTGTTTATGTATAGAGATAGCTGATAGAAGGGGATCAATATTGGATGGAATTGGCCAATGATGGTACACAACCCTACGTGCAAGGGCACATGAAGCCTGAAGAGCTATGCAGGAAGCTCACATCAGGCAAGCCTAAGCAGTGGGAGGCAGTGTTTAAAGCAGTGATAAAGCCAGAGTGTGGGGGACTCTGTGTGCTGGAGTGCAAGAGGTGCAAGGTCGATGTCAGCCACACTAACCCCTCCCAGGCAGCACAACACCAAAAATTCACAGCAGCAGCACTGGCAGCAGCTGGCATGGGTAGCAGTCCTCAAAAACACAGCCCAATAGGCAGGTAGACACCCTGACCTCCCCGCTGCCTAGAAGAAGCAAGCTGTCAGCGCATTACCAGACCGTCAAAGCAAGCACCTCACCCCAGCACATGTTGCAGCGTTTGTACTTGACCCCACCAACCTCATCATTGAGGAGGGAAAGTTAATTGCTTGCATAAATGTCCAGACTTTGCATTTAGTAACAATTTCTGAAGAAGGCAATTATCATGCTTGATTTGGATGGAATGGCAGCTTATTTAAGTGTCCTAGATGGCTCCCAGAACACCAGTTGACCACTTTGGCATTTCCATATCTTTCTGCCCCCATGGAATTGCACACTCGCAGGTATTATCCGCACACCCTATGGCAAGCTGACGACCAAGCACAAGGAGGAGGTGCTCATGCTCGTGATACGCCTGAACGGAGGCAGGGGTGACAGCAGCATGATAGCAGCATTCAGCAAGGAGCTCGTGGAGCTGGACATGGGTGATTGGCATAAGTTAGCGGGCGTAGCCTGCCATCTCGTAAAGTGTGAATTCTTTGCAGACCCGCCAAGCTACAGATCATTATCCCCATCAGGCCTGACTTCTTGCGCAACTTCTGGCTGACCAAGGCCAACAAGTTGTTTCCCCACCTGGCAGTGGCTGCCAACAAGCTTCTCTCAGCCCATACCACATCTTGCACAGCCAAGCGCAACTGGAGTGCACGGGGCCGCATCTACACCAGCTTGCGCAACAGCCTCGGCATTGAGACAGCGGACAAGCTAGTACGCTTGTGAAGGCAAAACATGCCAGAGGTGAGGTACAGCTGAGCAACAATAAGTAGGACAAGGCTTGAAGCAGCGGGCAACTTAAACGAGCTTGAAAGATAGCACTGAGGCAATGGGGAGTGCCATGGGGAGTGCCCAGCCAGATCAGATATAACGTTATACTTTGACCTCCTAGCTGGCAGCTCACATCTGAATTTTTTTTTGACTTGCCATTTTGGAAAGGGGCAGCATTCAGCCTGCCCAACACATCGTAAAAATCTGGAGGTGGAATTCATTGCCCTTGGGGTTGCACTGAGATCTATAACAGATCTGTATAACCATTTATAACGTTGTATTGGTATATAACGTGATAGAACGTTATAGAACTTCTCATATAACGTTGTACGCCGACCCCTGTATACTTCTATCATGTTGCTTATTGATATTGGATGTTGAAACCCAGGTTAGGACACCCTCCCGGGGGGTCAGTTTTTGACCCATTTTGGCACCCAGTTGCTGGATATTTTTAGGGGTCACAAGGTAAACGACCCAATACGCACATCTCATCAACCGCTGGATCTTTTCACTCCAATTCTTTTGCACTGATGTTGTTTATGACAAAAACACCAAAACACAAACGATCATCTATTTGGTGTTGTGGGTGATCTGGTGTGGACACATTGCTGTGAAGAGAAGGGGTTGAGGCCACGGCCAATTACGCATGGTCTCCGCACCAGGCACCTTTCAAACTCAGGTGTTGTGGAAAGCTTGCAAGCACGGGCTACCACTTGGTGCCAAGCTTGAAAGGTGCCCATCACGGATACCATACCCTGGGATCATGCTAAAACCATACCCATTTTGGGAAGATAAACCCCTCTGGCAAAATTCCCAGCCGCAACCCGCAAGCTGCCCACGTTTCACAAGCGGCTGTCCAGCGCGCCAGGCCCCCCGAGCGCACCCCTGCCAGGCAGCACCTCTTGCAGTGTTCCTGCGGTGCATGGAAGCACTTCCATGGGGTGCCGCCAGGCCAGATATACTTTTGCAGAACCCAGGATGACACAAATCGCACAAGCACAAGCGCTCGCATGAACCTGCAGTGCACACGCGCACGCGCACACGGACCTGACGGTTGGTCATCCGCTGGTAGCCCATCTGCTTCCACAGCTCCATCGCGCTCCCGCCCTCGCGGCTCAGCGAGTCGTCCACAACGCCCAGCAGCCGCGCTGCAGCCTGCGACGCCCCCAACTGGCCCTCCAGGCAGCCCACCAGCGCGCGCGCCACGCCACGGTCCAGGGGGCGGATGCCCATGCCACCTGCATGCACGCATGCAGACACGCACACAATTTCATGCAAAGATCACAACAGCTGTTTAGCGCATATATATAAAAGCAAGTTCTTGCATGGATCCCCTCATTGGCACACAGGCATTTTCACACACAAACACACACTGTGTCTTTTGCCAAGATAACCACAGAGCACAGATGTGCCAACATAGCACCCTGACGACATGCTCAAGAAGGGTCAACAGCCATGTGTTTCGTACTGGTGCCTTGTTGGGGTTCTGATGCTGCGTTGGACAGTACTGGAGCCTTGTTGGGGTACTGATGCTGCATTGGTTCTTGTCTGAGGCATTCGGACCACAGGTAGCATTAGATTGGCGGGAGTGTGGGCAAGCATGTGCAGGGCTTGGTGCGTGCGCACATGGAGCAGTGCATGCGTGCACTTGCTCCTGTAGGGTGCGCCTCCGCTGCCCGTGACGTGCACACGCACACCCTTGAGCGCGCACGTGGGCGTGCGGGTGACACGTATTGGACAAAAGATATTCTCGCCGCTCCTGGTCCATCCCAACTTAAACGAGGACACACGATTGTGTCATGAGGCATTGTTGGCTGTGACAAGCGCGTTTGGAGCGTCTGGGCAGGGTGGTCGCGGTGTGGCAAATGGTGCACCTGCGCAGAGTGTCCCCAGCCTGCAGCCGCCGCGCTGTCTCTTCCCGCGCCCCCCGCATGCACTTTGGTGCCTGACTTTCCTGACTTGTCTGCGGTGGCAGCCTGACTTGTCTGCGGTGGCGTTTTGGTGACAAGGGCAGGCGCAGGAGTGGGCGGGCGTGGTGCTCTGACGCGCGATTGCACGAGGCACCTCTGCACTGGTCGGCCGGTCCGCTCGTGCGCAAGCGCCCCCCGCAGTTGCGCTGCGCGCCCCGCATTGCATGCGGCAGTTACCCCAAAAAGCAATGGTGTGCGGGGGAGGGGGCAGGGCAGCTGCGCTGGCGGACACCCACTTGATGCCCCGTTGAGTTAGTGGGGTGGTTGGTTGAGGTGGTTGGAGCTCTGTCCCTGGCGGTTGAGGGCATGGCCAAGGTGTGGCTACGTTCACATGCTGCTCCTGGCGCTCCAAGCGCCCTGTATCCTTGAGGTCCGTGGAGGGATAGGTTTAGAGGGCCTGATCAAAATGCCAATGAGGCTCTATAGAGGCTCAAATAGGCTCTAAAGAGGCTCTACAGAGCCTCAACAAGGGTCTGCCAAACCCTATTTACCCATCTCTAGGTCCGTGTCCTACCAGCGTTGCGTGCACATACAGCAAGCCGATGCTGTGCTGCGGCAGGAAGTGGGGGTCAGCACACCTGCGCCCGGCGGCGGCTACGCGCGTGCACAAAGCACAGGCCCGCTGCACACGTGCACGCACGCTCGCACGCACCTGGCAGCAGGCTGCTGCTGGAGGGAGTCCCTGCACGGATGCCCCTCTCGTCTGCTTGGATGATGGCGTCCAACTCGCGGGCGGCAGCCAGCCTTTCTGGCGCGTCTGTGGGGTCCTGGCGCAGCCACTCTGCTGAGGCGATGAGGTCCACCGCACACGCGTCCTTCCCAAAGCAATCCATCTGCGCAAGGCGAGCAAGGTACGAGCTGTCCCCAGGTGTGCAGAGCGGGCACCACACAGTTAGCAAGGGGCACACCCTCGTGCGTGCAGTGCCGCTCATGCTCTGCTGGTAAGTTCATTCAGGGTTGGCAAGCTGGTGACCATCATCCTACATGTGTGTGTGCGTGTGTGTGTGTGTGTTTGTGCGCGCGCATGTGCGTGAGCATGTGGACCCCTCTGCTCTGCTAAGCTACTGTGCCTGCCCCACATCTGAGCCTGGCTTGCCGACCACCCCTCACCATGGCAGCGCCCAGGGGCGCATCCCCCTGCCGCAGCAGGACACCAAAGTCACCACCATCAGCCTGCACACGCGCACATCACAGAACAAGAGTGGCCGCCCTTGTTGTGCATACAGCTGGGGCAAACTTCCTTCTGGCCTCCCTGATGCGCGCCTGGGGCGGCCTGCGTATACTTTGTGCAGAGCATGGTGTTCTGTGGTAGCTGTGACCAGGCTGGTGCTGCCTCCCTCAGCCAATCAATGTCCGCCAGTGATCTGCGTGTCCAGGACCTTGCCTGTGTCCTCTCCCCATTCATTTACCAAGCCTCACGACCTTGGCATGAAGGTGATAAAGTGACACCCTCAGCCAAAGATCCAATGATCTTGCCACGCCCCAGCCTCGGCCCGCCCAGCTGGACCCCAACAACCGCCACGCCCTCCAGGTCGCGATCCTTGGGGTTGCCTCATCCCTCAGACGGCGCGTCATGCACACTTTCCCCGGCCACATTGCCACACCACGTGATGCACACACCCAATGCGCGCGCGTACCTGGCGCACCATGAAGGGGCCATACTGCTGGGACATGAGCAGCACCACCTGCGGGTGGCGCGCGCCACACTGATGAGATGGCATTGCTCATGCACACACTGAGGCTCGCGGGCAGGCACTGCAGTAGGCCAAGCAACAAAGGGGCAGGCCTACCCATGCAATTTGGGTAGCACGACAGACAGCCCACACGCCGCATGCACACAGGCACACACTTGTACATCATGATTTGTATTACATACGCTGAAGAACACACTGTGTGCAGGACCAATTTTGGCAAGGAAGCATGCGCGCACCGCTGCCAAGCAGCACAGCCCATCTTGCAGAGTTGCCTGCCCTAGCCTGCCCCAGCCAGCCCAGGCAGCACATAGTTCCAAGCGGCAAGGCATGCGCGCCCGCCCCTGCTCCTGTGCCTGCATTCCCCCCCGACACGCCGCGGCCACGTGCCCGGCCACCCCGCATTGCCCAAGCGTTGTGGGGCTCCTGTGTGATCTGTGTGACATACGTACAGGCCGCGATATGGCACAGCAATATGGACCTCCCGCGCCACCCCACCCCATCCACCTCATCCATCGCCTCGCCCTGCGCAGACCGCGGCCGCCGGTCTGCCTCCGCGCAATCCACCAGCGTCCAGCTCAGCGCACCGTCACGGCCATGGGGGGCGAGGTGCCGCAGCAGGGGGCGGGCCACGTCGACTGCCACAGGCTCCAGGCCCGCCTTGCAGCGCGCCACCAGCGCCTGATGTGCGGCCTGTGGTGCGGGCGGGCAGCAGGGTAGATCACAAGGTCGTGCGACTGAGGGCTGGGGTTGGAAGGGCTGTGTGCGCTGGGCTGGGCTGCGATGCCCTCTGCTGCCTCCACTGCCTCCGGTGAGAGGGGCGAGCGAGGGAGGCTGCACTCTTGCACAGCGTACCATAGTGCCAGCGGACATTCGCGCCAGAGGATCACACTTGAGCTGTGGCGCTGAGGACAGCCATGCAATACCGCCATGGGTAGGCCGAGCATACACTTGGGGTCGCAAAGTCATGCGGTGCTCTGCCAGGCGCAGGCAGAGCACAAACACCCAGCACATGCGAGAGGGCCAGGGGCCCTGGATGGGGGGCATGGTGGAAGGCTAGGGGGCCTTGCCCCTGCTCCGCTGCAGCAGCATCACTTTCGCACGTCACCAGATGCTGTCACGTGTGTTCAGGTTGCTGACATGCAAGCACAAGCAGCCACGAGCAAGCACAAGCAAGATGATGCACGTGTGGGTGGCTGGAAAGGGGGGCCGCACCCCACTTGCATCGCAAGCCTGGCCTGAGCTCTGGACGCTTGAGCAGGCGGCAGGGCACCTGCGATGGGAAGTTGAATGTCCATCCTCGCAACCTGTAGGTTCGGGGTTGAAACCTCGGTGGGGGCTCTGCCTTTTCCTTCAGCTAAGCTCTCCTTGTTCGGCAGGTACAGCTTTGTAACCTTAACCTGAACCTGGCCTAAACATTGACATGGGGTGAGCTCAAACGCAACAAGGGCGGGCGGGCGCTATAACGGCCACAAGGTGGTGCAGTAGGCGCTTCAACAGCAATCTGCTACTGCCCAACGCAGCGCTGTCTGTTGCAGCCAGGGATCCAGAGCCCACATGGACTGTCAAACGCCTGTAACATGCCCGCTTGCACCCTTGCCCACACACAGCAGTCACCTCGCATCCGCTGCTGCAGTACCAAAAGCGCCTCGTCGTCAGCCGCCCTCCAGGGTGCTTGACTGAGGTGCCGATACCCCTCCTCCTGGAGTTGCACACAGTGCATTACAAACCGGGCTGTCAGAGCTGTGTGTACATGTGTGTGTAAGTGTGTTTGTGTGTGTGCGTGCGTGTGCGTGTGCACACCCTTGGATGCATGGCCGCAATCACATCGGCATGCATGAGCGTAGGCTTGTGTGATTGTGCGGGGAGCACAGGAGCCGGCCTCGGCCTCAGGTGCAGGGCGCACATTGCAAAATGAAATGCCCACTGCCTCGGAGCCCTTGTTGCTCAAGCAGACCCAGGCCGGCATCCTTTGCAAGCACAAGCTCCACAGCTGCTGCCACGGCCAACCTTGCGCATCTGCTGTGGAAGCCACAGTGGCACCCATCACACAGCTTGATGTCTGCGGCGTCTATGCTGCCTGCCTGGGGGCCACCTCTGCCAGCCTTGACGAGCGCCTTCCGGCAGATGCCGCACTTGACCCTGCGTGCGGAGTGCGTCAAGGCGCCGGGCTTGGAATCAGGCGCGGGTACATTGGCACTCGACTGCCCATGCACACCACCACATGAGGTCAGCCTAACGCCTGCAAACCCTTCTTTGAGCCTCCCAACCTAGTGTCGCGTGACCATGCCCTGCAAGGCAGACATGCTCTTGCCTGCTGGCCCTGCTACAGCATGGTCCCACTTTCCGAAACCGCAAAGGCAACCAAGGATAAGATCATGAGGCTGTGCCAGCTCCTGCTTTGGTGCACATGCACACAGGGACCACCTGTGTCCAAGAGCGCTCCTCCAATCAGTAGCCTCCAAACGAAGGGAACGTAAGGCTTTGTGGGCACCTCCGCAGATCCCCCACTTAGGTATCGTACATGCACACCCACCTGTTTTACAGCACATGGTCTGCCTTGCAGGAGCTTTGCTCCACTAACACGATGTGCAAGGATGGCACACACCCACACACACATGCATGCTTTTGAGCGCATGCGCACCAACGTCACCTGCACAGGTCCTCTATTCCATCCGATTCCATGATCTGCCCATCTCCGCTGCTTGACTGGCTGCCATCACCCTGGCTAGCACTCCCCTCTCCATCGTCGCTGCTGCTCATGCCTTCATCAAGAGCATCAAACCCCATTTGCTGCATGGCGTGGAGTTGCCCGGACTCAGATGGTTGCCCGCGCTGCGGCCGCAGGCCTGCTGCAGAAGGAGGAGCATGAAGCATCTTAGCTATGAGTATGTGCAAGGACAAGGATAGCGTCCAAGATCAACAAAATAAACTACAGGGACGAACAAGGCCACAGCAGAAGCATCACCTGGTTTGCCGTGGAAACCCTGCAGAGCTGTTCGGCGTGTGGAGACTAGACCTTGCGCAGAGGAGGAGACACTTCCCTCAAAAGGGAGAGTCAGGGAAGCAAAAAAGGGTGCGCGGTGGCAGATCTGCCTGCAAGTAAGCAGCGCCAAAATAGATGAGAGTGTTATGGAATGAGCACACACCCATACACAAATAGAGAAGAAGTGAGTAAACTCGTTTGCAAGTGCAAGCACAAAAGAGGGAGTGCGGACGCGCAAGCACAAATTGGATGCTTCATAAAAGAGAACGCATTTTCTGTCGGGCTTAAGAGCTAGCAACTGAGGCGATGTGCCATTAAACACAAAACTTCATCATGGTGAATTTGAGATAGAAAAAGGTGGCATCCACTTGCCTGCAAAGGCTGAATTGCATTGGGGTTGTTTGCTCAGTTGAATGCATGCTTGCGTTGCAGCCATCAACAGATAAAAGAAGTGGCTGATGATGCTCCTGATCTGTATGATGAGGCATAAGAAGGGTAGGGCAAGCAGGCCCATTCACTATCTTCATTCCCATGTACTGCAGCAACCCTCGGCGGCTAACAAAGGGCTCTTCACAGTTGGAGAAATATTAAATCTAATTTTTATTCTATTATATTGGACGAACGAAAAAGCATGAAGATGAGCGACCTGTAGACCTGTTGACGTGAAGATGGAGAATAAGCTGCCTGTCACGCTGCTGAGCGGCTTCTTGGGTGCAGGTGGATATGGCTTGTGTGATTGAGTACAAGAATTTATACTCAGCGCTCTTGCTGTACGGCATGGCAAGCACTGGAGGCCTGTTCAATCATTGAGCAATGCATGCCCATCAACAACTGACCGTGGACCAAGATCAATTGCTTGTGTGCCTCCGTGGACAAACAAAAGCTATCCTGTCATTTGAAACACTTTCGCGCGCATGTGCGCAGGCAAAACAACTCTACTGCGTTACATCCTGAAAAACAACCAGGGTCTGCACATTGCAGTGATTGTAAATGACATGGCAGAGCTCAACATCGATGCATCCTTGGTGAGTGAGCACGAGCTGCGTCCCAGGACGCATAGGGTTTTCGCCTTATAACTTCACACACAGCCAAGCTCAGTGCGCCTAAATTCTTGTACACCTCCCTCAAGTTCTACTCTATTTGCTGGCTGAGGATTGTGGGCCCAATAAAATGCAGCTCCACGTCCTCTGCCCTCCACAGCTTGGCCGAGACAACAAGCTCGTGCGATCTGAGGAAAAGTTGGCCCTGCTGAGCAATGGATGCATATGCTGCACGCTGCGAGAGGACCTTGTGGAGCAGGTGCGGATGTTCACCCCCTGCTTCTCAGCTGTGGATGGCTGCCCGAGTGTTCGAAGTGGCATTCGCTTGGAAGCATGCATGCCACAGTGGGGGCCGTGTGCCACGGCGGCGTTGTTGATGACTGCGGGGCACTCTGCTAGCAGTCCACCACATATACCTGGGCCATGTCCATCATGCAGGGGCACCCTTTTAGGCCGGCATCTGATCTGGATCTGCGGAATCCCTGTCTCTCATCAGCTCCCTTTGTCTCTTGTTGCCAAGAGCCGTGCTTTGGCCTGTGCCACCACAGTGCTGCGCCTTTGTCCTGCCCTCTTATCTGCTGTGCCTTGCTTTCCTGACCCACCCGCCACCGCGCCGCTGTGACATATGTGCAGGTGGGTGCGCTCGCTGCCGAGGGGAAGTACGATTTCCTGATCATCGAGAGCTCGGGCATCAGCGAGCCCATGCAGGTGAGCATGGCAGCTCAGGCGCGCCGGGCCCCGGCTCCAAGCGGTGGCGTAGACCATAGCATGGACCGCTGGGTAGCATAGCAGCAAAGCACGCCAAGCCAACAACACTTGGCGCCTGCTTATTTCCAGGAGCCGTCAGGCACGTGAAGCTGGTTGAGCCGGCGGCTGCGCGGCTCATGCCAGGGCATCGCTTGGGAGCCGGGCCTCGCTCGGGCGTCCATGGCCTGGCAATGCTGCTTGCAACATGTGGTGGCGGAAGGCGCACAAGTGCGGCTCTCCACTATGCACTCTTCCTCAGATCACACCATGCAGGGTCACTTCTTGCCAAGCAGCCTCAATCTTTGGGGCAAAGGCCCCGGAGCGCCCCCATGAGTCATCCCCACAAAGCGAGAGCAACATCGCATGCAAGCATCATGCACGCACGCTGCCCGCCCCCCTGCTGCGCTTGCAGGTCGCGGAGACCTTTGTGTACAGCCTCGATGAGGCAGGCGAGGCGGTGGCGCCGCCGCCTGCTCACCGCGCGGGCCCCACGGCAGGACCCCCTGCTGCCGCTGGCGGCGCAGGGGCGACCGGCGCTGCGCAGGCGCTGCGCCCGCTGTCCTCCCTGGCGCGTCTGGACACGTGTGTGACGGTGGTTGACGCATCCAGTATGCTGGACCGGCTGCACAGCCTGCAGACGCTGAAGGAACAGGAGGCTGCGCGCGGGCGCACGCTGCCGGACGAGGACGACCGCAACGTGGCGGACCTGCTGCTGGAGCAGATCGAGTTTGCGGACATCATCCTGTGAGCGCATGGGCTGCTGCACCTGCGGCTTTGCTTTTGGTTTTGGCTGAGGATGTACTGGCACGCAGCTGGGCTGGATGCCACTCGGCCATGCCGCCAGGCAGATCGGGCAGGACAGCAGCGGCGGGG
>LFIK01003233.1_pt1 | contig 13232 bp, 25 predicted proteins | sample 643401 | NCBI WGS metagenome assembly LFIK01 (sample SAMN03777447, study PRJNA286221) | soda lake metagenome | biome: soda lake; feature: Kulunda steppe; material: water; isolation source: sample T5-Br brine of Lake Tanatar-5 | place: Russia: Kulunda steppe | collected 2010-07 | reverse complement strand
GGGTCAGGAGCTGCAGTTCCCAGGTTCAGCAGCAGGGCCTGCTGCGTCTGTCTGCCACCACCACCCAAGATTGTGGACTTCAGTGAGAACAATCACCGTGTGGTTGATGTGAAGATATCAATAAACAGCAACAGCACAGGCAAGAGGCTGCTGCACACCGCAATCCTCCCCACGTGCAGACGCACGAGACGCGCGCAGAGATGCGGGAGATCATGATGGTGCCTAAGAACATCGTGTCCCCTCAGGCCAACAAGCCCGTCATCGGCATTGTGCAGGACACGCTGCTGGGGTGCAGGTGCGAGGGTTGGGGCTAGGGTTAGGGTATGGGTTGGGGATTAGCCATCGGCATTGTGCAGGACACGCTGCTGGGGTGCAGGTGCGAGTTTTGGGGCTAGGGTTAGGGTATGGGTTGGGGATTAGCCATCGGCATTGTCCAGAATACGCTGCTGGGGTGCAGGAGCATGTGCGGGGGCTCGTCTGAACTTATTTGACATGAAATTTATGGTGAAGGTGCGAGGGGGGGTAAGGGGCAGCTGAATGAGGTGTGCTGCTGGGGTGAGGATGTGCTGCTGTCCGCCTTGGTCATGAGCTGCGGCACTGAGGCTGGCCATTTCATCGCTCAACCTCCCCTGAACCACCTGCGGCCACCCCCACCCCCCCCTTCTGGCCGCCGCGCAGGCTGATGTGCAAGCGCGACACCTTCATCGAGAAGGACCAGATGGTCAACATCCTCATGACGATGGAGGACTGGAACGGGGTGGTGCCCATGCCTGCCATCCTCAAGCCGCGCCCGCTGTGGACGGGCAAGCAGGTGTGCCGTGAAGCTGCCCAGTCATGTGTCCATGTTTGTAGCCCTGCTGCACGCACTCAGCTCTTGCGGCCAGGGGTGACCGAATTCTTGGTCTTGGAATTCAGTTGTTTTGTGTCTGCATTTGTTCGTGAGTGCCAGCATGGCGGGGGGGCCTGGCCAATGCATGCTGGCTCTGTGGTCGTGGGCCGAGCATGGCAGCGCACCTGCTGCACAGTCCACAGCGGGCGTGGTCCGTGGATGGCTTCAGAAGGTGGGCGGCCATCCCCTAACCTCGCCCGCTGTGGACGGGCAAGGCAGGTGCCCTGCCAAGCTGCCCAGTCCTGCATGTGAGAAGCCTTGCCGACCTCAGTGCCCACGTGGCTGGCGTTCTGGTGGCATCTGAGGACGGCCCACCATCCTTAAACAGTCCCTTGATCTGCGCCCGCTGTGAATGGGCAAGCCGGCGCGCTGCCATGCTGCATGCCCAGTCGTGCAGCGGTGGCCAACTCCCAGAGGGGCCTGGGAGTTGGTGTGTCGCTGGAATGGGACTGCACTGCAATGGGGTGATTGCAGGTGGATTTCCTCAGCACTGGCCCCGCCCACGCCCCATGCACCCCTCGCCCCTCGCTCCCAGGTGTTCAGCCTCTTCCTGCCCGACGTCAACATCCGGCGCAAGGCCGCGTGGTACAAGGACGGGGACCCAGAGGACCTCTCCCTGGACGACTCCCAGGTGCGCGGGCTCGCCTTGAGTATGCTAATGTGTGCGTGCGTTGGGCGCACCATTCTTGCCTGCTGACGCATCCTTGCATGTGCACCCCCCAACCCCGATCCCCAAACCCCCCCACACACACACACGCAAACAAACGCGCGTGCAGGTGCTCATCCGGCGGGGCGAGCTGGTCACGGGCGTGCTGTGCAAGAAGACGCTGGGCGCCGCGGGCGGCGGCCTCGTGCACATCACGTGGATGGAGCACGGACCGGACACCACGCGCCGGCTCATCAACAACTGCCAGGCGCGTGCATGCACTGGCGGCTGCTGCCTGGCGCTCCCTCAGCGCTCTGCGCTCTCCTTGGTCGGAATGCTTGCCCTGTGCCATTATGCCGGAGCTTGCACACTGGCTGAGCCGGCAGCTGCTGCATAATGTGCGCAGGTCATGGTGGCACCACCGCATCAACACCATGGTAACATGAACGCCAGCACCATGACACAAACTATGCCTTCCAATACCGTGCCAACACGAACACCAACACTATGGCATCAGCAATGCCTACCAACACCAACAACATGCGCGCAGGTCACGGTGAACTACTGGCTGCTGCAGCACGGCATGAGCATCGGCATCGCAGACACTGTGGCCGATGAGGTCACCATGACTGTCATCAATGAGATCATTGAGAAGGTGGGGGGAGGGGCTGGTTGCAGAGGTGGTGAAGGATGTGAGAGAAGAATCGATGGTGCACAGGCACCACAAGTGTGCATGCACATGCGTGCACGTGGGCCGTGGGCAGAGGGGCGGCCTGTGATGCCACCTCTTTTCCAACGAGGCTGTGAGGAGATGGGACAGCGTGCCCTGACAGCACCTACAGCACCCACGTCGACTGATAGCAGCAGCAGGTGCCCTCCCCCCAGGGCAGCTCATCTGCGTGCCATATCGTGTGTCCCCCCCGCACCCCACACCCCACACCATTCCACACAACCCCCCACAAAATCACAGGCCAAGGAGGAGGTGAAGAAGATCATCGCCACGTACCAGAGCAGCGAGCTGGAGCAGCAGCCCGGCCGCACGATCCAGGAGTCGTTCGAGAACCGCGTGAACGCGGTGCTCAACAAGGCCCGCGACGACGCGGGCAAGCGCGCGCAGAACTCGCTCGACCTCAGCGTGAGTGTGGGGGCGCACACTGGCAGGCTGTGGATGAGTGCAGGACCCGGGGGCCAATTTATGACTGCGTGGGCGCGGTGCTCACAAGGCCCATGGCGATGAGGGCAAGCGCGCACAGCTTGCCGGACCTCTGGACCTGAGCTTGGGTTTCTTGGGGGGCACGCCAGCGTCGTCTTTAAAGGGATCAGGGGGCTGCTTGCCTGGGGGCAGTGTCTGCTTGGTGCCCCACCCTAGATGCCTCACATGGAACGGAAGAGGATGCGTATCCTCTGCTCAACCCCTTGCTCACATGCCCGCCTGCCGCCCCTCATGCAGAACAACATCATCAAGATGGTCACCAGCGGCTCCAAGGGCTCCTTCATCAACATCTCCCAGATGATGGGCTGCGTGGGGCAGCAGAACGTGGAGGGGCGGCGCATCCCCTTTGGCTTCCAGCAGCGCACGCTGCCGCACTTCCTCAAGGTGTGTGCGTGCGTGTGTGTGTGTGTGTGTGTGTCTGTGCTGCTGCACAGCAGCCAGGGCCACACACTTGCTGGGGATGGCAGAACAGGATGAGCAGGTGCAAGCACAATGAAATCAAAGCCAAGGCACAAAGTACTCACACCAAATCACTGCTCCATCCTTTCGCACAGGACGACTTTGGGCCCGAGTCGCGCGGGTTTGTGGAGAACAGCTACCTGCGCGGCCTGACGCCTCAGGAGTTCTTCTTCCACGCCATGGGTGGCCGGGAGGGCCTGATCGACACAGCAGTCAAGACTTCCTCCACTGGTGGGTGGGGGCGCAGGCGCAGATGGCGGGCGCTGTGGGCACGAGGTGTTTATCCCCCAAAGGCTCCATCCAGCGCTGGCTCGCAAGAGCAGTCGTTGGCCCAGACGCCTGCTGCCGCTGATCAGGTCCTCACATCCACACCACACCAGCCCTGCCTTCCACACCTAGTGTCTTGCTCGCCGCTTGTTGCAGGCTTCGCACGGAGGACCGCACCGTTGGTCACACACGCACGCACGCACACACACAAGCACACACACACACTCTCACACGCATGCCCACCCACGCACACGCCACCACCCCAGGCTACATCCAGCGCCGGCTGGTGAAGGCCATGGAGGACCTCATCATCCGGTACGATGGCACCGTGCGCACGGCGGGCGGCGCGATTGTGCAGGTGCGTAGGGGGTGCAAGGCAGGCAGACGCGAGTGTGCAGGTGCGGTTGTGCAGGTGCGGTTGTGCAGGAATGATGTGCAGGTGCGATTGTGCAGGTGCGAGAGTGCAGGTGCGAGCGTGCAGACGCGAGTGTGCAGGCAGGTGCGTGAGGGGTGCAAGGCGGGCAGATGCGAGTGTGCAGGTGCGGTTGTGCAGGTGTGCTTGTGCACGTGCGATTGTGCAGGAATTATTGTCCAGGTGCGATTGTGCAGGTGCGAGTGTGCAGGTGCGATTGTGCAGGTGCGAGTGTGCAGGTGCGAGTGTGCAGGTGCGATTGTGCAGGTGCGAGTGTGTAGGTGCGAGTGTGCAGGTGCAGGTGCGATTGTGCAGGTGCATGAGGGCTGAAAAGGAGGCTAACACCTTGAGGGGGAGGCCCCCTGTCATGGGGCTGGGAGCGCCAGAAATGGGGCTGTTGCAGTGAGGCACGAGCGAGTCCTCAGCCACGCAGGTAGGTCGTGGCGAGTGGGACCAGACACGACATTTAGAAAAAGTGTGTGCCTGGATGTGGCTGGCCGCTGCTGCTCCATGTGTCATGGTTAACATGTGCCCCCACGACAGTCTGCCCCCTCATTAGTGTGGCCAATTCCGTATGCAGCAAGCCCAAGGGACCGTATTTCCTGTTGAAAAAAGGACCGTACAACATGGCGGACATGCTGTGCATACGCAGCTAAAAATTTGAGTTTGGCCAACTTAAACCATGGTGCATCTATGCGGGCGGCACACTGGGACTCGCCTGGGGAGGCTGGGGCGGACTGGGAGGATTGGGCTTGACCTTGATTTTAATGCGAGTTGCCTCCATCTTCGAATAGAAGGCAGGGCGCATTGAAATCGAAGCCAAGCCTGAGCCTCCCAGTCCCCCACGTGAATCAAAGTGTGGCGCTTGCATGGACACAGGGCGCGCGCGGCGTGCGTGCAAATGGCCACACCCTGCTTGCATGCGCTGAGCCACACTTTGGCCGCACGTGTCCCTTTGCCTGTGCCCCTGCAGTTCCTGTACGGCGAGGACGGCATGGATGGCGTGCGCATCGAGGGCCAGAACCTGGACCACCTGAAGCTGGACGTGAGTGGCTGTGGGTTTTGGATAGGGATTATATATTCTGAGGGTAAAATCAATGCGCACACATTGCGTGCGCATCAAGAGCCAGAACCTGGACCGCCTGAAGCTGGACGTGAGTGGCTGTGGGATAAGGTTGACATCGGGTTAGGGTGAGGGCAAGGATTGGACTTTTTGATGCCATAACCTGCACGCCAGCTGCCTCAGCTGCTGGCGCCACTCCAACACCCCCACACCACCACCAAAACCATCACACCATCACACTCACACCACCACAACAAAAGCACCACAAGACCATCAACACACCAACGTAACCACATCAATGCCCCCACCACAGGACAAGAAGCTGCGCGAGCGTTTCAAGTACATCGAGGTGGATGACGTTTCAGCTGATGGCGCGGGCAGGGGCCCCGGCGGCTATGGGGGCGGTGTGGGCGGCCTGCCTGACCCAGGTATGTGTGTGTGCGTGCATCTTTTTGTGCGTGCGTGCGTGCGTGCGTGTGTGTGTGTGTGTGCGCGTGTGCGTGTGCGTGTGCGTGTGCGTGTGCGTGTGCGTGCGCGTGCGCGTGCGCGTGAGCGTGAGCGTGCGCGTGCGCGTGTGCGTGTGCGTGCGCGTGTCCGTGTGCGTGTGCGGCGCCCTGAAATTTGTGAAGCGCATTGCTTGAGCAGCAGCAATCACTGGCTTGTGTGTGGGCGCATCGTTCTTTGCCCCGATAAAGCCCTGATCAACCCACACGAGCCAGTGGATGCTGCTCACCATGCAACACACTGCAGAAGGCGAGGGTGCCTGTGGACCCTGTGAACCTTGGTGCTCTGCCAAAGCCTTGAATTCAAGCATTGCAGCAACCCACCCCACTGCTGCTTCTCACACCTTCATCGCCATCAACCCAACCTCCACCCCTCATCAGACTGGCTGTCGCCCGACTCGCTCGACGCGCTGCGCAATGATGAGGGCGCGCGCGCGGCTGTGGAGTCGGAGTTCCGTGCGATCTGGGAGGACCTGAAGGTGCGTGTGCGTGTGTGTGAGGATGACAGGAAATGGTTGCCCTTAATGAATAGGGCCATGCCGCATGGCACAATGGCACATCTCAGGCGCAATCTGTGTCATGCTGAAGGGAGAACACCGTCCTGCCTGCTGCTGCGCGCAGACGCTGCGGTCAGAGGTGGTGCCGCACGGCGACACGGGCGTCAACCTGCCCGTCAACCTGAAGCGCCTCATCCTGAACGCGCAAACCAAGTTCAACATCAAGGCGCACCGGCCGGGATTCACCAACCTCACGCCCATGGACGTGGTCAAGAAGGTGCGCGCGCGCGTGTGTGGGGTCTCAGTGGTGTTGTATTTTAAATGTATGGGGTGCGTGTGGGTTCCGCTCGTCTCCTGACCAACCTCACGCCCGTGGACGTGGCCAAAGGCGATCGCGCGTTGAGTCCCATTGGTGCTGCTGATGAATGCGTGGTGGGCAGGGGCTTGCCGCTTCACGTGTTGCCCATGCACGTGGGCAGTGTCGCCGTCTCCATTATAATCACGAGGCCAATGAAGGAGGGAAGCGCACTTTCCTCCGCATGCCTCCCAAACCAACCTGCCTCTGCTCGGCCCCCTTCGCCAGCCCCCTTCGCCAGCAACTTTGCCACCCTTCCTTGTCCAGCCCTGCACCCTGAACACAGAGTGCAAGACCTGTGCGGCCGCCTGGCCCTAATGTCTAGCACTGAACCCCCCTACCTCAAGGCCCAGCGCCACACCACCACCACGTCCACAAACCAATCGCACCACCCAGTGGATGAACCCGTGGCCATGCACCCCCTCCCGCCCGCCCAACAGGTGCAAGACCTGTGCGGCCGCCTGAACGTGGTGTCGGGCACGGACGGCCTCAGCCTCGAGGCCCAGCGCAACGCCACCATCATGTCCATGTCGCTGCTGCGTGCTAATCTGGCGAGCAAGCGCGTGCTCAGGGTGGGTGCGGGCGTGGGTAAGGGACAGGGTAAGGGCAAGGGTGACCATGTCCATGTCGCTGCTGCGCGCCAACCTGGCAAGCAAGCACGTGCTCAGGGTGGGTGCGGAAGCATCGACATGGAAGTGGGTGCGGAAGCACTTCATTTCAAGCTTATGGATTGGCTGGAGTGCCCAGTGCCCTGCTGTGTTGTTACTGCGCGCCAACAGGAGACGCAATCGCGCCTTGCTCATGTCTGACGTCGGCAAGGCTGCCAACTGTTTGCTGTGCGGAGGCGCAATTGCACTCCTCACTCCCAGCACATCACACACATCACATACACACACAAAATACACACATGCACACACACACACACACACACACACACGCGTATTAAGATAAACCTCCACCTCTTCAACCACAGGACTACAAGCTGTCCTCGGAGGCGTTCGACTGGCTGCTGGGGGAGGTGGAGGCCCGGTTCAACCAGGCGCGCGCGCACGCGGGCGACTGCATCGGCTCTGTGGCCGCCCAGTCGCTGGGGGAGCCCACCACGCAGGTGCGTGGTGGAGTGGAGTGGTGTGTGGTGTGGTGTGGTGTGGTGTGGTGTGGTGTGGTGTGGTATGGTGGTGTGGTGCTGTGGCAGCAGCGCGTGAGGGTGGACCAATGTGTACCACAAGGAGTGGCAGGAGTGCGATGATGAGGCGGCCAGGCGCGCACGCACGCCGGCGGCTGCATCAAAGCCAGCCTGCGTGGCTGCCTTGCTGCTGGGGGAGTGCAGGAATTCGGTGAGGCCTCACCTTTGGATGTGTGAGCTTGTCGGATTCCCCTCCTGCTGGCCCTCACCTCTTGCCCACCCGCCTTTGTATGCACCCACGCACATGCACGCTCGCGCGCGCACTCAACGCACACGCACGCTCATGTGCACTTACACCCACGACGCTTATGGCACCCCACCTCCCACCTTGTGGGCATGTATGCCAAGAATGTGACACAGGGGTTGCTGCACATCGTACCACCATATCATTTCTTACATCACATCATACCATAGCACAGCGCGCCCGCCGCAGATGACGCTCAACACCCCCGGCACGTCCCTAATCAGTGTCCTTGTTGTGCCTTGGTCATCAGAACTTCGTCGAACATACGTTGTCCTGATGACCAAGGCACAGCAAGGACACTGATCAGGGGCGTGCCAGGGGTGTTGAGCGTCATCTGCACTGCGCCGCGCAGGGGCAAGTGCCCGTAGCCACAGGACACGGAAAAAACGACAACAAAAAAAAGGGACACCTGCACTCTAAGCTTTTCTGCCCAAAAATATGACGCTTGGGTTGAACACACTTCTTCCACCCTGTCATATGGTACCGTACCACTGCATGCGCGCCGCATATGACGCTCAACACCTTTCGCTTTGCAGGCGTGTCCGCCAATGACTAGACGCTGCAAGTAAAGAGGTTCTACCCATACTTCATCCCTGACCTCAACCGTACCCTAGCTTCACCCATACGCAACCCTCCCCCGCAGATGACGCTGAACACCTTCCACTTTGCGGGCGTGTCCGCCAAGAACGTGACGCTGGGCGTGCCCCGTCTGACTGAGATCATCAACCTGGCCAAGAACATCAAGACGCCCTCGCTGTCAGTGTACCTGGACGCGCAGCACGCGAGCGACAAGGTGGGCAGGCCAGTCGCTGTTCGGGCGGGCACTCGGTTGGCTGCCCCCAGGGGGGCACTGCCCTCTAGAGGGCCACGGATGGGGAGTGGAAAGGGGGGGTCTTTCGCTGCAGCACCCTCGCTGCCAGTGGATGTGTGACAAGGTGGGTGTTTACAGGGGGGATGGGGGTGGTATTTCGCTCGGTGCACTCGCTGCTGGTGTGCCTGGATCCGCAGCACGCGAGCGACAAGGTGATGGGGCTTGCGAGCGGGGCGTTGATGAAATGTGGGGGCCTTCCGCTCTTGCGCCCTTGCGGGGCGTTGATGAGTTGTGGGGGCCTCCCGCTCTTGTGCCCTCTCTGTTGTGCACCTGCCTGGGTCAAACGCTGCCAGCCCCCTGCAGCCCAAAATTCCCAGAGCATCTTCACCAGCTCGCACACATGCACACACACACACGCACACACACGCACACACACACACACATTCATATAGACTGATGAGCAAAACAACTGAATATGCACACGCGCACTGCAGGACGCGGCCAAGGACGTGCAGTCCACCCTGGAGTACGCGTCCCTCAAAAACATCACGAGCCGCGTGGAGGTCTGGTGAGTGGGCTGCTTGTGCCCCTTGGTGGGGGGAGGTGGGGATGTTGGAGGCCCTTTTGCTGCCTGCCTGCGCTGTGTGCCCCTGCTACAGGCCTTCCATCTGTTTGAGTTGACTCCCTGAGGCCTGCACTCTGCGACTGCCGCGCCTGAATCGTGCTGAGGGAACGGTGGCCCTCACGCTTGACCCCATACTGGAGCTATAGATAAGACCCCGTCAGCCCCGCAGCGCCCAGGGAGGCGGTGTTGCTCACAATATCGACGGATTCAACATCCTGGAACTTCCACATGTGCTGCTGCAGGTACGACCCTGTCAGCCCTGCCGCGCCGGAGCAGACAGTGGTGCCGGGCGATGAGGCACTGGTGGCCGCGTACTTTGAGCTGCCTGACGAGGAGCTGGACGTAAACCGCATGAGCCCCTGGCTGCTGCGCATTGAGCTGGACAGGTGCGTGTGCGTGTGTGTGTGTGTTTGTGGGTGGGTGGGTGTGCGTGTGTGCGTGTGCGTGTGCGCGCGTGCGCGTGTGCGTGTGCGTGTAAGTGTGTGTGTGTGTGCGTGTGCGTGTGCGTGTTTGCACGTGTGCGTGTGTGCCTATGTGTGTGTGGTGTGTGTGCGTTTGTGCGTGTGTGGCCATGGGCTCAGGTGTGTGCATGTGTGGCAGCAAGAGCGGGCTCCAAGCAGCTGCACTGAACCGCAGCCAGCAGCGATGTCAACAGGCGGCTGTCGCTTGACCGCTTGGCATCGTGCGTCCTGATGTATTAGCATTTGTGCTTGCTGCCCTTTCGTGCAAGCAGGGACGGCGACGACAAGCGGCTGTGGCTGGAGCGCATGGCACCGCGCACCTCAAGCTTATGGCCGTGGCCATTTGTGCCCCCTGCTCATTCACCCCTGGCCCCTCCAACAAGCCCCCCAACAAAAACCCTCTGAGAAAACGCAGGGACTTGATCATCGACAAGCCCATTCACCCCTGGCCCCTCCAACAAGCCCTCCAACAAAAACTGAAAAAAACGCAGGGACATGATCATCGACAAGCCCGTTCACCCCCGACCCCTCCAACAAGCCCTCCAACAAAAACTGAAAAAAACGCAGGGACTTGATCATCGACAAGCCCATTCACCCCCGACCCCTCCAACAAGCCCTCCAACAAAAACTGAAAAAAACGCAGGGACATGATCATCGACAAGCCCATTCACCCCCGACCCCTCCAACAAGCCCTCCAACAAAAACTGAAAAAACGCAGGGACTTGATCATCGACAAGCCCATTCACCCCCGATCCCTCCAACAAGCCCTCCAACAAAAACTGAAAAAACGCAGGGACATGATCATCGACAAGCGGCTGTCGCTGGACCGCGTTGCGTCGCGCATCTCTGCGGAGTACGAGGACTTCCTGAACGTCATGTTCTCGGATGAGAACGCGGAGCAGCTGGTGCTGCGCATCAGGTGCGTGAGTGCCTTGTGCAGTGTGTGCCTGCGCCTGTGTGCGCGAGGCCTGGTTAGAGTGCAGAGCAGCTGGTGCTGCGCACCAGGCGCATGCCTTGGTGTGTGTGGAGGTCAAGGGCAGGAGGGTCCTTGGGGTGACGTGTTGTGGCGCTGCGCATCATGTGTGTGTCTTTGGGGGGTAAGCTGGAGCAGCAGCTGCTGCTGCTGCTGCTGCTGCTGCTGCTGCCACGCATTCCCATCATCAGTTCCCGTTATTCACTCTGGCCCTGCCCCATCAATCCCATCGTCTGTTCCCATCATCCACATTGATGGCCCCACCCCCAGGATCATGGGCGACTCGGACCAGAAGGGCGAGGACGGGGGCGAGGCCACCGAGGAGACGCTGAAGAAGCTGCAGGAGCAGTACCTGCGCAACCTCAAGCTGCAGGGCGTGGAGGGCATCCGCAAGGCCTTCATCCGGCAGGTGCGCAGGGGCGGGGAGCAATTTATCATAGGCTTATGGTGTGAGTGGAATCATAAGAGCACGTGCCAGGGGCGGGGAGCAATTGTGGCTTATGGTGTGAGTGGAATCATAAGAGCACGTGCTCAGGGATGACTTGTGGTGAGGCAGCCTCAAGCTGCAGGGCGTGGAGGGCATCCGCAAGGCCTTCATCCGCCAGGTGCGCAGGGGCGGGGAGCAATTTAGGCTTATGGTGTGAGTGGAATCATAAGAGCACGTGCCAGGGGCGGGGAGCAATTGTGGCTTGTGGTGTGAGTGGAATCATAAGAGCACGTGCTCAGGGGTGACTTGTGGTGAGGCAGCCTCAAGCTGCAGGGCGTGGAGGGCATCCGCCTTCATCCGGCAGGTGCGCAAGGGGAGGGATTGCTTAGGATGAGGGTAAGTTAAAATCGGCACAGTGTGTGATTTGGTGTGGTTTGCGATGAGGCAGCCTGAAGCTACAGGGCGTGGAGGGCACCCGCAAGGTGAAGGAGAGCTCACAAAGGCACAAGAGAGATTGGGGAAAAGTGGCATCAGGTTGTGATGGCTCCTGACTTTGCTCATCGTAGTGGGAGCCATGAGTGTGGCGGTCCGTCGGTGCACCATCCTCTGCTGCAGCTCAGGTTCATGGATGTTCACAACCATCGCCGGTGGTGCCCTTGTTGCACACACACACACGCTTGCACACACACACACACACACACGCACACGCCTCTTGCTGACCGCCATGCGAACGCTCAAACCGAGCACCGTTAACCCTCATCTTCATCCAATCATGGACCCGTCACCCACATGCAGGCCAAGCGCATTGACGTGCGGACGCGTGGGCCTGAGGGGCCGTTGCCGGGCGCCATCGACGCGCTGCCCTTCTACAAGACGGAGGACGAGTGGCTGCTGGACACGGAGGGCGTCAACCTCATGGAGGTGGGTGCTGCCCTGGGTGGGGTTGGGGTTGGGGTGAGGGTTGGGGCCAGAGTAGGGCTAGGATTGAGGCTAAGGGTCCTAGTGGCTGCTAGACACGGAGGGCGTCAACCTGATGGAGGTAGGTGGGTGCTGCCCTGGATGAGGTTGGGGTTGGGGTGAGGGCTGGGGCCAGAGTAGGGCTAGGATTGAGGCTAAGGGTCCTAGTGGCTGCTGGACACGGAGGGCGTCAACCTCATGGAGGTAGGTGGGTGGGTGCTGCTGTGAAGGCCCCGCCCGGGCTGCTCTGAGCGCAGTGATGGTGCGCCTGCCCTGGGGTTGCAACCTCAAGGTCTGTAACGTGGCACCCCTTGATGGTGCATTGCCCCCCCCCCACACACCCTCAGCCACACCCCCCCCGCAACCCCCCGCAGGTGCTGCCCTTCCCAGGCGTCGACCACACGCGCACCACCAGCAACCACCTGATCGAGATCATCAGCGTGCTGGGCATCGAGGCCGTCCGCAACGCGCTGCTCAAGGAGCTGCGCAACGTCATCGAGTTTGACGGCTCGTACGTCAACTACAGGCGCGTGGCCGACCGGCAGTGGCAAGGGCCGGAGCCAGCCTCCTTGCTTGCACCTGCCTTGCCAGCCATGGCCGCCTCCCTGCTCGCACCTGCCCAACCAGCCACACACACGCACACACGTACACACGTACACGCACGCACACACGCATGCACACACGCATGCACGCACGCATGCACACACGTACACACACACACGCACACACGTACACACACACGCACACACATACACATACAAACACGCATGCTCCACGCACGCCACCCCTGCCTGCAGGCACCTGGCTATCCTGTGCGACGTCATGACCGCGCGCGGCTCCCTCCTCCCTACCCACTGCCGCACCCGTCAACTGCCACACACACACCATGCGCGCACACACATACACATGGCATACACACGCCCCCCTTCTGCAGGCACCTGGCTATCCTGTGCGACGTCATGACCGCGCGCGGCCACCTCATGGCCATCACCCGCCACGGCATCAACCGCAACGGCAACGGCCCGTTGGTGCAGTGCTCGTTCGAGGAGACCGTGGACATCCTGTTCAGGTGAGGGGCGTGTGCGTGTATGTGTGTGTGTGTGCGTGTGCGGGCGTGTGCGTATGTGTGTGTGTGTGTGTGTGTGTTGTGTATGTGTGTGTGCGTGCGTCGTGTGTGTGTGTGTGTGTGTGTGTGTGTGTGTGTGTGTGTGTGTGTGTGTGTGTGTGTGTGTGTGTGTGTGTGC
>LFIK01003230.1_pt1 | contig 13236 bp, 13 predicted proteins | sample 643401 | NCBI WGS metagenome assembly LFIK01 (sample SAMN03777447, study PRJNA286221) | soda lake metagenome | biome: soda lake; feature: Kulunda steppe; material: water; isolation source: sample T5-Br brine of Lake Tanatar-5 | place: Russia: Kulunda steppe | collected 2010-07 | reverse complement strand
GAGCCGGAACCCGAGCCGGAACCGGAAACTGCGCCAGAACCCGAGCCGGAGCCCGAACCCGAACCGGAGCCCGAACCCGAACCTGATCCAGGACCATCGGACGAAGATATGTTTCGTGAGATGGAAGAAAGTCTGCTGTCCCAGCTGGAAGCGGAAAGTCAGCGCGAGCAGCAGAGTGCCCGAGAGGCGGAAGAAGCTCAGCAGGCCATTACCACTTACCGTAACCTGATCGGTGACGCGGTTCGTCGTCGCTGGTCATTGCCGCCCAATGTGGACAGTTCAATGGTGGCCACGGTGCGGATTGAATTATTGCCCAGCGGTGACCTGGTGAATGCCACCGTCACCAGTTCCAGTGGCAATTCTGCACTGGATCGTTCCGTGATTCAGGCGGTCGAACGCGCGGCACCCTTCAGAGTGCCGCAAGATATAAGGGTTTTTGAGCGAGAGTTCCGTCGCTTTAACATGAATTTTGTCCCCGAGGTATGATGATGATTAGAAAGAGCCTCCTGGTTTTGCTGACCCTGGCATTGGCGTTGCCAGCATACGCGGACATGACCATTACCATTACCCGCGGCTACGAAGACCCGACGAAGATAGCAGTGGTGCCATTTTTGTGGGAGGGCGATGGGTCACCGCCGTCTGAAATGAGCGACATCATTGTGAACAATCTGGAACGGACAGGGCAATTCGAGGCGCTTCCCGATTCCGACATGCGCAGCTGGCCTACTCGCCGTGAATCCATGGTGTTTCGGGAATGGCGCCTGTTGGATCAGGACTTTGTGTTGATCGGTCGGGTTCGCCCAACCAGTGGGGAACGTGTTGAGGTGTCCTATGAGTTGTATGACCCCTACAGTGAACGCCGCATCAAAGGGGAAACCGTAACCGGAGACCGCAGCCAATGGCGCCAGTTGGCGCATCGGGTCAGTGACGCGGTTTACGAAGAAATTACTGGTGTGAGAGGCGTTTTTTCCACAAAAATAGCTTATGTTGCGATCGAAAATACGGGGAGCGGCCGTCAGCACAGCCTGCATGTCGCCGACGCCGATGGCGAGCAGGAAGAGGTGGTCTACGAGTCCTCACTGCCGCTGATGTCACCAGCCTGGTCGCCAGATGCTGAACAGTTGGCTTTTGTGAATTTCGCGTCGGATGGCAGTTCGATGATTCGCATGGTTGATCTTGCTACTGGGCGGACTGAGACCCTGGTGGAACGTCAGGGCGCCATCAATAGTGCACCAGCGTTTTCTCCGGACGGTACCCGGTTGGCGTTTACGTCATCCCGGGACGGCAGTGCCAATATTTATGTGATGAACTTGGCATCAGGACAAATTCAACAGGTAACACGGCACTGGGCCATTGATACGGAGCCAGACTGGATCGATAATGACCGTCTGGTGTTTACCTCCGGTCGCAGTGGCCAACCGCAGATTTATCGCATTGATCTGGGTTCAGACAATGTTGAGCGACTGACCTTTGACGGGCGTTACAACGCTCGTCCGCGGGTGGGGGAAGGTGGCGATAGAATCACCATGGTTTATAACGATGGGGATGGATTTAATATCGCGACCATGAACCTGAATGACCGAGTCGTTCAGGTGCTGACCAGAAACCTTCAGGATGAGGGCCCCAGTCTGGCACCGAATGGCTCGATGGTGGTTTATTCGACAACTGAGCAAGGCACTTCTAGACTTGCGTGGGTGTCAATAGATGGTATGGTGGAGAACGTAATGCCTAGCCGGTTTGGGAATGTTCGCGAACCTGCATGGTCGCCATTCACATACTAGTGAACTAATTTGGAGCTGTGCTATATTAGCGCTGACCTCTGGAAACTCTGATAAATGGGAAATGATCAATGTCTAAATACAAGCTGCTGCAAGTGATGCTGGTTACAGGGACTCTGGTAGTTGCCGGTTGTTCCAGTACACCAACTGATGATGCCGGTACCGCTGCGGATACCGACACCGATGTTACGGAAGAAGAAGTTGCAGAAGAAGAGGAGGAACGCGAGGCCGGCGGTCTGATGCCTCTGGATTCTGAACCGATGGAAGAAGAGGCGGAAGTTCCGTCGCTGGATCGTCCGGAACAAGACATCGTGTACTTTGAGTTCGATAGCTTCTCTCTGGACACAGACACTCGGGCGATTCTGGACGAGCACGTAGGCTACATGAGAGAGAATTCTGATGCCGTCGTTGTTCTGGAAGGTCATACCGATGAGCGCGGCAGCGCTGAATACAACCTGGCACTGGGTGAAAACCGGGCCAAAGCAGTCATGGATTACATGAACCTGCGTGGTATCGACAACAGCCAGATGTACGTCACCTCTTTTGGTGAAAGTACACCAGCCGTTGAAGAGTCCAATGAGGAAGCCTGGGCGATGAACCGCCGGGTAGAAATCAAGTACCAGGACTAATGACAGCAATCCGCATCACTCTGCGGGCTGTAACCTTGGGAGCTGCCCTTTGGGGCGGCTCTTTTGCGTTTGCAGGGCCGCCAATTGAACAGGGTCAGCCTACGCTGATTAATCAGCCGGGCGGTGGTTCGTTGTCTGCCGACGAATTGCTGACTGACGATGATTTGCGCCGTGCAATGGATCAACTGCAGCGGCAAATGGCAGATCGTTACGCGACCCAGAGCAGTGTCAGCCAGTTGTTGGAACGCTTATCCGAAATGGAGCGTGAAGTTCAGCAGTTACGTGGTCAGAACGATGAACTCACCGAGCGCTTGCGGCGTGCGGAAGAGTCTAACCGTGAACGCTACGCGGACCTGGATCGTCGGCTGTCTCAGGGCCAGACCCAGGGCGATGGTGCCATGGCTGCACCCGATGCCTCGGACATGGCGGTTGGTGATACCTCTGCCTCGGAAGAAGAGCAACGAGTCTATCGTCGTGCTCGTGACCTGATCGCGGAGCGAGAGTACGAGCGTGCTGTGCAGGCCTTCGGCGACTTTGTTGCGGAATTTCCGGACAGTCCACTGGTCGATGATGCCTGGTACTGGCGCGGTGAAGTCCACACACTATTGCGAGAGTTCTCTGAAGCAGAAACGGCGTATTCGACGATTGTGGAAGACCATCCCGATTCGGACAAGCGTATTGACGCCCTGTTCAAGCTAGGTTTTGTGGCTGAGCGAGGCGGCAATACAGAGCGTGCTCGGGAGTATTACGAGCAGGTCTTGGATGAGGCGCCGGATTCCAGTGTAGGCTCCCTGGCCAGTCAGCGACTGGAAGGGTTGTAACTCGACGCCAGTCGGGCACCAGAGTCATTTCGTTTATTTTTATCAGAGCATATCATGAGTAAAGCCATCGTGCTGTTGTCAGGCGGCCTGGATTCCACGACGGTCCTGGCCATGGCAGGTCAGCACTACGACCACCTCTATGCCTTGAGTTTTCGCTATGGACAACGGCATTCAGCTGAATTGTTGGCCGCGCAGCGTGTGGCCGCCCACTGGGGGGTCAGGGAGCATCGCATCATTGACATTGATCTTGCGCAGCTAGGTGGGTCATCGTTGACGGATGATTCGCAGACCGTGCCGGAAGCTGGGTTAATGGTTGCAGCTGAACACAGCGAGATCCCCAGTACATACGTCCCGGCTCGCAATACGGTGTTTCTGTCTTATGGTCTGGCCTATGCCGAAGTCACCGGTGCTGAGGCTATCTACCTTGGTATCAACGCGGTTGATTATTCCGGTTACCCGGATTGTCGCCCCGAGTTCGTCCAGGCGTATCAGAACCTGGTGAACGTGGCGACCAAAGCAACCGTGACTGGCTCCACGATCACGGTTGAGGCTCCATTGCTTGAGCTGACCAAGGCAGAAATTATCCGTCGTGGAGTTGAGCTTGGTGTGGACTACAGCATGACGGTGTCATGCTATCAGGCTGACGACGCCGGGTTTGCCTGTGGTCGCTGTGACAGCTGCCACTTGCGGCGACAAGGGTTTGAGGCGGCAGGAGTTGCTGATCCAACCAACTATCGGACAGGCTGACCATCGGGTGCCAATGGAAACCGGTAAATTCCTTATGTTTTCAGCGCGTTAAGGCTTGCGTTCGAAAGAAAAATCCATAGAATATGCGCCTCTCTGAGTGGGTCGTTAGCTCAGTTGGTAGAGCAGTTGGCTTTTAACCAATTGGTCGCAGGTTCGAATCCTGCACGACCCACCATTTTTTCTGGGTACTCCGCGGTAAAACCGCTTGTTTGTGTTGGTTAGACCAGTCAGCCTCACGCCCGGATTGCCAATTTACTTTGACTTTTTTCCGCTTGATCCGCACAATACGCCGCGCATAAGGGTCGTTAGCTCAGTTGGTAGAGCAGTTGGCTTTTAACCAATTGGTCGCAGGTTCGAATCCTGCACGACCCACCACTCTTTCTTAAAACCGTCATTTCATCCATTCCGGTAATATCTCTTTCAGTGGTGAGTGAAAGCCCATTGATTTCCTGAAAGTTCGCCCAGATGATAAGAGAACCGGAAATGAAGAGCCGCAGGATACACTGACCCTGATGAATAATATAACGGTATCATATCGCTTAAGCCCCAGATCGGACTCCGCTGCATCTATCTGTGTGCCTGCGCACCCCGAACCAAAGCCATTGAGTACAGAGGCTCGGCAAGCGCTTTTGCATCAGGCCAGTGATTTGCTGGCGCAGAAGAACGCCGTGCTGGTTGCTCACTACTATACCGACCCGTTGATGCAGGAGCTGGCAGAAGTCAGTGGCGGATTTATCGGCGATTCATTGGAAATGGCCCGTTTTGGTGCAGAGACTGCTGCCAGCACAGTGGTGGTTGGTGGTGTCCGGTTTATGGGGGAAACAGCAAAGATTCTTAGTCCGGAAAAAACCGTGCTGATGCCTACCCTGAATGCCGAATGTTCACTGGACCTGGGTTGCCCGCCCGACGAGTTTTCGCGTCTGCGATCAGAGCATCCGGAGCGCACGGTGGTAGTCTATGCCAACACTTCAGCGGCGGTAAAAGCGCAAGCGGATTGGGTAGTGACTTCCAGTATCGCCCTTGACGTGGCGGCCTATCTGCATGCCAGGGGTGAGAAAATTCTGTGGGCGCCAGATCAGCACCTGGGTCGCTATGTTGCCAAGCAGACCGGCGCTGACATGTTGCTCTGGAATGGCGCTTGTGTGGTACATGAAGAGTTCAAGGCGCAAGGCCTGGAGCGTATGAAGGTGGTTTATCCGGAAGCTGCGGTTCTGGTCCATCCGGAAAGCCCGGAATCGGTGCTCGCCTTGGCCGACGTTGTGGGGTCTACAACTCAACTATTGAAAGCCAGCCAGACGCTGCCCAATGAGCAATTCATTGTTGCTACCGACCGGGGCATCTTTTACAAAATGCAACAGGCAAGCCCGGACAAAACGTTTATTGAGGCACCAACTGCGGGCAGCGGCGCCACCTGTCGTAGTTGTGCCCACTGCCCGTGGATGGCGATGAATACGGTAGAGCAACTCATGGATAGCCTGCGTTCCGGCAGCCAGATCATTGAAGTGGACTCTGACTTGCGCGAAAGGGCGTTGGTGCCTCTGCGTCGCATGCTGGAATTTTCCGCTCCCTGATACCATATTAGCGTTTCAGCGCTGTCGGTTAACGCTCCATCGACCGTTCCCAGGACCGGAGTTGCTGTTCCCAGCGAGATCGCTCAGCACTGGCATTACTCAGTTCTACCGCCCGTCGCAGCTGGCTCACCGCACGTTCCCGATCTCCGGTAATCCAGCTGCTCTGGGCCTGCGCGCGAAAAGCCCGGCCTCGTTCAGCTTCTTCGGGAAATGCATGGCGCAGCGTGTTCCACACGGTCAGGTCATTGGCGGGTGCTTGATTGAACAGCGTACTGCGCCAATGCCGCCGCTGCTGTGATGACAGCTCATGGTCCAGTTTCAGCATGGACAAAGCCACCAACCAACTGTCGGGGATCAGTCTTGCCTGTTCAGTCAGGATATCGGCCATAGACGCGCGTTGCTGTTCATTGGCGTTGCTCTCCAGCCATTCGACAGCACGAAAAATCAGGTATGGGTTGGCTGGGTAAGCCTCGAGCAGTGCTATCCAGGCTGAACGCCGGTCATCGTGAGGGTTGTCGAGGACATCCTGATAATCAGTGCACCGTTGATCAGACGCTCGCACCGTCAGGTTACGGTCCAATTGAACCCAGCACAGTGGCAGGTCCGGGGCGGGGGCGTCGCTACCAGCGTCTTGATCAATGCGGTTGCGCAGATCCGACAAGCGGTCACGTACGTTTGGGTGCGTGCCCGGATAGGGTGAGTCGGTGGTGCCAGCCTGAGCGCGCTGAATGTCAGCCATGGTTTCGTAGGCTCCGATAAAGCCGGTCAATGGCAGTCCACCAGCGCGCATGGCGCCCACCGCCATACGGTCGGCTTCCTCTTCCATGCTGCGTGAAAAGGCCAGTTGCTGCTGAATAGCCATGCCCTGGGCGCCATAGATCATGCCAAAGGTAATGTTGGGGTCCAGCTGAATAGTCAGCGGTGCCAGGAGAATGCTGGCAATGATCAGGCCTGTGGATTGACGCCGGCTGTCGGCCAGACGCTGGTGATGTCCCAGCGCCAGGTGACCCAGTTCATGAGCCATGATGGCCTGAACTTCGGAGGTTTCCCGCAAATGTTCAAGCAAGCCATCGTGCACTCCTATCAACCCTCCGGGCAGGGCGAAGGCATTAAAACTCCGGTGGCTGACTCCGAAAATCAACAGATCACGCGCATTACCGTCACTGGCGTATGATGGTAGTAGCGGCAGCAGACTCTGCTCAAGATAGTAAGTGACGCCAGGATCCTGCGTAGTCATCCCTTGCGCGTTGAGAAAGCTGAGATACCTCAATCCGGCACTAGTCTCACGGTTTTGCTGCCGGATGTCCTGCTGGCCCAGCTGCGGTAAATCTCCAAATAGCGAGTCACTGTGTGCCACAGTAACCGTCACCAGGACCAGCAAAACAATGGAAATACCTTGGCTACGACGGAGCGCACCAGTAGACTGTCTGGACGAGTCTCGCCCTGAGAAGAAATCGAAAATTTTCATGCAAGCCAATATAAAGCAAGACATCATTGATGCCACTGGTTTAGCGTGCCCTTTACCATTGTTAAAGTTGAAACAATGGTTGATGCATGCCTCTGCTGGTCAACGTGTGCGAGTGATTGCCACGGACAAAGGATCGGCCCGGGATATTCCGCGCTTTCTGGCATCGTCACCGCATCGCCTGCTCCGGCAAGAGCACTCGGGCGCTAAATGGATTGCTGATATAGAGGCAGGATAAACAACTATGGTGAAAGTGCTGGAACGGTTGTATCACCGTTATTTCTCTGATGAAGAGGCGGTGATGCTGTCACTGGTTCTGCTGTTCGGGCTGATAGTGATTTGGCTGTTCGGATCGATTCTGGCACCCGTCATCGCAGCCGTGATCGTGGCTTACGTGCTGGCTCCGGCTATGGATCGCCTGGTGAGCTGGCACCTCCCTCAGGTGGTTGCAGCCAGCATCCTGTCGCTGTTGTTTCTCGGGCTATTGTTACTGGTAGGGCTGGTGATGTTTCCCTTCATGTGGTCACAGCTCATGACGCTGACCACTGAAATGCCGAAAATGCTCACCGAAATGCAGGATTCGATGTTCATATTGTCAGAACGCTTCCCGGAAATTTTTGACGAAGACCAGGTACTGCAATGGATTCAACAGTTGAACCTGTCGTCACTGGGCAATCAGGCGGCTGCGCAACTGCCCCGGCTGGTCAGCTACTCGCTGTCCACACTGCCTAATATCGTATCCCTGTTGATTTATCTGTTGATTGTGCCGCTGATGGTCTTTTTCATGTTGAAGGACCGGACGGTATTGTGGAACTCGGCGATGTCACTGATGCCTTCCCGCCGCCGAGTCCTGACCGACATTGGCCGGGAAATGAATCAGCAGATCGCCAATTACATTCGCGGGAAAGTGATTGAAATATTGATCGTCGGTGCAGTCACTTTTGTTGCCTTCGAGCTGCTTGGCTTGAATTATTCAGCCCTATTGGCCGTTCTGGTCGGTCTGTCGGTTTTGATACCCTATATCGGCGCAACGGTGATCACCATTCCGGTGGCCTTGATTGCGCTATTTCAGTTTGGCCTGAGTGCAGAGTTCTATACAACGGTACTGGTTTATCTGGGTATTCAGGTGTTGGATGGCAATGTATTGGTGCCTCTGCTGTTTTCAGAAGCGGTCAATCTGCATCCGGTGTTCATTATCGTTGCGGTGATTTTTTTCGGCGGTATCTGGGGGTTCTGGGGAGTTTTCTTCGCCATACCGTTGGCTACACTGGTGAAAGCGGTCTATAACGCCTGGCCCAAACATCCTGATCTGGTTTAGCGTCGGATCAGGACGTATTTTTACCGGTACGATTCGCGTAAAATATTCGCTGTTGAAAGGCGCCATGCTGGTTGAGATGGCGGCGCTTCAGCATTACCATTGCACCCTTATTGAGACGGGAGACGCACAATGATCAAGGGGAGCACGGTAGCACTGGTTACCCCCATGAATGAAGACGGCAGCATCAGTTGGGAATCCCTGGAAGAGTTGCTGGAATTTCATATCGAGAATGGCACTCAGGCCATCATTGCTGTGGGTACGACCGGCGAGTCGGCCACCCTGACCATTGCCGAGCACAAAGCCGTGATCAAATTTACGGTAGAGTATTGCGAGGGCCGGATCCCGGTGATCGCGGGTACCGGTGCCAATAACACCATGGAAGCTGTTGAATTTACCAAAACAGCGGCTGAAGTCGGTGCTCACATGACCCTGTCGGTGGTGCCTTATTACAATAAGCCCAGTCAGGAAGGTCTGTATCAGCATTTCAAAACCATTGCTGCCGCCTCGGACCTGCCATTGATGTTGTACAACGTCCCGGGCCGCACTGTCACTGATCTGAGCAACGAAACGGTGGCCCGGCTGTCACGAATCGACAATATCGTTGGCATCAAGGACGCCTCGGCTGATATCTCCCGGGTACAAGCGATCAAGTCTCTCGCCGGGCAGGACTTTGCCATGTATTCTGGCGACGACGCGACCAGTCTGGATTTTCTGCTGGCCGGGGGAGACGGCGTCGTGTCGGTGACCGCCAATGTGTCGCCCAAGGCGATGCAGAGTATGTGCATGGCGGCCATCGAAGGCAATAGTGAGCTGGCAGAGCGGCTGGATAACCTGTTGATGCCCTTACATAAAAACCTCTTTCTGGAAAGTAACCCTGTGCCGGTGAAATGGGCGTTGAACTACATGGGCCTGATCCCGCCGGGTCTGCGTCTTCCGCTGGTACCGTTGGCGGAGCAATACCACGAGCAGGTTCGCCATGCCCTGATGGAATCGGGAGTTGTTTAATTGAAAGCTTCTCTCGTTATTTTCATCGTTCTGGTGTTCCTGAGTGCTTGCTCAAGCCGCGATTTGCGAACAACGCAGGAAGACGAACTGCGTTGGCGCAGCGACAGTCGTCTGCTTCCCGCTGACAGTGGTCGTTATCAGATGCCCCAGACCCTACCCGTCGGTACGGAGGTGTCTACGCGTGCTCCACGCAAGTCGCTCGATGTGGAAGCCCTTGGGGCGACGCAGCAAATAGATCGCCGTCGGCTTTACACAGACTCGAATGGGCTTCCATTGATCGAAATGCCGATAGAACCGTTTGCCGCCGCAGACGAAATTATGGAAGCACTAGACGCGCTGGGCTGGTCGGTGCGCCGAACCCGACTGGCTGATAACTACATAGAAATCGATGGCTCGGAGTGGCTCGAGCCTCGAACAGACCGTTTGTTCAGACGCCAGGCAAGAATCGAGATCTATTTCTACGCGCTGGGGAATGGGACTCAGGTTCACATGCAACGCAGTGACGAGGACCGGTCCTTTCCGGTATCGACACAGCGAGAACTGTTGGAAAAACTGTACGCGGAATTGCCATGATTCGATACGCCTCACTGGGCAGCGGCAGCAAGGGGAATGCCACCCTGGTGTCCGGAGGCAACACGACGGTGTTGGTCGATTGTGGCTTCAGTATGAAAGAGGCCCTTCGGCGTATGGAGCGATTGTCGTGCCCGCCGGAATCTCTGTCGGCGGTACTGGTGACGCACGAACACGGTGACCACGGCAAGGGCGTGATGGCACTGAGCCGCAAACTCGATATCCCAGCCTACATGTCGGCGGGTACGGCTGTCGGCCTGAAAGCAGTCGGGCAGCCGCAGTTAAGAACCATCAACGTCCACGAATCGTTTCGCATCGGAGATCTGGACATTGAGCCGGTGGCTGTACCGCACGATGCCAGGGAAACCTGCCAGTTTGTATTTTCCAGTGTTGGTGTACGCGTGGGTGTATTGACCGACCTCGGCCATATCACGCCGCATATCCGGGCTGCCTATCGTGATGTCGATGCACTGTTGCTGGAAGCCAATCATGACCCCGTTATGCTGGCGGAAGGGCCGTATCCCGACTCCTTGAAACGACGCGTCAGCGGTGATTTTGGCCATCTCAGTAATCAACAGAGTGCCAGCCTGCTGGCCGAACTGAACCTGGAGCGGCTGCAGCAGGTTGTGATCTCGCACATCAGCGAGCAGAACAATGACCCGGTGGTGGCGGAAGCCGTATTGGCGGCGGCCATGCCCGGTCATGAGCGTAAACTCAGAATTAACACTCAGGACACCGGCTTTGACTGGTGCATGATCAATCGCGTCGAGGAAGCCCGATGAAAAAATCAGCATTGCTCTATGCCGGAAAAGCCAAGTCGGTATTCACCACTGACGACCCCGATCGTCTCATCCTGGAATTCCGGGACGATACCTCGGCGTTCGATGGCAAGAAAAAAGAAGCTCTGGATCGCAAAGGCCGGGTGAACAATCAGTTCAACGCCTTTGTGATGGAAAAACTGGCATCCGCAGGCATCGCCACACATTTTGAGCGCCTGTTGTCACCTACAGAATCTCTGGTAAAAAACCTGACCATGCTGCCCATTGAGTGTGTGGTACGTAATCGTGCCGCTGGTAGCCTGGTCCGGCGATTGGGCGTCACGGAAGGTGAAGAACTGAATCCGCCGGTATTCGAGTTTTTCCTCAAAGACGACGACCGTGGCGACCCCATGATCAACGATTCGCACATCATCAGCTTTGGTTGGGCGACGCCAGAACAGATCACCGGGATGAAAGAACTGACCCTGGCCGTCAACTCGGTACTGACCGAGTTGTTTGCGGGGGGCAACATGATTCTGGTGGACTACAAGCTGGAGTTTGGCCTGTTTGACGGGGTCTTGGTGCTGGGCGATGAGTTTTCTCCAGACGGTTGCCGATTGTGGGACAAGGACACACTGGATAAGATGGACAAGGATCGATTCCGTCAGGGTCTCGGGAATGTGATTGAAACCTACGAAGAAGTGGGACGCCGCATCGGGATTACTTTTGAATAAGCGTCTACACTGTAGGCACATTGATAGAAAAAATCGAATAACGGGAGCAGCACAATGAAAAAATGGATTCTCGCAGCCTCACTGGTTGCCGCTACGCCATCCGCCATGGCCTTGCCTTTTGTTGACTTTGAAGTCGGTGGGGGCATGACCTTCCCAACCTTGAACGACGGCCAGTTCGGGGATGAAGTCTCTCTGACCAGCAGCGGCGGTTCAGAAGCCAACCTGGACCTTAGTGCCGAAAACGGCTTTTATGCCGGTGGTCGGCTCGGTGTCCCTATTCTGCCTGACGTCAAACTGCGTTATGAACGCCTGATGATGGCCAACAGCGAATTTACTCAGGAATTCAAGGCGTTCGGCCAGACCTTCGACGCCGAAGGCGAAGTCGAACTGGACATGAGCTATCTGGATACGGCCCTGGTATACGGCATTCCCAACCTGGTGCCCGGTTTGGACTACTACGTTGACTTCGGTCTGAATCTGCGTTGGATGCTGGGCGGTGTAGCGGCCGAGGTTGAAGACGGAGAGGGCGGCACCGAGCGTCAAAGTGGGGATTTACCCGGTGTGCCTATCCCGGCAGGTCACCTGGCGGCCGGTGTGACTATTCCCACGGTGAATGTGGAAGTCTCTGGTGAATTGAATACTCTGCCACTTTCCGGCTTGTCCTTTAATGACTGGAACCTGAAGGCTCGTTGGTACGCGCCTCTGCCCACAAATGCGATTGCCAGACTGGGTCTGGAAGCGGGTTATCGCAGCTGGACGGTGAATATCGATGGCAACGATACCGGTTTGATTGATGACGATATCCAACTTGACTTTGATACCTCCGGGTTCTTCGTTGGCACCGCAATTCGGTTCTGATACAACACGGCCCAGTGCCTTGCTCAGGCTCTGAGTGAGGGGCCCCTGGTCAACTGATCAAGGGGCCCTTGCGTTCCCTCGGTATCACCATGACGACGACTCCCATACGCCCAATACTGCAGCAGGCATCGCCGGTTCTTCCGGTGTTGACGGTCGATCGGCTGGCCGATGCACAGCCACTGGCAGTGGCATTGCGCGACGGTGGTTGCCCGGTGGTGGAGGTTACTATGCGTACGACCTGCGCGCTGGATGTCATTCGGGCCATGAGTGAGGTTGACGGTGTGACCGTAGGTGGGGGAACCGTTACCCGGCCCGACCAATTGGCCGCTTTGCAATCGGCTGGTGCCAGTTTCGCGGTCAGCCCGGGCGCCACCCCCGAATTGCTGCGGACAGCAAAGGCGTCGTGTTTGCCTTGGCTGCCGGGCGTGACCACAGCTTCAGAGATCATGCAGGCAATATCGTTCGGCCATTGTGATCTCAAGTTTTTTCCTGCGGTTTCTGCGGGCGGTGTCGCCACGCTGAAGGCTTTTGCGGCCACTTTTCCGCAGGTGAATTTCTGCCCCACTGGGGGGATCCATATTAACAATGCGGCAGACTTTTTGGCTCTGCCGTCTGTGCCTTGTGTCGGTGGCAGTTGGCTTGCCGCAGAGGGGCGGTTGGCCAGTCAGGACTGGTCGGGAATCACTGAACAGGTGCAGCACCTCCATCAGCGGCTAGCCGCACACGCTTCAAATGACGTTAATACCAATGCAACCCATGGCCTGAAGGCGACCTGATATGATGCTTTACTCCGGAGCGTCGGTCGGCGCCGCAGAACGACAATGGGCCGAGTCTGAACAACAACCAACGTATGTATTGATGCAGCGCGCGGCACAAGCGGCAGTGCGTCATATTGCCGCCCGCTTTGATGCCTCCATTCCGGTCACGGTATTGGCAGGAACGGGCAACAATGGCGGCGATGGCTTTCTGGTTGCTCTGCAGT
>LFIK01003229.1_pt1 | contig 13237 bp, 13 predicted proteins | sample 643401 | NCBI WGS metagenome assembly LFIK01 (sample SAMN03777447, study PRJNA286221) | soda lake metagenome | biome: soda lake; feature: Kulunda steppe; material: water; isolation source: sample T5-Br brine of Lake Tanatar-5 | place: Russia: Kulunda steppe | collected 2010-07 | reverse complement strand
TGGAATACCCCAGCGTGCTGCGCCATGCCATGGATATCGACAACGTCATGGTGGTCAGCAGTTTCTCCAAGACGTACAGCATGGCGGGGCTGCGCATCGGCTGGGTGATCGCCAGCCAGGCGGCCATCAAAAAACTGCGGCGGTACCACATGTTCACCACCACGGTGGCGAACACGCCGGCCCAGTGGGCGGGCATCGCGGCCTTGAGGGGCCCGCAGGATTGCGTGGCGGACATGGTCAAGGAATACGCTGCGCGGCGCGACCGGGTGGTGCACCTGGTGGGGGAAACTCCGCACCTGACCGGCTACTGGCCCCAGGGCGCCTTCTACATGTTCCCCTCGCTGCCGCACGGGGTGAACGCGAGCAGCGTGTGCCTGCGCATGCTCAGGGAAACGGGGGTCTGTACCGTTCCGGGGGATGCCTTTGGCGAGAGCTGCCCGAATTCGCTGCGCATCAGTTACTCTACCTCCATGGAGTCGATCGACGGGGCCTTTGAACGCATCATTCCGTGGCTTGAGAAACAGAAATTCTGACCGCCAGGCGCGTTCCGCATGCCGCCCCGCGCAACGGGGCGGTCACACAAACCCGGTGGAACCAACCCTGATCAGGCTGCGCCATGCCGACGGCCCGGCGCAGCGTTCGTTAACTGGAGATTCCGAATGACCGACGCAGTCCGCGTGAACACCGAACGCGGGGTGATGACCGTCACCCTGAACCGCCCGGAGAAGCGCAACGCCCTCACCGGCGAGATGTACAACACCATGGAACAGGCCATGCGCGAGGCCAGCGCCAGCGATGCGGTGCGCGTCGTGCTGCTGCAGGCGGAAGGCGACCATTTCTGCGCCGGCAACGACCTGCAGGACTTCGGCAGCAAGGGCGCGCAGGCGGCTGCAAAGGGCACCAGCCCGGCCATGCAGTTCATCCGGTTCATGCTGGATTTCGACAAGCCACTGGTCGCCGCCGTGCGGGGCTCCGCCGTGGGCATCGGCACCACCGTGCTGCTGCACTGCGACCTGGTGCTGGCCAGCGACACGGCGCGCTTCGCCCTGCCCTTCACGCGGCTGGGCCTGGTGCCGGAATTCGGCTCCTCCCTGATCCTGCCGTTGCTGGGCGGGCGGGTGCAGGCCAGCCACGTGCTGCTCACCGGCGAAACCTTTGACACGGAACGGGCGGTACAACTGGGTATCGTGTCGCAAGCCGTGGCGGACGGGGAACTGGATGCTGCCGCCGCGCGCCGCGCGGACGAACTGGCGGAGTTGCCACCCCAGGCGCTGAAGGCCACGAAGGCGCTGATTAACAGCGGCCCCTACCGGGCGCAGCTGCGCGAGGCCGTGGCACGGGAAGGCGAGGCCTTCGCCCGGGGGCTGGCATCCGAGGAGCACCAGGAGGCGGTGCGTGCCTTCTTCGAGAAGCGTCAACCCGATTTCGGCCGCCCCGCCTAGGCATCCGGTTCACCGCCGCGCCTGCCGGCGGTGAACCCTCCAGTCCTGCGCTGCTCTTGCCAGCCCCGGCACGGCACTCCAGAATTGTGGCCTCTCGTCCAACACGGGTTGTTCCCATGGAAGACATCGCAACGCTACGCCGCATTCTCGAAGAGTGCCGCACCATCGCCGTGGTGGGCCTTTCCAACAAATGGCATCGCCCCAGCTACTTCGCCGCCAAGTACATGCAGAAGCACGGCTACCGGATCATTCCGGTCAACCCGGCCTATGAGGAAGTGCTGGGTGAGCGCTGCTACCCGGACCTGAAGAGCATCCCGGAGCAGGTGGACATGGTGGACATCTTCCGCCGCCCGGAGGAAGTTCCGCCGCTGGTGGAGGATGCCATTGCCATCGGCGCCCGCTGCCTGTGGCTGCAGATCGGCGTGATCCATGACGAGGCCGCCGCCAGGGCGCGCGCCGCCGGGCTGGACGTGGTCCAGGACCGCTGCGTGAAAATCGAGCACGGTCGCCTGTTCGGCGGCCTGAACTGGATGGGCGTGAACACCAAGGTGATCTCCTCCAAACGCCCCGTTGCCCGCTGACAGGATTCCCCATGGCTGATCACGAATTCGGATTCGAAACCCTGTGCCTGCACGCCGGCCAGATTCCCGACGCCGCCACCGGCAGCCGCGCGGTGCCCATCTACCAGACCACGTCCTACGTGTTCGACAACACCGACCATGCGGCCAGCCTGTTCAACCTGCAGACCTTCGGCAACATCTACAGCCGCATGACCAACCCCACGACGGCGGTGCTGGAGGAACGTATCGCCGCGCTGGAAGGGGGCCGCGCAGGGCTGGCGGTATCCTCGGGCATGGCCGCGCAGATGACGGCGCTGCTCACGCTGTGCGAACAGGGTGACGAGATCGTCGCCGCGCGCACGCTCTATGGCGGCACGGTGAGTCAGCTGGATGTGACCTTTCGCAAGCTGGGCATCAACGTGGTGTTCGTGGACCCGGAAGACCCGGAGAACTTCCGCCGCGCCATAACCGACAAGACCCGCTGCCTGTATGGTGAAACCATCGGCAACCCGCTGGGCAATGTCCTGGATATCGAGGCCGTGGCGGAGATCGCCCACGCGGCGGGGCTACCGCTGGTGGTGGACAACACCCTGGCCAGCCCCTACCTGTGCCGCCCCATCGAACACGGCGCGGACATCGTGGTGCACTCGGCCACCAAGTTCATCGGCGGCCACGGCACCACCATGGGCGGGGTCATCGTGGAATCGGGCAAGTTCCCCTGGGACAACGGCAAATTCCCCCAGATGGTGGAGCCCTCCAGCGGCTACCACGGGGTTCGCTTTTTCGAGACCTTCGGCGACTTCGCCTTCGTGACCAAGGCGCGCCTTGAAACCCTGCGTACGCTGGGCGCCACGCTATCACCGATGAACGCCTTCCTGCTGCTGCAGGGCGTGGAAACCCTGCCCGTGCGCATGGACCGGCACTGCGACAACACGCTTGGCGTGGCACGGTTCCTGGAACAGCACCCGCAGGTGAACTGGGTGAAATACGCCGGGCTGGAGAGCAGCCCGTACTGCGGGCTTGCGCGCAAGTACCTGCCCAAGGGGGCAGGCGCCATTCTCACCTTCGGCGTCAAGGGCGGCCATGAGGCGGGCGTGCGCTTCATCGAACGCTGCCAGTTCCTCAGCCACCTGGCTAATGTGGGTGACGCCAAGACGCTGGTGATCCATCCGGCTTCCACCACCCATCGCCAGTTGAACGAGGAACAACTGGCCGCCGCCGGCGTGGGGCCGGACATGATCCGCTTGTCCATCGGTCTTGAGACCCTGGACGATATTCTATGGGACATTGATCAGGCACTAAAGGTGGAATAGGGGGCAGGCGCATTACCAGATTCCGGAGCCAGCACTTTGGCTCCCTTTACCTCTTGAAAGGTTATTAAGCGCTATTCGCACCGTTGTGGTGGAACTGCTCTACGCGGTTCCGACCATTTGCCTTAGCCTGGTATAAAGCGAAATCCGCTTCACGTACTAGCTCTGAAGGACTATCCACCTGCTTCTGTGCCGGCTCGAAAACGGTCAAACCTATAGAGGCAGTCACGTGAATAGTCCTTCCATCATTACTGACAAAGCGGTTAGCGGCCAATGCATTCCGCAGTCGCTCCGCGATGGTGACTGCGTCCTTTGGGCCAGTGCCCGGCATCAAGGCAATGAACTCCTCGCCCCCATAACGCGCTATGAAATCGCTTTCACGAAGATTATCAGCGAGTAGCTGTGCAGCTTCCGCGAGGACACGATCACCATCAACGTGGCCATGTTGGTCATTAATGGACTTGAAATGGTCCAAATCGACGAAAACAACAGCGAGGGGCCACTTATTGTCACGCGCTAGCGCGAATTCTTCTTCGAGGCGCTGGTCAAAATGCCACCGATTGCTGATCCCGGTGAGCCAGTCGCGATGGGCTGTTTCCTGCCACTTGCGCGAACTCTCCTCAAATTTTCTGACTTGGCGCTCGCGGTCCGCGATCTGACGAATCATCTCAAGTTGCCGCATCATGAGGATTTCTCGAGCTTGATCAACCACGCCCGCGGCATAGGAAGCAGAAACAATACTCGTTTCAAAGAGTACTTCGGTTTCTGGAATATGCGCGGAGACGCGGTCAAGTATCTGTGCCACGGCATCACCATCGAGATTGAGTAAGCGCTGTGCGTCGCTGGCCAATACTTGAGGATCAATCTGGTCATCGTCCGAGACGAACAACTCGGCGACCAGGCTCGCGAGCGCGACGGCAGCAGGGAGGGCATTGGATTCACGACAGTCAGAGTCCCTTCCTGTCACGTGACTGCCGGAGACCGCGCTCACCAGGTAATCGGGAAGATTCCAGTGGCTCATCAGCCATGAACCCGCGTAGGCGTGATCAAAGCCGAATGCCTGACGTTCTCGCTGGACGATGGTTGCGTGCACCGGTCGGTCCGAGGTGATTTCGCCGTAGCGCTTGGGCAGCGCCGCCTGTAACGCGAGGACACCAATGTCCTGCATCAGACCGGCCAGAAAAAAGGATTCCAGATCGCGACGCGCCAGGCTCTTACCGATTTCCCGACAAGCCAAGGCGCCTAACAGAGAGCGTCGCCAGATGTAATCATTGACATAAGTGGCCTCAGCCGGAGTGCGCATCGTATCGGCTAGAGAAAAAGTCAATGCAACGGTAATCGTGGTATTCAGACCAAGCACCGAAATAGCCTGCCGGAGGTTTTGGGCCGACCGGCGTTGCGCATAGATCGGGGAATTACTTGTCCGAAGTACGCGACTTGCAAGGGCCGGATCCTCGCTAAGGCAACAGACAAGTTGCGTGGCGTCCGGATCGGGCTGACGTGCGAGCTCGACGACCTTTACCGCTACGCGGGATAGCGAGGGCAAATTGGGGCAGAACTCGAGTGCCTCGCGGATCTCGCTGTCAAACGCTTCCCGCAATCGATTCACTCCATCTGGTTGCGCTGGGACCCCAAGGGCTCACCCACTAACCTTTCACCGTTTCGTTTAATGTGAACGTAGCCCGCACTCTTGCCTTGTCTGTGGTCATACACTACCGCCGACCATACCTCTGGTCCACAGTGAACCCGCCGTCGCACCAGTCGTGTATATAAGCGCAATCAGAACCGTCTCGGCACGCATGAGACCGCCGCGCTGTTGGTGCGCTGGCCGGACCTGTGCACCAACAGCCCCAATTCACACCCAGATCATGGTCATCCATTCGGCGACCAGGGCGGGCTTGTCCTGCCCCTCGATCTCCACCGTGCATTCGTACTGGAACTGCAGGCGACCGTAGCCCTTGTCGTCGATGTTCTTGAGGTGGAAGCGACCACGAATACGGCCGCCGCTAGGCACCGGCGCCATGAAGCGCACCTTGTTGTAGCCGTAGTTCACGCCCATTTTCGAGCCCTCGACACCGGGCACCGCCTGGTAGGCCATGACCGACATCATGGACAGGGTGAGAAGCCCATGGGCGATGGTGCCGCCGAACGGCGTTTGCGCGGCGCGCTCCGGGTCCACGTGCAGGAACATGTGGTCCTCGGTGATATCGGCGAACTGGCTGATCCGTTCCTGGTCCATGGTGAACCAGTCGGACACCCCGATCTCCTTGCCGACGTTGGTCCGGATTTCCTCAAGCGGCAGCGTTCTGCTCGGCCCTTGCATGGTCTGTCTCCCCCAGTTACTCGTTAGCGTGATTGAATCAGTCGCCCTACGGCCCGCGCACCGGGTCTAGCCGGTTGCGTCGGGCCGGCGCAGTTGTGTGACCAGTTCCACCAGGTTGCCGTCCGGATCACGGACATAGGCTGTCCGCTGCCCCCAGGGCCGGGTTTCCGGCTCGGTGACGCCGCTGGCACCTGCCGCCAGCAGTTCGGCGTAGGCCGCGTCCACGTCATCTACCTTGAAACCGATCTCGAATCCAGGCGCCGCGGGGTCGGCCGGACGCAGCGGCTGATGCAGCGTTTCCGCCATGGCCTCCCGGGTGAACAGGCCCAAACGGGTGGCGCCGGTCTGCAACTGCGCGAAGCGTTCCGCACGGTGCTTCAGCGGAATGCCCATGGTGCCGTTGTAGAACGCCAGTGCACGGTCCAGGTCCGCGACGATCAACACGACGTAATCCAGTGCCTGGATTTTCATACGGGTCCCGGCTGCGGCCCCTCAGGGCTGCACTTCGGTGAGCGCGTCGTCGACGATGGCCACCGCCTCGTCCACCTGCTCGCGGGTGATTATCAGCGGCGGCGCAAACACCAACTTGCCATCCAGCCAGCGGACGATGGCGCCGCGGGCGGCAATGGCCCGGATCAGGCGCGGCCCGAAGGTATCCGACGGCGCAAACGATTCCTTGGTCCCCCGGTCCTTGACCAATTCCAGTGCCATCATCAGGCCCCGGCCCCGCACGTCGCCGATGATCGGGTGCTTGGCCTGCAGGCCCTGCAGGCGCTCCAGGAAATAGGCGCCCATGGCGGCGGCGTTTCCGGGCAGATCCTCCTGCTCCATGATGTCCATGCAGGCCAGCGCGGCCGCACAGCCCAGCGGATGACCGCCATAGGTATAGCCGTGCATGATCGGCGCCAGAGAGTGATCCCGGTCCCAGGCCTGGGCGATCCGCTCGTTGACCACCGTGGCCCCGAGGGGCACATAGCCGGAGTTGATACCCTTGGCCAGGGTCATGATATCGGGCTTGACCCCCCAACCACGGGAACCGAACCAGTGACCGGTGCGGCCGAAGCCGGTGATGACCTCGTCGGCGATCAGCAGTACGTCATGCCGGTCACAGATTTCCCGCACCAGGCGCCAGTAGCTGTCCGGCGGCACAATCAGGCCGCCGGCGCCCTGCACCGGTTCGGCGATGAAGGCGGCAACCGTGTCGGCACCGTGGTATTCAATCTCACGTTCCAGGATACCGGCGCAGATCCGGGCCAGTTCGTCCGGATCATCGGTCCAGGGGTTGCGATACAAATAGGGCGAATCGACCTGATGAAACCCCGGCATCAGCGGCTCGTAGGCACGACGGAAGGCACGCTTGCCGTTGGCTGAGGCTCCGCCGAAGTGCAGGCCGTGATAGGCGTACTTCAGCGAAATTATGCGGGTGCGCTCGGGCTGCCCTTCCAGTTTCCAGAACTGGCGGGCCAGCTTGAAGGCGGTATCCACGGCGTCGGAGCCACCGGAGCCGTACATGATCCGCGCCATGCCCTCCGGCTGGAGCATCTCGATCAGCCGGTGGGAAAGTTCGATGGACGGGCCGTTGGCAAACCCGTTGAAGGTGCTGTAATACGCCAGCTTGCCCAACTGCTCGGTGATCGCCTCGTTCACCTCGCTGCGGCCGTGACCCACGTTCACGTTCCAAAGGGAAGCCATGCAGTCCAGGTAGCGCCGCCCGTCCATGTCGAACACGTAGCAGCCTTCGCCCCGCTCCAGCACCACGGGCGGGTTTTCCGTGAATGCCTTCGGATCTGCCATGGGGTGCCAGATGTGCCGGGCGTTCTCGGCACGCAGGAATTCCTTGCTCGCGGGGCTGTTCATGGGTGCGCACTCCTCAGAAACACGGTTTTCATTCTGCCACCAGCCTACCGTAAACTGTCGATTACATGTGAATCATTCGCGTGCTTCAAGTTTAATTCACGCGGTCAACCGGCTCACCCTGCCAGCCTCCGCGGGCGGGTCAACTCGAGGTATTGTGATGAACCCCACCGTTGCGGGCCTGTCCATCGCCCAGGCACTGCTGGTCAGCGGAAACATCCTGCTGGTCTCGGTGATCGCGCTGATCGGCAAGCAACTCGCCCCCGCGCCGTCGCTGATCACGCTGCCGGTGGCCCTGCAGTTCCTGGGACTGATCTGCGCCACCATGCCATCGGCGCATCTGATGGGGCGCCTTGGCCGCAAGTTCGGCTTCATGCTGGCCAACAGCGTTGGTGTCACCGGTGCCCTGATCGCCTTTGTGGCGCTCTACGACCAGCAGTTCGCCCTGTTCTGTCTGGGCACCTTCCTGGTGGGCATGGCGATCGGCGTGGGCCAGCAATACCGCTTCGCCGCCGCGGAGGCCGCGCCGGAAGGTCAGCAGTCCAAGGCCATCAGCCTGGTCCTGGCAGGCGGGGTCATCGCGGCCGTGCTGGGGCCGAACCTGGCGCGCTGGTCACAGGACATGTTCAGCCAGAATCCTTTCCTGGGCGCATTCGCCTGGTTGATCGTATTGAACGCCGTGGCCCTGGTACTGGTGGCCTGCCTGCGGCTGCCGCGCCCCACGGCGGAAAGCCTGCACGGCCATAAACGCAGTTACGGTGAACTGCTGCGCCAGCCCAAGCTGGTGGCGGCCATCACCGCCGGCTTCATCAGTTACGGCGTGATGGTGCTGGTGATGACGGCAACGCCGCTGTCCATGGATCACAGCGGACACAGCTTCCATTCCACCGCCACCGTGATCCAGTGGCACGTGCTGGGCATGTTCGTCCCCTCGTTTTTCACCGGCCGCCTGATCCAGCGCTTCGGCGCGCGCCAGGTGATCAACTGGGGCTGCCTGCTATTGCTGGCCTGCCTGCTGCTGAACCAGCTGGGCGTCACCTACTGGATCTACTGGACGGCCTTGCTGTTGCTGGGCGTGGGCTGGAACTTCGCCTTCATCGGCGCCACCGCACTGCTGACCCAGACCTATGAACCGGCGGAGCGGGCACGGGTGCAGGGGCTTAACGAACTGCTGGTTTTCACCGGCGCCGGCGTCGGCGCCCTGCTGGCGGGCTACTGGAACGCCCTGCTGGGCTGGCAACTGATGAACCTGGTACTGGTGCCCGCGGTGGTGCTGGCCATGACCATGCTCTGGTTCAGCAAGCGCGCGGAATTGCGGGCCGAGGCCGCGGCCTGACGCGCCGGGCAAATACCGGCTGCCGCGCACCAGGCAAACGCAGGGGGGAGCGCTCAGAATGCCAACCAGTAACGCATGGCATAGTCGCGGTCGGGCTCGAGCACGGGCAATTCCCGCATGCCCTGACGCTGGAAAAAGCCCACCGCGTCCGCCTGCGCACGCACCAGGACACCATCCAGCTGCTGATCACGGGCAGCCTTCACGCAGCGCTGGAGCAAGCGGGTGCCGGCACCGGAACCCTGAACGTCCGGATCGACGAACAGGCCATGCAGAAGCAGCCCCCGCCTGCCCTCGGGCAGTTGACCGGAATCCGCCATCTCCCAGGCGGCCACGCCCACGATGCGCCCCGCGGACACCGCGACCTCCATGGTCAGAAAGTTCAGGTCGATGGCCCCGTACTTGTACAGTGGCAGGGACAAACGCTTCACGCGATCCGGCAGGGACCAGCTCATGATCGCCCGTTCGATGATGGCATTCACTGCGTCGAGATCATCCTCGGTCATTGGGCGTGTCGTGAGCGTATCGTCTGCCATGCTGATGAAATCCCCCGGTACTTGTGCGGCCGTCGTATACCCGTTCAGAGACGTTCTGAACCAGTCGCCAAGCTTACTACCAAGTGCCAAGTCTCCGTCAGGTGCCTGCCCATGACCGCGCTTTTCTGGATCGTGTTTCTGGTCGCCAGCCTGGTCGTCCTTCGCACGTGGCTTGACCGGCGAATCAGCCCGCCCCGGCAGCTGGATCCGTTCGACGGCGTGGTCTATCCGGTGGGCCTGGCCTGGGTTGCCGAGCGGCGTGCCGAGCAGCCCCGGGCCACGGTGCTTTGCATGCATGGCTTCCTGGAGAACCTGCATTACTTCACGGAATTCTACGCTGACCCCGAGATACAGCTAATTCTGGTCAACAGCGCGGATTACCACCTGCCCATCAGCGACCCGCACATCGTCTCAGCCGATTGGGCACACCCACCCACGGCCGAGCCGGGCACCATCGCCTACGATGCGGAAGTGCTGCTGCAGGCACTGGAACACCTGCCGGCCAGCGACACCGTTCGGCTCCATGGCCATTCCCGCGGCGGCGCGGTGATCCTGGAGGCGGCCGCCCGCCGGCCGGAGCTTTTCCGTGGTGTGGAGGTCGTGCTTGAAGCACCGGTACTTCCCGGTGCCAATTCACGCCTGCCGCTTTCCGCACCGCTATTGTGGCTGCTTCCCCTGGTAACGCCGATCTGGCGACGCTTCCCCATCACCGCGCTGCACAGGAAGCTCTACGGACCGCTGGACAATGCCCGCAAACGTCGCCTGATCGAGGGTTACCCCAGCAACCCCCGTCGCCCGCGCACCATGCGGACGAACCTGCTGGATCTGCAGCACTGGATGCGCAGCCGTGGCCCGGAACTCTACCAGCACCTGGAACAGGGCACCGTGGTCATCGCCACCGGTGACCACGTTCTCGATGTGGACAGCATGGCGGCGAGCGCAACACAGGCGGCAGACCGGCTGACCGTGACCGAAGTGCCGGAATGCAGCCATTTCGTCACACCCGATCAACCTGAGCGGATCCCGCCCCTGCCCGGTGCCCCGCCACCGCGGCCCGACAATCAGAATACGGAGGAGCAGACATGAAGTTCGGACTCGAGGGTAAACACGCCATCATCACCGGTGGCACCAAGGGTATTGGCCGCGCCATCGCCCTGGGCCTGGCTGACCAGGGCTGTCACGTGGCCGTCTGCGCCCGGGGAGAGCAGGCGCTGGAGGAGACCCGCCAGGCCCTTAAAGAGCGCGGGGTCACGGCCTTCGCCCAGGCCTGCGACGTGGGTGACGCGCAGGCACTGGAGCGGTTTCTGAACCACGCGCGGGACACCATCGGCGGCGCGGACATCCTGGTGAACAATGTCTCGGCCCTGGGCGGCGGCGACGACCTGAAGCACTGGGAGGCGAATATCCGGCTGGATCTCATGGCCTCGGTACAGGCAACACGAATCGTGGTGCCGTGGATGCAGCAGTCCGGCGGGGGCAATATCCTGTTCATCTCGTCCATCTCGGGCCTGGAGGCCGGCGGCAAGGCACCCTACTCGGCGGTGAAGGCGGCGCTGATCAGCTACGGGAAAACTCTGGCCGTGGAACTGGCGGCCGACGGCATCCGCGTCAACACCATCGCCCCCGGTTCCATCAAGTTCCCCGGCGGCATCTGGGACCGGGTGGAGCAGCATGATCCGGACCGCTACTCGCGCACGTTGGGGAAAATCCCGTCCGGGCGCTTCGGCCGCGCCGAGGAGGTGGCCAATGTCGCTGTCTTCCTGGCATCCGACGCTGCCAGTTGGGTGACCGGCGCCTGCGTGCCGGTGGACGGCGGCCAGCACAAGGGCAACCTGTAACATCACGCCCGGGCCGCTCCTGTTGGCGGATGCGGTGCGGGCACACACCAATATCAAAGGAGGAATAACAAGCGCATGACATCGCTGATCGAGGTCTACCGCAACAGCGTGCGCACCTGGGAGTGCGACGAAATGGGCCACATGAACATCCAGTTCTACGTGGACAAGGCCACCGGGGCGCTGGACGTGCTCGGACGCATGCTCGGCCTGCCGGCCCCATCGCCGAACAATGCGGGCCTGCACCTGGTGGCGAAGGAACACCATATCCGCTTCCTCCGCGAGCAGCTGGCCGGAGCCCCCATCTGCATCCACGCCGGCGTTCTGGAAGTCAGCGACAGCCATCTGAACGTGTATTTCGAGATGCGCAACCCGGCCGCCTGGCAGGTGGCCGCGACCCTGGTGGCCCGTGTGGAACTGGTGGATCACGCCCGCACCCATCCCCTGCCCATGCCCCCGGAGGTCCTCAAACGGGCCCGGGCGATGCAGACGGACCTGCCGGATTACGCCGCCCCGCGTGGCCTGGAACTGACCAAACCCCGGGAACCGATCACCCTGCAACAGGCCAACGAACTGGGCATGGTTGCCACCTACCTCACGCCGCTCGAGCCGCAGCTGGTGGACAGCGACGGCTTCATGACCACCCGCGCCTATATCGGCGCGATTTCGGACTCCATTCCCAACTTCGCGGCCCGGCTTGGCAAGTGGGACCGTTCCACCAGCCGCATCGGCGGCGCCGCCCTGGAATACCGCCTGGTGTACTACCAGGCGCCGCGCAAGGGCACCATCCTCGCGGTGCGCAGCGCCATCCGGCACGTGGGCGCCAAGGCCTACACGTTCTGCCACTGGTTGTTCGACAATGACACCGGCAAGACGGTGGCGGCGGCGGAAGCCGTGGCCGTGATGTTCGACCTGGATGCACGCAAGGCGATCACCATTCCGGATGACCGTCGTGCGGCATTGGAGAAACTGCTGATCCCCGGGCTCGGTATCTGACGGCGGGCCGACTCGGCCCCGTGAGGCAAGCACGCATTCCGGCCAGCTGACGGCCGGGGCATTGCGATAACAACACGATCGGAGTAGCGATGAAAAACCTGAAAGACAAGGTTGCGGTCATTACCGGCGGCGGAAGCGGCCTGGGCCGCGAACTGGCCCTGTGCTGTGCCGCGCGGGGCATGAAGCTGGTTCTCGGCGACGTGGACGAGGCCGGCATGTCCGAAACCCTGCGACTGGTGGAAGAGCGGCATCCGAATACGGAATCCGCCACCCTCAGGGTGGACGTCTCCCGCATGGAGGACGTGGAGGCCCTGGCGCAACTGGCCAGGGACCGGTTCGGCACCGCCCATGTGGTGTTCAACAATGCGGGGGTCGCTGTGAACGGACCGGTGTGGGAAAACACGCCGGCGGACTGGCACTGGGTGATGGGCGTCAACGTTTACGGCGTGAGCTGGGGCATCCGGGCCTTCGTTCCCATGATGCTGGAGCAGGGGGAAGGGCACGTGGTGAACACGGCCTCGGCGGCCGGCTGGGTCAATGCGCCCGGCAGCGGTGTCTACAATGCCTCCAAGCACGCCGTGGTCGCCATCTCGGAAACCCTGGCGCTGGACCTGCAGGACGTGAACGCCAACGTGGGCGTCAGCGTGCTCTGCCCGGCCTTCTTCCCCACCGCCATCGTCAACTCCGAACGTAACCGGCCGCAGGACCTGGCCGAGACCGCACCGGATACCGAAACCAAGAAGTTGCGCGAGGAGCAGCTTCGCCAGGCCGTGGAGAAAGGCCGCATCTCGGCGGCGGAAATCGCCGAGGCCACCGTGCAGGCCGTGGAGAACGACCAGTTCTACATTTTCCCGCACAAGAAGATCAAGGCGCTGGTGGCGGCCAAGGCTCAGGCCGTGGAACGGGAAACCGATCCTTTCGATACGCTGAAGGGGCGCTAGCCCACCGGCAACCTGCCGGTCATGTTTCCATGACCGACGGCAATCCAAGGGCCTGCGGCTCCGCCGGCCCGTTTCTATTGAGTGGCGGCCAGGCCCCAGGCGGCCTG
>LFIK01003228.1_pt1 | contig 13241 bp, 24 predicted proteins | sample 643401 | NCBI WGS metagenome assembly LFIK01 (sample SAMN03777447, study PRJNA286221) | soda lake metagenome | biome: soda lake; feature: Kulunda steppe; material: water; isolation source: sample T5-Br brine of Lake Tanatar-5 | place: Russia: Kulunda steppe | collected 2010-07 | reverse complement strand
GGTGGGGGTGGGTGGGGGGTTAAATGTGTGTGTGGGTATGGATGATGATGGTGTGTGGGAGTGGGGTGGGGGGTGTGCATGTGTGTGTGCATGTGTGTGTGTGTGTGAGAGTGGGTGTGCGCGTGTGCGAACATGTGCGTGCATGCGTGCTTGGAGCTCTCAATCTGACACAACCGCCTTGCCACCCCTCAACCAACGCCCACCTTGTCCCTGAGCAGGTCAGCCACGCTCAGGCTGCCGCCCCTTGAGTGGCCTGAGCCAAAGGGGATGGGCGCGGCATCAAGGAAGAAGGAGCTGCGCCGCTCCAGCTCCTGCATGATTGTGTGCACGCGTGTCCATGAGTGGCTGTACACAAGTCTGTGCTGCCGGGAAGCCACACAAGCTGCTGAGCACCAACACCCACCGTGTCCCACACAGCTTCAAAGCTGGTGTGAAATAGAAGCACAGCAGCCAGGCAGAGGGTGATGGCCCCAGCCCAGCGTGTCCCCTGCTGTCACCCTCTCAAACAACGCACGAGCAGCACCCACCGTGTCCCACACAGCCGCAAAGCTGGACGTGTAGTTGGCGAGCACGGCGGCCAGGCAGATGGTGATGGTACGGCGCAGCACGCGGCGCCGCCGGGGCCCGCCGCCCAGCGCCGCGTCCAGCCACGTGTCCAAGGATGCCTGTTGATTGATTGGTTGGGGTATGGGCAAGGGTAAGGGATAAGACAAGGATAAGGTGAGGGGAATATTTGGATTGGGATGAGGGTTGGGGTGAGGGTTGGGGTGAGGGATAGGGTTAGGTTCGGGGTTGTGTTGGGGAGGAGAGAAGAAGGATGAGGAGAGTGGCCAGTGGCGGTCGAAAGACGCCGGTTGAATTTGCAGTGGAGAGGAGGCGTGGAGGGGAGAGGGTGTGGGCACGCACCAAGAGCTAGCCCGTGTGTGCCTTACCACCACCACTCACTCCAAGCAGCCGTGAGTGGTGGTGATGCAGACCTTGCAAGGCATTCATTTCCTGCACCTCGAACCAAAAGCCAGCCGATGTGCACCTCACCCCCACCACTCACGTTGAGCAGCCGCTGCAGCTCCACCACTGAGCCCGCCACCTTCTGCGACCGGCCCAGCGGCCGCCACTCCTCGCCCGCCACCAGCCGCCGCACTTGGGCGGCCAGCTCGCATGCGCCCACCACCACCCACCTGCGACGCGTGGGTCAGTGGGGTAAGACATGTGTTGCTGCTGTCCCCAACGTTTCTGGTTTGGTGTTTTGGTTGTAGATGCGACGGGTTTACCACGGAAGGGGTGGGAGGAGCAGCCTGCCCCACCCGGTCCTTCCAACAAACCCCAGCCCCCAGCAGCTGGGGCCTCAGCCCCAACCCTCCCCATCCTAGCCCCAACTCACTGATGGCATCGTGAAAGCTATGTGAATGCACTGTGCGCGAGTCCCGCCCCCCACCCCAGCCGCACTCACTGGTCCAGGGCCTTGACAAACGCCGCCTCAAAGTCCCACACTGTGAAGGGGTCCCCGCCCACCCGCTTCCTCCGTTCCCGCGCCCGCCGCTCGGCAGCCTTTGCGGTGGCTGCCTTGCCGCCCTGTGTGGTGAATGGGGTGTGTGGTACATTGGCTCCAGGGGGGGGGAAGAGCGGAGCGAGGGGAGGGGCAGGGCACATGCCTGCACCTTCTCCTTTCCTATCACTGCTGTTAGTGTTGATGTTGGTTGTGGTGGTGGTAATGATGTGAGAGTCATACATACACTGCTGTTAGTGTTGATGTTGGTTGTGGTGGTGGTAATGATGTGAGAGTCATACATCACAGCCTTTGGTGGTGGTAATGATGTGAGAGTCATACATCACAGCCTTTGCAGGCTGGTGCAGCAGCCCCAAGCGCCAGGGCAGGCCACTGCACCGGCACCCGCACCTGCGCCTGCGCCCTCTCCTCCTCCTCCTGCACCTGCTGCTGCACGATGCGCGCAGTGTGGCGTGGATTGGGGGACACAGCCATCCCTGCGGTCACGGACAAGTGTCACACACGTTAATTCCCCACTGTGTGCGACTGAGAGTGCGATTGTCCATTGGTACTGCCTGTGTGGTTGACGAACTAAGTGGCTGGCTGACTATGTGGCTGGCTGACCAAGGCTGCCTTGGCACTGTCAATGCGCTGTCATGGTGGGATGCTGTGGACGCCTGTGGGGAAGTGGGATGGACGGGCTGACCCAAGGGAGTAAGGAGGGCCACAACCACAGGTGGCACTGTCAATGCGCTGTCATGCTGGGATGCTGTGGACGCCTGTGGGGAAGTGGGATGGACGGGCTGACCCAAGGGAGTAAGGAGGGCCACAACCACAGGTGGCCTGCTAACTCCTGTCTGATTGCAGGCGCTCGACCCGCAGCTAGCCGTACAGCGCACAACCTACATCCCAAGCAAGCCCTGCACCTCGACGCCCACCTGCAGCAATGAGCTGGGTGTGGTGCACAGCAAGGGAGTCCTCCAGCTGGTGCAGCACCTGGGAGGGGGCAAGGGTGGAGGTGTGGGTAGCTGGGGAAGGTGTGCAGCATGTGACGGACTTTGCGGGGTTGGGTCTGTTGTTCCTGTCCATGGCACAACCTGCCATGTCAAGCACCTCAGCGGCGACAGGAGAGGCCATAAAGGAAGCGGTTCTCCCCCCCTCCCACTCCCAACCCTGGCCAACTCGTCGCTGCCGGGGTGCTTGGCCAGGGGACACACTTCACGCCCCACCCTCCCACTCCGCAACCCCACCCCACCCCACATGCATCCCTCCCCAGGGCACCCCCACCCCCCCACCTGCATGGCCTGCCCGTTGGTGCCAGGGTGGTGCCTGAAGATGGCGTCCAGCCGCCCAGCCAGCACCTTGTACCGGTTGCGGCAGTTGCCCAGCGCAAAGCCAGAGAGGCCGGGCAGCGCAGCCTGCAACCAGGAGGGGGGGCGAGGCGGGGGGATGAGGTCGCCGGGCACCTTGGGCCGGCTGCAGTCGCACAGCGAGAGAGTCTGTGCTGCAGTTGCACAGCGCAAAAGCCAGAGAGGCTGGGCAGCGCAGTGGGGGCAACCAGGGGAGGGGGCAGGGTGCCAAAGGAGGGCTTTGCTCAGCGTGGAGGGTCTGGGTCTTGCCACATGCCCGCCGCTGCGGATGAGCTAGCCAGTGAGACGCGAGCCCCTGTGCTGCCACAGCCAATGGCGCTCAAACCTGAGCCCAGGCAAACACGCACACACACACGCATGCGCACATGCACATGCGCACATATAGGCACACACATAGGCATGCATATGTGCACGCACAGTTACCCACACGCACCCAGAACACATGCACAAGCACGCATGCATATGCGCGCACACAGGCACCAACCTGGATGTCAAGGTCACGCTGCAGGTCTTCAATCGCATGGTCCACTTCTTCCTTCACGTGCAGGATCACCTGCACACATGCAGTTGCACGTGCTTGGCGTGGCTGTGCATGCCGCACATGTGCAAGCGGCAAATGGGTGCCCCTGTCCCGACCCCACTCCTTCCCCGCAGTAAAAGCAGGGCAGATGGACAGGCAGGACGCGGCAGCAAGAGCCAGCGAACATTCGCGGCCTGCAGCAAAGCATTCACGCCGGGAAACGCACCCCTGGCAGCGTGTCCTCCGTGAACCGCAGCTGCTTGGACATGCGGGAGGTGGCTGCTGCCTCAATGTAGTCGGTCAGCAGGGCAACAGGCGTCTCCTGCAAGGGTGGAGCATGGACAGGCATTGTGAACGAGGGAGGACGAGCCAATCCGGCAAGGCATGGGGTTTGCGCACGCAAGGGAGGGGTGAGAAGAGGGGGCCATGGTGCCTATGCGTCACATACACACGTGCAGATGCACACATGGCAGTTGACACATACGCAGCCAGCGTTCACCAGCATCGACTCAGACACCAGCCCTCCTACAACCCTCCCTCACCTTCTCTGGGTCCCAAGTGCACGCCCAGCCCACCATCTCCAGGAGCAGGATGAAGCACATCACGCCCTGCGTTTGGGTTAGGGTAAGGGTTAGGGTGGGGAAGTGGAAGGGTTGGGCTTTAGGTTCAGGTTAAGGGTAAGGATTAGCGGCACATCACGCCCTGTGCATGAGCATGCATGCGCGCTCTTTATGTGTGGGTCATGGGCCATGGGCACACATGAGCAGGTGGAACGTGATGCCAGCAGCCAAGCAGTAGCCAACCAGGGGCTGGGTCCCCCCAGGCTCGTGGGTAAAAAGCAGGTTTGACACCTTTGCTTTGGACGAGGCTCCTCCACCTCACCCCAGTAGGATTGAGCGCAAGGCGGAGCACATGCAGTACAGGAGGCAGGACAGCACGCAAAGGAGAGGGGAAGACCAGGTCACGCGGGTGGAGGGGGCACCAACAGCGCGCCAACACCCACCTCCTCCCGCTTAAAAATTGAGTAGTGGTGGAACAGGACAGGCACAGTGCGGTGCAGGAACAGGCCCATGCTGCCCTTGAAGCCCTCCACCTCGTCCTGCAGTATCAGCAACAGGCGAGCAAGTGGTGGGTAGGGGTAGAGGGGATGGACAAGGTGCGCAGGTTGATACAGGGGTACCCTGGAAGAGGGCAAGAAACCATGCAGAGGTGAAAAGAGGCAGGCGCAGCCGGGAGCAGGCTCTTGCTGCCCTTAACCCCACGCTCCCAGAGATTCAATCTCAAATGCGGAGGAGGTTGTGGGCGAAGAGGTTGTGGCCGGTGTGCCTGCAGCACACAAGGCTGAAGCTAACAGCACTGGACAAGTCGCCCCGCATCAGCACGAAACAATGCAGAGCCAGGCTGGCACAGCCAGCACGCTGACCGCGGTGCACAGCAATGCAGAGCCAGGCAGGCACAGCCGGCACGCACCGCGGTCAGCGTGCCCGCCGCGTACCACGCAAACACCGGCTCCCAGCAACGCTTGAGGGCGCTGAGGTACTCCTGCCACCCGCCCATCTGCTGCTCCTGCGCACAGGGAGCGTGCGCGCAGCAAGGTGTGCGTGTGGCGTGTGGCGTGCACAGGAGAGGACAGAGGGGGAGCTGCAATGGACGGCGGTGCGCCACACTGGCGTGGTCGCTTGATGGGCACAACGCAACAACAGCGCACAACGAGAACATGCGGCGCTGAGGGAAACACACACATTTTTCCACCCTCTCCCTCTCTAAGAGCACACAGCATCAAGGGCACACAACATGAGTGCGCGGCACAGAGGCCAAAACACACACACACTGAGAGCAGGCATTGAGGGCACACAGTGCACCGGCACACACCTCTGCTGGGCCGCGCTTGGAGCTGTCTGGGCGCACGTGCGAGGGGGGGGCCACGGCGTGCGCGCCCTCGCTCCCCCGCTCAATCACCGGCCACGCCTCCAGCATGTGCTGCACCAGCAGCAGCAGCAGCGTCTCTGACCTGCGCGTGCGGGAGGAGGGTGGGGGGGAGGGATTTGATGAGGCCTCAGTGCAGGGGCCAGAAACGTATGCCCGTGCCGCACGAGTGTGCACATGCACATGCGCGTGCGCGCCTAGCGCTCTGACACACACATGCACATGCGCATGCAGGCACACACGCGCAGACACAACCACTCTTGACACGCAAATACATACACACAAACACGTACACATGCATACGCGCCCACACGCACCTGATGCGGAATAGGCGGCCAAAGCGCAGGAGCACACCCAGGCCCTGCCCAAACGGCAGGTGCACGTGCACGCTGCGGTCTGAGAGCGCCTTCATGAGCGTGGCAGTGGCGGGGGGCACCCCCTCCCCCCCTCCCCTGACCTCCTCCACATCGAGGGGGGACAGGGCACCCAGCGGCAGCGCAAGGCCCTCCTCCCCTGCAGCCAGCACCGCCTGCGTGCAGGTGTGGGGAGTGGGGAGGGGTGCAGGTTTATGTGTGTGTGTGCGCGTACATGAGTGCACAAGCAGGGGCTCTTGCTGAGGCATGAGGAGAGGGGAGGGGTGCAGGTTTATGTTTGTGTGTGTGTGCGTGTACGCGTGCGTGCACAAGCAGGGGCTCTTGCTGAGGCCTGGCGGCAGCAGGCGTGGTGGCGCTGGGGCTGGGTGGGCAGGTGCTTGCTGCTCTGTGCATTCAGTGCAAGGGGGACCAGAGGCAGCGCAAGGCATCAGCATGCAAGCGATGGGGGGGGGGCAGGGTGGATGTTGCAGCTGACTCAGCTCCCACCCAGCTGCCTCATCGAGAGCCAGGCATTGGCAGAATGGAGTTGAAAGGGACGGCTGAGTTGCTGCAGAGACAAGGCACAGTGCCTGTGCCTCGCCCCCACGCCCCCCCCTCCAGGATGCCTCAGGCAGGAAGCGCCTGCCCGCCGTAACAAGCGTTAGCACACGACTTGCCTGCTGCTGCTGGATGAGCAGCGCTTGCTGCGCGGCCGCGCGCCCAGCCTTGCTGCTCCTGGCGTCCGTGCTTGCAGTGAATGGCGAGCTCTGCAGGTGCAGGGGGCAACCACAGGCAGTGGCAGGCCATTGGCTGCAGGCAGACACCTCGAGAAGACTGGGATTCCCAATGGGAAGATCATGTTAAGGTGGTTGTGAGACAGAGCAGGCTCCAGTGAATAGCCACATCAATGTATCAAGTCATGTGCAAGCTCGCCTGAGGGTGGTTGGGGCAGGGAGGCAGCGTGCCGCAGCGCATGCACGCGCTGCCAAGAGCTGCTTGGCAAGCTGTGCCGGCCCTCGCTTGCACAGCGACCAACAGCAAATACAGCAGCAGGGGCCAGGGTGCGCGGGCAGCGCTGCGTGTGGGCTTGCCTGTGGGTGGTTGGGGCGCGGCGGCAGCGTGCCGCAGCGGTGTGCCTTGGCCAGTGCTGCGGCCAGCTTCTTGGCCAGCAGGTGCATGTCCAGGTCGTGGGCGGAGGGCATGGAGGGGGGTGGGGGATGGGGGTACGGCTCAGCCACCATCAGCACCGAGGCGCGCTTGAAGCTGCGTGCGCGTGCGTGTGTTTGTATGGGTAAGTGTGTGTGAGTGTGTGTGTGGTGTGTATGCACTCACTAATGCTCTTGTTGTGCAGGAGGCTGTCTTTTCCAGCATCCTCACAGGATTGGGCATCCTCACAGGATTGGGCAGGGACTGTTCAGCCGTGCGGTGATGGAGCGACGGCAAGGCAGCTGGGTCTGCTCCTGCGGCTTGGGTCTCCCTGGTTTGGACGCACGCGTGGAGGGCAGCCCCAGCTCACCTGCTGGTGTAGGCAGCCTTAGCAGCGGGTGACACCAGGGGGTTGTGGTGCGTGTCCTGCATAAGAAGAAAGGAAAGCAGCGCAGTTGGAGGGGGCAAGCAGTCAGGGAAGGGCCGACAGCGGATGAGGGGCCACATGATCACAGCACAAAGGTTGTGGCAAAGATGGTTTCAAATTGCGGGCGCCAGGGTGGAGGTCCTTAGCTAGAGGCCTCCAGGCCTCCCACCGCTCCTCACCCACCAGGGCAAGAGATGCAAACACGTGGTGCATGTAGTCGTCCGCGCCCGCAGCTGACCCACACGTCAAGGAGGCTTGGCTGCTGGAGCGCAGCAGCGGCATTGGGTTGACCTGCGTGCAGGAATTGGCGCCCTGCACTCACCACTTGTGCAAGCAAAGCGTGCGTGCGGGTTGTCAGCATATCTACCTGCACGCAAAACATGCACGTGCATGCATGTACGCGCGTGCATGAACACGCACACGTGCACGTGCAACCATGCACACGCACGCACGCAAGCACGCACCAGGCGCAGGATGCTCTCCCCGCCCTGCGTGATGGCAGACATGAGGCCCTGCCCCACACCAGCCAGCAGCGCGTTGTCCTGGCGGCTGGAGTTGGAGCGCCTGACCACCTGCAGGGCGGCGGCAGGAAGAGAGTTTGTGTGTGCATGCAAATGTGCGTGAGAGGGAGGGAGAGTTGACCTGGGCGCTGAGCATGCCATCCTGGCGGCCGGAGCTGGGGCGCCTGACCACCTGCAGGGCGGTGCAGGAGGGTGTGTGTGTGAGGGCTGGCGGTGCACATGAGCGGAGCGGCGCGTGTGCGCGTGTCTTCTGTGTGGCCCTTTGTGTGCGGTGTGCCTTGTGCATGCCCATTGTGTGTGTGGTGTGCGCATGCTTCTCGCATGTTTTCTGCACAAGCACAGACGCACGTGGAGACACATGCACACGTGTGCACATACAAACAGAAGGCAGGTCTGACACCGCACCTCATGCTCGTGGGATGCTTTCCCCAGGCTTGTCCTGTGCGCAGCGCCTTCGTGGCCGGCGGCATCAGCAAATGCCTGGGTGGGTGACGCAGACCATGGGATGAGGTGGGATCAGTGGAAACCAGTGGCTTTGTTCTGCCAGTGTTAAACCCATGTGCGCGGTTATGCGAGGACGCAGGTGGCGCCACTGGACATGCACCACAGGGCACAGCTTGCAGGCAACAGCAATATGCACAAGCTGCGCAACTGGATTTGCACCATGGTTTGAACCACACAAACCCTGCAGGCCCCTGCCCACCTGGCTGAGGTGGTCGCACAAACATGCAAAGCACACAGCCTGCAGGCCCCTGCCCACCTGGTTGAGGTGGTTGATGGGGGGCGGGTTGCTGCTGCCTGGGTGCCGGGGGGGGCGCTTGGAGGTGGGGGGGCCAGGCGGCCCGCTCTCCTCGTCATTGCTGGAGTCGCCCGCAAACATGGCAATGGCAGCTGCAGGTGCGGTGTGCGCATTGTGTGGGCTGGTGGGTGTGTGCTTTGGGGGCTGTGCGCAGGTGGGCAGCCCACTGGACCCCCCCCTCTTCCAACGAGCGCGCTCAGTGCATGCCTCCCTCCGCACGCAGGCCCTCCAATGGGAGCCAAGTAGGGCTCACTCCCCGGCAAGATGCCTGCGGCGCTCCTCTCCCACACCCACAGCTGCTGCTGCTGCTGCTGCTGCTGCTGCTGCTGCTCTCCCATACCCACAGAGCCAGGCGTGCAGGCGGCCACACCACCTGGCCCCACTGACCTGCGGAGGGCGCCCGCATGCGCCGCTCCACAATGTAGCGCACGTGCACCAGCAGCTTGCCGCGCACAGGCAGCCCCTGTGCGCTGTGCAGGGTGTCGGTCTCTGGGTCATACAGCGCCCTGCGCCAGTGTGTGGGTGTGGGTGTGTGGGCATGGGTGCGTGCGTGCGCATGCAAATGTGGGCGTGTGTGCGTGTATGTGTGTGGCTGTGCAGGAGAGGTCATTGCTGTGCAAGTCAACCCGCACTGGCAGCAGTGGATGGGTGGTGTGTGCCTTGGCCCATCAAGGATTTTCCCCAGGTGCCAGTGAGGAGCGTACCCTGGAGAGACCAACCCACTTGCCCACGTGCGTGGCGCTCCCCACAATGCTCTCTACCTCATCAAGGGATACTAGGCACACGGCACACGGCACGCAGCATATACTGGAGCAACCCACTTGTCCACGTGCGTGGCGCTCCCCACAATGCTCTCCGCCTCATCAAGGGATACCAGGCACCAGGCACATTGAATGTGATGCACGCTGGAGCAACCCACTTGTCCACGTGCGTGGCGCTCCCCACAATGCTCTCCGCCTCATCAAGGGATACCAGGCACCAGGCACATTGAATGTGATGCACGCCAAAGTAACCCACTTGTCCACGTGCGTGGCGCTCCCCACGATGCTCTCCGCCTCATCCTCGTCGCCCACCGGCTCGCCGCCGCCCCCGGAGCCGCCCTTCTTCTGGGGCCGGCGGCCAAACAGGGGCACCACAAACTGCTGCGCCACGCCAGGCTGCGGGTTAGGATGAGGGTTCAGGTGAGGGTAAGGGTTAGCCCTTCTTCTGGGGCGGGCGGCCAAACAGGGGCAGCACAAACAGGGGCAGCTGCGCCACGTCAGGCTGCGGGCGTGCAGGGTGGGCAGGGGTGTGGGGGGCGCTGGGCCACAGAGCAGCGGGCGAGAGCGACATGTTTGCATGGCTGACACCAGCACCGAGGAGGAGGCCACCACTGCTTAACTGTCGTGGCCACGCAAGGCTGTGAATGTGGCGCACACCAGGGCACAAGGGTGGCCTTCAAAGGTGGAGTGCGCAGGCTGCCACGCACGTCCCTGGAGGCCTGCAGGCTGCAGGGCGCGCTCGTGCACACCACCATGTGTGGGGGCGCATTGCACATGCTCCGCACTGTGTGCTCACACACGCGCACACAGCTGGGAGCGTGCCGAGGGTCACACAGAGCCGCCAGCGCGCTCACCCTGAGGCCCTTGACCAGGATGCCTGTCCGCCCCAGCAGCCGGTCCCTGCTGGACAGGTGGTTGCCCCTTGGGTCCAGGCAGTGCTTGACCTGGCGGGCGCAGGCGCGGTGCCAACATAATCATTCTCCTGTCAAAGGGGCTGTGACACTTACTTGGCTTCCCAAGGCCAGGTGGCACACCGGTTGCAGGGCATGTGGGAAGGCAGGGGCAGGTGCCACACAGTTCCTGGCGGCTGCAGCACTTGCAGGGCATGAGGGGAGGGTGGGGGGATCCAGGGGCGCTGGCCCCACGCGCTCCCTGGTGCTTGCCATGATTTTGCAGCTGCGGGGCCGTGCTGGGTGCTCAGAACCTGCAGCCATGGGCCCCACCTTGAACCAGACGGCCATGCTCTCCACTGGCAAGGGGGCGTCCTTGAGCTTGGCGTGCCAGGAGGGGTTGACGCCCGCCCCCACAGCAACCTAGCAGAGGCAACGTAGCAGGCGAGCGTAAGCCTGCCTAGTCAGGAGCAAAAGCCAGCTGAGGTTGATAAGCATGCGGGGCGAGCCACTTGAGTGACCAAACCATACGAACACAGAGAAATGCTCCACTCCTCGGCTCATGCCCACAGAGCCTCAACCAGCAACGCATGCACCCCTCCCTCCCCCCCCCCTCCACACCCCCGCACCTGTGTGCGCTGCTCCGGCGTCGGCGGCAGCTTGTGGTGGTGGTGGTGATGGTGGTGGTGGTGGTGATGATGGTGGCTCCTGAGCTGCCCAGGGACCGGGGTGGGGCTCATGCCGGTGGCGGCCGACATGCTGCTGGCGCGCGAGTTGGTGCGGGAGCTCACGGCCTGCCCCCGCGCCTCCTCCACCCATGTGCACGTGTAGGGGCTGATCTGTCCGGCCTCGGGCGCGCCAAAGCAGCCGCTGCATGGGGCGTGGGTGCAGGTGTGTGCAAGCTTGGGCCCATGTTCTGGGCACGCGGGCGGATATGTTTGCGAAGGGCTGGTGTTGACAGCGCAGAGCGCGCCACTTTTTTTAGGTGCCAGAGTGAGTGAGCAGGTGCAAGTGCAGGCCCTTGTGCTGTGCAACAGGGGCTGGTGGTCATGAGGGCTGGGCACATGAGTGTGGGTTTGCGTTGGGATGTCCGATTGGCCTGTGTTGGGATGGCTCTGATCGAGCGAAAGCTAGCAGGCGAGAACTTTGCCAGGAGCACCTACTGCTGATGTGTTCGAGGCAGCACTTAGACTAGGACACCCAGCGCACCCAGCACAAGCTATGAGCCCGAATTCAGCAGGAATTGCAGCACAAGGCAGCCCTCTGCACACAACCAGGTAGGGGTGCACAGAGCTCGCACCCACCAAAATCCGCCCCCCCCCTTCCTCTGGGCGCTCAGGTCGCGGGCGCCAAGAACGGACAGCTGGCATGGGGGGCAAGGGGGAAGCATGGCAACGAGAGTGAGCTAGAAGGAGCATGGCAACGAGGGTGAGCGAGGGGGAGCATGGCAACGAGGGGGAGCGAGGGGGAGCATGGGCATGAGGCTGAGGAAGGCTAACAGGATGCCGCTGGATTGGGGGAGCTGTACTGGGTGAGCATGGCAATGAGGCCTGGAACGCTGCGTGCTCACGGAGGTGGATGCGTCAGCAACGCTTGCACTTCTCAATGGCACTTGAGGAGCATGCGCACATGCAGACGCACACGCATACACACACACACACACACCTCGAGCAGCCCATTGAACTCAGGCAGCTGCTGCAGCGCACCCAGCGCTGCAATGGTCTCTGCCAGGGCGGCGCGGCGCCAGGAGCGGTAGGCATCCTGTGCCATGGTTATGAGTTGTTTACGTCATGGGGGGGGCCTGTTGGTGATGCAGGGCAACTGCTTGGAAGCTGCAGAGCTGGTCTCCAAGGTATCAAAGTGAGACGCCCACAAGATGCACCATTTCACAATGTATCCTCCTACTCCATCAGCTCCATCATTGCTGCAGCCGCACAAGCGCTGCCATCATGCCTTTGCTGGTGCTGGTGGCTGCTCTCACGCTCCTTGATAAAAATGGATAAAGCGCGGCAGAGCGTGCAGCAACGGCAACGGCACGAGGGCAGCACCTGCATGGCTGCTGCAGCTATGGCAATGAGGAGCGAGAGAGGTGGTTCTGCAATAGTCTCACCTTGCTGGAGAAGTCTGCCTTGGCCATCCCAAACTGGTTGCGCGCAATTGCCTCCGCCTGCTTCAGCAGTTCCTGCACCACCTCCTCATTGGCAGCTAGCGCCCGGTACAGCAACTGCAGGGGCCGGTTGGTTGGAGTTGGTTTGCATGTTATGTTTCGGATGTATTTGTGTGTGCCTCTGCACGTCTGCGCATGCGTGGGCTGGGGGGAAGACCGGCCACCCTGCATCAGCAGCGCCTGCTCAGCTGCTGACGGTCTGCTAGAGTGCAGCAAGCCCACCTGCTCGTGCAGGTCCCTGTGCACGCTGGCCATGGCGCATGCTCATTCAAGTGGGGCATGCAGGCCAGCAGCGGGGCCCACCCAGCAGGCCCCCACCTGCTCGTGCAGGTCCCTGTGCACGCTGAACACGGCGCACAGCGCGTCGGCCGCCTGCAGGCGCGCGGGCAGGGATGCCAGGGGCTCGCCCGCCCACTCCACAAGCACCGCACGCAGCGCCGCTGCAGGGCACGGGCAGGAGTGTAGGGGGGAAATGGGCAGGGCACGAGCGGGGTGTGCGCAGTGTGCGCAGCGTACAAGCAGGTGGGGAGTGGGGAGCATGGCTGGGCGCGAGCGGGGTGTGCAGGGTGTGCGCAGCGTACAAGCAGGTGGGGAGCGGGGAGCATGGGCAGAGCGTGGGCGGGGTGTGCAGGGTGTGCGCAGCGTACAAGCAGGTGGTGGGAGCGGGGAGCATGGCCAGGGCGTGGGTGGCACTTGACTGCTGCTCCAATGCTTGCTCAAGTGCCCAGCTGGCAGCCCCACCTGTGTAGAGGTCGGGCGGCATGCCAGCAGCAGCGGCTGCTGCCGAGGGCGACGGCCCTGAGCCAGAGGCCCCGCTTCCTGCGCTGTGGCCGCCCGTGCTAGCCTGGTTGTTGGCGGGCGCTGCGCAGGGGGGG
>LFIK01003227.1_pt1 | contig 13244 bp, 12 predicted proteins | sample 643401 | NCBI WGS metagenome assembly LFIK01 (sample SAMN03777447, study PRJNA286221) | soda lake metagenome | biome: soda lake; feature: Kulunda steppe; material: water; isolation source: sample T5-Br brine of Lake Tanatar-5 | place: Russia: Kulunda steppe | collected 2010-07 | reverse complement strand
TCTACACTCCACTCTTTGTTCTTGCCGCCTTTTGGTCTTCCCATATAATCACTCTTTTCATTTTATTGTATACAAAAAAGATGTTAATAAACACTTTTTATGTGTCTACTAACATCTTATCATTTCACTTGAGTGCACTTTTTAAAGTTACTAATAATTCCAAGCAAATTGGTAAAAGTCGAGAAACTAAAAATATATCGACAACAGAAAACCTTAAGGAATTAATTAACAACTTTTATCAAGAATACCATGATATTTTTAGTGATATTTAAGATGAAAAGTGAGATAATATAAATAAGCATTCCTGGTACAAAGGGTAAGCAGGTTAGACCTGTAAATTATTGGCTAAAGCCAAGGAGGAACCCATGAAAAGTATCGAAATGATTGTACCAAGAATGTTAATCAAGTATCATTTACCACACCCTGAGGAATACGGGGAATCTTTAGTTGAGTTATTAAATGGAATGATTACCGACGTCTTTACAAATGATGATGGTGTCCTAATTACTATGACTAACAATACCTCACTCATTGAATATTTAAAGCAAAATGATACTAAAGAGACTCATTATCAACTTAGGGATCAAAGTATTAACCTAGTTACCATTAATCAATCTTATTTAGAACTTGTTTTTAAATGGATGAACAAAGATATCAAAGAAAATGAAATTAAATATTCACCTGAGGATATTCGTCTTTATATCTCGCATGCTATTACATTTAACTCACATCTCTTTGTAGTTAGTAAAGAGAACTTACCTATCGGATTAGTTGGTTACAACATCATTCATTCAGTTGGAATAATCAACTATAAGTTTTTTGATTGTGACAACTTCACAGTATCAGATGAAGATAGTGTACTTAAACTTCTTTTAAATCACATAAAACAAGTACAAGCTATAACAAGCTTTAAAGCTTTAGTCCCAACCGATGATTTTCTTATGAATCAAGTCTATCAACGAAACAACTTTATCAAAGAAGATACTGCTATAGAAAATCATCTTGAGTATGTCTATCAGTTTACTCAATTTGCGCTTGCTATCACGGCGGCTGAGAAAGAAGTTCTTAATGAGTTTCTATCACTATATCCTCAAAAACTATATGATTTAGCGAATCCAGATGAACTCATCGATTTAGAGCACGCAATTGATTATTCACTAAAAATCTATGCGCGACTTATCTTATCTAAACAATTAGATCAACGTGATGAATTTGGGGATATCTTCATCAATGCCGATGGTTGTTTATCGATTGAAGATAATCTTATAGAAAAATATGATGAAATGATGCAACACATCGATGGTGAGGATTTTAAGGTTGCTAAGGATTATAAAGATTTGATTTTTGCAGTTCTTGAGATAATTAATAGGAGGATTAAACACTATCAAAACTTAGAGTTGCATATTTTAGTCGAACATAATAGCAAATGAAAAAAAGGGTAAGTCAATTGTGGCTTACCCTGTCTATCATCATATGTAATTCTATATGATATTGCACTTAAAAACGTTACAACGAGCCGTATCATAAATAGGTGCAACTATTGTTATAAATGCTATAACAAAGGGTTTTTATAATCGAAAAGGAGTCATGGGTCTATCGATTATTTAACACCTCACGAAGTTCATTATTCAAAGAGAAGAATTCTTACTTAACGTGTCTACTTTCTTGATATAGATACAAAATAATTATAGCTAATGGTGGTGAGAATGTGAATGTTTCAAATGAAATAAAACTTAAGTATCTAGAATTTTTCATGCGTTCAATTGTAGGTTTCAAGAGAATATCGTCAAGTGATTCTTTTAAGGAGTTAGACGACAAGTATTTAGCGATTGCAATGGATAAAGTAGGTAGGTTGGCAAGGTCATATGGTCGTTTGAGAGAAAGAGTTTGGAGCAACTGCATATTTTATTTTCATGATAGTCAGTTTGATCCAAAAAAGCATTACAAGGAGTTTTCAGAGAAAACAAAAGAAACAATGCCATATCTGTTTATTAGATCATATGTTTATTTTGTATTTATTAATCTTGGTGGTGCTGATAGGGATTCTTTGTTTGGTAAAAGAACAGATATTAAAACCGTAGACTATAAGATATGGGTTTACAATACTAAATATGAGTTAGTAAGTGAATCGAGAAGATCAAACTTATTTAATATTGTTCTAAAAGAAAAAGAATCGGTTGATGATTTCATATATTTAGCAAAACCTAAGTTAGAGTTGGCAAGGATAGAAGACAGTAATTCTGATATAGTAGACTTCATTAAAGCTTTTACAGGAGATTTGGTTCAATTTGAACAAACAGCTGAGATGTTAGAAAAAGTAGAAGATAAGTTAAAAAACAAGAGCAAAGTTAGAATACTTGTTAAAGGACCAGCTAGATCTGGAAAAACAATAATTGCAGCCTCTCTTTTAGGTAAGTTCCCTGAGTCAAAACTGCTGTTGATGAATTATTACTTTTATAATGAAATTGTAGATGGCTTGCATGCATTATCTAGTTTTACAAAAGAAGAAATTGATAGATTAGTTAGAAACCCTAAACTTGATAGCTTGCTCCGTTTAAGGAAAACTTATGCTAAATATCTTAATCATATTGTTCGAAATTTGAGTTATGTAATTAAAGAGTATGACGGTATTACAAATAATACAAGAAACCTTCTTCTAAAAAACATAGACTATCTAATTGAATTATCTAAAGACTGTGGTTTTGATTATAAGGATGATTTATTGCTGTTTAGGTTAAAGAGGCTTAGCAATGAGATACTGAGCTCAAAAGATGCAACCTCTATAAAAAGTATTAAACTTGATAAAATTGTTTCATTAAAAAACTATATACAAGAAGTTATTGACAAAAAGAATGATAAACTAGTTCAATATCAGGAAATTATCGTTGAGGCTATTAATCAAGTAATAAGAAAATCTGAGCAGAAATTTTTCCATCATAACATAAATAAGTCAATTTCGAACAAAGTAAGTGAAGGTTGTTGGATTACTAGAGGCAATCCGACAGAATCAAAAATGTGGAATAGAACAGATAAATTATCACTATTAATAGTTGATGAAGTACAAAGACTCGGAGTCGTTTCAAAATATAAAAATAATTTTGTTGAGTATGACAGATTTGATGAAATCGAAGAAGTTCTTAAGTCATCGAAAAATAGCTTCTTTACAGGTGATGATAATCAAATGTTGAACTCAAAATACGATCAAGGATTTCAGGCATTAGAGTCAAAACTAAAAAATAACGATGAGATATTTGTTAAACATTCTTTACCAGAGTCTGTTGGTGTTCCAGATGAAATTGGTATGCTGATAAAGTACTTAACAGACGTTACGTTGGTTGATTTTGATGAATTAGTAAGACATTGGCAAACCACAAGAGATTTCAAGATAACTTTTATAAACAATAATCAAGATTTGCTTGTAAAGATGTTTGATGAGGATAGTTGTAATAAAAAACACTTTGCTTCGCCATCAGATTTCTCATGGACACAAGACAAGGCATCTATTTCAACAATCCATAGAAAGGATGACATTATACCCTTGGAAGACCATGAAATAGCAAAGTTTGCTTATAAATATCCATATTTTTGCAACGAAGAAATCATGCCATACTATATTTTATCAGCTTATGAACTAATATCTAGGGAAGTACAAAGTTTATATGTACATTTGCCATCATATGAAAAAGAAGTTTTCTTAGAAAATGAGTGGTATAAAAAACATTTATATGTTTTATATACTAGACCTACTTTAAAACTAGTGATAAATGTGACGAATCCACTTGAACTAAGGGAGTATAAAAAGGTTTATAGAAAATTACAAAATGCTAAAGCTAAAGTAAAAATAGACTTTGTATAGAAGCTTCATCTTAGACTACTGCCATACTAGTAAAAAAATTTCTTGTTATTAAGTGATAATTTTATCAATTTACTTTTTGACGAAGTTATTATTACACCTTAGTTTCAAAACAAAACATTGTAAAAATTTACAAAATAATGTAATATAAAACTGAGGTGATAGCAGTGCGTAATTTAATGATTGATCTTCTTGATGACAACGATGACATAATTAAAATCCAAAAAGAGAAGAAAGTAACCTATGAGTTTGTTAATATATTGGAGTATATTAAAGAAAAATATGAAGTTTATATTGTTGATTTAGCTAAAATCTTAGGCACAACAAGACCTACTATTTATAGTTATTTTTCTAAAAAAACAAGCGATTTATCAAGTAAACTAAAAAATAAGATTGCTTATGTTTATAATGTTAGGTCTTTTGAAGAAGTCATTGAACTTGAAAAGCGCGTTGAATTAGCGCATTACTATGATAAACCCTTTTTAGAAGATTTTGTATTAAGCGAAGGGGGGATTATGCCTCAAGATGTAAAACATTTTCGAAACGAGTTTGAAAAGATTTATACCATTAAAAGAATTGATAATCAATACGCTTATGTTGATATAAAAAAACAGTATGACTTTAAACTTATATGGAAACAAGCCTTACAAGAACACCATGCCGATGAACTAGGTATGCAAACGTTTAGACTTCAAGGTTTTGAAACTCCTGGGCTAAATAAGCTTATGGTAGATTTAATAGAAACAACTTCTCTTGAGTATATGGAAACGCTGCTACGAATTGTAAAAAAGAAGTTAGAGGATGAAGATCTTAGATTTATCAACTACATCGACGATTATGACGACAAGTAAAACTTTACAAAAAAATGTAAAGATATTCTTGACATACTATTTTTTTTACTGTATTATTAAAGTAACATAAAATTAAAATATCATGATGATTAGTTAGTTTATTCTTTAGAAGGGTAGCCAGCTAATCATTTTTGTTTCTCTAAAGGGGTCTTCGAAAATCGAATAGTATTCGAAAGAATATGTTAGCTTAAACACACTGCCATAAGTTGAAAATCAACATTAGTTTAATTAGGTACGAGTTTCTAAGACATCTGTTTAATAAAACTATATGGAGGGATCAGTTATGGAAGAAAAATTCTATATTGTTTCAGCTAAATGTGGTCATGTTGGAAGAAAAAACTACATCACGATTGACTTTCCAGTTAAAGCAACAAGTGGGAAAGAAGCTGCGCAAAAAGCTAAACAACAACCGCGCGTCAAACGGCATCGAAAAGATGCAATTGAAAGTGTTTATGAAGTAAGTAAAGGAGATTATCAAAAGCAGCGCCTTATTAATAATCAGGATAATTATCTGAAGGTAAAGTCAAAACAGGGACAAAAACAGTTTTGTACGGATTTACACAAGCGTATTAAAAAACATAAAGTCGATAAGGATGAACAGTACCAAGTAAAACGAAAAGCCCGCGTACAATATCAAATGAAAAAAAGAGCGATTGAGTTAGAACTCAATTACTCTTTCTAATTTTAGAAGTCACACTTCATAGGCAAGCAATTGTGAAAGATTTATAATATAAAAGAAACTAATTAATGAGGAGGAAAGCATTATACAAAAAAATTGAAAGACGAAGGTAAGTTTCCCTTGTTTAAGGATGTTGTTGGACTAGATGATGAGATTGAAGAGCTTGAATCAATCATTGATATCTTAAAAGATCCTAAGAAGTATGAAAAATTTGGGGCATCGATGACAAAAGGAATTTTGCTTCACGGAATACCTGGGGTTGGTAAGACGTTCTTAATTAGAGCACTCGCTAATGAAATTGGAATACCCGTTTATCCCGTAGTTGCAGGAGATGTAAAATATTCATCTGGTTCAGCTGAGTGTAAGACACTCAAAGAGGTCTTTGACTTGGCAGGAAAATCTGCGCCATCAGTCGTATTAATTGATGAAATTGATTCGTTTATCGAAAGTCATCCTTATCAAGGGCCAAACGATGTTATCTTAAATCAGTTGCTTACACTAATGGATGGGTTTGAGCAACACCATAAGGTTATAGTTATTGGAGCGACAAATGACATAAAAAAAATTCCGCGTTCGCTAATGAGACCAGGTAGATTTGATAGAAGGCTAGAGATTGAACTTCCGAGTGATCAGTTTAGAGAAATTGCGCTTAAAAAATACTTTCAAGCTTGTAATTTAGAACCAAACTTCTCCTATGAAAAAGTCTCGATTTTACTAGAGTATGCAACGATGGCGGAAATCAAGCATGTTGCAAATGAGACGATAATTCAAGCAATAAAAAATGACACTGAAATCAGTGAAGAACATGTCATTAATGCATATGACCGTCATCAAATGGGGCTAATGAAAAAAAGATGATGGCCGTTCTAAAGAACAAATTATGCGTGTTGCTATTCACGAAGCAGGGCACACACTTGCGAACTATCATATCAATGATATTGATAGTATCGCTAGAGTAAGTGTGGCGAAGCAAAACTATATTGATGGATACATCAGATTGATCAATCGTAAAAAAGATACGCACACAGAACATGAACTAAAAAATAAAGTCGTCACCTCGCTTGCTGGGTATGCCGCAGAGCTTTGTTTTTATCACGAAGTATCGGCGGGGGCATCTAGTGATATTGCAGTTGCAACAAGGATTGCCGAAGATATGGTTTATGAATGCGGTATGTCAGCGCTAGGTCCTAGAAAGTTTCGCAGTAGAGAAGATCATATGTCAAATGAATTTAGTAATACATTACAAAAAGCACTAGAGGATGAAACTGGTAAGATTATCAATCAAGCTTTTGAAGAAGCGAAAAGAATCGTTGCCATGAACAAAGATAAGATAGAAATTATAGCCAATCACTTGGCTGAAAAAAAGGTATTAAGCACTTTAGAGCTTAAGCAGTTGATTACTGAGCATTAAGTAATAATCAGGCGTTAAAATTAGTTTAACGCCTGATTACTTTTTTTGAAGTCGTACTACATAGTCATCGTTATCTTTACATAATATACTAATAATATAAAACCATTAGGAGGGTCTCAAATTTGGAAAAAATTATATTAAATACCTATCGTTATGTGCTAGAAGATGTCTGTACAAAAAAGCTTATCCATGTCGATGAAATTGTTTGTCCAAAGAAAAAGGTGAAACCGGCTTCCCAAAACCCAGGAGGGTTTGGAGATGCGTCTCACCAAAGAAGTGTTTTGATTGAAGTTACTGATGATTCGAGTTCTGTAGATTTGAATAAAAACATGTTTAGCAGTTTGAACCCAATATGTAAAAAATTGCTAGCGTTTGAAAGTGATTTTCAAGATGTTGAGCAGTTCAAAGTCGTTATAGAAGATAAGGGTAGTAGAAAAGTTAAAGAATATAAAATTCTAAACAAACAACGTAGGAAAGAGGGATAAGTAGATGCAGGTAACATTTGATGATGTGGTTGGGTTAGATGAAGAGATTGTTGAGCTTAAAACGCTCATCGAAATATTAAAACATCCAAATAAGTATCAAACAAAAGGTATATCCGTCCCTAAAGGTATGATCATGCACGGTGAAGCAGGTACCGGCAAAACGTTAATGGCGCGGGCGTTATCTAATGAGACTAATTTACCTTTTTATTTAATAGGGTCAGATAAATATCACTTTGAAGATAGATCAGAAGCAATAAGTAGCTTGGAGGCGGTGTTTAAAAAAGCGGAAGAAACAGCGCCTTCAATTATCTTCATTGATGAACTTGATTCTTTTTTAGAGTGTGGCCGTTTTGGAGAGCATAATTATGCTTTGTTAAATCAAATGTTACGTTTAATGGATGGATTTTATCAAAATAAAGATATTTTTGTCTTAGCAGCCACCAGTCAAATTCAGTTACTGCCAAAACCTCTGTTAAGACCAGGGCGATTTGATCGTAAGCTTTATTTTCCATTGGGAAATAAAGCTACGCGCATCAACGCAATTCATCAGTTTATGCCTGGAAATACGTTTGAAAATGACAAAGTACTTGATCGTACAGCAAACTTATTAAGTGGTATGACGATGGCAGAAATAAAGTATCTTTGTAATGAAGTATTGATTGAGATGATGAAAAATAATGCAAAAAGCATAAAAGAAAACTATTTCATTGATGCTTTAGACCGCTATTATCTAGGTATTTCAAAAGAAAACAGTTTAGGTAAAGAGGATCTTTATCGGTTGGCCATTCATGAAACCGGGCACGCCATTGTAAATTATGTTTTAGGCAATGGTGAAAATCTGTTTAGATTAAGTATTGTTAAAAAAAATGCCTCAAGTGGTCATGTAATTACTGTGGAAGAAGAGCTTGAAAAACATTTATTAAAAACAGATATTTTAAACAAGATTAAAACTGCACTTGCGGGGTATGCGGCTGAAATGGTGTTTTTCGATGAGCCTACGGCAGGGTCAGAAAATGACTTAGCACAAGCCACTAGACTTGCAGCTTTGATGGTTGAGAAACTTGGAATGAGTTCTTTTGGTATTCGCCAAGCCTATTACAAAGAACAATACGATATCACTGTACTGTCTAATGATTACTTAGTTAAAATCGATAATGCTATCAGTGAAATAATTGATGAATGCTACGATGAAGTTCAAGTCCTTATTAGAAAGCATAGAAGTCATATAGATTCTATTGCAAAAGAGCTTGTTGTTAGGAAGGTAATTTCAAAAGAAGCATTAAATAAGCTTATGGAAAAAAATAAGACGGCTTGATAGGAAGAAAACTCATAAAGTTTTCTTCTATACATTCATTAGATGTCTATTAGTTTGTTTCATAATTGAAACTTTCATGATATAATTTTTATTGAAAATCCGTGGGGGATGTGATGTGTTTGGTTTTTAATTATATTGCAAGATTATTGTGTCATATGGAGTTTAGACTGATATGAGTTCAGTTTTTCTGTGTGGCATTTTTTATTATCAAGATTTAGTGTGAGCCACTAGACCGGACAAGGGAGCCACCGTTTTTATCGACGCTTGGGTCTTTGTTTTATTTCTTTAATCCGTAGAACTCACGCATTGATTTGTCATTCGTTGTATTGACGTGTCTCCCAAAAACTGGTCTAACCTGAATGAGAGAAAAAGTGATATACTAAACTCAAATGAAGGATGGATGAACTATGAAAAAACACTTTAAACAGTTGAACAGATTATTGTCAAACTTAGAGAAGTTGAGATTCTCATAGCCCAAAGAAAAAGAATTGGCGAAGCCGTAAGGCACATCGAAGTGAGTGAAGCGACTTATTATAAGTGGCGAAGCAAATACGGTAATTTAATAGCTTCAAATGCTAAACGGTTGAAACAGTTGGAAAAAGAAAACGAAAGATTAAAGAAACTCGTGGCTGAATTGAGTTTAGACAACGCAATCTTAAAAGATATTAACTCAGGACAGTTCTAAGCTCGACAAGACAACGTAAAATTACCCGATGTGTATCTGAGACCTATCAGATTTCATAGCGTAGCGCGTGTCGAGTGCTTGTTATGCGCGGAGTAAAGTAAGATATCAAACCGGACAAAGAGATGATGAAGATGTCATCACGAATAGAATCGTTGATTTAGCTTCAAAATATGGCCGCTATGGCTACCTTCGCATCACTGCACTTCTTAAGCGAGAAGGTTATGATATCAATCATAAACGCGTGGAACGCATTTGGCGTGAACAGGGATTGAAGGTTCCTTCAAAACAACCCAAAAGAAAAAGGTTATGGCTCAATGATGGAAGTTATATACGATTAAGACCTATGCATAAGAATCATGTCTGGAGTTATGATTTTGTCTATGATCAACTAGAAAGTGGGAAACGTCTCAGATGGTTAAATCTGATTGATGAATATACAATGCAGTGTGTCTATAGTTCACCTAAACATCAATGGAATCATAAAGATATTATTGAAGTATTAGCGGATTATTTTATCCAATATGGCACACCTGAAAATATCCGAAGTGATAATGGACCAGAATTCATCGCTCAAGAGTTAAGAACCTGGCTTGAAAAATTGAAGATACAAACAACGTTTATTGAACCCGGAAGTCCAAGGGAGAATGGATATTGTGAATCATTCAACGGGAAGTTGCGTGATGAGTTTTTAAGCTTAGAGCTATTTAGCACGCTTCATGAAGCACGGGCTTTAACGAAACTATGGATTAATCACTATAACCATGAAAGACCGCATAGCGCTTTAAACTATCAAGCCCCAGCACCCGAAAGCATAGTGATCAAAAGCACTTAAGACTCTCATTCAAACTGGACCAATAAATGGGGGCAGGGCACCTTTGGCGAGGATGAGACAGTCGAAGTGTATCGGTTTGTTGAAGAGGGGATGCATGTACGCTATGGCCGGGTCTATCCAGATGGGGAATGGGTAGAAGAAATAGACATCGAAGAACTCGATACGTTTGAAGAATTATTTGAGATCAATGTTTGGGATGCGTCACAGTTTATTTATGATGACGGAGTTTCTACGCTTAATGATGAAGCGTTCACGGCCTTCTTTGGAAGACATGTTAGCCGTGATGAAGCGTCATATACGGTGATGTTAGAGAATGAGACTTTAAAAATTGTCATTTGGCAAGCGTTTAATGGGGAAGCCGTAACGTACGCGATGATGTTTAACGCGTTTGACGCGACGACCATTGAGTTACCTGATTTTACTGAATAAACTGAAGGTATATAGCTAATATCATATAACAGCTATCCACTTAAACGTTGATGGCTTTTTCTTTGATTGCCGTAGCGGTGTTCATAATGAATTTTTTTTAAAGGGTAGAGGGCTTTTGATAGTATTACATTTTTTTAATCAACGATTGCTTAAACTCTAGTTTAAGCCATTTTATTACGCTATCAATGATACTATTTTAATAGGGCTCGCAAAAAAGGGGGGAGAATTTAAGTCAATCATGGTAAAATAAACCTAACAACAGGCCATGCAGGGGGTAAACTATGATAGACATAGGTGAGTTTTTTATTAGCGTGACACAACTTTTTTGTGCGCGTTTTTTGTTTATTTGTAGTCCACCTGAAAAGGATTTTTGTTGTTTTTCTCAAAGACATTGGCTATGTTCAAACGCTTTAATTTCTGAAACAGAGTGAATTTCAGTATTTATGGATTGACTTAGCCAAAAAAACAGATAAAAGGAGTAGATGTTACGAACCTAAACCTTGTATTGTTAGATGGTGTTTTGGTACAAGGATAATTACAACATATATAACAACGAAGTGAGGGATAAGTATGAGTAAGAGGAAAGAACAAGAACACATTGATAAGACATGCTCAAAGATAAAAAAAATAGAGTCAGAACATTACCAAAACCTTGAGATAGGGAAAGAAAGATATTATGATACCTCTTTAGATTGGTATGATCAATCCCAACATCAAAAACGCTATAATAATGCCAAACAATACCTTGATGAATTTATTGAACCAATCATTGACCAACCTTTTATTGGAAGAATAGACTTTGTAAGCGTTGATGGTGTGACTGATGTTAGCTATATCGGACGTCGTGCTTATAATAAAGCAGATGTTGTTATTCACGATTGGCGGTCCGACAAAGGCGAGGCATTTCGAAGTAAGCGTATTTATCATGAGGGATTAAACATCCTTCTAAATAGAACGTTATCAATTAGAAAAAGTACGTTGATGGACTACTTTGATAATATAGTTCGAAACAAGAAGAGTTCAGTTGATGACATGTCCAAAGCATTCCAAACCCTTATCGAACAAAATAAACTAAACAATGATATATTGACTTCACTAGAAGAGGTTCAAAACAGAATCATTGATTTACCCATTGATAGTAACGTAGTTTTACATGGTGTCCCCGGTAGTGGGAAAACTGCTATTGGAGGATATAGACTTTCATCAATAGCGTTTAAACTGAACCCAGCAGTTAATGACAATTTTAGATTACTTTATGTTACTTCAAATGATAGTTTAAGATCACATACAATTAGTTTCTTTAATGCGATTGATACAGAATATATAGATTTCATTACTACTCAAGATATATTTCAGTTTTCACGCGTTATATCTCATAACTTTGGAGGAAAATTCAAATCTGTTATTTATGGGAAAAATAGGTCAAAAGGTGAGCTTACTCAAAGTATTGACAACTTTAGTGGCGATCAAGTTGAAATAATTACAGCAAACGGGTTTAAAATCTGGCATCCGAAAGATGATATCACCTTTTATAAGAACGAATGGAATCCATACGCTAAAAAAATCTTTGGGAAAAATCCTATAAAAAAAGTTAGAAAGTTCGAAGGGCATAAAAAGAGTGATGAACTGTTTCGATTGATGAATGATCCAAGCTTTGAAGAGGCCATCAACAAGAAGTTTGAAAGATTTGCAGACTTTAGTAACATGAGCATTAAAGATTTAAGGGAGTTCGTTTCCGAACAGATGTCTATTGATTTGCGAAACAATGATCTAATATATTTATCTAATTTCATCAAATTTTTCATACTCGTAAGGAACGAAACGAGCTTGCAAAAACAACATGTAAAAGCCATATTCTTAGACGAGGCTCAAGATTATACGTATTTAGATATTAGATTGTTTCAGGCGTTATATCCTAGAGCATCATTGACTCTTTGTGGAGATATAAATCAGTCAAATGGGCGTGATCCTGTTCAAGAAGATTGGGCGACGTTTGAAAAAACGCTCTCAACTAGTGTCAAGATTTTTAACGTTTGCTTTAGGTCATCTAAAAAGATTGTAGAAACCTTTAATCGTAGAGCTTCGAGTAATAAGTATGGAGAAGCTGTCTCTATTGTCAAAGCTGAGGGGATTGTTCAAGTTATAAAAGATTTTAATGAGCTGATAGAATCCTCAAACATTCTTTCCGAGGAGACATGTTTAGTTTTCTTAAATAACAGTACAGGCGAAATGTTGAAAAAATATACGAATCATAATGTTTCTGTCTTAAGTGCATATGAGGTGAAAGGTCTAGAGTTTAAAAACGTCGTATTATTCGATTTAGAAGAAATAAAAGAAAATTCACAAGGCCAAAAGTTTAGATATATGCTAATTTCTCGTGCTCTAGATAGTCTTTATGTCGTTGATAACACAAGTTGATTTGGACTAAAACAGTTCATGTCGGAGATTCTGAGTCTTGATAATAGTCTTAGATAAATTACGCATAAAAAAACGTAATTTTTGTAAAAACTGATTATATAAAACCATATAATTTATTACTATAAGGAGGCACTTTAAGTATGCAAAAACCATCATTTTTCGCAGTTTTGACCAGTGGTATGGCAACCCTTTTTTAAACAATTTTTATATGGAGTTCTGCATTCTGTAATCTACAGGGCTTCGATAGTCGAGAGACCCATGCAGTCGATGATGGTTGAACCAGTTA
>LFIK01003226.1_pt1 | contig 13248 bp, 16 predicted proteins | sample 643401 | NCBI WGS metagenome assembly LFIK01 (sample SAMN03777447, study PRJNA286221) | soda lake metagenome | biome: soda lake; feature: Kulunda steppe; material: water; isolation source: sample T5-Br brine of Lake Tanatar-5 | place: Russia: Kulunda steppe | collected 2010-07 | reverse complement strand
GGCAACGGGAGTCATCATGAGCGCGAACGCGCATCCGCAAACCATCGGCGTCCTGCTCGCGGGCGGGCTCGCGCGGCGCATGGGTGGTGGCGACAAGCCCTTGCGCGAGATCGGCGGGCGCAGCATCCTTGCGCGCGTGATCGACCGGATGAAGCCGCAATGCGGCGCGCTGATCCTCAATGCCAATGGCGATCCGCAGCGCTTCGCCTTCACGGAACTCCCGGTCGTGCCCGACGAGATCCCCGATTTTGCCGGCCCGCTGGCAGGCATCCTGGCCGCGCTCGATCACGTCGCGGACCATCATCCCGAGATCGCCTGGGTGGCGTCGGTTGCCGCCGATACGCCCTTTCTGCCGCGCGATTACGTGTCGCGGCTGCATGCGGCGCGCGAGGCAGCGGAGGTACCGCTCGCCTGCGCCGAGAGCGACGGGCGCGCGCATCCGGTCAACGGCTTGTGGGAGGTGGCCCTGCGCGCCGATCTGCGCCACGCCCTCGTCGCGGAGGATATGCGCAAGATCGACCGCTGGACGGCGCGCCACGGCGTCGCCCATGCGGCCTGGCCGGTGACGCCGGTGGATCCGTTCTTCAACGCCAACAGCCCCGAGGATCTCGACGAGGCCGAGGCGCTGATCGCCCGTTACGGCGAAATCTGAGCCCCGCCCGCCGGCAGCGGCTGCGCTGCCGCCGTCCGACGCGCCGCCGGAGCGGCATCGCGGGCGATGCGGGCATGCACCACGGCCATGACCAGAAGCAGCATCGCGAAGACCTGATGCGACAGCCCCGCCCAGAGCGGTACGGCAAGGAGCAAGGTCACGATCCCGAGCACCAACTGCGCCAGCACCAGCCCGGCCGTGATCCGCGCATGGCGCGCATGCACGCTCCCCGGCGCCAGCCGCGCCACGCGCCAGGCATGCCAGAGCGCGTAGGCGGCGAGCAGATAGGCCACCATGCGATGGTTGAACTGGATCGTCGCGACATTGTCGAAGATGTTGGCGTACCACGGCGAGAGCGGGAACAGCACCGTCATCGACGGAATCAAGACGCCGTCCATCAGCGGCCAGGTATTATAGGTCCAGCCCGCATGCGATCCCGCAACCAGCGCGCCGAGCGCCGTCTGGAAAAGGATCAGGCCGACCAGCCCGTAAGCGCCGAGCGAGACCGCGCGCGGGGCCGTCTCGACCCGCCCGGAGCGCAGGCCCGTCGCGATCCAGACCAGCGCGACGAGGATGATGCTGGCCAGCATCAGATGCGTCATCAGCTTGATCGGCGCCACCGCGATCATGCCCTCTTCCAGCCCGGAGGCGACCATGAGCCAGCCGACGAAGGCCTGCATGCCGCCGAGCGCGCCGATGGCGAGCAGCGTCAGCGCGAAGCCGGTGGTGATGCGGCTCCTGAGCCAGAAATAAATCAGCGGCAGGAAGAAGACCACGCCCAGTGCCCGCCCGAGCTGGCGATGCCCCCATTCCCACCAGTAGATCACCTGGAATTCCGCCAGCGACATGCCCTGGTTGAGCAGGCGATACTGGTCGATCCGGCGGTAGCGCTCGAATTCGGCCAGCCATGCGGCTTCCGACAAGGGCGGGATCGCGCCGGTGACGGGCGCCCATTCGGTGATCGACAGGCCCGATCCGGTGAGCCGGGTGGCGCCGCCCACGGTCACCATGGCAAGAACGAACCCCACCAGCGTCCAGATCCAGGCGCGCACGGCGCGATCCGGCAAGAAAGCCTGATCACGCATATATCCGCCTGCCGAATCCCCTGCCACCATCTGCCCTTCTCCAAACCCGGGTCCGCCGGCACCGACGCCCTTGATTAGCTGATCACGCGGTACACATAGAGTTTTCGTTGCGAAGCTGCTAGTCACAGCTTCGCCGCACCCGCAAGCGGCTCGATCCGAACAGGCCGGACATATCATTCATGACGCAACGTACCCGCAAACTCGTCGGCACGATCGCCATCATCACCTTCGTCATGCTCTATGGCCCGGTGGCCATGGCGATCGCGGATAGCCGCATCATGGCCGCGCCGCAGGTCGTTCAGGTGATATCCTATGCCGTTCTGGGCCTCGCCTGGATCATCCCGGTCATGCCGGTGATCCGCTGGATGCAGCGCCCCGATCCCGACAATATCTGACCGGCGCCGGCTTCAGCCGCCTTCCGCACCCGCATCAAGGCCTTTGGGCGTGACGAAACGGTCGAGCCGCGCTTCGCGCTGCGAAACGTCGCGCCAGCTCTCGATATCGAAATCGAGCACGGTCAGGCCGGCGGTGGGATATTTCTGGGTCAGACGCGAGAAGGCATAACGGTCGCCGAAGCCGGTGAGCAGCCGGGCGAGTTCCTGTGTGCCGGGATTGTGGCCGACCATCAGAAGCGTGCGCACCGCATCGTCGGTTTCGCGCACGGCCTGCAACAGCAGTTCCGGCGGCGCTTCGTAGATCCGCGGGTCGACCCGTATCGGCGGCTCTTCACCGGCATGTTCGCGAAGCGCCTGCGCCACGAGATCGAAGGTCTCGCGGGTGCGGCTCGCCGGCGAGACGATGGCGAGATCCGGCAGCAGGCCCTCATCGGCGAGATACCGCCCCATACGCGGCGCCGCTTCACGCCCGCGCGGATTGAGCGGGCGTTCGAGATCGTCGAGGCCGGCGGGCCAGTCGGATTTGGCGTGGCGGAGCAGGATCAGGCGTTTCATGGGCACAGCCTAGCTGAGGCGGATGGCGAACGAAAGCACCTGCCGGGCCGAACTGCGGCAATCGGTATCCGCGACGCCGATCCCGCGCGCCCGTCGCAAACGAAGCGCGCGAGGTCTGATCAATCTGCGCCGGCACAGATGCTCCAGAGGGCGACCGGGCGGAAACTCATTCCGCCGCAGTCTTGTCGGAGTTGCCTTCGCCGGCACCACCGTCATTTGCGCCATCATCGGCAGCAGCAGCCTTGCGCGGCGATTTCCGCGCTGCGGCTGCGGGCTTCTTCACCGGCGCATCCTCGCCGGCCTCTGCGCCGTCCGTCGCGGTCTTGCGCGTGGTGCGCCGGGTCGTCGTCGCCGCGCGACGACGCTTGGGCTTTTCCTCGCCGGCATCATCGTCATGGACGACATCCGCTTCCGGTTCGGGATTGCGGCTGACGGGCTTCGTCAGGAAATCCGGCAGAGCGGGCTGCTCGGCTTCGTCGGAACGCGTCGGCGCGGGACGGCGGCGACCGCGCACGGGACGCTCGCCCGCATCCTCGCCGGCAAGCGGAGCATCCTGCACGGCGCGGGCCTGCCCGGCATCATCGCGCGAATCCGCCTCGGCATCACCGTTGCCACGGTTGTCCTGCTGATTGCGCCCGAAGCGCTCCCGGCGATCGCCACGCCCGCGCGGCTGGAAACCGCGATCAGGCTGACGGTCGGGACGCGGATCGTAGCTCGGCGGCTGCGGCAGCTGGCCGGGATCGACCTCTTCCGGCTGAACGCGCTGAGGCTGCCCGCCACGATCAGGCTGGGCGTAACCATGCGTGTAGCCGTTCGAATCGTCATCATCGTCGTCGTCGTCGTCGGAGCGACCAGTGCCGTATTGCTGGCGCATGTTCTCCTGGGCACCGGCGATGATGCGAAGATAATGCTCGGCATGCTGGAAATAATTTTCCGCCGCGACCGGGTCACCGCTGGCCTGCGCATCACGCGCGAGCTGGCCGTATTTCTCGGCGATGTGCTGGGCGGTGCCGCGCACTTTCACGTCCGGCCCGTTCGACTCGTAGCTGCGTGTCAGCGGATTGGGGCCCTTGCCACGGCTGCGTCCGCGCATGCGTCTGTTCTGTCCTGGTCTCATCGATTCACTTCGACCTTCATCTCTTGCGATGCCACACTCTCGCTACGCCGACATGCCGTATCCGGAATGCCGTGCACGCCCATTTTCGCGTGAAAGTCCACTGTCTCGTGCAATTCCATCGAACCGTGCCAGTGCAACATCACGTGCGAGAGAAAAACGCCGGACGGGATTCCCCCCATCGTCCGAGCGAACATCCGTCATCCGGCGGCTTCGACCGGGATAGGCTCCGGACGACCATCTGGTATGTCGGGTTCCTTGTGCCGCCGGGTGAGCCACCTTGCTGCGGCGAGAAAACGCGAGCCCTGCCCGACCGGAGCCTGATGATTCGGCTATCCAGTGCCGGGCTCATCGCGTTTCGCATTGCAAACTAACCGCTCACCCCGCATACGCCAAGCATTATTTGCACGATTTTCCGACTATTTCGTAAACTTCTGATTGCGCTGCCTGAAACATGTCTCAGGCGGGGCGGGTGAAAGCCTGCGCGCGGAGCACACCGCCGAGATCCGCTTCGCTCCCCGCGAAGACGAGCCCGGCTGATTCGGCGATCCCGCGCAAAGCCGCCTCCTGATCATGACCATGCTCGAGAACGAGGGCTGCGCCCGGGCGCAGGAGCTGCATCGCGGCGCGACAGATCGGCGAGTAAGGTGCAAGCCCGTCATCGCCGCCATCGAGAGCCCGGTGCGGATCGAAGCCCGACACCTCCCTGGCGAGCCCGGCAATGTCGGCGGAGGGAATGTAGGGCGGGTTCGAGACGATCAGATCGAAGCCCCCTCCCCCGTCGGGTGCCGCCGGCGCGAACGGCGCCGCCCAATCCGCCTGGACGAAGGCGGCACGATCAGCAAGGCCGAGGGCGCGGGCATTGGCGCGGGCGGTGACGAGCGCCGCATGCGCGCGGTCGCTGCCGATTCCGAAGGCGCCCCGACATTCCGACAGAAGCGCGAGCAGGATGCAGCCGCTGCCGGTGCCGAGATCGAGAAAGCGCTTCTCTTCCCTGCCCGAAGCAACATGGCGCAGGGCGAGCGCGACGAGCGCCTCCGTATCGGGACGCGGCTCCAGCGTGTCGGGGGCGAGGGCGAAGCGCAGCCCCCAGAATTCGCGATATCCCAGAATGCGCCAGACCGGCTCGCCCGCCACCCGCCGCGCGATCCAGCCATCGAGTCGCACTGCGGCCGGCGCATCGATCGGCGCTTGCGGGTCGCGGGCAAGCGCCGTGGCATCGCAGCCGGTTGCTTCCATGAGCAGGATCCGCGCATCGAGGGCGGGATCCGCAATACCGGGGACGGAGAGCGCCGCGCGGGCCGCGCGCAGAGCCTGCGCCATCGCGCTTCCCGGTATGATGGCCGTCACAGCCCGGCCTCCGCCAGAAGCGCGGCCTGATGCTCGGCGACGAGCGCGTCGAGGATCTCGCCGAGCGCCTCACCGGCGAGGATTTCGGGCAGTTTGTAGAGGGTGAGGCCGATACGGTGATCGGTGACGCGCCCCTGCGGGAAATTGTAGGTGCGGATACGTTCCGAACGATCGCCGGAACCGACCTGGGAGCGCCGATCCGCCGCCCGCTCGGATTCGCGCGCCGTGCGCTCACGGTCGAACAGGCGCGCGCGCAGGATCTCCATGGCGCGGGCCTTGTTCTTGTGCTGGGAACGCTCGGCCTGGACCACGACGTTGATTCCGGTCGGCTCATGCGTGATGCGCACCGCCGATTCCGTGCGGTTGACATGCTGCCCGCCCGCGCCGCCGGCGCGCATCGTATCGATCCGCAACTCGCGCTCGTCCAGCGAGAAATCGACCTCCTCCGCCTCCGGCAGAACCGCCACGGTGGCAGCCGAAGTGTGGATGCGCCCGCCGGCTTCCGTATCGGGAACGCGTTGCACGCGATGCACACCGCTTTCGAATTTCAGCCGCGCGAAGACGCCGCGCCCGGAGATCTGGGCGATGATTTCCTTGTAGCCGCCGACCGTGCCCTCGCTCGCGGCGATCACCGAGACGCGCCAGCCGTTCAACTCGGCGTAACGCGCATACATGCGATAGAGATCACCGGCGAACAGGGCGGCCTCGTCGCCGCCGGTACCGGCGCGGATTTCGAGGATGGCGCTCTTCTCGTCGGCAGCATCGCGCGGCAGCAGCATCAGCCGCACCGCGCGCACCGCCTCGGCCAGCCGCTCACGGGCCGGACCGCGCTCCTCCTCGGCCAGCGCCCGCATCTCGCGATCGGTCGCCGGATCGCCGAGCAGCGCCTCGACACCGTCGAGCTCCTCGCGGATGGCGCGATAGGCCTTGACCGCCTCCACCACCGGTTCGAGCTCGGCAAGTTCGCGCGAAAGCCTGACGAAGGTCTCGGCATCCGGCCCCGAGGCCAGGGTCGCGGTGAGCACGGCATGCCTGTCGACGACGGCGTCGAGGCGTTCGCGTGGCAGATGATCGTCGGGGATTGCGCTCGTCATGGTTCTCGTACCGCTCGCGCCCGTCATGACCCAAGCCGGGGCGCGAAGCAAGCCGACTCGTGGTACAACACCCGGACCACCGGGACGATTTGCCCGGGTTTTCGTCAGCTTTATGCGTGAAATCCGCCGCAAGCTGCGCTAGGAAGACGCGCGCCCATGGCGGCGCATCGCGCCTTGAAGCCGAAAGATGAAGACGATGACCGCACGTCCGTTACCACGTCAGGGATTGATGTCGATCGAGGCCTATGCGCCGGGCAAGAGCAAGGCGCCCCCCGGCGTGACCGTGCACAAGCTCTCCTCGAACGAGACTCCGCTCGGCCCCTCGGCGAAGGCGCTCGCGGCGGCGGAGGCGGTGATGGGCAAGCTCGCGCTCTATCCCGATGGCGGCGCCAACGCCCTGCGCGACGCCATCGCCCACAAATTCGGCCTCGACCCGGCCCGCATCGTCTGCGGCAACGGCTCGGACGAATTGCTCACCATGGTCACCAACGCCTACATGAATCCGGGCGACGAGGGCATCTACTGCACCCACGGATTCCTCGTCTACCGCATCGCCATCCTGGCGGCGGGCGGCGTGCCGGTGATTGCGCCTGAGCAGGATTTCACCGCCGATGTCGATGCCATTCTGGCGGCTGTGACCCCGCGCACCAAGATCGTCTACCTGGCCAATCCCAACAATCCGACGGGCACCTACCTGCCCTTCGACGAGATCAAGCGCCTGCATGCCGGCCTGCCGCCGCAGGTCCTGCTCGTGCTTGACGCAGCTTACGCGGAATATGTCCGCCGCAACGATTACGCCGCCGGGCTCGAACTGGTCATGACCAGCGAGAACGTGGTGATGACGCGCACCTTCTCGAAGATCCACGGGCTCGCCGCCCTGCGTCTGGGCTGGATGGTGGCGCCGGAGCATATCGTCGATATCGTCAACCGCATCCGCCCGCCCTTCAACGTCAACGCCGCCGCCCTCGCCGCCGGCGCTGCGGCCATTGCCGATGACGGCCATATCGCGCAGGCCGTGTCGCATAACGACACCTGGCTGGAGATCCTCACCCGCGACCTCACCCGGCTCGGCCTCACCGTGACGCCGAGCGTGGCGAATTTCCTGCTGGTGCATTTCCCCGACATGCCGGGGCGCACCGCGCGCGAGGCCGATGAATTCCTCACCGCCCGGGGGCTGATCCTGCGTCGGATGGAGGGCTACGGCCTGCCGCATGCACTGCGCCTGTCGATCGGCACGGAGGAGGCCAACCGGCTGGTGATCGCGGCTTTGGAGGAATTCATGCGCGCGGAGGTCCCGGCTCATGCCTGAGCGCCTCGGCGAACCCCGCGCGACACCGCTCTTCGAGCGCGTGGCCATTATCGGGATCGGCCTGATCGGCTCCTCGATCGCGCATGCCGTGCGCCAGAAGAACCTCGCCGGCAGCATCGTCGCCATCGACCGTGACGCGGAGGTCGCCGCGCGTGTCGATGTGCTCGGCCTCGCCGATGCGATCTTCACCGATGTGACCGAGGGCGTGAAGGATTGCGATCTCGTCATCCTCTGCGTGCCCGTCGGCGCCTGCGGGCTCGTCGCGAAACAGATGGCGCCCAGCCTGCGCGACGGGGCGATCGTCACCGATGTCGGCTCGGTCAAGGGCGCGGTGGTGGCGAGCATGGAGCCGCAACTGCCGGCGCATGTGCATTTCATCCCCGGCCACCCCGTCGCCGGCACCGAGCAATCCGGCCCGGATGCCGGTTTTGCCACGCTATTTCACGAGCGCTGGTGCATCCTGACGCCGGCCTATGGTGTTGATCCGGCGGCGGTTGCGCGCTTGCAGGAATTCTGGGAAGGCATGGGTGCGCGCATCGAATTCATGAGCGCGCCGCATCACGATCTGGTGCTCGCCATCACCAGCCATGTGCCGCATCTGATCGCCTACAACATCGTGGGCACGGCGGCGGATCTCGAGCAGGTGACGCAGTCGGAGGTGATCAAGTTCTCCGCCGGCGGTTTCCGCGACTTCACCCGCATCGCGGCCTCCGATCCGACCATGTGGCGCGACGTCTTCCTCAACAACAAGGAAGCCGTGCTGGAGATGATCTCGCGCTTCAACGAAGACCTCGCCGCGCTTGCCCGCGCCATCCGCTGGGATGACGGCGACGCGCTCTACGACCTGTTCTCCCGCACCCGCTCCATCCGCCGCTCGATCATCGATCTCGGCCAGGAAACGGACGCGCCCGATTTCGGAAGGCGACCGGGGAAGGAGTGATCCGCGTGATGTCCGGATAAGGTATCCGTGCTCCCCAGAGCGCACCCGGTTGCACGCCAATACAACCAAAACCCCTCTTTCCAACGCATGATACGTGTTTTACTGTCGCCACAGGGTCGGCGAAATCCGGCTCCGGGGCGTCGAAACCCCTTTCTACGGCGGTCGGTGTCGACCGAAAAGGCACCTCCTCGACCTTCATGGCCGGGGAGGCGCTGGCGTATGTCCAAGGCTTCGGTCTAAAGGCCAGTGCGGTCGTCCGTAGGCGGCTTTCGAACTCCCCGGTCACCAGAGCGAACCTCTGGTGACCATGCAAACCCGGTTTCAGGATGGCTTCGGGGAGTTCGAGGATGGAAGAGACGACATTCTGGCAGACGCTGTTTGCCACCTATCAATCACTGACGGACTGGATCAAGGCGCTCTGGCTGATCGTGCCACCGGCCTTCATCTTCGCAATGACGGCGCTGCTCCTGCGCGCGAAGCGTCCCGCGCCGGAGGTCGATGGCGAGTTGGTCTATACCGTGCACCGCGACGCCGCCGGGCAATATCGCGTGCTGCGCCATGTGCCATCCGACGATACCCCGGCCTTGCTCCCGCTGGGGCCAAACCAACCCGCCCTGATCCCGCCGGAACGGCGAGGCGTGCGAGAGTGATGCAGCGCACTCTCCCCTCTCCCTCCGTGGAGAGGGGCCGGGGGTGAGGGGCGTGGACGATAATCCACGCCCTCAATGACGTCTGCGGGATTCATCAACGCGCCGTGCTCTATTCTGATGCGCCCCTCACCCCCAACCCCTCTCCACAAGGGAGAGGGGAGTTCTGGCGCGGCCTTCATGGAGGGTGCCCCACGAAAGCGGAAGGGGCGAGGGTGGGGAGATCGTCTTGCAAATGATCGACGGCGCAGATCCGGAATACGGGCTCACCCGTTCCCGTCCCCCACCGCGACCGTCGCCCCGAAAATCTCTTCGCATTGCGCACGCAGGATCGCGTCGACTTCCGGCATGGTGACCGGGTAGCCGAGATCGACGAGGCTGGTGACGCCGTGTTCGGTGATGCCGCAGGGGACGATGCCGGTGAAATGGTCGAGATCGGGTTCGACGTTCAGGCTCACGCCGTGGAAACTCACCCAGCGGCGCACGCGGATGCCGATCGCGGCGATCTTGTCCTCGACGGTCGGGCCCTTGTCGGGGCGGCGCACCCAGACGCCGACGCGATCCTCGCGGCGCTCGCCACGGATGTTGAACTGGGCCAGCGTCGCGATCAGCCAGGCTTCCAGCGCCGAGACGTAACGGCGCAGATCCGGCGCGCGGCGGTTCAGATCGAGCATGACATAGGCCACGCGCTGGCCGGGACCGTGATAGGTATATTGCCCGCCCCGCCCCGAGGCGTAGACCGGAAAGCGCTCGCGCGCGACGAGATCGCTCTCGCGGGCGGAGGTGCCCGCCGTGTAGAGCGGCGGGTGCTCCAGCAGCCAGATGCATTCGCGCGCCTCACCGGCTGCGATTCGCGCCGCGCGCGCCTCCATCGCCGTAACCGCCTCCTCGTAATCGACGAGCCCCTCGCTCACCACCCAGTCGATCGGGGGCGAGCCTGCTTGCGGCAGGAAGGAAGCGGCGGCATCGGCGCGCGTGTTAACCAATGGTTCACCCTGTTCTGATCAGGTGGGACTTGCTTGAACGCTTCTAGTTAAGGCACGCGGCAAGGGACGTCCACAAGGGACGTCCACAAGGGACGTCCATTGCCGGAAGCAGGAAACGGGTGGGGTAGACGTGCCGAGTATCGATGGTCTCAATGTTGATCTCAAGGTCGTGCTGGGTCGCCGGCAGATGCCGGTGCACATGCTGTTGCGCATGGGGCGCGGTGCCGTGATCGAGCTCGACCAGAGCGATGATGACAAGGTCGAGATCCTGGCCAATGATCACCCGATCGCGCGCGGCCACATCATCGTGACCGGCACGCGCATCCAGGTCGAGATCACCGAGATCATTCCCAAGCCGACTCTCGTGCGCGACAAGGGCGTCACCATCGGCGATGGCGCCGTCGCAGCCCAGGCGGCGATGGAAACGCCTCCCGAACAGGGCTGACGCCGCCACGCCGCGTCATCACATCACTGCACCACCAGATCCGCCTGGAGCGCACCCGCCGTCTTGATCGCCTGCAGAATGGCGATGATGCCCATCGGCTTGAGCCCGATCTGGTTGAGCCCGCGCACCAGCGTCTGCAGATCCGCGCCACCGATGATGGCGAGCTGACCGCCCTCCTCCTGCGCCTCGACTTCGGTATCGGGCAGCACGACCGTCTCTCCGAAGCTGAACGGGTTGGGCTGATCAGCGAAGGGGCGCTCGGTGATGCGCACCGAGATATTGCCGTGGGTGACGGCAACGGTGGAGATCTGCACGTTCTGCCCGATCACGACGGTACCCGTCCCCTCGTCGATCACCACCCGAGCCGGGGTATCCGGCGTGATCGCGAGTTCACCGATCTCGGCGAGGAAACGCATCGGGCTGATCCGCTCGGGCTGGCGCACGAAAACCGTGCGGAAATCGCGCTCCACCGCCGTACGCTCGCCCCAGCGGGCCAGCGAATAATTGTTGATCGCATCCGCGATGGAGACGGCGGTGCGGAAATCCGGGTTGCGCAATTCGAGGATCAGGCTGCGCATGTCGCGGAACTGGTCGGGCAGTTCACGCTCGATCAGCGCGCCGTTGGCGATGCGCCCGGATGTCGGCACGCCCTGCGCCACCAGCGCGGCCTCACCCGCCGCCTCGAATCCGGAGACGGAGACGGCGCCCTGTGCCACGGCATAGACCTGCCCGTCGCCGCCCATCAGCGGCGTGACCACCAGCGTACCACCGTTGAGTGCGCGGGCATCGCCCAGCGATCCGACGGAGACGTCGATGCGCGCACCGCGACCGGCAAAGGGCGGCAGATCGGCCGTGACGACGACCGCCGCGACGTTGCGGGCACGCACCGTGTTCTCGACATTGACCCCCATCCGGTCGAGCATCGAGCGCAGGGATTGCTCGGTGAAGGGCGAGTTGCGCATCGTGTCGCCGGTGCCGGGCAGGCCGATCACGAGGCCGTAGCCGACGAGCTGGTTGTCGCGCATGCCCTTGAGCGTGGTCACGTCCTTGATCCGCGTCCCGCCCCGTTGCGCCAGATCGGCGGCGGCGGCCAGAGGATTGCCGAGCGTGAGGATGATGCCGGCGGCGAGCAGCATCGCGAGCCGCCACACGCGTTTGCGGACAGGCGCTCCAGACCCGGCGCGAGACGCGGCAAATCGTTCATGCATCGTCATTCTCCGACCCGCAACGTGCCGTCCGGCTGGACCGTTCCCATGATGGTGACCCCGCTGTCGAGATTGCGCGCACGCACCCGCTCACCGACGGAACCCGCCTCCAGCGCCGAGGCGATGCCGATGATCGTCATGCCCGCCTCGGCGAAGACGACCTGAACCGAGCGCCCGCGTTCGACGAGCCGCGGCTCCTCGATGGCGTTGCGCGGCACGAGCTGCCCCGGAAGCAGCGTCCGGCGCGCGACCTTGCCGGTCAGCGCGGGCAGATCGGCGACGACGGGGGCGCGTCCGAGTGCATGGGCGGAGAATTCGCGCATCTCGATGACACCCTCCTTGATGGTCTCGCCGGGATAGATGGTGATGGTGGGCACCGGCATGGCCCGGCTGCCTCCGGCATTCTGGGCCAGCGCGGCCGGGCTGCCCGCCAGGGTCAGCAAGGTTGCGGCGAGCATTATGCCAAGTACGGCCCCGGCCTGACGACACGCACGGATCATCGATCAGCTCCTCGATTCATGGTCCCGACCGCGCGGATCAGCGGATACCCTTGGAGACCGTACCGGCCATGTCGTCGGCGGCCTGGATCACCTTGGAATTCATCTCGTAGGCGCGCTGGGCCGAGATCAGCTCGGTGATTTCCTTGACCGGATCGACGTTGGAGCTCTCCAGATAGCCCTGATGCAGGCTGCCATATCCCGGATCGCCCGGCGCGCCGATCACGGGCTGGCCGGAGGCGACGGTCTCGCGATAGAGGTTGCCGCCGAGCGGTTCGAGGCCGGTCTCGTTGGCGAAATTGGCGAGCGTCAGCTGACCGAGCTCCTCGAGCTGCATCTGGCCGCCGATCTGGGCGAAGACCTGGCCGGACTGGTTGACCACGACATCCACCGTATTCTCCGGCACCACGATGGCCGGTTCCACGAGATAGCCCTCGATGGTGACGAGCTGGCCTTCGGCATTGGTGTTGAAGGCACCGGCGCGCGCGTAGAGAATCTCGCCCTCCGGCCCCTGCACCTGGAACCAGCCCTGGCCGTTGATGGCGAGGTCGAGCTTGTTGGCGGTGTTGGTCAGCGCGCCCTGCATATGCAGGTTGCGGATGGCGGCCGCCTTCACGCCGAGCCCGATCTGGGCGCCTTCCGGGACGGCCGCCTGGCCGCCGCGCATCGGCACACCCTGCAAGCGTTCCGCCTGATAGAGCAGGTCGGTGAACTCGGCGCGGGCGCGCTTGAAGCCGGTGGTGTTGATATTGGCGATGTTGTTGGCGATGACTTCGACGTTCATCTGCTGGGCGTTCATGCCCGTGGCGGCGATGGCGAGGGCGCGCATTGTCCGATCCTCCTCAGATCTGCATCCGGCTGATTTCCTGGTAGGCCTGCACGACCTTGTCGCGCACCGAGATCGCGGTATTCAGGGTCTGCTCGGCGCTCATCACCGCCTCGACGACCTGCTGCACCGAGGCCTGACCCTGCAG
>LFIK01003225.1_pt1 | contig 13249 bp, 10 predicted proteins | sample 643401 | NCBI WGS metagenome assembly LFIK01 (sample SAMN03777447, study PRJNA286221) | soda lake metagenome | biome: soda lake; feature: Kulunda steppe; material: water; isolation source: sample T5-Br brine of Lake Tanatar-5 | place: Russia: Kulunda steppe | collected 2010-07 | reverse complement strand
CGGTCTCGGCAAGACGGTCGCGGAGCATTGCGAAAAGGGCATGAAGGTTCTCGTCCACGGCCGCATCCACTACACGAAATGGACCGATGCCGCAGGCAACGACCGCTACGGCTGCGAGATTATCGCCGAGAAGGTCGACTTCCTGAGCCGCCCGAAATCGGCCGAGAGCGAAAACCCCGAGCTGGTCGACCGCGACGACGAGATCCCGTTCTGAGAGGAACGGGGTCTCCCCTCGGGCCCGGCGGGGAAACCCGCCGGGCTCAAACTGTTCGTGAAAGCAGTCATTCGCCGCAGCGGCAGCATGCGCTGATCTGACCGGCGGCTGTTGGCAGGGAGCGGGGTTTGCAAAGTCGTGGGTCCATGGCTGTGGTGCGCGACATGCCCGGTCTTCTGCGGACTCTCTTTCCTTGCCCAGCGAACGTCAGGATCTCAGCCAAAGCTACTGTTTTGTGCCCAATGCCGCCCCGGGGAAGCGGGCCTTCACCCAAGCAGCAAGCGCAGGCCAATGGTAGACGAAATGAGTTTCCTATGAGTGTCAGTTCTCGTCAGAGGGCCGCCACCGTACCGCAGCGGCGTGGCAGGGATCAATTCGTGTGCATTACCAATCGAAATCCTCGACGTCGATAGCCTCGGGAACGCGCCTTGCGAGAAACACGCCGTAGCAGGGGCGTCCCGGCAGTGCTGCGGACAGTACCTGTTTCATCGCCCGAAAGTGACAGCCGGTGGTGAGGACGTCATCACAGATTAGTATCGCGTCACGGGCTCCGACGAGGGTGTCTTGCTCGACACGGTAAAGCGCGGCCAGCTCAGTGGGCGTAGAACGCGCATCCGTCTCATGCGCTGCTGCCGTGCTTTGCGTCTGGCTGACCAGTTCGCGGATATCAATATCGTAGCCATGTGAACGCCGCACATGAGTGTTCAGATGGGTCAGCATTTCCATCATACGGTTGTCGTACATCGGATCGGTGCGGGCCTTCGAAGGCGGGATCGGCACGAAGCTGAAGCGCCTCAGATCAGTGTTGCCAAAGGCCTTGTTGAGCGCGGCTGCGGCCTTGCGAATGTTGCGCGCCTTGTGGGGCCATTCCGGGCGCCCCTGGCGATCCATCGGCTTCTTGAAGTTGATGATCAGGTTATTGGTTGCGCTGTGGGAGAACCCTTTGCGCGCGGAGTACTCGCCGAGGAAGAGGCAGCTGTCTTCTTCGCGCAGGTAAGAGTGATCGCCACGTGACAGCGCGTCGATTTTAGTGAGTCTTTCCGGATATGAGGTTTTGTCGGATGTCATCGTAATCCCGGACGCGGATCGCACCGCGCTCTTCGTAAGAGTGCGGCCAAGTCAGCTTCGGATTGCGGAAGCAGCTATCGAGAATAAAAAGCTTGCGCCCCTGTTTCAGCGCCGCGCGGGCCTGCACCAGCGTCCCGGAAGTTTCACCGGCTTCCACGATCACGGTCGCATCTGTCAGCGCTGACATGGTGACGTTGCGTGCGGGGAAAAAATGGCGATTCGCGGTCGGGTTCGGTGCCCGTTCGTAGCGCGTTACGGGAACCTGGCTGATCAGCAGGTGACTGGTGGCGATTTCCAGCTGAAGCGCTGCGTTCTCTTTTGGGTATGCCCGTGAGATCGGTGTGCCAAGAACCGCAATGGTACGGCCACCCTCGCTGATTGCGGTCGTGTGCGCGGCCGCATCCACACCCTTCGCCAGTCCGGACACGATCGTGAAGTCATCGGCCAGCAGGGAACGCACGAGTTTGCGCGTGCGTCGGACCCCTTCCTCGGAAGGATTTCGCGTCCCGACAATCGCGATGGATCGGGGTGAATTCACCAAATCCCACCAACCTTGGAAGTAGAGCAATTCAATCGGATGTTCGGCGTCCCGCAGGCGTTCAGGATATTCCCCGGCTCCATGAACTCGCACGCCATACTGACGGACACCGGCGTCGGTCAGTTTGCGGTGCACCGCGTTAGCGTATTCGGCTGAACGATTCTGCCCGATGAAATCGGAAGGCAGTGCACCGGGTGTTCTGGCGAAGCGTGCCGCAATGGTCTTGAAACTGGCATTGTCCTGGTCCCATAGTGCTTCGTACGCACCAAGCTCCACAAACGGTGAAACCGCCCGTGCCGCAAAATCCAGCGTATCGAAATCCAGCTGTGTCATTTCTCCCATCCGAGCCGGTTGCTCCAGCCTCATCAGAACATTACGGGAACTCTAGCACTGCCCGCAGCCCCTGTCCACTAATCTCCACAGCCTGTGCCCGCAACCCGATGTTCGGTGTACCCACGTCATTACACCTATCTTTATACGGACACACTACTCAGTATCTGCAGGTTTATGATCCTTTGCAAGATATCGCAAAAACTACGGCAAAACGACAAATTCCGCATCTCACCCAATATTCATGCGCATGGGGGCAGGTCAAAACCGTGGAAGGGTCCATGCAATTTGCACCGCGTTCCATATGAAAAGTGGTGTTTATCTGACCGCGAGACGTCGAACAGGCTTAGAGCAAATTCATCTGACGCGCACCGGGGCGATGCTCCAAGACCTTTTCGACATATACGATCTTAACAAGGCAGGATGCAGACAGCGATTGCTCTTCACGCAAACGACAGCGAATTGCGTCATTGGCATTGAGGGCCACAAGGCCTTCCTGCACTTTGTTTTGAAACTCGGCGTCTTCCATTTCCGCAGTAAATGGACGCTCGCCTCCGTCGGAGAATCGCCACTTGTATCCATCGCGGAAGTGGACGGAGACGATCTTTAGCCAGGCGTCGCGATGTGTGACTTCGGTATCCGGTTCATCCGGCTCTGGCGGCATTTTCAGCGAAGGAAGGTCGGCACGAGCAAGGCGAACAGATTCTGCATCTTCACTGTCTGCGCCGATGCGAAGGCTATCAAGACCATCTATGCGCGCTGCCTTTGCACCCAAGTCCTCGACGGCTTCCCGTGTGGGAAGGTCCTGCAACAGAGCGACAGTACGATCGTCGACAACAAACGTCGTCTGATTGATCGTTATTTCGGTGGTTCCGTCCGCTTGAGATTCAACCTTATCTGGGCGCTTGCCTTTCAGTACTTTGATCGCGGCAAATAGGCCGAAAGCACCGCCACCTGCAATGGTTCCCGCCTTGATCAACAGGTCCATCAGCTGGTCGGCTGCCACGACGCGTTGAGGATGGGCGCTCACCGCGTCCAGCATGTCTGCGAGCCACCCAACATCCATCGTAAGCGCAGCTACGAAGGATCCCTGCTCTGTTGCCGCGACCTTAAGGCGAGCGTCCGCGCGATCGCCATTCAGCGCCTTGTTGGCTGCCTGTACAACGTTGCCGAATGAAAGCAGAGTAGGAGCCAGATCGCGAACATCGATCTCGCCGTCTTCAAATGGACCGCCTTCAAAGGCTATTTCAAAACGCGCTTTGGTCATGAAAACCGCTCAACTCCAAACCTTTCTTGACGCCAAGCATGATAGGCAAAGCGAAGACAGGTTTTTTGTACGTTGGTAACCCAGTGGCGATTTCAAAGCAATTCTTGAATTTCTGGACACTTCACCGCACATAACGGCCATCAATACCAATCGCAGCGCGCAACAATCCACCCGTCCTGCTTGTCGATCACCCGCTTCATGCCGCACCTGCATGACCATCCGCAATGAGGCTGACCGCAACAGCATCGGTCATCACCCGATGGCCATGTCCTCTGCGGCCTTCCCCGCCTCCAACGCTTCCACAAACCACTGCGGTTTTCCCCCTTGGGCCCGGCGGCGAAATCCGCCGGGTTCGGGCTGTTCGTGGAAGCGGACATTCGCTGCAGCTGCAGCATGGACCGGCGTGACCGGCGGCTTGTGGCAGGAAGCGGGGTTTGCAAAGTTGGGTGTCGTCGTCGCAGTGCACGACATGCCCGGCCCTTAGCTGACCGTCAGTCCCATTTGCGGGGCTGACAAGAGCGGACGTCCGATCGAAGCGAACTATCACGTCAAGCAGCGCAACATTGACTAGAAACGTCCAAATCTGACGTATCTCGCTGTCACACTGTCCTCAGTGAAAGCGAGGACGCATATGACACGATACGAGACCCTGACCCTGCTGACCTGCGCATCGCGTGTGGCACGGGCATTTTACCATCGCAGCCGCCCAGCTACAGAGCTCTCCGAATGGCTGGAGCGCAATCCTCTGGGCTTCGAATGGAGCCCTGAAAGCGAACGTTTCCGTTCAACCCAGCTGTCGCGACAGGACTGGAGCGACCTGCAAGCGAAACTGGCGCGCGAAATCACCCGCCAAAAACAGGCGCGCCCCGACGCAATGGCGCGCAACTGTGCCGATCTGGCCCGCTATCTTGGTCTGAACCGGGTCGAGACGGATATCTTCCTGCTTTCCGCGCGCGCTGCGCAGGGTGGCCCACTGGCTGCACTTGTCGACAACCTGGTTGATGATGCCCGACTGCCGGTTGATCAGGCGATCGCGTGTCTTGCTGCCCATCCGGCAACTGCCATCCGCAAAGCCATGCGACCAACAGGCAAGCTGATGAGTTCGGGCCTGATCTCGCGTGAAGGCGGTCGTCACAACAATTATGGCCTGTCGCCCAATACACGACTGGCCCGCGCGCTGGAGCCGCCGACGCGTGGCCTGCAGGACATCCTGCACGGATTGTTCGCGACACCTGCGGCCCCTGAAACCACATGGGCGGATTTAGACCATCTGGGCGAAGCGCGGGATTTCATCGCGCGATTGCTGAAAGGCGCACTGACGCGTCGCGCCGAGGGTGTGAATATCCTGCTCTACGGACCGCCAGGCACGGGCAAGACCGAGTTCTGCAAGCAACTCGCCACACATCTGGGCGCGCAGCTTTTCGCCGTGGGGGAAACCGATGACGACGGCGATGAGCCTTCGCGCAGCGAACGTCAGATGCAGTTGCGGTTGGGGCAGCGGCTTCTGGCCGGGCGGCGTGACGCTCTGGTGCTGTTCGACGAGATGGAGGATCTGCTCGCCCAGCCCGACTTCGGGTTTCTGTTCGGTGTCAATCGACGCGGCGGGTCAAAGGTGCATCTGCACAGGCTGCTGGAAACCAATCCGGTGCCCACGCTCTGGACCAGCAATTCGATCCGACGGATCGACCCTGCGCTTCTGCGGCGCGTCACCTTCGCACTGGAACTGCGCCAGCCACCGCAACAGGTGCGCGCCCGTATCTGGGCGCGGCTGTCCGATAAGCACAAAATGAAACTTGACCCCGCCCTGCAGGACCAGTTGGCGCGCGAAAGCGACGATGCGCCTGCACTGGCCGATACGGCTCTGCGTGCGACCAAACTGGCGGGCGGCCGCAAGGCCGATCTGCCACTGACCCTGCGCGCCGCGGCCAAGGCCGTGCGTGGCGGGCGCGAAACTGCGCCCGTGGCGCAGACCGAGGCCCCGTTCGACCCAAGCCTGACCCATGCCGATATCGACCTGAACACCATCCTTGACCGCCTGACCGCCCGCGATGCCCCGCGCGCCGTCTCGCTCTGCCTTTCCGGTCCGCCCGGCACTGGCAAAAGCGCCTATGCCCGCCATTTGGCCGAAGCGATGGGCCTGCCGGTGGTGCAGAAACGCGCTTCGGACCTGATGAGCATGTATGTCGGCCAGACCGAAGCGCGCATCGCCCGCGCCTTCGCGCAGGCTCGGGCCGAGGGGGCGTTCCTGATCTTTGACGAGGCCGACAGCCTGCTGTCCACGCGCGAGGGCGCACAGCGCAGTTGGGAGGTGAGCCAGGTCAACGAGATGCTGACCTGGATGGAAAGCCACCCACAGCCATTTGCCTGCACCACCAATATGGCCGACCGGCTGGACCCGGCCGCGCTGCGCCGCTTCACCTTCCGCGCGACATTCCTGCCCCTGACGCCCTTGCAGCGGATCGCAGCGTTCCGGCAGTTTCTTGGGCATGAGCCTCCCAAGGAATTGCAGACGCTAGACCTGCTGACACCAGGCGATTTCGCGGTGGTGGCCAAACGCGCGCGGCTGCTTGATATCCGCAAGCCCGCCGATCTACTGGCGGAACTGGTGCGCGAACAGGCGGCCAAACCGGGGGCGCGCACTCCGGTCGGGTTCCGAAATGCTTGATCCTGAGAGGAAATCAGGCCAGCATCGGGGTGAAAGCGAGACCCCGATGCGCTATGCCCGCGTAACCGATCTGATCCGGCTGTCCCTGCAGATGCAGGGCACGGCAGAGGGCGTGTCGCTGAGCGACATCATGGCCGAGTTCGAGGTATCGCGCAGAACGGCAGAGCGGATGCGCGATGCGCTGCTGGACGCCCTGCCACAGATCGAGGTTCGGGGCGAACCGGGTGGAGAAAAGCGCTGGCGCCTGCCGCCGCGCTGTCTGGGCGGCATGACGCAGCCAACGCTTCATGAGATCGCTGCCCTGCACCGCGCTCGCGATCTGGCCGCACGCGAGGGGGATAGTGCAAACGCAGACGCGCTGACAGGCCTTGCAGCCCGCCTGCAAGCCGCGCTGCCTGCACCCACGCGCACCCGGTTGGAGCCGGATATCGCAGCGCTGCTGGAAGCCGATGGCGTCGCCCTGCGCCCCGGCCCGCGCGAGGTGGTCGCACCCGATATTCTGCACACCCTGCGTCAGGCGATCATTGCCGGGGTCTGGGTGAATGTGGACCACCGCGCGCGGGGCAGTGGCAAGCTTAGCCGCGATGTCTGGCTGGGGCCGCTGGCGTTACTGTTGGGCGAAGGGCGGCAATATCTGGTGGCATGGAGCGAGTATCAGGAGGACGTGCGCCTGTTCGCGCTGGCGGGGTTCGAACGGGTAGAACTAGGCGACGAGGCCTTCGAGCGGCCCGAGGGCTTCGACCTGCAAGCCTATCTGGCGCAGTCCTTTGGGGTGTTTCAGGAAGAGGTGCAGGACGTGGTCTGGCGCTTCACGCCCGAAGCCGCACCCGAGGCCCGCCGCTTCCGCTTCCATCCCAGCCAGGAACTGGAGGACGCCCCCGACGGCAGTCTGATCGTGCGGTTCCGTGCCGGCGGCATGCTGGAAATGTGCTGGCACCTGTTCCGCTGGGGCGATCAGCTGGAGGTGCTGGAGCCGGAAGGGTTGCGGGGGATGTATGCGGGGATGTTGGCCAAGGCTAGTGAGTTCTGCCACTATGACGGGACGAGAGAAAAATGACACCTGAACAACTCTGCGCTCACATACTGTCAGGCATCGGATTTGCGCAAAAGAAGTATTTCAGAATAAGCGGAGGAAATTGGCTTTGGACAGGTTCCGAACATTTTATGTCTAATTGCATCGCGGAAAGATTGGTAAGACAAGGGGGTGGACGATTCCTCTGCACAGTTGAAGAGTCATTGTATAACTTCAATCTGGGCCCTGGCCGCCCAAATATAGCACTCCGAATGAATGGTAGAGCGGATATCGCGATATGGGATACTTATGGAGAGCCGGTCGGCATAGTTGAGGCAAAATACCAAAAGAGATTGCAGACTTGTGAAGATGATTTCTTGAGAATTACGTCCTTCTCAAGACGGGCAGGAAGATTTGGCGCATTTGCGTATTATTGCTCCTTCAGAAGGCAAAGTGCTGAAAGCGCGCGAGCATTTGCTACTAAAAGGGCTGAGCAATTTTCATCGTATCTACTGAGCTACCCACCCAAGCGTGAACTGCAAGTCATGACAGATTTTGTGATCTCTCGCCCTGTGCAAGATGAGGATAGGTTCTCAACATGGCTGGCGTTTGCAGCAGTCTTTTACTCGCCAACTGTCCGCGTCTGACCTGCGTTACTTTCGAGAATCTGTTGTATGCACCTCACCCCCCACCTCCTCCTCTCCGCCACCGACCTCACCCGCTTCATGGGCTGCCAGCACGCCACGGTGCTGGACCTCGCCCATCTGCGCGGTGAGGGGCCGGAGCCAACAGCGGCGAGCGAGGATGCCGCGTTGCTGCAAAAGCAGGGCGAGGACCATGAGGCCGCGCATCTGGATAGCCTGAAATTCGACGGCCGCCGCATCGTGGAAATCCCGCGGGGGCCGCTGGCGAAAGCAGCCGAGGCGACGCGCGCGGCGATGGCCGAAGGGGCGGATATCATCTACCAGGCCGCCTTCCTGTCGGGCCAGTGGGGCGGTTGGGCGGATTTTCTGGAGCGGGTGGAGGTGCCCTCGGCCCTCGGCCCGTTCAGCTACGAGGTCTCGGACACCAAGCTCAAGCGCCGCCCGCACCCCAAGCATGTGCTGCAACTGGTGCTCTATTCCGACCTGCTGGCCGAGGTGCAGGGCCACGCCCCCGAGCGCGCGCATCTGGACCTCGGCGACGGCACCCGCGCCACGCTGCGGCTGGCAGATTACGCAGCCTATGCCCGCATGGCCCGCGCTCGGCTGGAGGGTTTCGTTGCCGACCCGCCGGAAACCCGCCCCATCCCCTGCGCCGATTGCGCGCTCTGCCGCTGGGCCGATCATTGCCAGAGCGTCTGGGACGCTCAGGACAGTCTGTTCAACATCGCCGGTATCGCGCGCGGACAGGTCAAGAAGCTGGAGGCTGCGGGGATCACCACAATGGAGGCGCTGGCGGGCCATGATGCCCCCGTGCGCGGTATGGCCGCGCCCACGCTCGACAAGCTGCGCGCGCAGGCCCGGCTGCAACATGCCCGCAAATCCGGGCCGCCAACCTATGAATTGCGCCCGGCGATCCCCGGCAAGGGCTTCGACCTGCTACCGCGGCCGCAACCGGGCGATCTGTTCTACGATATCGAGGGCGATCCGCATTACGAGGGCGGGCTGGAATACCTGCACGGCGTCTGGTTCGATGACCGGTTCCGCGCCTTCTGGGCGCATGACCATGCCGAGGAAGCGCAGTCGTTGGAGGCCCTGCTGGAGTTCTTCCGCGACCGGCTAGAGGCATTTCCTGATGCGCGCATCTACCATTACGCCCCTTACGAGATCACTGCGCTGCGCCGCCTGACCACGAAATACGGGATCGGCGAGGCCTTCCTCGACCGGCTGTTGCGCGAGCGGCGCTTCGTGGACCTTTACGCTGTGGTGCGTGGTGGAGTGATCGCGTCAGAGCGAAACTATTCGATCAAGTCGATGGAGGCGTTCTATGACATCATCCGCGACGGTGACGTGAAAAGCGGCGGCGGATCGGTCGTGGCCTATGAGGAATGGCGCGAAACCCGCGAGCAGCGCATTCTGGACGAGATCGAGGACTATAACCGGATCGACTGTATCTCGACCGAGAAACTGCGCGACTGGCTGGTCGGTATCCGCCCTGACGGCCCCTGGCCGGTGTTTGAGAAGGACGCGCGCGAACAAGAGGTCGCGGAGGACGAGGCAACCACGGCCCTGCGGCAGGCACTGGCGGGCTCTGGCCTGCCCGAGGCGCGGCAGGAGATGCTGTTCAACCTCGCCCAGTTCCACACGCGCGAGGCCAAGCCCGCCTGGTGGGCGATCTTCGACAGTCTGGGCAAGGATGACGAGGAGCTGATCGACGATCTGGATGCGCTGGGCGGGTTGGTCGCCATGGGCAAGCCGTTTCCCGTCAAACGCTCCACGGCGCAGCGCTACCGCTTTCCGCCTCAGCAGACAAAACTGCGCAGCGGCAGTTCCGCAAGCGTGCCAACGCCGGAGGGGTTCGACACGATCACGGTTGAAGATTTGGACATTGAGGCAGGTGAGGTGACGCTGAAGGTCGGCAATGCGCGCGCCGATATCCTGCAACCGCGCCTGAACCTGCATCCGAACAAGCCTCTGGACACCAAGATGCTGCGCGCGGCCATTGCGGACGTGATCCGCGACCAGTGCGACGGCCCTGCATTCCGCGCTGTGGATGACCTGTTGTCGCGCAGCGCACCGCGTCTGACCGGGCCGCAGAAGGACATCCTGCAAGGTGATGACCTTGTCGCGGGCATGATCGACGCGGTATCGCGCATGGATGAAACTGTCCTGCCCGTGCAGGGGCCGCCTGGAACCGGCAAGACCTATGTCACGGCGCGGGCGATCCTTGCGCTGGTGCGCAAGGGGTATCGTGTGGGCGTGGCATCGAACAGCCATGAGGCGATCCGCAATGTCCTGATGGCCTGCTTGTTGGCGTTGGAGGATCAGGACCTGCCGATCGACCTAGAGCTTGTTCACAAGGTCTCGGGCGATCAGGACGGCTATCCTGACGACTGCGCCGTAACCCGAACCAATGACAATGCCACTGCCGCTGCAACCGGTCATGTCGTGGGCGGTACTGCCTTCTTTTTCGCGCGCGACGAGAATGTGCAGGCCTATGACTGGCTGTTTGTGGATGAGGCCGGTCAGGTGGGTCTGGCCAACATGGTCGCGATGGGCCGGGCCGCCCGAAACATCGTGCTGGTTGGCGATCCGCAGCAATTGCCGCAGGTCATTCAGGGCGCGCATCCAGCGCCCGCGAACCTGTCCAGCCTTGAATGGATGCTGGTCGATCATGCGACCATCCCGCCGGATCGGGGAGTATTCTTGGGCGTCACGCGGCGGATGCACCCGGACGTGAACCGCTTCATCTCGGAACAGGTTTATGAAGGGCGGCTTGCCAGCCATGAAGACACGGCAAGGCAGCGCGTCACGGGCACATCCTTCCCTAAGGTCGGGGCGTTCTGGGTTCCTGTCGCGCATGAGGACAATGCCCAGATGGCCCCGGAGGAGGTCGAGGCGATCCGTCGCGCCTGCGACGATCTGCTGAAAGGCCGCTGGACGGACAAGGAGGGCCAGACGCGTCGCCTACGCCGGGACGATATCATCGTGGTCGCGCCCTACAACCTGCAGGTCAACGCTCTGCGCGCAGCCCTGCCGGACAAGATCAGGGTCGGCACGGTCGACAAATTCCAAGGACAGGAGGCTCCGGTCTGCATCGTCTCAATGACGGCCTCATCGGTCGAGGAAAGCCCGCGCGGCATGGAATTTCTGTTCTCGCTCAATCGCATCAACGTGGCCGCGTCACGCGCCAAGGGGCTTGCGTTGGTCTTCGGCGGGCCGCGTCTGCGCGAGGCGAAATGCGAAACGGTCGACCAGATGCGGCTGATAAACACAAGCTGCGCACTGGAGTGCTGTCCTACGTCTTACATAGCAATCGACAACAGTCCTATGTGATCAACAAAAATCAGCCTGCGCGCGCCCTCCGAGCGGCCGGTATAGCGCAATTCTTCGGCCGTCTGCCGCAACCTCACAGTCGGCTTTCCGCCCTGTCCGACGATCACCCGTTCCTTGCCGCACCGCGCCTGACCGTCTGCAATGAAAGGCGGACCAGCCGACTGCCCCTGCAGCATCTGGAGCTGGCCGAGTGTCCGCTGTTGGTCTTTCGCCGTGGTATCCCTGTTGAAACGAAATCGCATCCGCGATACGCGCCTTCGTCAAGGACGGGCCTTTTCCGCGTGAGCGCGCCAGAATGTTTGGAGGTGGGGAAACTGCTCACGACAACCCGTTCAGGCTAAGGATTTTTGCCTCTCTTCCTTTTTGTATAGGTGATACATGTCGCATTCGGTCGATGTTTTTGTTGGAAAACGTATTCGCCAAAGGCGTTTAGTAACAGGGATGACGCAATCTGAGCTTGCGCAGGCGGTTGGTGTGAAGTTCCAACAGGTTCAGAAATATGAGACCGGTTCGAACCGTGTCTCGGCTTCCCGACTGTGGGAAATTGCCAAGGCTTTGGACGTGACCATCAGCTATTTCTTTGAGGGGATCGATGGTGGCACCGCTGAGACCGAAGCCACTGATCAGATGAACAGCAAGGAGACGCTGGGTCTGCTGCGTGCTTATTATGCGATACCCGCCTCGCAGCGCAAGCGCCTGCGCGAGCTTGCACGCGCTTTGGGTACCCCGACATCCTCCAACAGCTTGCCGCCTGACAGCGCGATCCGCTGAAGCAGCTGGTCGATCAAGCTTCTTTCATCCTGGGATGAGCCTGCGGTGGCAAAACACGCCATGATGGTCGGATCGCGCCGTGACGCCCTTTCATCATGGCGCGGCAGGCGGGCCTGTCCTGCAGCTTCCGTGTCGTTGGATGCAAATCGCGCGAGCGCGTTTATCGGTGACGCCGGTAGTCCATGGATGACGCGCATCGAGCGGGCCGCGCGTCATGGCTGCTATGCGCCTGTCAATCTGCGATCGGTACGAGATCGCGCGCGGCTGTGCCCAAAACCCGGATTACGGGAACCCGCGCAGCAGCACTGAGCGGGAACACGCATCATCGCTGTCCGCCATCGACAAGACACTTGCAGCCTCGCGCTGGATCACATGCCATGGATACGGACTGCCGCGCGCGCCTGTTCCAATATGGGCACATAGCGCACTTCGGCGTAAGGCGCGCCTTCCCACATCGGCTGCAGATCGCCATTGTTCCAGTGATAGAGATGGCCCACCAGGTTTTCGGTTTGGCGGCATAAAATGCACATGATGGGCTCAGCCATGAGGCGGGGTTGCTTAGGCATGATTTACTCCTTCAAATCGCTACCGTGGAATTGATGAAACATCTTGTTTCGGGGTCTTTACGCGGGAGTTAACCTAGGGTCAACACAACTACAGAATGATAGCCCTAGCATCGGCGAAGTAAGTCGCTCTCGCATGAATGTTGTGCCTTAAAGGCATTATATTCAGATATTTACGGAATATTCAGTGAAGCGGCATCCTGGTCGATCTCGGCCAGAATCGCATCAATCTGGGCCCAGACGCGCGGCTCAACCTGGCCGCGGATCAGCGCCCATTTGCTGAGCACATCGAGCGGGTCATGCCTGCGCAAAAGTCCGTCGAGGGCGGTGGCATCGACAGCCAGAGAGGTGCGGGCCTGCCATTTGGTATTGCGCGTGCGCGCTTCCTCGGAGGGGGGCGCAAAGACAGACGAAAGGGACCAACCCTTGATCGCCCGGCGCAGGGCCGCGCGGACGACATGGGCGGGATCGACACCGCAAGTGCGCAATGCAGCTTCCTGACGCGAGAGCGCATTCACGCGGATATCGATCTTGCGCGAGGAGGGGCTGAGCGCTGTCGCAGGACGGGCAGACGCGCGTGGGTGCATTTCTACGGGCGCGCTGCCCTCGGGCTGTATCGCGGTCCCCCGGTGAGGCGACATCACAGCCCCCGACGCGACTGCAGGCGTAGCAGCAGTGGCGCTTGTCGGAGTGCTTTGTGCCGGCGCGACATCTGTTCCGCTTTCCGGGGGGTGTTCGCCATGCTGTCTGAGCGATGCAGCATAGTTGGGGTCGGGCCGTGTGACAGTCGGGATCTTCTTGCGCACCGCTTTGTCCCTCACGCCGCCAGGATATTGTTGAGGAT
>LFIK01003224.1_pt1 | contig 13249 bp, 12 predicted proteins | sample 643401 | NCBI WGS metagenome assembly LFIK01 (sample SAMN03777447, study PRJNA286221) | soda lake metagenome | biome: soda lake; feature: Kulunda steppe; material: water; isolation source: sample T5-Br brine of Lake Tanatar-5 | place: Russia: Kulunda steppe | collected 2010-07 | reverse complement strand
CGGCAACGTGCAACTATCAACCGGCAGACGTGGAAGAGGTGGGGTACCAAGTATTCCTGGGCTACAACAAGTACTTTGTGTCTTCCGACGTGGGGGGTGGCCAGGCCCAGTGGTATGCATTCCACGCGGAGCCCGCTGGCGGCAGCAACGAGGGTTGCATGAAACAACGAGTCGCCGAGCTGTTCGAGGAGTTTTGCCCCGCGGTGCAGGACAGAATAGAAGCGACCGTGGCGAAAGACATAGAGAGGAGGGACATTTTTGATAGGATTCCTACCATGTCGTGGGTGGATGGCAACGTGGCTCTGCTTGGGGATGCAGCACACGCGATGCAACCGAATCTCGGACAGGGGGGAGGGCAGGCGATCGAGGATGCATTCGTCCTGTCCCAGAGAATCGCTGGATGCGATTCTCTCGCGCACATTCCCGTGGCGTTGCATTCGTACTCGTACCAACGGATGGGCAGGGCGGCCACGGTCGCTGGTCTGTCCAGAATGGCGTCGTTCATGACCACCACGTATCGCAGGTACCTGGGAGAGAACCCGCACGGCTTCTACAAACATGTGCCTGGATTGCTTCCCATGTGGAAGAAGATCGAGGATCTCAGGGTGCCGCATCCTGGCCGAGTGATCGGCCAGATCGCGATGATGTCTAGCATGCAGTCCGTCCTCGAGTATGTGGCCGCTGGGGTATCCCTGCCACCCGAGGACAGGATTCCATACTGTCAGCTTCCTGGAGTAGCCGTCCCCAGGAGGAACATTCCCAAATCGAAGTGGATGTTGAGAGGATTGCCGGGGTTTGCTAAGTGATATCATGCAACGTTTATTTCATAAATACAAGTTTGCACTTCACTGAAGAATTGAAACAATGACCTTCTCCATCGGATGGTATGGTGTTATCTAGTGCCTATTCATTGCTCTATAGGTGACTGTTGCAGAAGGTGCCAGTCGGTTCAGGTATCTGAACACCCAGTACTTGAAGATGGAATCCATTGTGACTGGGACAATGGCGACAAACAGATAGATGGCGGAATCCTCCGCTTCCAGCCCGTAGTGTTCGGAGCCCAGCTTGAGGATTTCGTGCCAACCAGCTTCAGAATGGTATCCTAGCAAGATGTCGGTGACGAGGATGATGATGAATGCTTTGCCCGTATCGCTCAAGCCGGTGAACAGCCTGTCCAGTGTCCGGCTGATGACCTGCGCCATGTTGCGGTTCAGGAGGAGCAGAGCGAAAAGAGTGATGGCGGACGATCCATCCGCAAACACGTTCACCATGGCAATTCGGTTTTCTTCGACCTGCTCGTGCTGCAGTTCTCTTGCCTTTTTCTCGAGCTCCGCCAGCATCTCATCTTCTGAAAGGCTGGGAGCATGTCCCACGGATGCATTAAATTTGATTCTTTTTTCTTCCATGTGGATTTTCTTCGCTGCCCTCACTTTCTGATTAGCGGTCATTTCGAACACTTTGGGATGCGTCTTGCCGTAGACTTGTAGGATTGGATCAGCGACCAAGTGGTTGACGAGGAATCCGGTCAAGATGGGAGCAGCAAACAGCATGGCCACGTATTTGACAGACTCCCTGGATTCGAAACGGTTGACCCTGGCTTCGAACATCAGCGCTCCTTCCACTGCATCCGGATCCGGATCGAACTTGGAAGCCAGTCCTGAATCTCCCATGAGAAAGCTATCTCGACTTGCGGGCCGTCTTCTGGATGGTCTCCTAGGCTGTTTGGCCCAATCTGCCCACGTGCCTCCACCATCATCGCGCTTCGTTGGGGTTCCAGCCTCCCCTTCCATTTCACTCCTGAATTCGTCGTCGAGCCAGTCTTCCCAATCTTCCGGTATGGATTCGTCGTCCTCACGTGTTTTCCTTCGACGGATGGCACCCACGCGCACGCCATCACGCGTTCCTTTCTTTCGCCTGGTCAAGTCACCAGGTGTTGACACGTCCTTCTTTCTCGCAGCGGACGTGGCCTTTCCCACTTCTGCCCTTCGCATGTTTGTCCACGTCCGATGTACTTTCCCCATCACGCACCACGCGTCCATGTTCGTGCACCCACCACTTGGTGGTGTTTCGGCCCGTCGCAACACACACCGATCTGTCTTTCAGGACACCCGCCTGTACGCCGAAATGCACCTTCTTGTTCTTCTTCTTCTTCGGTGTAGGTCGGTGGTGGATCCGACAGAGGCTTCCTTTTCCTCTCGTCTGGTTCGTTCCTGTGGTTGCGTTGCTTTCGTATCTTTCTGGTTCGTGTCTTGGACGATCGACGAGGAGAGACGTGCGACGCACCACGCCTGGATCCGAAGGGTAGGAGACAGTTGTGCACGTGTGTGGTGGTGTAGGTTGATGTACGTACAAGACGGTTCACTCCACCGTGCTTTTCCCCTTTGGCTGAACCCATCGAAACCCTCCTCCCCCTTTCGAACCGAAAAGAGGATCCAATCCAACCCTGTTCGTCTCCCAAAGAGAAAGGAATAGAAACGCACCACCCATCCTTGGCGCGATCCCATCGTCAACCGTCCGTGTCCACCATCAACGAAACACTAAACCCATCGGACAGCACCCCATGCATCGCCATCCTTCCACCCGTGGCCGTCGAAGGAAACACCCGTCCATGGATCCGTACGAAACACCAAAAACAAGGACGATCCAATCGTACGCGGATAGATGGATCGACGACCCATGACGGAATTGCCGAAGCAACCATGTCCCCACCCACACGTAATATCAAAGCAAGACAATTGCACAAAATTCAACCGCACCATGGAACAAGACGAAAACGAAAGGAGGGACCACAACGTGATGGTCGTGCGTCCAACGTGTGGGTAGAAAAACAAGCGTGGAACAACGAAACGCCCGTCTGTTCACTCCGCCGCTCGCGATCTTGGCCAACGGCATGTTTCGGTAGCCGACGCCATGCCCACGCCAATGCTCGTTTTCCAAAAAGAAAGTGGAAAAGGGTCACGTGCAACACGCGTTTCGATGGGTTCGAGGACAAGATGCCCGCGGCAACCCGGTTCGTTCATTCATCTTCCAACGCGAAAAGATCTTCAAGGGAAAAAAACAAAGGGAAACGCTGATCGATTCCCCAAGCTTATCCTTCAAGTAGTGCTTTTAGGAAGCAACCTGTACTTGCATGGCGTTGAATTTCCCATCGTCTCATAGGGTCCAAACACACGCTTCTTTTCCTTGAGCACAGGATAGAGTGGATCAGAACCCAACGTGAAAGACGCCCATCAACCATCCTCGCCCTTTTTGAGGCGTGAGGGCGTTTCGACATGGTGTCCATTTGTTGCAGTAGATGACATGTGCCGTTTCTTCTTCCACGGCGCACTATGGTATGCCACCTTAATGTATGGGTTATGTACCTTTGTTACTTTTGACGAATGTTTTCACCGTTGGCAATCATGAATCCCAAAGACAAAGACGATTCGTTTGCAAGTTTCGGTTATCATGGTCGCAAACTTGTGCAATGTTTTGCCTCTTCACCAAGTTTCGCCGAAGGATGGAAAGGAAGCGTAGCGTATGATAGTCTTGACAATTGTGGTAGACAAACTCACCATCGTTACGCGCTCGCAATATTTTCGGGCTTTGGCACGACAAGGCCGCGCGATTCACCTCCAAGCTGATGGGAATAAGATCGGACATGTAGAATGTAGAAGAAAGAAAACAAAATTTGCAAGAGAAAGGTCCTTTCTTTTATGTGGAGATCATGCTTCTTCCTTTGGAGAAAAAGCTATCGGAATGTGTATTGATGTTCCTCTGAATCTGCAAGCCTAACACTCGACACTCAAAGCACAATGCGATTGGACATTGCACTTGCAAGGTACCACATTCATGTGTTTGGAACGTGTTGAGTAGCACACACAATTCTACGAGATGGTGACATGTGAAGGGTACAAATGTTACCGAGTCTCCAACCCCAGAGATGGATCGACTCACGAATGGTAGGGGAGACGTTGATTCGTATCCCTAGAGTACGCGCATGCATGGAGGAGATTGTTTTTCCTTGCGTTCGATCCACTTGGAACCGAAAGTATCATGTTTTCGACGTGGACCATTTTCTTACGTGGCAACGTTGTTGCGTTGCTGGTTTCCGACACGTTGGGGTCTCGAATTGCGCTGGTTATTGCTTGCACAAGGGAGATCCCATGCTTGATGGATGATCCACAAGAACTTGCATCCATTCCCAAAGACTGGTGGATGCGTGCGTGTTCTCGTTCGATTTGGACGGCCCGAAGGGGGCGGTCGTTTCTTTTTCCCACACGACGATTGACACAACTTGGTTGTATCTTCCTTGATTTCCCGGCACCTTTTTGGATCACCGCGTACGTGCGCGTGTTTTTTGGCATCGTCAATCCGTTCCACGTGTGGTTCGTTCCTTCGTTGTGTGGGGGAGGCTCGTCTTCGTTGGTGTAGTGTGACCTTCCACATGGAAGGTTTCGATCGGATGGAGGCATTGGATCGAATCTTCTTCCAGGGTTCCTATCTCCTCTTCGGAAGGAAGATCTCTGTGTGATCCACAAGACCAAGACCGCCGCAACGAAACCGTGCGACACATCGTCATCGAAGACAACCACACGTGCAGGTGCATCGGAAGAATTCGGTGCACGTGGACATCGAACGAAACACGATCGTTGCATCTGGCTCGATCGTCAAATCCAAGGTGGAGTGGAAGATCGTGAACACTGCGGTTCCGTTTCCAAGCCATTCGTCCGTCTACACACAATCCAACCGGACACGAAGACCACACGTGAAGAACCACACGTTTTGCATCTGCGAATCTTGGATTGACGTCGATCTCATCGTCGACAAAGGTTTGGAACGATGCGAGGGATGATGAACAGGTGTCCGTCACGCATCCGTCGTGCATCTGGTGCAGAACGCACACCTGGCAGGTGCGGCCTGGGAACACGAAAGACGTGGCCAGGAAAAGCTCATGCCGGAGCAGATTTCTACGCGCAAAACGAAATCGTGCGACCCACACCAGCAGAATGCGCGAAAACCCTCGTCGATTCGACCAATCAAGGAACCATCTGCACGGTCTGCGAAGACGGATGGCCACTCGGTACACAAGCAAGCTACATCCTGGACGACGAAGGCCAACCAGTGGTGCGCCTGAGAAAAGGGGCTGTCCACACAGAAAACGTGAGCCGTGAACCTAGGTGCTCCTTGTACGTGCAACCCTCAGATCAAGCAGGAGAAGCCAATGCAAGAGTTACGCTGATCGGGAAGCTGGAAGATCTGGAAGAGAACGAACTTCGCATTGCAAAGATAAAGTTCGAAGCCGAGCATCAAGGGGAATGGGGTGTCAACAAAGTGAACTCGTGCGACCTGTACTCGAGAATGCGCGTAGAGCGAATCTACTACGTGGGCGGGTATGGAACAACGGCAACTGCCGATATCGTCTCGGGAGAAGATTTCCTTCAAGCATGTTCGGATCCGCTCAAGGACTGTGCAAGAGAAATTCGACAAGAATACAACACCAAAAGGCTTGCCGACCTGCTTCGACTCTGCTCTGAGTTTGCCGGCTTTCGTGATGGGATTGAATCAGTGGAGATGATCAACATCGACAGACTTGGATTCGATGTCCTGGCTTGTGTTCACGGGGAGATGAAAGAGAAAAGGATTCAGTTCCCGAGAGAAATGCGAGACGAACGCGATGCAAAGTCCAACTTGACGATGATGTCTCAACTCTCCTGGGAAAGAGAGCGGAATTACACCCCTGCTCCGATGACATCAGTGTCCAACGCAGTGGAGGAGTAGTGCAATCAATGCAAAGTCTTCGCCTGTTCGATCAACGTTTTGCCCAGACCGACAGGTACTTCGACTCGATCGTTCAAGCTTGGGCCACCAAGGAAAGAAACCTTGCAAGAGCTGCGCCATGAATCATCGAGTGCATGGTGGCAATAAATGCCCACCCAAATGGAATCAAGTGTGCCTTTCCAAAAACTTAAGCCTCTCATTGCCGGACTTTGCCGGACGATTTCCCGCTGCTGGAGCTCCAGTTTTCGCATCCCCAATCGAAGGAGGCAACTCTCACTCCAATGGGAGATGCCAGTGCCTCATGGTAATCAAGGTATGCATTTTAAAGGACCATGGAGTGGGTAGGATACCGTCCTCTTCATGCACGCGCATATCTGCACCCGCGATACCCATACGGAACCTTCCCATCAAGGTATCACTCTGCACCCGCCTTTTGAACCCATCCAAGGCCTGTATGCCATACTACCATGCAACAATTGCCAACCAACGTTGACGACCAGCATAGCCTTTGCATGGTACGCTGGGCCATTGTACCACGGTGAATTTGAAATATTGCTCATGAAAGTGGCAAAGCGATGGGAGGAAACATGAAGGACGCGCCTTTCGTGGATGACACAAAGTGGTCATAGTGAACAATTTATTAGGAAACATAGTGTGAAGGCACCCATGTCTTAGTTACACCACCCTGCCACTGTTGCGCTTGCGCAAAATACAAAGATTGCAACTTCATCCTCGTAGATGAAACTGTCATTGGAAATCTTAACGATTCCAACTTGTACGACCATTGATTATGACTGAAGTTCCATTCCAGCAACATGCAAGTCCGCATGATCAGCTTACCGAAGGCAATCTCCTCTGCTAGCGAAGCTCTTTGTTCAACACTTGGTTTTGTATCGACCCAGTCCGATACAGCTTCTGGGGATGGGCTGTTGCCACCTGCTAAGGTTGCATTGGAAGCTGCGGCCGTCAACACACATGTTTCGGTGTCAATAAGCCAAGATCGTCCTGGCAATCGACAGATTCCCATCAATAGAAGCCAACGTTCGTTGCAGCTACATATCCTCAGAGAATTGGATATGCGTGGAGCCGAGATCAATGCGCATGGTTGGAAAGTCTCTTACAGTGCGCGTTCTTCTGAAATTGACCACGAGGTCTTGGGCAAGATTCGGAAAGGACCATCGTTTAAAGGGCGCGAACAGAATCCTCCAAGGTATGGGGCATGCGAAGGGAGCGGTAGAGAAAAAGTTTACAGTTTTGTCCTTCAGCACAGTATAAAGAATCACGGCAAAAAAACTGAACCATCTAAGACTCTGCATGCCAGACTTCGGTGCGTCGAGAACGATCCAGGCAAAAGATGATACCGGAATACTCTACCTGCTTCAATGAAGAAATCAAAATCCTCACGGAACCAGGTGAACAACAAGTTCGTTCCTACTCAAATACCAAGTCCACAAGATTGAGGTGCAGACAAAGTATGTAGCACCGTGTCCATTGTGTTAGCAGATTGCACTTTATCTTGGCATGAAACTTCAATAATCAAAGGACAGAGGGTGACCAGCACGGATTGCTGGATACTTGCCGCATCACGTCAACAACTCAATCAATTTCTTGCTAGCCCTGATGTACTTGGGTAACCGGTGGAAGCAGGAAGCATCAATTGGAATTTTGGAGGCTTCAAACGTTCATACTATTACATATTATAGGGTAGATCGCAATTGTGCTTCACGAAAATTCATCGATACTAAGAATCGGGATATTAAATTAAGCTGTCTTGTTTGATGGAAAGTGAATCAACTTAATACATCAGCCCGGCAACGAGAAAAGGACACTGGTAAGAAAAACTCTCACAGAAACGATCAGTTAAGCGATCAATCATCAAGCTCGTCACAGAAAAGCAGTCCGAAAATTCATATTGTCTTTAAGCCACTTGCAGTTGCAGGAAGTATGACTTCACTACTTCATGTACTTTCAAAATTGAATCATCGCCAGCTGTCCTCTGATTTGATGTAACAAGATTCGGTCTCGCCGTCTGATCGACAAGGTGGGAAAGCGGTGAACATATTTTTTCCTTGTCGTTCCTAATCAAACGAACATGACAAACAACAACAAGGTACAAAGACCGCAGCTTTGCAGTCAAAACATCGATACATGAAGCGTTCATTCGCTCTTTAATCTCCTATAGAAAACGCCCAACCCCAAAAATGTACAGAGCTCGAAAGGCAAGCTATGAATCATAAAGTTAAGAAAGAGAGTATTCAACTTTGAGAAAGCGACAGATCACCTCGACTTTGACATCAGTTTCTGAACACCTTGTGATGACGCAACAATAGCCACGCTTTAACAATATATGTACAAGATGCTGTGGAACCTCCAGTATGTAAGTTGTTCAGGTGTGATGATGGCTGCCTTCCAGGCTTTGGACAGAAAAGGAGAGCGATGTAGAAATCCGAACGCTTTGTATAGCAGGCATTTAAAGGATCTCGATTTTCAAGAAGCAATCAAGCCTATGTAATGATACACGACAGACAAATAATCGTCGAAAGAACGTTCGAGTTTTGCTTTAGAAGCACGCGGCCAGCTTGATAAGGTTTTCAAATCTAGTGATGCAGAACGAGACCTGATTTGCTGAATGCGAACGCTAATGGATTGAATATGGAAGTAATAACATGATAAAATTTTAGTTGCAACTGTCCCTCCGATGGCTGACAATCCGTAAGAGGTTTGGAGCGTACATGTCCGTCTTTCAGAGGACCCCACATTCGTACATATGTTTAGCTCACAATTAAGCGCTGTGAGGTATTCCAATTGATGGTGTCATCGAACACCAAGGGTCGCGTATCATGTTTCCGGTGATTTTTACCGTTGCAGCTGATAGCTTATCTGTCCAGCTCTTAATAACGATTCCTCGGGCATCAAAAGCGTTGACATTTTCGACTTCTACTCTGTCCTTCTACTTTTAACCATCGATCTTTTGAGATCAAAGCTTCACATTTCCTAAATATCGGTTCTCTCGGAAGAGAAGACATCTATAGTACTCGATTTTCCCCAATTTACCTTTTTTTGGTTGGAAGTATTGGACCTACTTTATTCAGCAAGTGCAATTTGCTATGTGCAATTGATTCGTGTCATTACTAACAAACAAATGTGTGATCACTTCATCTTATAGCAATTGTTCAATACAATAGAATCTGTGTAGAATGTTTCATTCCTAAATTTGCGATGTTGCAAGTTCGTAGAGAAAGATATCATTCCAATCTGGTAGAATCTTCGTGATGATGGAAACTAAAATCACAACTTCTCCATCTCTGGAATCCTGTAGCTCTTGTTCCAGTTAAAGTTGCATTTTTCATTCCCTATACTTAAAGTATTCTGTTACATTTCTTCGTTGCTGAGGTGTGGATCCCTGTAAGTCTACATTTTCATCAATAAAACGAGACTGTGCTTCTGCTTCGTTGGTTTGCACTTTTGAAAGACTATAGACTCGAATAAGTGTTTGTACTTCTTGACGATTGCTTTTGTACGTGCAGCTCCTCTTCTTATCTGGAGACCGTTCACGGCTTCAACTCACTTTACTTTGATGCAGTACTGACTGTGTTCCGGCCGAGGATCGTGCCCTTCAATCATTCCTTAATTCATACGGTGGAATCTCTGCGCACTCTCATCGACCACTCATTTCCTCGCGCATGAAACGGATCAACTTACAATTTACTTTCAAGATCACTGAGTTTGGATGTCATTGGTTTCGTGGTGGGTTGCGTTGTATGAACTCTAAATGTCATCGCATGTCACGTTTGTGCTCAAGGAAATGGAAATGATCATCGCTCGCAGCTGTGGCTGTTATGTCGCTCGCCATCGGTACCTACATATGCTCTTTGATTGTGAATGTGTTTGACAGTTTTTCTAGTTTGTTCAGATTTCACATTCTGCCGTACACTTCCTGGCGGACATCATTCGCACGGTTGCTTCGATGCGAAGGGACGGGGTGCTTTATGATTTCTGTGCAAAGAAACCCTTGCGAGGGAAAGCTTTCTGACTTGGTAGTTGGGAAAAACGGCGGTCGCAGTTCTCAATGTGTGTGTTGCACAATTTTGGACCCCGCTGCAAATACAGGATGTACCACACTTGTTTTTCCATGTGGAATATAGGCATGATTGGTTCCTGGTTCGTACCATGTGTTCCTTTCTCCCATGTGTGGGTCCATGGAGTCGTTGTTCTGTTGTTTTGAAACAGGACCTCTCGTAGTAGCTTCTCCTTGGATTGTAAGGAAGGACCGTTGTATCTTTCAATTGATTCTTGGATGGTTGCTTCCTGTCGTCGTGGAATCGGATGGATCGGATGCGAAGCCGAAGATGATAGGAAACGTTGCATGCAACACATGGAAGAATGGATGGAAGTGTAAAAAGAGACGAGGAATGCCAGGAATGGTCACCAAGTGGCGCAGCAAAGCAACTGGTGCAACTCGCCTCCACAAAGGAGGAGGATTCCATGAACGAAAGAAACATGGAACGGCTAGGAAACGTCGAATGCTTCATCCATCGAGATGTGCACGCAAGGAATGGTTGTCTGTGGTCGAGACGAATGGGACGACGACGAAAACGTACCACCTGGAACCCGGTGCCATGGAACCGATTGCAGCACAAGTGGACCCACACGAAAACGCCAGTGTGAAGCATGTCATTCGAAACACGTTCTTGCCTGCGGGCTTTCCTTCCACGGTCACGGATGACTACCTTTCATACATGCTGTGGTCGTTTCCGTGCCACATATTTGGTTGGATGTACAGCTCACTCACCACGGCAAGCATGCTGCAAGCTGTAGGAGTCAGTGCAGGACCGACAGGGGTTGCAGCGGCCAGCGCAGCCATCAAATGGGTTACCAAAGACGGTTTAGGAGCAGTGGGAAGACTTGTCATTGGTGGCAGGTTTGGCAGAATGTTCGATGAGAATCCAAGACGTTGGAGGATGTCTGCTGAACTGTTCTCAGTGATAGGGAGCTTGCTCGAGCTCATGACTCCACTTGCTCCAGCAAGTTTTTTGCTGTTGGCGTCCGTTGGTAACCTTTCCAAAGCGATTGGCAGAGGCCTTGCAAGTCCTTCGTTCCGGGTGATTCAAAATCACTTTGCCCGATCCAATAATGTGGGAGATGTGGCTGCCAAAGAGGAGGTGTGGGAGGTTGCCGCTCAGTTGACAGGTCTTCTCTCCAGTGTTCTGCTGCTGGAGTACGCCGAACTTGTGACGTCGTACTCGGATATCTTGACTCTGTGGAGTGTACTGGTGGCTCTCCATATTCTGACTAGATATCAAGCGCTGAAAGCGGTCACTTTTGCTCATCTGAATCGATCCAGACTGATCATCTCAGTATTCGCCTTCGTTCGGAATGAAAGCAAACTGGACATTGCTGATGTGAATGAAAAGGAGGGCGTTGTGTTTCCATTTCATGCAATGAAGGCTCTTCCACTTGAGTTTGGGGCAAGTTTTGACACGTTGATCACAGAATATGGAGGTGACCTCTCTGCCACCAATGCGCATCTGCAGTGCTTCCATCAGGAAAGATTCGTTTTGTTCTTCTGCAACAAGATGTTCCATGTTCTGTTAGATGAGGACTTTGGAGTGCTAGATTTGCTCCGCGCCACACTTATGGCTGCATGGATGCAGGATCATGCAGAAAAGCAAGGTTTGCCGAAGGTTTCAGACTATGCTGCTGCTGTGAAGTACGTGGAACAGGAATTCGACAGGTACTTATCAATGCTGATCTCATCGGGATGGGAGCTAGACAGTACAAGGATCCAAGTGGGGGAGTATCGTATACAGCGTCTGCCCCGTTCTGAGGACGTGCGGTAGAGAATCACTGTTGATGATTCTCACATAATGAAGCACCAGGGTAAGGATGAAGAGAGGTCATCAGATACGTATACCTCTACTCACACGTTGGATTTTTACCACTGTGCTTCTCAGTGTGATTTGGGAAGGATGTACATTACCGTTTCTGTCGAACACCTGCAGCTTCCCCCAGCTTGCGAAAACGCTGCTCTGATCGAAGACCCTTTCAGATTCTGTCCTTGGGGCATCGGTCTGCCCCAAAACACACCCAACCACATGGGCATTGAAGCTATGGACCGGTGTCCATGCGTGCTTTGGGTGGATTACTTGAACACGGCAACGTCCCTCTTCATGCTTTGGATGCTTTTTTTTTGGGCTGGGTATGCGCGATGCTGATCATCTGCTACTACGTGCAGGTGAACCTTTTGCACGATTTTCAAGTATAACATGATGGTTTCTACGTTTACGGCCCCAGCACACGTGAGCCTACCATTTGACACCATGTTGCAGCTGTGGGATCCATCGAGGGCTGCATCTTTGGCCCTTTGAGGGTTGTTCACCGCATTCACTGGGAGGCACTTCGTTCAGGAACGTGGTTTTCCTGAAGGATGCGGTTGGACAAGCACATTTTCCTGTCTTTGGGTCCATCACACGCACTTTTGCACGGTTGTTGTGCATGCAGAGGACCGGACGTCATGCTTGGGTTCCCCGTGGTGATTTTTGCAAAGGGATGGCACCGAAGGTCCCATGGGAACGGACGCAATTGATTTGGCGTTTGCAGATGGTTGGATGGGTATACTGAGGACGCAGGACATGCATGTTTGGGATGGATGTCTTTCCATTCGAATGGTTTTGGCAACCATGGGGGTGGATCCACGAGGGACAGGCTGGAACCTGTTCTCCCCCGTCGATCGTTCCCCTCGGAGCGAGGGAAATCGGATCCCTTTTCCTCGGAGGGAACCGACGCCGTCCGTATCGTTCGTGTACCGAAGAGGAATCCTTGGACTCGTCCCTCGCCATGGGTTGGGTCGGGGGTGGAGTAGAGGACGTTTGGGGACGTGATGGGATTGGTTTGACCTCCAACCCAAGGGGATTCTCTTTCCCACCCTCGGATCTCTCCGAAACGAGTCCCAAACGACACGTCGTGGTGGGTTCGACAAATCCACGAAAGACAAAGTCACGCATCGTCATCTTCCTTCGACGGGAACGAATTGGGAAGGTGCAACCCAAAACAAGCGAGAAGAAACGTGGAAGGTAGCACTGGACCACGCGCTCGCTTCGAACGACGATTCTGGACGGGTCTGCTGGTGCAAAGCAAGCTGGAACACCACCATCTCCCAGGTACGTGTCATCCATGTCCACATCCGACCTGTCGAACGAAACGAAACCAGAGATTCTCGCCGAATCTCGGCTGGCACTCTACTTGGAATGGATGCGTGAGGTCGATGCAGCGGTATGAAGTGATGCAAGAAAAAGAGATGCATGGTCACCGCATTCAAGCATCTGCCTAGCAATAGGATTGCACACAATTAGAGTCAAGCAATGCAAAGATCACAAGAACTGACTGGAGACCTGTTTGCCATCAAAACCAATCATAGCAAGAAAGAATCATTGAATCCAGAGGGTTTGGTTGCGCAGGTGCACTGAAGAAGAAAAGAAAGTGTGCAGTG